>Ga0190269_10000628_pt1 | contig 17893 bp, 11 predicted proteins | sample Popmic249IS_FD_133749 | JGI IMG/M metagenome (GOLD analysis project Ga0190269, IMG submission 133749) | Populus adjacent soil microbial communities from riparian zone of Blue River, Arizona, USA - 249 IS | ecosystem: Environmental > Terrestrial > Soil > Riparian zone | place: USA: Arizona... | reverse complement strand
GCTCCTCACCGCGACGATCTTGCCGATCATCGCCTACGACGCGATCTCCTATCGCTTGCCGGTGCTCGCGCAGTGGCTCGACGCCGGTCGGATCGCCTGGGTGTCGAGCGACGATCCTGTGCGAAACGGCTACCCGCTGGGCGTGGAAGCGGTGACGGCTCTGATCGCAGCTGCCAGCGGCGGGCTGCGTTTCGCGGGCACGACCAGCTACCTGTACGTGGCCGCAGCCGCGGCAGCGATCGTCTGGCTCGCTCGAGTTTGTGAGGTGCGCCCCCTCGTCGCACGCGCCGCAGCTGCCAGCTTCCTGCTCGTTCCGATGATGATCCTGAACGCGCCGAGCGGCTACGTCGACGCCGCGTTTGCGAGCGCGTGCGTTTGCTTGTTCTGCACAGCGCCGCTGTGTCTGAGCACAAGCTCCCCGTGGATCTTCCTCGCCGCTGGGATGGCGACCGCGCACGTGCTCGCGCTCAAGGGCACCGGGTTGCCGTTCGCTGTGCTGGTCGTCGGACTGTGCGTGCTGCGGGCCTTGCTCCAGCGCCGCAGCCCACGGCTGCGCGCGCTCGGCGTATTCGTCGCCGCGGCTCTGCCCGGGCTGTTCTGGCCGATGCGCAACGTCGTCAACACAGGCAATCCGCTCTGGCCGATCCGCGTGAGCATCGGCGGCAAAGAGCTCTTGCCGGGCGTCGGCACAGCCGAAGAGATCCTGGATGTCGCAGGCAACACGCCCGCCCTGCTCGTGGATCATGCGCCGCCCATCCGCGTCCTGCTCACGTGGCTGCAGTGGACAGGGCCGGCGCTCGACTTCGACTATCGCCTGTCAGGGCTCGGCTTCGCGTGGCTGTTCATCGCGGTACCCAGCGTGCTCGCGCTCCTGTACGTCGCGTGGCGGGCGCCGAGCGTGCGCGCCCGCCTCTTGCCTGTCGGCTTTGCGTTGCTGCTCACGGCGGCATGCTTCGCGCTCCAGCCCATGGCATTTTGGTCTCGCTACACGCTCTGGCTGTGGGGGATCGGAGCGCTCGCCATCGCTTGCTTGTTCGAGCTGCTCTTGCGAGCTCGCGCAGCAGGGTTCCAGCTGCTGTTCGCGCTGGCCTGGGTGCTCACCATGGTGATCGAAGCGGGTTACGCGCTCGCACACGTGCACGGCGTCCATCTCGCAGTCCGGCGCTATCCGCAGCTAGCCGCGTCAGGCGATGCGCCTGGCTTTCTGCAGAGCATGGATCTCCAGCACGGGATCCAGGCGAAGAAGCACTGGATCGCGCCGGAGTTCTGGAAGCTCGAGCTCGTGCACGAGCCACGGATCTGCCGAGGCGAATGGAAGCCGTATACCGACAACGCGAACCTGGACGGTGTGCTGGCCCAACTATCACCGCGCCCGACTGTGAATATAATTCCTGACGACCACGTTCCTTGGGCTGAGACGAAGCGGCGCTGGCGCGAAGCAGGTTGTCCTTCGCTCATGGTGTTCCGCGGTAGCCCTGTGCTCGCTGCGATGCAGGCCGATCCGGACGTGCAGTCGCGTCGAGCTCGCGCGTTCGATGCCCTGTACGTTGTGCGCTGGCGTGAGCACTAGGCGCACTGAGATGCCTGAAGCACGGACCTTTCAAGACGGTTACGCCGTGCCTGGGGACGGCTAAATTGTCACACAGTTTCCTAGTCGCGAGGACCCTCTCACACGCTCGGCAGCACCAATGCGCGACCGGACGTGAAACCGAGGCTAGACGGCCTTACGAATATGCTACACTGTACGTCCCCCCGCGGGGGTTCTGCGGCGGGCGTAGCGGTCCCGAAAGTCGGAGCCCGAACGAAATCGCCCTCGCCGACGCGAGGCGCGCGCTGGGAAGTATCGCGATGTCGAAGTCGATGTTTACGCAGTCGAAGCGCGCATGATTTTCCACGATCCGTCTAAGCGGCGCTGGCGACGCGCCCTCCTAGTTTTCTCGTTCTTGGTCGTGTCAGCGGCCATCGCGCTCGGCATTACAGTGATGAGCGCCATCGTGCTCCCGTATGCGCCGGCGCCCAGCTGGGCCAAGTCGCGGGTGCAGGCGACGCAGGCGCGCGCGTCGATCGAGCGCGAGGTAGCGCCCGTCTACACGCCGAAGCAAACGCGGCGTATGCAGGCGATCCGCGCACAAGAGAAGAAGCGACGCGACAAGCTGTTCAGTGCGAACAAAGGCAAGAGCCAAGCGCTGCCGCTGCCGCAAGGCGCGGTGGTCGGCTTTGCGGTCAACGACGACGCGGGCTCGGTCGCCTCGCTCGAAAAACACGTCGCGAACCTCGATGTCGTAGTGCCGGATTGGTTCGAGATACCCGGGCCGGGCTGCGATCTGGTCGAGCACATCGACGAGCAGACGCGACGCGTGCTCGGCCGCACCAGCGTGATCGTGCTGCCGCGCGTCGTGAACCTGCTGAACGACGCGTGGCGAGGCCGCGAGATCGGGCAGTTTCTCGCAGACAAGAACCAGCGCGCGTGCATCATCAAGAAGTTGATTCCGCGCTTGGTCGCGCTCAAAGCCGGTGGCATCAACCTGGACTTCGAGGATCTGCGCCAGGAGAACTCCGATGGGTACCTAGAGTTCTTGGTCGAGCTCCGCACCGCGCTGCACGCCCACTCGATGCGCTTGACGGTGGATGTCCCTACGCACGATCCAGCGTTCGACTACGAGTACATCGGCGATGTCGCGGATGCCGTGATGGTGATGGCGTACGACGAGCACTGGTCGGGCTCGGAGCCTGGCCCGGTGGCGTCGCGCGACTTCATGGTGCAGACGCTCGACGATCTGATCCCGCGCATCCCGCTCGACCGGCTCGTGTTCATCCTCGGTAGCTACGGCTACGACTGGACCACGGGCGAAAAGCCGAGCGGCATCGACGTCTCGTTCCGCGCGGCGATGGATCTCGCGCGCGCAGCCGATGCCAAGCCGGTGTTCGAAGAGGGCATCGAGAACGGTCACTTCGGCTACATCGATGGCGACGATCAGACGCACGATGTGTGGTTCCAGGATGCGCTCGCGACGTGGAACCAAATCCAGGAGCTGTACGGCCGCGGCGTGACGCGCGTCGGTCTTTGGCGCCTCGGCATTGAGGACGACACGCTCTGGTCGTTCTTGGGCTCGGACACTGCGCCCGCGCATCCGTTCCCGCTGCTCAGCTCGCTGCCGCCCGTGAAGTCGACGAGCGTGTTCGGCGAGGGCGAGGTGTACATGATGCAGGGCGAGCCGCAGTCAGGCTCGCGCGAGCTCGTGAGCACGCTCGACGGCAAGCGCATCGTGCGCGCGCATTATTCGAGCGTTCCGAGCGGCTACGTCGTGGAACGGCGCGGCGGGCAAGACAAGCAGGTCACGCTGACGTTCGACGACGGCCCCGACGAGCAGAACACCGGCCGTGTGCTCGACGCGCTGAAGAAACTGCAGGTGCAAGGCACGTTCTTCGTGGTCGGCGATCAGGCCATGCGTGAGCCGGACCTGCTCGAGCGCGTGGTGCGTGAAGGCCATCTGATCGGCAACCACTCGTTCAGCCATCCGCGCTTGCAAAAGATGACGCCGCGCGAAGCGACAGTGGAGCTCGCCGCAGCGCAGCGCTTGATCGTCGGGCTCACCGAGAAGCGCACGCCGCTGTTTCGTGCGCCCTACACCGCGAACCTCGATGTCGATCTGCCTGACGAGCTGGGCCTCCTGCGGCTCGCGCTGCAGAACGGCTACGTGTATGTCGGCGCCAATATCGATCCGAACGATTGGCACACCAAAGATGCGGACCTGATCGCGCAGCGCGTGATCAACGACGTGACCGCGGGTCGCGGGCAGATCGTGGTGTTGCACGACGGCGGTGGTGACCGCTCGGCGACGATCGCGGCGATGGAAAAGTTCGTGCCGGAGCTGCGCAAGCGCGGCTACGAGTTCGTGTCGCTCGACAAGCTGCTCGGCGTGCAGCGCGCCGATCTGCAGCTGGCTGTGCCGCCGAGCGAGAAGGTGCTCTCCGCGAGCGACGCCTACAAAGCGTATCTGCGCGATTGGGGTTGGACCGCGCTGTCCGTGCTGTTCTCGGTGTGCACGATCCTTTCGATCTTCCGCATCGTGTTCCTCGGCGCGCTCACCGTAAAGACGCTGAAGATGAAGGCGCCCGAGGTGCCTGCGGGCTTCGAGCCGCTCGTAACCGTCGTTGCGCCAGCCTTCAACGAAGAGAAGGTGATCGCGACGACGCTCGGCACATTGCTCGCGAGCGAGTACAAAAACCTCGAGATCCTGGTCGTCGACGATGGCTCGACCGACGCGACCGCTGCTGTGGTCGAAGCGATCGCCGCCCAGCACCCTCGCATTCGTTTGATCCGCCAGGTGAACTCCGGCAAATCGGCGGCCGCGAACAACGCGCTCAGTCAGGCGCGCGGTGAGATCGTCGTGTGTGTGGACGCGGACACGATCGTGTTGGCCGATGCGATCCCCAAGATGGTCGCGCACTTCGCAGATCCCGCGGTCACTGCAGTGTGCGGCAATGTCGAGGTGGGCAACGTAAACGGCGTGTTCACTGCGTTCCAAGCGATCGAATACGTCACGAGTCAGAACTTCGATCGCCGCGCGTTCTCGTCGCTCAACTGCATCTCGGTCGTCCCGGGTGCGCTCGGCGCGTGGCGTCGCGACGCAGTGCTCGCTGCGGGCGGCTATAGCCATGACTCGCTCACCGAAGACGCCGACCTAACGTTGACGATTCTGCAGCGCGGTGGACGCGTCGTGTACGAGTCCGAAGCTTACGGCCGCACGGAAGCGCCAGAGTCTCTCGGCGCGCTGCTGCGGCAGCGTTTCCGCTGGACGTACGGCACCTACCAGTGTCTGTGGAAGCACCGCGGTGCGTTCTTCAAGGGCACGCTCGGTTGGGTCGGCCTGCCGAACATGGTCGTGTTCCAGGTCATCTTCCCGGTCCTCAGCCCGATCGGCGACATCATGATGGTGCTCTCGATCTGGCGCGGCGATTGGAGCGCATTTCTCGCCGGATATCTCGCGTTCCTCGCGATGGACATGTGTGGATCGCTCCTCGCATTCACGCTCGATCGCAAGCCGCTGCGCTGGCTGCCGCTCTTGCTCGTGCAGCGCTTCTCGTATCGTCAGATTATGTACTACGTGTGCTTCCGGGCGATGATGTCCGCGTTGCGCGGCGGCAAGCATGGTTGGCGCAAGCTCGAGCGTACCGGCTCGCTGACCAACGGCGCGCACGCAGCGCTTGTGGCCGGTGCATCTACGAGCGGCACGACCGGTAGCGTGCGGCCCACCGGATCGTGAGCTGGCTCCAGAGACTCGCGGCATTCGTTTCAGTCTTTGTGCTCGCGGTCTCCGGGCTCGCGCTGGTGGACACGCTCACGGCGCCGCCGAGCGCTGCCCCCGCAGCGGTCGCGGACACGCAAGGCGAGCCGCCTGGGCGGGTGTTCGTGCTGGTGATCGACTCGCTGCGCTACGAGACTGCGATCTCCGCTGAGCTCATGCCGCACCTCTACGCGCTGCGCGCGCGCGGCACGTTCGCGCGCGTGACGCCGACGCGCGATGCGGTGACGGTGCCGTGCCTGCGTGCCGCGTTCACCGGGCGCGACCGCACGCGTGTGTTCGGCTTCGTCGAGAACTTCTTGAAGGGCAACGCGGGGCTCGAGTCGCTGTTCACCGCGCTCGCGCAGCGCGGCGGCAGCGCTGCGGTGTACTCGGACGGCGCGTTCGATCAGTTCGGCGAACAAGGCATCACGCGGCTCAGCAACGGTGATCCAGTCGCTGAAGGTGGCGAGAGCGAGGATCACAGCGACCACGTCGAAGAGCAGACTGCGACGTTGCCGATCGCACTCGCGGAGTACCAGGCTGGCAAGCGCGACTTGGTGGTGCTGCACGTGACGTACACCGATCACGTGGCGCACGAGGTGGGCGTGGGCGCGCCGCTGTACAAGGAGCGCTATCGCGCGGCGGATGCGCTGGTGGCACGGCTCGATCGCGAGCTGCCCGCGAGTGACACGCTCGTGGTGATGGGTGACCACGGGCACGACGCGACAGGCCGCCATGCGGTGGGGCTCGATGTTCCGACGTACGCGCTGTATCGCGGACCGCGCTTCGCTGCGGGTGTGGACCTCGGGACGATGGCGATCCGAGATCACCGCTATCTGCTGGGTTTTGCGCTCGGCGTGTCGTTGCCCGGTGACTACGCCGGCGCGCGGCACAGTAGCGCGTTGCGCCCGGGGCCTGCCGGGCTCGGCAGCTACGGTGCAGCTGCTGGCGGCGGCCAGGAGATCAGCCCGGGCGTGGAGCGGGAGGCGTACGCGGGCTATGTGCTCGGAGGGCTCGTCCTCGCGCTGTGGTTTGCTGTTTGGTTCGTGCTCGCCGCTCGGGCCGCCCGCATGCGGGAAGGCGCGTGCAGCTTGGGCGCGGGCGCCGGCTCGCAAGGCACCGGCGGCACGCACAGCGCACTCAGCGCGACCAGCAACGCGAGGCTCGCGCAGGCGCAGCCGGCGAGCGAGCCTCCCGGAGCGACGCCGCGGCGCTCGACCACTGCGTTGTCGGAGACCATCGCTTCGCAGCCGGCGCATGAGGCCGAGGAGACAGCGCTGCCGCCGCCGCGATTGTCCGCGCTGCTCGCGGGGCTCGGCGCGACCGTAATCTGTGGGCTCGGCGTGCTGTTTCCGCGCGTGCGGTCACTCGTGCATGAGCCGAGTCTCCTGACGATCGTCTCGATCTGGTTTGTGCTCTGGGGCGTCGCGCTCGTGCTTGGCTCGCGCACGCAAAAGCTCGCTCCCTGTGCGCTCGTGCTGGGTCTGCCGCTGTTTTTCCTCGTGCCGACGGTCTACCGCTATGGCGCGCCCGCAGCGATGGCGCCCGCTTGGCTCGGACTGTTGGCGTGCATCTTCGTGCTGCAGCGTCGGCGTCCGCCGCTCACCGCCGCAGCGCTGTTGTGTGCGCTACTCGTGCCTTTCGGGCTCGCCGAGTCGAGTGGGTTTCGCTTCGACGAGTGGGTGCTGGCGCCACCAGGTGGCTTTCTGCTCCTGTCCTTCGTCGCGAAGTGGATCGTGCTGGTCCCGCCTGATCGGTCCGCAAAGAACATCGCGGTGGGCGTGGCTGGCGCAGGGCTGGCCAGCGCGGTTCAGCTCGGCTGGGTGCCCTATCACCTGCAGCTATTGGCGGCGGGCGTGCTCTTGCCATTTTGCCGCGTGCATCGTACAGCCGCTGTGACTGCGCTGCTCGTCCTTCATCACTACGCGGTGCGTCTTCCGGCGAGCGCGTACTACTGGCAGGACTGCTTACTCGCAGCGCTCGTGCTTAGCGCGCGCATCGTCAAGGATCTGCCCGCCCCAACGCGCACGCTCGCGCATGCTGCGCTGCTCCTCCTGGCGTTCTTCGCTTCGGGCTGGGTGAGCTTCGCGTGGACGCTGCACCGCTTGGAATGGGCGTTCCTCTACGACTTCTGGAGCGCAGCGTTCGTCGAGAGGAACGTAGCGTCTTTTCTGCCGCTCTTGATGGGTCGCTTCGCGTTGCCGCTGATAGCGGCGCGCGTCTTACTCCGAGAGGAGCTGCCCGAAGCCGCGAGCGGCCAGCGCGCGTTGGGTCTCGCCTGGTTGCTGAGCGGCAGCAAGGTGGCGAGCCTGATGTTCTGGAGCTACGGCACGGCCTTTGTCAGTGTGGCGAGCGATGTGTATCTGGAAGCGGTTCAGGAGACGAGCCTCGCTTGCGTGCTGCTGCTCGGCCTCTTGTAGCGGCGGCTCGGACGAGGCGTTCAGAGCAGCACGCTCAGCAGCAGCACCCACAGCAAGCCTGCCAGCGAAAGGATCGTCTCCATCGCGGACCAGGTCTTGATCGTCTCGCCGACTGTCATGCCGAAGTACTCTTTGACGAGCCAGAAGCCTGCGTCGTTGACGTGTGAGAAGAACAGGGAGCCTGCGCCGATTGCGAGCGCGATCAGCGGCGCGCTCCCCGGTGCGAGGTTTTGTGCGATCGGCGCCATGAGACCTGCCGCCGTAACGGTCGCGACCGTCGCCGAGCCTGTCGCGAGGCGGATGGCGACCGCGATGGACCAGCCGAGCACGAGCGGAGACACCGCGCTCGTGGCTGCAGCTTTGCCGATCGCTGTGCCGATGCCGCTGGCGATCAGAAGCTGCTTGAAGCCGCCCCCGGCGCCGATGATCATCGCGATGCCTGCGATCGGCCCGAGGCTGCTGCCGAGCAGCGCCCCAACCTTCTCACGCGAAAACCCGCGCAGATAGCCGAAGCTGAACATCGCGACCAGCACCGCGAGGAGGAGCGCCATCAGTGGATCGCCGAGGAAGTCGAGCGTTGCGCGCAATGCATGCTCCTTCGGGAGCAGCACATCCACGCTCGCTTTGCCGAGCATGAGCAGGACAGGCAAGACAATGGTGCCGAGCGTGGGGCCGAAGCCGGGTGGCTCGGAGGTGCGCGCGCTGAGCTCTTCTGCCAGGCGCTCCGGGGCTTGTGCTTGCACGCGCGAGCCGATCCACCCACCAAACAACGGTCCAGCGAGGATCACGCTCGGGATCGCGACCAGGAGCCCAAACGCCATGGTCTGGCCGAGATCCGCGTGCAGTGCGTCGACCGCGATCAGCGGCCCCGGGTGTGGCGGCACGAGCCCGTGCATCGCAGACAGCCCCGCGAGCGCTGGAATACCGACGCGTACGATCGAGCCACCCGAGCGCCGCGTCATCAAGACGATCACCGGCATCAAGAGCACCACGCCAACCTCGAAGAACAGCGGAACACCGATCACCATCGCGATCAGCGCCATCGCCCATGGTAAGCGCCGCTCACCAGACGATTCCACGATCGTGCTCACGATGCGATCCGCGCCGCCCGACTCAGCGAGCAACTTGCCGAGCATGGTGCCCAGCGCGACTAAAATGCCGACGCTGCCGAGCGTGCTGCCAAAGCCGCTCTGAAACTGCTTGATCACGTCGGGCGCTCTCAGATCCGATGCGAGCCCGACGATCAATGAGCCGAGCAAGAGCGCGATGAACGCGTGCACCTTGCAGTAGCTGATGAGCAGCACGATACACGCGATACTCAGGATCGTACAGGCGACGAGCCACGTCTCCTGACTCGTCCAGCTCACAGTCTCGCCTTGATGATTGCAGCCACGATTTCGTCAGGCATCTTGTCGATCGACACGGTGAGCACGTCCTCGTCGGCAGTGGGCTCTTCCAACACATCGAACTGACTGTCCAACATGCTCGGCTTAAAGAAGTGGCCCGCGCGTGCAGCCAAACGCGTCGCGATCTCCGCGCGCGTTCCGCGCAGATAGACAAAGCTCACCTCCGGCCTGCGTAGCACATCGCGGTAAGCGCGCTTGAGGGCGGAGCAGCCTACGACTGCGTGCTCTCCTTTCAGCACACGATCATCGATCCAAGCACGGATCGCCTGCAGCCACGGCGCGCGCTCTTGGTCCGACAGTGGCTGGTCGGCAGCCATCTTCGCGACGTTCTCGACGGAATGAAAAGAATCCGCGTCGGCGTACGTCCAGCCCAATGACTGCGCCAAGAGCGATCCCACGGTGGTCTTCCCACTGCCTGACACGCCCATCAAAAGCACAACTCTGACTGTCATCCACTGACGTGTACCTCAAGCGCAGCCCCGCTTACAGCTGCGCGCCACAGTACTTGCAGTGTTTGGCGTCTACGTCGTGCCCGCCGCGGCTGCAGCTCGGGCACGCCTGGGTGGTCCATTGCTTCGAGCGCGTTGCCGCCGCGAGCTCGACCGAGACGATGCCCGTAGGGACAGCCAAGATGCCGTAGCCCATGATCATGACGACTGCGGCGATCGCTTGGCCGAGGTCTGTCTTCGGCGAGAGATCGCCGTAGCCGACCGTTGTCATCGTGACGATCGCCCAGTACACGCCGCGTGGAATGCTGGTGAAGCCGTGCTCCGGACCTTCCACGAGATAGAGCATCGAGCCCATCAGCAGAGTCAGGACGAGCACTGTGCCGAGGAACACGGTGATCTTCGCGCGACTGGCTCGCAGCGCCTGGATCAGCACCTGCGCCTCGCCGAGGAAGCTGCCCAGCTTGAGCACGCGAAAGATGCGCAGCAAACGCAGCGCGCGCACGACGAGCAACGTCTGAGAGCCTGCGAACAGTAAGCTCAAGTAGCTCGGCAACACGCTGATCAGATCGACCATGCCGAAGAAGCTGATCGCATAGCGCAGCGGTTGTTTGACCGCGACGAGTCGCAACACGTATTCGATCGTGAACAGCACTGTGAACACCCACTCGAGCGCTCGTAGCTCGACGCCGTATCGGCCGCGTACGCTCGTCACGCTCTCGAGCACCACAGCCGCGACGCTCGCGAGGATGCACACCAGCACGCCGAGGTCGAACGCCCTGCCCGCTGCCGTGTCGGCCTCGAATACAATCTCGTGAAGTCGGGCGCGCGCCCTTCCCTGTCGTGCTTCCACCCCGAAAGCTTACGCGCCGACAGGGACTTTGGGGCATTTCGATGTGGCGCAGAGCGTCTAGACAGAGCGTCCACTATAATAGACACTGCGCGCCATGATTCGCCGTGTGTCTTGCATCAGTCTCGTGTGCGCGCTCGTGTTCGGCTGCAGCAAGCCTGCCCCTATGGAGACTGAAAAGGCGCCGGCGACCGCCGAGAACAGGGGCACGCTCCCGCTGCGCATCGGCTTCCAAAAGGCCGGCTCGCCGTTCTTGCTGAAATCGAAGGATGCTGGACTGAGCCAAGCACTGAGCACGCATGGCGCACGTCTGGAGTGGGTCGAGTTTCAAACCGGGCCGGCGCTGCTCGAAGCGATGCGTGCAGGTGCCGTGGACATCGGGTACGTCGGCGAGACGCCGCCTGTGTTCGCACAATCGGGCGGCGTGCCATTCGTGTACATCGCGACGGATCCGCCCTCGCCGCGCTCGGAGGCGATCATCGTGCCCAAAGATTCACCGATTCGTGAGCTCCGGCAGCTGCGTGGCAAGAAGATTGCGCTCAACCGAGGCTCGAACGTGCATTACCTGGTGTTGCGCGCGCTGGAGCACGCAGGGCTCGCGCTGTCAGACGTGCAGCTCACATTCCTCGCTCCCGCCGATGCGCGCACCGCGTTCGACTCGGGGCGAGTCGATGCGTGGGTGATCTGGGATCCGTTCTTGGCCGCGGCCGAGATCGCAGGAGCGCGGATCCTGAAAGATGGCGAGGGTTTGGTGGACAACCATCAGTTCTACGTCGCGCGGAAGGACTTCGCTGCTCAGCATGCGGCCCTTGTGAGGGTGGTGCTCGCGGCATTCGCCGACTCGAGCGACTGGGCCGTGCACAATCCTGAAGAAGCCGCGCGGCTGACGGCGGCGTCGTCGGGCATCGAGTACGACGCTCTGCTCGCGACAGAGAAGCGTCACGCCTACGGCTTGCGGCCGATCACAGAGGAGATCTTGAGCAAGCAGCAGGCGATCGCGGATGCGTTCGTCAAGCTGCAAGTTATTCCGAACGCGATCCAAACACGCGACGCCTACCTGACCGATGCTGGGTTTGTCAGCAAACAGTGAGTCGCTTCAGCCCCAAAGGCCAAAGCGACTGCCGGATGCGTAGCGCCTCGTTCCGCGCTGAAACACAGCGACGCCCAAGCTGAGAAAGCCCGCCGCTGCTAGCAGCAACACGGGCAGCAAGATCAACCTTTCGTCGCGGATCAGCCGCACCGGTAGGTATGTGATGAAGCCGGCTGGCAGCACGGTGAACAGGACCACACGCAGCGGCCCGCTGAACAGTGAGTCTGGGTAGAACGTGAACAAGATCAGGAAGTCGGTTAGCTGTCGCGACAAGGTCTCTGTGCGCGACAGCCAAAACGCGAGGCTGTAGAACGCCAGCGCGCCGCCGAGGAACACACACGCGCCACAGAGCACGCTGAACACGGCGAGCCATGAGTTGCCGACGTAGACTCTGCCCGACATGGCGAGAAAGAACACGCCGGACACGATGTCACCGATGCCCGAGGGCTGCGAGCGCGACGCTACGGCGTACAGCCATGTCGCTTTCGGCTGCACGAGCAGCGGGTCGAGCTCCCCGTGGTCGATCCAGCGGCTGATCTGGCGAACGCCTCCCGCGAGCACAACCATCACGCCGTACGAGGCTGCACTCAAGCCGTAGAGCAGCTGAACGTCCCCGATGACCCAGCCGCGGATGGTCTCGACGTTCCTGAAGAGCGCCCACCAGAAGACGAAGAACGTGAGGTTGTTGATCAGCATGAAGAGCGCCTGAAACGCGAAGTGTCCGCGCTGGGCGAGCGCTGTCTTCAGGTTCGTCCCGCCGAGTGCACGCAAGAACTGCCAGTATGCTGAGACGCGATCCATGTCATCCACCTTTCAGCTGCAAGCGCCGCGTGACGTGCGTGAAGAGTAGTGCGCCGGCGACTGTGATCCCGAGCGACCAGCTGAGGAGCTGGGTCGCGAGCGCGATGCCAGCCGGCGTCGTCACGTGTGTGGTGAGAGCGCTCGCCGGCCCGGACAACAGCGATGGAAACGGTGTAAAAGAGCCGAGCTCGCGGAACCACTCGGGGTAGAGCTCGAGCGGTACCATCAACCCGCCGAGCAGAAACAGTGACTTCTGCCAGATCCAGTACAGCGGCGTGACGTCGTCCAACCAGAACGCTGCGAGCCCGAGCAGCAAATAGCACGCGACGATGAAGCCCATGGCTGCAAGGCCAAAGGCCGCGACCCATAATACGTCGCTCGGCTCGGGCAACACGCGAGTGAACGCCAGCGCGCACGCGAACAACCCGAGGCCGAGCACGGGCGCGCGCACGGCGAGCATGCCCATGCCCTGACAGAACATCGAGCCGAGATACGAGATGGGGCGCGGCAGCGCACACGCGATGTCACCGCGCCGTACGTCTTCCTGTACGTCGTTGAAGATCAGCGGCGGGCTCAAGACCACCCACTCGGTCGCGGCGAGATACCAGACGAGATCGTGCGGCGCAGACGCCGTGGGCATGCCTGCTTCCCCGACCGCGCTCCACAGCTCGTAGAACACACCCAAGATGATCGGGAGAAACAGCAGGCGCCCGTACAGCTCGCCACGCTCATTCAGCGCGCGCACTACACCCACGCGCACGAAAGCCCAGTATTTTAGCAGGGTGTTCATGATCGATCGGCGTCCGCGTACATCGTCCTGATCACGTCATCGAGCGGCTGGTCTTCGATCGCGAGATCGCGCAGCGTGCTCCCCTTGGCCACGGCATCGACGACCGCGCCGAGCGTGGTGCGATCGAGCTGGATCACGAGCTCAGTCTGATAGTTTGCGCTCGTCAGCACTTGTACGCCTGGCAAGTCGACTGTCAGACGCTCGCGGTCACACAGTAAGGTTACGCGTTTGGTCTTGAGGTAGCGCTGACGCAACGCTGTGAGCGCGCCATCCCAGAGGATGCGTCCGCCGTGGATGACGATCACGCGCTGACATACAGACTCGATGTCACCTGTGTCATGTGAGGTCAGGATCAAGGTCGCGTTGTCCTGCTGCGACTGCTCGCGCAGGAGCGCGCGAACTTGGGCTTTGGCAGCCACGTCGAGCCCGATGGTCGGCTCGTCGAGGAACAAGATCTGTGGCGCGTGCAACAAGCTCGCGGTGATCTCCGCGCGCATGCGCTCGCCGAGCGACAGCTGACTCACCGGTCTGTCGAGCAGCGCGCCCAGCGCGAAGCGCTCTGTGAGCAGCTGCAGACGCGCGCGGTGCAGGGCCGGCTCGACCTCGTACACGCGCGCCAAGAGCGCGAAGGTCTCGCGTGCAGGCAAGTGGTGCCAGAGCTGTGAGCGCTGACCGAACACAGTGCCGAGGTGGAAGCCGAGCCGCTTGCGCTCTCGCCAGGGCACAAAACCGAGCACATCCGCGTGACCCTCGTCCGGATACAAGATGCCCGAGAGCAACTTGAGCGTGGTCGACTTGCCCGCGCCGTTAGGGCCGATGAACGCCACGCGCTCGCCCTTTTCGATCGTGAATGACACGCGATCGACAGCGCTTACGGCTTCAGTCTGGGGCGCGATCAAGTCGTGCAGACGCGCGCTCAAGCCACCGCTGCGTGCGCGGCGGATGCGGAACGACTTGGAGAGCTCACGAACTGTGACGGCGTTGGACACGGCGATGCCTCGAAGTAGAGGCGCCGCTTTCAGCTGCTCCAGAAACGCAAAACGCCCTTCCGGAGAGGACCGAAAGGGCGCGTGAATGGATCAGATTCGCCCTTGCGGTTAGGTGACAAAACCCTTGTGTGACGGCAGCTGACTAGCGCAGCCCACAGCAGCAGCGGCGAACGCGCGCGCGCTGCGACGGCAGTGAGCAAACATGTAGATGCCAGCTGACACGATGGAAACAAGGTGTCAGCGGCCTCCCGCTTCGTCAAGGAACATTCGTGGGTGCGCGCGAGACTTTATGCCCGCGAAACAGAACCTCTGTCACTTCGCTGCGGCGCGCTGCAGCAGGCGTCCAGCGACCAGATTGGCGTGATGGTCGAAGGCTGCGAGCAGCGCGCCAGGGTCGCGAAGCGGCGGTGGCAGCGTGCGCGCGACCGGGTCGGTGAGTCGGGCCATGTGCGGAGGATCTCCACCATCGCCTAGCTCAGCCACGCCCGAGAGCGCGTGGTAGGTAAAGTGCAGATCGCGATAACGCAGGCCGTCGAGCGGGCCGAGCCGAGAGTTCGACAAGTACAGGATGCGGTCCGCGAGGCGCTCATCGAGCATGTAGCCGCCATCGCAGAGCAGACCTTCCGTCGACTCGCCGATCAGATGCAGGAGTGTCGGACTGATGTCGATGTGACTGGTCGCGTAGGGCACGTGGATCGTGCGCTCTACGAGGCCTGGCGCGTAGAGCAGGAACGGCACGTTGAACGAGAGATCGGAGTGGGAGTAGCGGCGGCCCAGCGACTCGAACTCCTCTGCGTAGCGCAGGCCGTGATCACCTGCGACGACGATGATCACGCTCTCTGCGAGGCCTCGTTCGGCGAGCCGCTCCAATAAGCGTGCGAGCAGCCGATCGAATACCAGCGCGATCCCGTGGAGGCGCTCGGCGCCGCTGAGCGATTCGCTACCCTCGGGCGCTGGCCATGGTCCGTGACCCAGCATCGTACCCACGAACACCGCTGCTTTGTGGCCGTGGTCTTGTGCGTGTGCGATGCGCTGGAACGCCGTGTCAAACGCGACTTCTTCCGCCGCGAGCAAGACTTCGTACACGCCGTCGTCGCGGTGCACTGCGCTGTCGATGATCGTGTCGAAGCCGAGCATCTGCGCTTGCAGGCGTTCGCCCGTGCCGGGCAACCAGTCGAGCACCCATGAATCCACGTACGAGGTCTCGTAGCCGCGCTTGCGCAACACCGCTGCGAAGCTGTCCGTCGCGATAGGACCGAAGCGTACGGCGAGGCCGGACGCTGGCGCATACAAGCCGCTCAGCATGGAGAAGTTCGCGATGCGTGTGTACGAGCTCGTCGTGTAGTGGTGGTCGCTGACGATCGCGTGTTGGGTCATGCGCGCGAAGGTCGGCAAATCCTTCGAGCTGGTGAGGGGATAGAACGCGCGCGGCGCGGTCTCGAGCCCGATCACGAGCAAGTGGCGCGGCGCCCTGCGCGCTTCGAGCTCGGGGTGGAGCAGCCTCATCGCAGCTGGTGGCGGCGAGGGGTAGAACGCGAGCCGCTGGTACCCGGTGAGGAGCTCGCGCTCGCTGGGGATCTGCAGCGCGAGTGGCGTGGACGCATCGCCGCTCCAAGCTGCGGCGGCGACCTGCGACCAATAACCGTGCACCGGGAAGGCCCGCTCGCCGAAGCGAGCAGCGGCGAGCGGTGCGGCCACAAGCCCGAACAGCAAGAGTGTGAGCACGAGCCTCGGCAGCACGCGATCCGACCGCGCCGGGGCGCCACCGCGCCGGGGCCCACGCGTCAGCGACCCCGGCAGCAAAACACCCACTGCGGCCAAGATGATCACCAGCGCTGCGCCGGGCGTGGCATACGCCTCCAGCGAGTGGGGGTGCAGGCGCACCCAGCGCCACGCAGTCGCCGCTACCTCGCGTGACGCGAACGTTCCAAGCTGCATGAAAGAGACGTGATTTCCCAAGATCACGAGCGCGAGCAGCGCCGCAGCTAGCCGCTGCACGACCCTCCGCGCTCGCTCGGAGAGTGCCAGGCTAGGCAACATCACAGCAGCGCTGAGCAGCGCGCACTGCAACAGGTCTCGCGCCAACACCAGCAACAGCAGCAGCACGCGCGGCATGGCGGGACCGCTGCTCGCAGCCAGTTCCTCGAGCACAAACTCGTCACTGTGACGATAGACCGAAGCCAGCGCCGCAAGCTTGGCCGCGCTGGTCGCGAGCACGCTCACCACGTACCACCAACAAAACTCCAGCACTCGCTCTGAGCGCGCCACACTTGCCCAGCGGCCGAGCGCGCCTAGGTCTCTCCGCATATGCTTCGAGCGCAGACTATTCGATTCGCGTTTGGGTCTCTCGGTTTTCTGGCACTGCTCTGTCTGTGGGTCGGACCCGTCTCGGCGCAGTCGGAAGACGAGCGGCCGTGGTACCGGATCAGCGCGCAGGCAGAGCTGGGTGCCTTGGCCGTGCTCTCGCACAAGGTGCAGTTCGGCAGCGACGGGACGTACTTCAACTACGTCCGATACGGTGGACAGGACAACCTGTACTTCTTCTCGCGCTTCAGCGCCGAGCTAAAGATCGCCGAGCGCCATAGCGTGGTGTTTCTCTATCAGCCGCTGGCGCTGGAGACGCGCTCGCAGCTCGAGCGCGACTTGCGCGTCGACGAGGCTCGCTTTGCAGAAGGTTCCGGCGTGACGTTCCGCTACGGCTTCCCCTTCTACCGCGTGAGCTATCTGTACGATGTGCTGTCCGATGAGCGTCGCGAGCTGGCATTCGGCGTCTCAGCGCAGATCCGCAACGCCACGATCGAGTTTGAGGAGATCAATGGCAGCCGCTTCAAGTCGTACCGTGACATCGGGTTTGTGCCGCTGCTGAAAGCGCGCGGAAGCTACACATGGCCGAAGGGTGAGTTCGTGGGCTTCGAGATCGATGGCATCTACGCACCCATCCGTGGGGCGAACGGCAGCGACAACGAGATCACTGGAGCGTTGCTGGATGCGAGCATTCGCGCTGGCGTCGCGTGGCTCGACCGCAGCCGTTTGTTCGTGAATCTGCGCTACATCACTGGAGGCTCGACCGGCCAAGGCGATCCCGAAGCCTTTAGCGACGGCTACGCCAAGAACTGGCTGCACATCATGACGCTCTCGCTAGGTGCAGAGATCGCACGACCGTAGCCCTGCCTGGCTCTTGCTGCGTGGAGGACGCTTACTCCGCCGCGATGCGATCGATCAGCACTGTGGCTTTTGCAGGCATCGCGTTTTCACCGTTCGGCCCAACCCAACAGCCGTAGCTCAGCCGCAGCTCGAACGGGAGACGCTCGCGCCGTTGTCCTGCGCTCAGCGGCAGCTCGATCGTTCGAAAGTCGGTGTCGCGCGGATCACCGCGATCTACGAGCTTCTCGCGCGTGCTGCTGCGCCCGCTGTCAGGTGCCGCCGACTCGCCGAGATAGATGCCCAGCTCTATCGGGTAGCCTAGGCGTTCTTGCGTGATCGTGCGCACGCGCACCACGAGCTTCGAAGCCTGTTGCGCGTCGAGCTGCCCCGCCAAGCCGGGCTCCGCACAGGGACTGAGGGTCGCGCCTGTTTGCAAGCATGTCCCTGAGCATTGTGCTGTGTCGCGCACGAGCGTGGGGCGCCCCCAGGTTACGAGACCCGCCAGCTCCGCATCGTCTGCGAGCTCCCATGCGCGCGCCGGTGCCGCTATGCGCGGCAGCTGGAAGTCCACGTCCATGTAGTTCGACAGGGTCTTGCCCGCGCTGTCGGGTGTGCCGGCTGGCAGCGAGAACGTGATCCGCTGACCCGCGAGCTCCGGCCAATTGATCG
>Ga0190269_10000627_pt1 | contig 17903 bp, 16 predicted proteins | sample Popmic249IS_FD_133749 | JGI IMG/M metagenome (GOLD analysis project Ga0190269, IMG submission 133749) | Populus adjacent soil microbial communities from riparian zone of Blue River, Arizona, USA - 249 IS | ecosystem: Environmental > Terrestrial > Soil > Riparian zone | place: USA: Arizona... | reverse complement strand
TGCGTACTCCACGGCGGATTATCCCCTCAGTACTTCAGCAGGTTCGCGTCGTCGACCGAGGCCGACTTGCGGGTGCGGAAGATCGACATGATGATCGCGAGCCCGACCACGACCTCGGCGGCGGCGACCACCATGACGAAGAACGCCATGATCTGACCGTCGAGCGTGCCGTTGATCCGGGAGAACGTGACCAGCGTGAGGTTGGCCGCGTTGAGCATCAGCTCGATGCACATGAACACGACGATCGCGTTGCGCCGGATGAGCACTCCGACTGCGCCGATCGTGAACAGTGCGGCCGAGAGCAGCAGGTAATAAGTGGGAGTCACGCCTCAGCCCTTCGGGGTGGTCAGGCCGCTGTCGAGTTCGCGCCGCTCGACCGAGGGCGCGACGCTGCCTTCGGCGGGCGTGCCGTCGGGCAGCAGGCCGGGGGTGGCCACCGAGTCGGAGAGCGCGTAGACGCCGGGGCCGGGCTTGGGCGCCGGGTGGTTGCCCTTCCGGAACCGGGCGATCGACCGTTCGCGCTGCGTCGGGACGCCTGCCTTGTCGCGCTCGACGTGCGCCAGCATCATCGCGCCGACCGCCGCGGTGATCAGCAGCGCGCTCGTCACCTCGAACGCGAAGACGTAGCGGGTGAAGAGCAGCGCCGCGATCGAGTCGACGTTCCCGCCGCCGGCCTGGTTGGTCTGCTCGAGCCCGCGCGCGGAGACGTCGCCGAGCGCCCGGTAGAGGCCGGTGGTGATCAGCGCCGCGAGCCCGATGCCGAGCAGCACCGCGGCGAGCCGTTGCCCGCGCAGCGTCTCGACGATCGAGTCGGAGGAGTCGCGGCCGACCAGCATCAGCACGAACAGGAACAGGATCATGATCGCGCCGGTGTAGACGATGATCTGCACCATGCCGATGAAGGGGCCGGCCTGCAGGACGTAGAAGACGCCCAGGCTGAACATCGTGCAGACCAGGAACAGCGCCGAGTGGATCGCGTTACGGGCCAGCACCATGCCGATCGCACCGCCGAGCGCGATCGGGGCCAGGAACCAGAACGCGACCTTCTCTCCGGTCGGCGGATCGCCTGGGGCTGCCGCCGCCAGCACGTCGAGAGCGACGCTCACCGGACGACCTCCTTCGTCTCGGCCCGCTCCGGACGCTCGGCACCGGCCGAGGCGCCCGGGTTCGTCGGACCCTGCACGTAGTAGTCGGTCTCGTTCTCACCCAGCCGCATCGCGTGCGGCGGAGCCTCCATACCGGGCAGCAGCGGCGCCAGCAGCTGTTCCTTCGTGTAGATCAGGTCGGCCCGGCTGTCGCTGGCCAGCTCGTAGGTGTTCGACATGGTCAGCGACCGGGTCGGACAGGCCTCGATGCACAGCCCGCAGAAGATGCACCGCGCGTAGTTGATCTGGTAGACGGCGCCGTACCGCTCACCGGGCGAGAAGCGCGCTTCCTCGGTGTTGTCGCCGCCCTCGACGTAGATCGCGTCGGCGGGGCACGCCCAGGCGCACAGCTCGCACCCGACGCACTTCTCCAGCCCGTCGGGGTGCCGGTTGAGCACGTGGCGACCGTGGTACCGGGGCGCCCCCGGCTGCGGGACGTCCGGGTACTTGATCGTCACCCGCTTCTTGAACATCGTCGAGAAGGTGAGCCCGAAGCCCTTGACGGGGCCCAGCAGGTCGTCCAACACGTCAGTCCTCCTTCTCGGGCTGCGGCTCGTCGGCGCCGACCTTGGCGGGAACCTGCGGCCTCAACCGCGGCGACGGTGGCACCACCAGGTCCATCGGTGGCACCGGGAAGTCGGCGTGGGGGTTGGGGTCGCGGGCGTCGACGCGCTTCTTCGCCCGGTCCGGGATCAGCAGGCTCAGCGCGACCACCACCAGCAGCACGACGGCCAGCCCGATGAAGATCTCGCGGGTGGAGAAGTCGAGCTCGCGGCGGAGCGTGTTCATCGCGGCGACCAGCAGGACCCACACCAGGCTGACCGGTACGAGGACCTTCCAGCCGAAGTGCATGAACTGGTCGTAGCGCAGCCGCGGCAGCGCACCGCGCAGCCAGACGAAGACGAACAGCGAGGCCAGCACCTTGAGGATGAACCAGAGGACCGGCCACCAGTTCTCGTTGGCGCCCGGCCAGATCGTGCCGATACCGAACGGGGCCCGCCAGCCGCCGAGGAACAGCGTCGCGCAGAGCGCCGACACCGTCACCATGTTCACGTACTCGGCGAGGAAGAACATCGCGAACTTCAGCGAGGAGTACTCGGTGTGGAAACCACCGACCAGTTCGCTCTCCGCCTCGGGCAGGTCGAACGGGGCCCGGTTCGTCTCGCCGACCGCCGAGATCGCGTAGACCACGAAGCTCGGCAGCAGCGTGAACATGAACCACATGTTCTCCTGGGCCCCGACGATCTCGCTGGTGGACAGCGACCCGGCGGTGAGCAGCACCGGCACGATCGACAGCCCCATCGCGACCTCGTACGAGATCATCTGCGCCGCCGACCGCAAGCCGCCGAGCAGCGGGTACGTCGACCCGGACGCCCAGCCGGCGAGCACGATGCCGTACACCCCGAGCGACGAGCACGCCAGGATGTACAGGACCCCGACCGGCAGGTCGGTGAGCTGCAGCGCGGTGGTGTGGCCGAACACCGAGACGTTCGGCCCCAGCGGGATCACCGCGAACGCGATGAGCGCCACGACCGCCGAGAGGACCGGCGCCAGGATGTAGATCACCTTGTCGGCCGCGGCCGGGATGATGTCTTCCTTGAAGGCCAGCTTGATGCCGTCGGCGAGGCTCTGCAGCGTGCCCCACGGCCCGGTGCGGTTGGGCCCCGGCCGGACCTGCATGTAGCCGATGACCTTGCGCTCGGCCACGATCGAGAACAGCACGAAGACGACGAGGATGCCGAACGTCGCGATGATCTTCGCGAGGATCAGCCACCACGGGTCGTTGCCGACCGCAGCCGGCTCGGCGGCCAGCACCGCTACCCCGTCCATCAGCGCTCTCCCTCTGGCGACACAGTTCCTTCGTCGGAATCGACCGCCGGCCGGCCACCGTCGGCCGGGTCACCGCCGTCGCTGGTGCCGCGGGCCTCGACGTCGCCGCGGCCTCCGTCGGCGGGAACACTGCCAGGGACCCCCGACACTCCGCCGCTCGCCACACCGGCGGTGATGCGCACCAGGTCGCCCGCCCCGACGCCGAGCGTCGGCCGGACCCGGGAGTCGGCGGAGTTCGTCGGCACCCAGACCACCCGGTCGGGCATCTGGGTGACCGCGACCGGGAGCTGGATCGCGCCCCGGTCGGTGGAGACCAGGATGTGCGCGCCGGGACGCACGCCCAGCTCTGCGGCGGTACCGGGCGAGAGGTGGGCGAACGCCGGCTTCGCGGTGCCCGCGAGGTGCTCCTCGCCCTCCTGCAGCGTGCCGAGGTCGAGCAGGTGGCGCCAGGTCGCCAGCACGGCCTCACCGTCGCCGGGGGTGACCCGCGGGGCGGCCGGCTCCATCGGAGACGGCGGCGGCTCGACGTCGCCGCCGGCCGCGGACCCGCCGGTGCCCAGCGCGGTGATCTCCGCGAGCACCGCGTCCGTCGACTTGGCTCCCAGGTAGGCGCCGAGCTCGTCGGCGAGCGCGTCGAGGACACGCGCGTCGGACATCGCGCCGGTGCCCTGGAGGGTCAGCCCGAACGGCCGCACCCGGCCTTCCCAGTTGACGAAGCTGCCGCCCTTCTCGGTCACCGGGGCGACCGGGAAGACCACGTCGGCGTACTCGGTCACCGCCGAGGCCCGGACCTCGAGCGAGACGACGAACGGCGCCGCCTGCAGAGCGGCCCGCGCCGCCACCGGGTCGGGCAGGTCGTCCGGGTCGACGCCGCCGACGACCAGGCCGCCGAGCGTCCCGTCGGCCGCGGCCGCGAGGATCTGCGACGTCGAGCGCCCCGGAGCCTCGGGCAGCGTCACGCCCCACGCGGTCTCCACGGCCGAGCGGCCGGCCGGCGAGGACACCTGGCGTCCACCGGGGAGCAGCGTCGGCAGCGCACCGGCCTCGACCGCGCCACGCTCACCGGCGCGCCGCGGCACCCAGCCGAGCGAAGCCCCGGTCGAGAGCGCCAGCAGCGACGCCGCCGAGTACGCACCACGGATGCCCGCTGCCCGCTCCCCGACCAGGATCACCGCGCCGGGCGTCCGGAGCGCCTCGGAGAGCGACGTGAGGTCCGGCAGCTCGCCCGCCCGCAACGCGTCCAGCACCTTCGGCTCCGCGCCGGGCGTCGCCTGGATCAGCGTGCCGCCGAGCTTGTCCAGGCCGCGGGTGGCCAGCGGCGCCACGGACCAGACCTTCGCACCCCGCCGCCGCCAGGCCTTCCGCAGGCGCAGGAAGACGATCGGCGACTCCTCCTCCGGCTCGAACGCGACCAGCAGCACGGCCGGCGCGTTCTCGAGGTCGGCGTAGGTGACGTCGAGCGAGCGCCCGGCGACGTGGGCGCCGAGGAACAGCGACTCCTCGTCGGAGTGCGGCCGGGCCCGGAAGTCCACGTCGTTGGTGCCGAGCGCGACCCGGGCGAACTTCGCGTACGCGTAGGCGTCCTCGTAGGTGAGACGGCCACCCGGGAGCACGCCGACACCGCCGTTCTCCCGCGCGGCCTCCAGGCCGCGCGCCGCGGCGTCGAACGCCTCGGTCCACGAGGCCGGCTCGAGTTCACCGGCCGCGTTGCGCACCAGCGGCTGCGTCAGGCGCGACTTACCGGTGGCGTAGGTGAACGCCCAGCGCCCCTTGTCGCAGTTCCACTCCTCGTTGACCTGCGGGTCCTCCCCGGCCAGCCGGCGGAGCACCTTGCCGCGCCGCCAGTCGGTGCGCAGGGAGCAGCCCGAAGCACAGTGCTCGCAGACGCTCGGCGTGCTGACCAGGTCGAACGGACGGGCCCGGAAGCGGTAGGCGGCGCCGGTCAGCGCCCCCACCGGGCAGATCTGCACGGTGTTGCCGGAGAAGTACGACTGGAACGGCTCGTCGGACGCGATGCCGACCTGCTCCAGCGAGGACCGCTCCAGCAGCTCGATGAACGGGTCACCGGCCACCTGCTTGGAGAACCGGGTGCAGCGGGCGCAGAGCACGCAGCGCTCGCGGTCGAGCAGCACCTGCGAGGAGATCGCCAGCGGCTTCGGGTAGGTGCGCTTGACGTCGCGGAACCGCGACTCCGCGGCGCCGTTGCTCATCGCCTGGTTCTGCAGCGGGCACTCACCGCCCTTGTCGCAGACCGGGCAGTCCAGCGGGTGGTTGATCAGCAGCAGCTCGAGCGTGCCCCGCTGGGCCTTCTCCGCCACCGGGCTGGAGAGCTGCGTCTTCACCACCATGTCGGGCGTCACCGTGGCGGTGCAGCTCGCGACCGGCTTGCGCTGTCCCTCGACCTCGACGATGCACTGGCGACAGGCGCCGACCGGGTCGAGCAGCGGGTGGTCGCAGAAGCGAGGGATCTGGATCCCCAGCTCCTCGGCGGCCCGGATGATCAACGTCCCCTTGGGAACGGTGACGCTCAGGCCGTCGATCGTCAGCGTGACGGTGTCGACTTTCTCAGGTGCAACGGTCATCAGTGAGCTCCGGCGAGTGCGGCCTGTTCGGCGGAGAAGTACGGCTCCTTGCGGCCCTCGATGTAATCGAGGTAGTCCTGCCGGAAGTACTTCAGCGACGAGGTCACCGGACTGGTCGCGCCGTCACCCAGCGCGCAGAACGACCGTCCGAAGATGTTGTCGCAGGTGTCCAGCAACGTGTCCAGGTCGGCCTTGGTGCCCTGCCCGGAGAGGATCCGGCGGAGCACCTGCACCATCCAGTAGTTGCCCTCGCGGCACGGCGTGCACTTGCCGCACGACTCGTGGGCGTAGAACGCGATCCAGCGGTACGTCGCGTACACCACGTCGTCCTGGTCGCTGAACACCTGCACGGCGGTGGTACCGAGCATGGAGCCGGCGGCCGCGGCGCCCTCGAAGTCGAGCGGCACGTCCAGGTGCTCCGCCGTGAACAGCGGCGTCGAGGAGCCCCCCGGCGTCCAGAACTTCAGCTCGTGGCCGTCCTTCATGCCGCCGGCGAGTTCGAGCAGCTCGCGCAGCGTGATGCCGAGGTTGCACTCGTACTGGCCGGGGCGGTTCACCCGGCCGGAGATCGAGTAGATCTTCGGCCCCGGCGACTTCTCGGTGCCCATCGACTTCCACCACTCGGCACCACCGAGCACGATGTACGGCACGCTCGCGATCGTCTCGACGTTGTTCACCACGGTGGGGCCGCCGTAGAGGCCGGCGACCGCGGGGAACGGCGGCTTGAGCCGCGGCTGCCCGCGGTAACCCTCGAGCGAGTCGAGCAGCGCGGTCTCCTCGCCACAGATGTACGCACCGGCGCCGGAGTGGACGACGAGCTCCAGATCGAAGCCGCTGCCGAGGATGTTGCGGCCGAGGTAGCCGCGGGCGTAGGCCTCGTTCACCGCGTTGCGCAGCCGCCGGGCGGCGTGCACGGCTTCACCACGGATGTAGATCGCCGCGAAGTTCGCCCGGATCGCGTAGGCCGCGATGACGATGCCCTCCACCAGCCCGTGCGGGTCGGCCATCATGTACGGCAGGTCCTTGCAGGTGCCGGGCTCCCCCTCGTCGGCGTTCACCACGAGGTAGTGCGGCTTGCCGTCGCCCTGCGGGATGAAGCCCCACTTGAGACCGGTCGGGAAGCCAGCGCCGCCGCGGCCGCGCAGACCGGAGTCCTTCACCAGCTGGATCAGGTCGTCCGGGTGGGCCTTCATCGCCTTGCGCAGGGCGGAGTAGCCGTCCAGCCGCTCGTAGACCGAGATCTTCCAGGCCTCGGGCGAGAGCCAGCGCTTGGTGAGTACCGGGGTGAGGACATTGCGCTCGCTCATTTCTGCCCCTCGCTGCTGTCGTTCTCGGTCCGCGGGTCGGTCGGCGGAGCGTCACCGGCCGGCTTGGAGTCGGCGGCCGGCTCCGGGACGGTCGGCGAGGTCTCCGCGGGGTTCGTCGGGGTCTCGACGTCCCTGATCTGCGGCTCGGTCGCCGGCTGCGCGGGGGCCGCGTCGGCCCGCTCGACCGCCGGAGCGGAGCGCTCGGTCTCGGGGTCGCGCGTGGTGGGGCGCCGGGTGCCGCCACGTTTGGCCGGGGCCTTCGCGGTCTTGTTCGCCGGACGGCGCTTGGCCGGCTCGGCCGACGCCGAGACCAGCGGTCCGCTGCTCCGGCGTCGGGTGCGCGGCGCGGGCTTCTCCTCGGCGGACGACGTCGGGCTCGCCGCGTCCGCGGGGTGCGCGCCGGCGGGGCCGGCGTCGGGGTCGGCTCCGTCCGTCGGCTGCGCCGGGATCACGGCGGCCGGAGGCTCGGCGGCCTGACCGGCCTGGGCAGCCTGACCGGACGCGGCAGCCTGACTGGCCGGGGCAGCCTGGTCGGACGCGGCAGCCTGACTGGCCGGGGCAGCCTGGTCGGACGGACCGGCCGGACCGGCCAGGTCAGCCTGGGCAGCCGGGGCGGCCTGGTCGGCCGTACCCGCCGGGGCGGGCGCGGATGCAGTGGTGGGAGCGGGGGCACTCTGGTCGGCGGGTGCCGCCTGGTCTCCCGCCGGGTCGGCCGTCTTCGGCCCCTCGTCCGTGACGGCCGCCGCTGCCTTCTCGGCGGGCGCCCCCGTATCCGCAGGCGCGGCCTTGTCGGCGGGCGCGGTGGGTGCCGGAGCCGCCGCGGCCGGCGCGGGGGCGGCCTTCGTCGGCGTGGGCTTTCCGCCCTTCTCGACCGTCTCGGCCTTGTCTGCCTTCTTCGCGATCGGCGTGTTCGGGAAGAAGCCCGGAACGCTCACCCCGCGCTCCTCGGCCAGCCGGTTCCCGGCGACGGTCGGCTCGATGCCGACCATCGGGTCGGCGACCGCGCTGCGATTGTCCTCGAACCCGGCGAGCTGGCGCGACATCTCCTTGAACGAGCAGAGCCGCGCACCACGGGTGGGCACCGGCCGCTCGCCGTCCTGCAACTGCTTCACCAGGGTGAGCGCCGACTCGGCGTCGACCTGGTCGAAGTACTCGTAGTTGACGGTCATCACCGGCGCGTAGTCGCACGCCGCGAGGCACTCGGCGTGCTCCAGCGTGATGCGACCGTCCTCGGTGGTCTGGTCGTGCCCCACCTCGAGGTAGGCCGAGAGCGCCTCGTACGCCTTGTCGCCGCCGAGCACCCCGCACATCGTGTTCGTGCAGACGCTCACCAGGTACTCACCGGTGGGCCGGCGCTTGTACATCGTGTAGAACGTCGCGACGGCGGCCACCTCGGCCTTGGTGATGCCGAGCTGCTCGGCGCAGAACGCGATGCCCTCCGGGCTCACGTACCCGTCCACCGACTGCACGAGGTGCAGCATCGGCAGCAGGGCCGAGCGGGACCGCCCCTCCGGGTAGCGGGCGACGATCGTCGCCGCCTGCTCGGCGAGGTCGGCCCGGACCGTCCCGTCGGTCAACTCAGTCATCGGAGCACCCGCCCACGTTCGGAGCCGGAAGTGAGGCTCGTGATCTCTACATTCGGAGCCGTAGTGAGGCCAGCCACGACGCGGTCGGTCAGGTACTCCGTCATCGATCCACCCCACCCATCACCGGGTCGAGAGAGGCACCGGAAGCGATCGCGTCCGCGATCGGCGCACCCTCGACCATCGCCGGGAACGCCTGCAGGTTCACGAAGCTGGGGTCTCGCACGTGGACGCGGTAGGGCCTCGTGCCACCGTCGCTGACGACGTGGAAGCCCAGCTCGCCGCGGGGCGACTCCACCGCGGTGTAGACCTGGCCCGGCGGCACCCGGAAGCCCTCGGTGACCAGCTTGAAGTGGTGGATCAGGGCCTCCATCGACTGGCCCATGATCTGCCGGACGTGCTCCAGCGAGTTGCCCATGCCGTCCTTGCCCAGCGCGAGCTGCGCCGGCCAGGCGATCTTCTTGTCGCCCACCATCACCGGGCCCGGCGCCAGCCGGTCGAGCGCCTGCTCGACGATGCGCAGCGACTGGCGCATCTCGTTGACCCGCACCAGGTAGCGGCCGAACACGTCGCCGGTGGTCTCGGTGACGACGTCGAACTCGTAGTTCTCGTAGCCGCAGTAGGGCATCGTCTTGCGCAGGTCCCACGGCAGGCCGGCCGAGCGCAGCACCGGTCCGGTGACCCCCAGCGCGAGGCACCCGGTGACGTCGAGGAAGCCGACGTTCTTCGTCCGCGCCTTCCAGACCGGCTGACCGGTCAGCAGCTTCTCGTAGTCGTCGATCTTCTCCCGCATGTACGGGATGAACTCGCGGATCTTGGCCGGCGCCTCGGGCGGCAGGTCCTGCGCGAGGCCGCCGGGCCGGACGAACGCGTGGTTCATCCGCAGGCCGGTGATGTCCTCGAACAGGTCGAGCACGTGCTCGCGCTCGCGGAAGCCGTAGATCATCATCGTCGTGGAGCCGAGCTCCATGCCGGTGGTGGCCAGCCAGACCAGGTGCGAGCTGATCCGGTTGAGCTCCATCAGCAACACGCGGAGCGTGGTGGCCCGCTCGGGCACCTCGACGCCGAGGAGCTTCTCGACCGCCAGGCAGTACCCGGTCTCGTTGAAGAACGGGGAGAGGTAGTCCATCCGGGTGACGAACGTGGTGCCCTGCGTCCACGTCCGGTACTCGGTGTTCTTCTCGATCCCGGTGTGCAGGTATCCGATCACCGAGCGCGCCTCGGTGATCGTCTCGCCCTCCAGCTCGAGGACGAGGCGCAGCACGCCGTGCGTCGACGGGTGCTGCGGGCCCATGTTGACGACGATTCGCTCGCTGGCCAGCGGGTCTTCGGCGTGGATCGAGTCCCAGTCGCCGCCCGTGACCGTGTAGACGCGGCCCTCGGTGGTGTCCCGAGCGTCGGCGTACGGGTCGGTGGTTTGGGTCATGTGGCCACCTCCTGGCAGGTCTGGCCGATCACCGGTAGGCCCGGCGGGTGTCCGGCGGGGGGATCTCCGCGCCCTTGTACTCCACCGGGACGCCACCCAGCGGGTAGTCCTTGCGCTGCGGGTGACCGTCCCAGTCGTCCGGCATGAGGATCCGGGTGAGCCCGGGGTGTCCCTCGAAGAGCACGCCGAACATGTCCCAGGTCTCCCGCTCCTGCCAGTCGGCGGTCGGGTAGACCGAGGTGATCGACGGAACGCGCGGGTCCTCGGCGGTGACCGCCACCTCCAGCCGGATGCGGCGCCGGAAGGTCATGCTGGTCAGGTGGTAGACGACGTGCAGCCGGGCGTCCTTCTCGGCCTCGTCGGCGCCCTGCGGAGCGTCCAGATAATCGACGCCGGACACCGAGCTGCAGAGCTCGAACCGCAGACCGTCGGAGTCGCGGAGCAGCTTGCAGACCTCGACGATGCGCTCGCGGCGGACGTGGAGTGTGAGCTCACCGCGGTCGACCACGACGCGGGTGACCGCGGCGTCGAAGCCGGCGTCGCCCTTGGCCAGCCCTTCGGCGAGCAGATCGACGACCTCGTCGAAGTAGGCGCCGTAGGGCCGCTGCGTGGCGAGCGGGTCGGACACCGGGCGGACCAGACCGCCGAACCCGGAGGTGTCGCCGGAGCCGGAGACACCGAACATGCCCCGCTGCGCGGGCGGCGTCGCGCCGTGACCCTCGGCGGGCGACTCGGCGGCGCCGTTACCGTTGCTGCTCACTTGCGTGCCACCCCTGCTTCGATCTGCCGCGCTGCGACCTCGATGCGGAACTGCTCCTCGCGACCCTCGGCTGCGGCCTGCTCCCACTCCTTGCGGAGCGTCTTGTCGTGCCGGAACGAGGACGGCATGGTGCCGTAGCGCTGCGCCGTGCCGTTGGCCCTGGCCTCGGCCAGCTCGGCCCGGCGCTTGGGCCCGAGCGGCTCGTGCATGACCTTTTCGTGCAGCTTCAAAACGGCGTCCAGCAGCATTTCCGGCCGCGGCGGGCAGCCGGGCAGGTACATGTCGACCGGAACGACGTGATCGACGCCCTGGACGATCGCGTAGTTGTTGAACATTCCGCCGGAGCTCGCGCAGACGCCCATCGAGAGCACCCATTTCGGCTCCGGCATCTGGTCGTAGATCTGCCGCAACACCGGCGCCATCTTCTGACTCACCCGGCCGGCGACGATCATCAAGTCGGCCTGGCGCGGAGTGGCGCTGAACCGCTCCATTCCGAAGCGCGCGAAGTCGTATCGGGCGGCGCCGGTCGTCATCATTTCGATGGCGCAGCAGGCCAACCCGAAGGTGGCCGGCCACATCGACGACTTACGACTCCAGTTGACGATCTTCTCGACGGTGGTCACCAGCACCCCGCCGGGGAGTTTCTCCTCCAGCCCCATGGCGCGGACCCCTCTCAGTCCCGGTCGACCGGTATCCGGTCGCAACCGGTTATTCAGACGGTCAGTTCGTTCGGTGAGTTCGTGGAACGGACGAGTCCCGAGGGGCTCAGTCCCAGTCGAGGCCGCCGCGACGCCAGACGTAGGCGTAGGCGATGAACACGGTGCCGATGAACAGCACCATCTCCACCAGCCCGAACAGGCCGAGCGCCTCGTTGGCGACCGCCCACGGGTAGAGGAAGATGATCTCGATGTCGAAGACGATGAACAGCATCGCGGTCAAATAGAACTTGACCGGGAATCGGCCACCGCCGGTCGCCTCGGGGGAGGGCTCGATGCCGCATTCGTAGGCTTCGAGCTTCGCTTTGTTGTAGCGCTTGGGCCCGACCAGCGCCGCGGCGCCGACGCTGAACACCGCGAAGAGGGCGGCCAGCACGAAAAGACCGACGATCGGCGCAAAAAGCGCGAGTGAACCACCGGTGTCCATCGGTTCCCTTCCCTGACGTCGGTGTGCAGCGAGGAAGTGCCGTGAGCTATTGGGTCTTGCGTCTTTCTGCGGCCCACGGCCCGAATCTTCCACACCGGAGGTGATCTCCGGGGACGCCGGAGCCACAGACCGACGGTGGCCTGTTTCTCCGGCTGCGGTTGGCTCGGGACGCGTTCCTTAGCGGGGGTCTCTGGTGTTAGCGGGGGAACTTGTGCGGGCGGTCAATTCCGGGGGTACTCAATCACACCGCGGGCGCGAGTCTGGAGAGGCCATTGATGACCCGGTCCATGGCGTCGCCACCGCGGGGGTCGGTGAGGTTCGCGAGCAGCTTGAGCACGAAACGCATGAGGAGCGGGTGCGGCAGTCCGTGCCGGGTGGCCACCTTCATGATCTCGGGGTTGCTGATCAGCTTCACGAACACGCCGCCGAGGCGGTAGTAGCCGCCGTACCGCTCGGTGAGCAGCGTGGGGTACGCGCGCAGCGCGCGCTCCCGGCTCGGCCCGGCGGCCCGCGAGAGGGCCTGCACGGCGACCTCGGCGGCGATCTCGCCGGACTCCATCGCGTAGGCGATGCCCTCGCCGTTGAACGGGTTCACCATGCCGCCGGCGTCGCCGACGAGCATCAGGCCACGGGTGTAGTGCGGTTTGCGGTTGAAGCCCATCGGCAGCGCCGCGCCGCGGATCGGGCCGTCGGCGTTCTCCTCGGCGTAGCCCCACTCGCCCGGCATGCCGGCCAGCCACGTCTTGAGCAGCTGGCGGTAGTTGACGTCCTTGAACGCCGACGAGCTGTTCAGGATGCCGAGGCCCACGTTCGACCGACCGTCACCGAGGCCGAAGATCCAGCCGTACCCGGGCAGCAGACGCTCGCGGCCCTCGACCTTGTCCCAGAGCTCCAGCCACGACTCCAGGTAGTCGTCGTCGTGCCGCGGGCTGTGGTAGTACCGGCGAACCGCGACACCCATCGGCCGGGCCTCGTTGCGGGCCAGCCCGAGCGCGAGCGCGAACCGGCCGGAGACGCCGTCGGCGGCGATCACCAGCGGCGCCCGGTAGGTGGCCTTCGTCTTCTCCGGCCCGACCTCCGCCTCGACGCCGACGACCCGGCCCGCGGTGGAGAGCACCGGCGCGGTGACGTTCGTCGAGGTGTGCAGCTGGGCACCGGCCTTGACCGCCGCCTTGGACACCATGTCGTCGAAGTCCATGCGGGTGCGGGTGAGCCCGTAGTTCGGGTACGACGCCAGCTCCGGCCAGGGCAGCTCCATCCGCACACCGCCACCGATGACGCGGAGACCCTTGTTGCGCAGCCAGCCGTTCTCGGTGGACGTGTCGATACCCATCGAGACCAGCGACCGGACCGCGCGTGGCGTCAGCCCGTCACCGCAGACCTTCTCGCGCGGGAACTCGGTCTTCTCCAGCAGGAGGACGTCGAGCCCGGAGCGGGCGAGGTGGTAGGCGGCCGCGGAGCCGGCCGGACCGGCGCCCACGACGATGACGTCCGCGTCGGCTTGGGTGACGGGACTACTGTCGGTGTCGACCACGGGGGGCTCGGCACCGCGGGGAGCGGGCTCGGTGGTCACGGCTGCCTCTCGAAACAGTGCTTGCGTGCGCTTGTGAAAATGTTCACGAACTCAGCAACGGCAGTCTATGCCGCGCGTCACACGGGTGGGTACTAAGGATCGCCTAACCCGAAACGTCGCGTGCCCGACGTCACGGCAGCCAGCCAGGGGTTCGCGTCTCCATATCACCATGATTCGTGCCGTTTTGTTCTGCACGAGAGCCGCCGTGGGGCTTGTGGACGGGACGACAAGAAACCGACGCGAGGAGTAGCGTCGCCGCAAGCATAATCGGGACATATTGGCATTAACCAGGACTGATAGTCATGTCGAGGGGGACCGTGATGCGTCGATCCGCTGGACTCGTTCTCGTCGCCGTCGGGCTGCTGGCCGCAGCCGGATGCGGTGGCTCGACCCGTGAGGACGGCGCTTCACCGAGCGAGAGCGCGGCGTCGGCCGCTCTGGAGCAGTCGCGGCCGACCGTGGCCCAAGGAACCTTCGGCGCGTACTCCCCCGGCAGCAAGGCGGCGACCTACGACCCGACGCTGGTGCCGTCCGGCTCCTCGGCTCGGCTGACGATCGCCTCGGTGGCCGACACCACCACCGTGACGCTCGACGCTCGGGGCCTGCTGCCCGAACGGACCTACGGCGCGCATCTGCACACCAAGCCGTGCGGCGCGACCGGCGATGCCGCCGGACCGCACTACCAGCACCGCACCGACCCGGCGGCGTCCGCGTCGCCGCCGTCGGTCGACCCGGCCTACGCGAACCCGCAGAACGAGGTCTGGCTCGACCTGACCACCGACTCGCAGGGCATCGGGACGAGCAAGAGCATCCAGCAGTGGGTGTTCACCGCGAAGCCGCAGTCACTCGTGCTCCACGCCGCGAAGACGCAGACCACCCCCGGCAAGGCCGGCCAGGCGGGCGCCCGGGTGGCCTGCCTGACCGTCGACTGAGGGCCGCCGGTCAGGCTCGCGTCACCCCCGCAGCGCGTGGTGGAGCGTGACTATGCCGCCGGTGAGGTTGCGCCAGCGAACGGAGCCCCAGCCGGTGTTCGCGATGACGCCGGCGAGCTCCTCCTGGGCGGGCCAGGCGCGGATCGACTCGGCCAGGTAGACGTACGCGTCGGGGGCGCTGCTCACCGCGCGCGCGACCTTCGGCAGGGCCCGCATCAGGTACTCGGTGTAGACGGTCCGGAACGGCGCCCAGGTGGGGTGGCTGAATTCCAGTACGACCAGCCGGCCACCCGGCTTGGTGACCCGCGCCATCTCCGTGAGCCCGGCGGCGGTGTCGGCCACGTTCCGCAGCCCGAGCGAGATCGTCACCGCGTCGAACGTGGCGTCCGGGAAGGGCAGGTGCATCGCGTCGCCCGCCACCAGGGGGACGCCGCGGTCGCGGCCCTCCCGCAGCATGCCGAGCGAGAAGTCGCACGCGATGACCTCGGCCCCGGAGTGAGCCAGCTCGGCGGTGGAGACCGCGGTGCCTGCCGCGAGGTCGAGGCACCGCTCCCCCGGCCGTAGATCCAACACGTCGGCGGTGAGCGCTCGCCAGCGCCGGTCCTGACCGAACGAGATCACCGTGTTCGTGAGGTCGTACCGCCGTGCGACCTGATCGAACATCGCCGCCACGTCGCTCGGTCGCTTCTCCAGTGATGCCCGCGTCATGCGGTCAGCCTAATCGGCCGTTTCGGCGAAGCACTGGCCCGGTTGTTTAACTCCGGAGTAACCTACTGGCGCGTAAAGTCGAACCGAGGGAGCTCCGCCGTGTCGTCCTTCGATCCTCGGCAACTGGCCGAGATTGATCCCAAGCAGATCAGCACCGCCGAGTTCCAGGAGCTGCTCACCGCGGCGTCGCAACAGGCCAGTGAGCCCGGTGCCGGTGCCGGACTGGAAGCAGTCGATCCGGCCGCGTTCGCCCGCCTGATCGGCCGCGCCCGGCCCGAGCAGCTCGAGGCGGTCATGGGCAGCCCGGTGCGGCAGGTCGTGCTCGACCAGATCTTCCGCCGGTTCGCCGACCACTACCGCGCGGGAGAGAAGCGCCCGCCGAAGGTCATCCACTGGAAGATCGCCGGCCGCCCGGACGGCGGTCACGACGAGTACGAGCTGGTCCTGCACGGCGACCGCTGCGAGGCCAACGCGGTGCCGCAGCACGGTGCCGACACCACGATCATCCTGGGCGGTCCCGAGTTCCTGTTGCTGACCTCGGGCAACGGCAAGCCGACGACGATGTTCATGACCGGCAAGCTCAAGGTCCGCGGTGATCTCGGACTAGCCGCCGTGCTGGCCAAGATCTTCGTCATCCCTACCAGCTGAGGGAGTTGTCCGCATGGCAGCACACGACGCCGTGGCCGGCCCGAGCGGTAGCAAGATCACGTACACTACCCAGCTGGCCACCACGCTGATCCGCGCCGGCGTGATCGCACCGGGCCGCCCCGACCGCGTCGCCAGGCAGCTCGCGGCGCTGAAGAGCTGGGGGCTGAGCCTGGCCGGCGGCTACACCAGCGCCGCGGCGCGCGACCCCGAACGGATCGCGCTGATCGACGAGCGGCGCCAGGTGACGTTCGCCGAGCTGATCGACCGGGCCACCCGGATGTCGCAGGGTCTGGCCGCCCTCGGCGTGAAGGGCAAGAGCCGGGTCTCGGTGCTCTGCCGCAACCACGCGGGGCTGATCGAGGCACTGGTCGCGTCCGCGTCGCTCGGTGCCGACACCGTGCTCCTCAACACCGGCCTGTCGGCGACCCAGATCCAAACGGTGCTGCGGGAACAGGGCGTCGAGCTGATCATCGCCGACGAGGAGTTCCTACCGCTGATCGGCACCCCGCCGCCCGGCGTCCGGCCGTTGCTGGCCTGGACGGACGGCCCGGCCCCGGGCCACACGACGCTGGAGGACCTGGTCGCGTCGAACCCGGGCGGGAAAGCCGCACCGCCCGAGGTGGTCGGGCGCACGATCGTGCTCACGTCCGGCACCACCGGAGCGCCGAAGGGCGCCCGCCGGCCGCCGCCGCACGGGCTGGGGGCACTCGGCTCGATCCTGTCCAAGATCCCGCTGAAGGTGCGCGACACGATCGCGATCCCGGCTCCGCTGTTCCACACCTGGGGATTCGCCGGCCTCCAGGTCGGGATGGGCTTACGCGCGACGCTCGTGCTCCGGCGCCGGTTCGAGCCGGAGGCCGTGCTCGCCGACATCGCCACTCACCGCACCGGCGGTGTCTTCGTCGTCCCGATCATGATGCAGCGGATGCTGGAGCTTCCGCCGGACGTCCGCGGCGAGTACGACCTGAGCGCACTGCGCGCGGTCGCCAGCAGCGGGTCCGCGTTGATCGGCGACTTCGCCAAGCACTTCATGGACGCGTTCGGCGACGTGCTCTACAACCTGTACGGATCGACCGAGGTGTCGTGGGCGACGATCGCGACCCCGAGCGACCTGCGCCGGGAGCCGCGTACCGCCGGCCGGCCGCCGCTCGGCACGCAGCTCGCGATCCTGGACGAGAGCGGACGGGACGTCCCCACGGGCAACCCCGGCCGCATCTTCGTGTCCAACGGGATGCTGTTCGAGGGGTACACGAACGGCGCGAACAAGGAGGTCCGCCGAGGCTTCATGAGCACCGGCGACGTCGGCCACCTGGACTCGACCGGCCTGCTGTTCGTGGACGGCCGCGACGACGACATGATCGTCTCCGGTGGGGAGAACGTGTTCCCCCGCGAGGTGGAGAACATCCTCACCGAGACGCCGGGCGTGCGCGAGGTGGCCGTGGTCGGGGTGCCCGACGAGGACTGGGGCCAGCGACTGGCGGCGTACGTCGTGCTGGAGGACGGGCACACGATGGACGCGGAGGAGGTCCGGGATCTGGTGAGGAACGAGGGATCCCGGTTCTCGGTGCCCCGGGACGTCCATTTCCTGGCCGAGCTGCCCCGCAACGCGACCGGCAAGGTGGTGCCGCGCCTCCTGCGCGACGCGGCTTCCTGACCGCACTCGACCAGGTGACGCGGGACCTCGGGGCGTTCGCTCCGAGGCCCGCCCCGCGTCCGGTCAGGCCGACCGGTGGACCGTGGCGAGCGCCAGCTCACGGAGCGCCGTGCACCCCTCGGCGGCCAGCGGCGCGGCGTCCAGCACCGCCAGCGCGTGGGCGCACCGCTCGGCGATCATCTGCTCGACGCCGTCGCGTGCGCCGGAGTCGACGATCAGCGCGCGCAGCTCGGCGACGCCCTCGTCGTCGAGCTCCTGGTCGCCGAGCCGACGTGCGAGCAACTCCCGACCCGCCGCGGACGCGTGCTCGCGGGTGAGGGCGATCAACGCCGTCTGCTTGCCCTCGCGCAGGTCGTCACCGGACGGCTTCCCGGTCACCTCGGTGTCACCGAAGACGCCGAGCAGGTCGTCACGGAGCTGGAACGCCTCCCCGATCGGCAACGCGAACGCCGTGTAGGCGTCGGTGACCGCGGCCGGGGCGCCGGCCACCGCCGCTCCCAGGTGCAGCGGCGCCTCGACCGTGTACTTGCCGCTCTTGTACCGCGCGATCCGCAGGGCACGCTCGAGCGGCACTCCGCCGCGCGTCGGTGCCGCGATGTCGAGGTACTGCCC
>Ga0190269_10000626_pt1 | contig 17903 bp, 9 predicted proteins | sample Popmic249IS_FD_133749 | JGI IMG/M metagenome (GOLD analysis project Ga0190269, IMG submission 133749) | Populus adjacent soil microbial communities from riparian zone of Blue River, Arizona, USA - 249 IS | ecosystem: Environmental > Terrestrial > Soil > Riparian zone | place: USA: Arizona... | reverse complement strand
TGGACGAGCGGGTGTACCTCGACCGCGGAATGTGGGAGAAGGTCGTCCTCAACCTGCTCAGCAACGCGCTCAAGTTCACCTTCGACGGCACGATCCGGGTCGCGGTGTCGGCGGACGCGGACGGTGCCATCGTCGCAGTCTCCGACACCGGGATCGGAGTGCCCGCCGAGGAGATCCCGCGGTTGTTCGAGCGGTTCCACCGCATCCCCACGGCCCGGTCACGGTCGAACGAGGGCAGCGGTATCGGCCTGGCACTCGTTCAGGAGCTCGTCGCGCTGCACGGCGGCCGGATCCGGGCCGAGAGCGAGCCGGGTGTGGGTACGACGTTCACGATCCGGCTGCCGTTCGGCTCCGGCCACCTGCCTGCCGACCAGATCGCCCCGTCGGTCGAGACCGACCTGCCCACGAACACGGCCGAGCCGTTCGTCCAGGAGGCGCTGCGCTGGCTTCCGGACATGGCTTCCGGGGGTTCCGCCGCGGCCGATCCGATGCCGGTCGCCACCGCGGCCGGCGCCGTACCGGTCGCCTCCGCGCCGCGCGACCGGCCGCGGGCCCGGGTGCTGGTGGCCGACGACAACGCCGACATGCGCGATTACCTCCGGCGGCTGCTGGGTGCCCGGTACGAGGTGACGACGGTCGTCGACGGCGCCGCCGCGCTGGGGTCGGCCCGCAACCAGCCGCCGGACCTGATCGTGAGCGACGTCATGATGCCGGGCCTGGACGGCTTGGAGCTGGTCACGGCGTTGCGCGCCGATCCGCGCACCGCCGGGATCCCGATCATGCTGCTCTCCGCTCGCGCCGGCCAGGAGGCCGCGGTCGAGGGCCTCGCCGCCGGCGCGGACGACTACCTGGTCAAGCCGTTCGCCGCCCAGGAGCTGCTGGCCCGGGTCCGCGCGAACGTCGACCTCGCGCGCCTGCGCAACCACCACGCGCAGTGGCGTGCCGCGATGATCGACTCCCTGCAGGAGGGCTTCTTCGTCGCGGACGCCGACGGCGCGGTCGTCGAGGTCAACGCGGCCTTCACCGACATCCTCGGGTACCCGGCCGAGAACCTGCCCTACCCGGCCCCGCAGCCGTGGTGGCCGGACCCGCGTATCGACCCGGCCGCGCACGAGCAGGTGATCGAGGCCTACCAGCGGGTCGTCGAGGGTCCCTACGGCGACCTCGTGGTCCCGCTGCAGCACCGCAACGGTCACCGGCTCTGGGCGGCGGTGTCGATGAGCTCGGTGGTCGACGACCAGGGCGCCCGGATGGTGGTCGGTACGATCCGCGACGTCACCGCGGAGCACTACGCGGCCCAGCGCGACACGGCCCTCAACGCGATGAACGAGTGCCTCGCGGTTGCCCGGACCGTGCCGGAGGTGCTGCAGGCGGGGGTCGAGCAGCTCCGCAAGCAGTGGCGCGCGCGGGCGGCGTTCGCGCGCGGCGACGCGGTGGACGTGTGGGACGCCGCCGAGGGCGTCGCCATCGAGGCCCCGCCCGAGCTGAGCGAACTGCGCGACAACGGGCCGTCGAGGATCCGGGTCGACGTCCGGGACGGTCGCCCGGCCGGCGCGGGCACGACGATCGACTCGGCACTCGGTCCGGTCACCCTCTGGCTGGTCCTCGACCCGGCGCGGGGCTTCGGCACCGAGGACCAGACGCTGCTGTTGCTGCTGTGCGGGTCGCTGGCCCAGGCGCTGCACCGCGCCTACGCCTTCGACCAGCAGCGTGACGTCGCGGAGGCGCTGCAACGGTCGATCCTCGGCCCGTCCGTCCTGCCCACCGGCTTCGCGGTGCGCTACCAACCGGCCGGGCGCCCGCTGGAGGTCGGCGGTGACTGGTACGACGCGGTCGACCTGCCCGACGGCCGGATCGGAATCATGGTCGGTGACTGCGTCGGCCGCGGTCTGACCGCGGCCACCGTCATGGGGCAGCTGCGCAGCGCCGGCCGTGCGCTGCTGCTGGAGGCCACCGGGCCCGCGGCGGTGCTCGCCGCACTCGATCGATTCGCCGCGCTGCTGCCCGGCGCGGCCTGCACGACGGCGTTCTGCGGCATCCTCGACGCCGCCACCGGCCGGCTCGTCTACAGCAGCGCCGGCCATCCGCCGGGCATCGTCGCGCACCCCGACGGCCGCACCGAGCTGCTGGAAGGCGGCCGCGGGACGCCGCTCGGGCTGCGACGCGGCGACGACCGCACGGACGCGGCCACGACGCTGCCCCCGCGGGCGACGATGCTGCTCTACACCGATGGGCTGGTCGAGCGGCGCCGCCGGTCGATCGACGTCGGCATCCGGCAGGCCGGCGAGATCCTGTGGGAGCACCGCTCGCTCTCCGTCGAGCAGCTCGCCGACGAGGTCATGGCCCGGATGATCCGCCAGGACGGCGGCAGCGACGACGTCGCCCTGCTGCTCTACGGCCACCCGGCTCCGTTCGACGTGTCGTTCGTCGCCGACGCCCGTGAGCTGCGCGGTGTGCGGGAGGCCCTGCGCGGGTGGCTCGCCAGGGCCGGACTCGGCGCGGGCGCCGCGCAGAGAGTGCTGGTCGCGGTCGGCGAGGCGTGCGCGAACGCCATCGAGCACGGCTACCGGGGCATGACCGGTCAGGTGGAGCTCGCCGCCCACACGCTCGGGGACGACGTGCGGTTGACCGTGTCCGACCGGGGGAAGTGGCGGGAGGCCACGGACGCGCCCCACCGCGGACACGGGCTGCGCGTCATTCGCTCGCTGATGAAGGAAGTCGCCGTGCATTCCGGTGCCGCCGGAACCACCGTTGAGATGTCGACGAGGATCACACCATGACCGCCCCGCTCCACATCACCACCGGCCGGACCGAGGAAGGCCGGAGTCATCTCACCGCGACCGGGGAGATCGACCTCAGCAACGCCGCCGCCTTCCGGGACCGGCTGGCCGCCGCCGTGTCCACGGACGGGCGGCTGCTCGTCGACCTGACCCGCGTCGACTACCTCGACAGCGCCGGGCTGGCGGCGCTCTTCGTCCATGCCGACCGGATCGAGGTGCACATCGCGCCGCTCAACGAGTACTTGCTGACGGTGTGCGGCCTGACTCAGCTGACCGACGTCCGGGTCATCCGGCCGGACTCTGCCGACGGGACCGCCTGAGCTGGCGAGTTCCTTCGCGCCGTGGACGCTGGACGTGCGGGACCTCGACGTCATGGCTGCTGCGGATCGAGCCGCGCCGCGCCCTCTGGGCCTGACGCTCACGCCTTCGTGTGGATCACCGCGTACTCGCCGGTCAGACGCCAGGACCGGCCGGTGGCGTCGAGGCGTTCGACGGTCTGCGGCGTGAGCCCCACCGCGACGTCGCACTTGAGCGTCCGCAGCGCTGCCAGCGGGCTCGGGAAGTGGGCGGTCAGCTCGGCGAACGGCTCCGTGGGCTGCCAGTGGCGGTCACCGACCAGGCGGCGGTAGTTCAGGTCGCCCTTCGCGATCGTCAGCGACGCCTCGGCGAAGCGGGCGCGCAGCTCCAGCGGCATGGCCTGGTAGGTCAGCGGAGCGCAGAAGAACTCGTGGGCGTCGAGCGCGAGCCGTCCGTCCCGGAGGTGGGCCGCCAGCCGCTCGCCGACCGCACCGGCCCGCCCGGTGGCCGCAGCGAGCCGCCCGACCCCGGCCAGCACGTCGGCCGCGGTGGCGTCCGAGACGTAGTACGGGTGCGGCTTCACGTGCAGGACGACATCGGTCGCCAGCCCCGCGCCGAGCAGGTGGTCGAGGAGCACGAGGTCCGGCAGCAGCTCCCGGCCGGCGTTGTCGGCGATCAGGTGCACCCGCCCTGGCGGCCGATCCCGCAGCAGCGCCCGGAGCGCCTCGCTGTCGTCGGCGATCAACCCGCCCGCGTCCCCGCCCGCGGTCGGGCCGAGCCGGAAGCTGAGGTCGGCGCGGTTGCCCCACAGCGACGAGGCGACCAGCGCGTCCCACTGCGCGTCGGGGCCGCGGTCGGCCAGGTCGTCGAGGGCCGCCAGCTCGGCGTCGACCGCGTCGCCGGCCAGCTCGGCGGCTTTCGTCGGCGCGAACGGGTCGATGCCCCGCCACGGCCCCGGCACGAAGTAGTCCACCGCGTCGAGCAGCCGCCGGTAGAAGTAGCTCTCGGCCCAGAGGAACGGCGTCTCGCCCCACGGCACCCCGCGGTACTCCGGGCGCCACCAGGGCCACGGCTCGTGCCGCAGCGCGTCCACGTCCGGCGGCGTGACCACGCCCGACGTCGACTCGACGAGCAGCGCTTCGAGGGCGTCGCGGTGGGCAGCCGGGCGCGGGAACGCGGTCGCGACCCGCTCGATCAGGACCGGGTGGCGGTCGTGGAACACGCTCCACGGGAACGACGCGGGGTCACTGCTGGCGATCTCGGGAGCGAGCGTCTCGGCCACCGCCAGATCGTAATCGCCCGCCCCGGAGCGCGGCTTCGCAGCTCCGGGGCGGGCAGCTCACGGTCAGACGTCCGAGCGGCGCTCCACGCGACGCACGAGCGCCCAGGCGCCGGGCAGCAGGACCGCGGCGAGCGCGACCTTGATCGCGTCGCCGATCAGGAACGGCGTCATGCCCAGCTCGATCGCCTTGGCGAAGCTGACGTCGAGCGACGCCATCAGCCACGGCACGCCGATCGCGTACAGCGCCAGGTTGCCGGCGATCATCAGCGGCACCGCGCGCAGCGGCGTGCGGTCGGCGCCCCGCTTGGCGAGCGCCCCGACGACGGCGGCGGCGAGCACGAACCCGAGCACGAACCCGAACGAGGGCATCGACCAGCCGGACGACTGCTGGGCGAACCACGGCACGCCCGCCATGCCGACGAGGGCGTAGACCAGCATGCCGAGCACGCCACGGGCGGGGCCGAGCGCCGCCACCGAGAGCAGCACGGCGAACGTCTGGCCGGTGAGGGGCACCGGGGTGAACGACAGCGGGATCGCTATCTGCGCGAAGAGGCCGACGAAGAGTGCCGACCCGCCGACGAGGGCGGCGTCCCGAACCATGCCACCGGGGAGGACGTCGGCGAGGACGCGGGGGGACCGGGTGACGCTGAGCGTGGACATGAGCCTCCTGCCTGGGAACTATCGAAGTCTTCCCGGCCCGGCGGCCCGCTGGTTGGTCGAGTGACCCCGGCGGACGGCGGGCGAGAAGATTTCAACTGTCAGAAGGCTAGTTACACGCTTCGGCCGGCTTCCAGGGCGTTCCGCGACGAACGTCACGCCGACCGGCTTGGAGGATTCCTCCAATGGCGTCCGCCGGTGATCACCGAGAGACACCGTCACCCAGCAGCCGCCGGGACACGTCGTCGGCCGTGAGCGGCTTGCTGAACAGGTAGCCCTGGCCCTTGCGGTAACCGAGCGCGACCAGTTCGGCCGCCTGCTCCTCGGTCTCCACGCCCTCGGCCACGGTGCCCAGGTGGAGCGTCTGGCTCAGCCGGACCACGGCCTCGGCGATCGCCGCGCGCTGCGGGCTGCCGTCGAGCCGGCTCACGAACGAGCGGTCGAGCTTGAGGATGTCGACGGGCATCTGGGTGAGGTACTGCAGCGACGAGTAGCCGGTACCGAAGTCGTCGATCGCGATCCGGATCCCGGCGGCGCTCAGGCGGCCCAGCGCCGGAATCGCCAACTCCGGGTCGACGAGCGCGCTCTCGGTGACTTCGATGACCAGGTGCTCGGCGTCGAGCCCCGCGGCGGTGATCGTCTCCAGCACGATCTCGGCGACGCCCGGCTGATCGAGGTCGCGCGCCGACAGGTTGACCGAGAGCGAGAACCGCTCGTCGTCGGGGACTCCGCGCTGCCACTCGGCGACCTGCCGGCACGCCCGGTCGAGCACCCAGCGGCCGAGCTCGTGGATGAGGCCGGTCCGCTCGGCGATCGGGATGAACTCCGCCGGCGAGATCGCCCCGCGCGTCGGGTGGTGCCAGCGCACCAGGGCCTCGAAACCCCAGAGCGTCCGGTTCTCCAGCAGCACGATCGGCTGGTAGGCGAGGGAGAGCCCGCGCCCGTTCACCAGCGCCAGCCGCAGGTCGCGCTCGATCACCGCGGTGGCCGCCGCGGCGATCTCGGCGTCGGACGGCTCGTCGACGCCGTCCGCGCCCGGCCGGTGCGACGCCCAGCGGTTGCGCCCCTCCCGCTTGGCCCGGTACATGGCGTGGTCGGCCTGGCGCAGCAGCTCCACGCCGCTGACGTCGCCCTCGGCGAGCGCGATGCCGATGCTCGCCCCGACCTTGACCTCGGCGTGCGGGAGGCGCAGCGGAGGGCGCAGCGCACGGAGGATCCGGTCGGCGACGGCGATCGCGTCCCGCTCCTGGGTGATACCGCCGAGCACGACGACGAACTCGTCGCCGCCGAGCCGCGCCACGGTGTCCACGCCGAGTACGTTGCGCTCCAGCAGGCGGGCGACGGTGACCAGCAGCGCGTCGCCGCACTCGTGCCCGTAGGCGTCGTTGACCGGCTTGAACCCGTCCAGGTCGATGAGGAGCACCGCCACCGTGGGGACCACCTCGGTCCGTTCGCTCGCCGCGGCCAGCGCCGCCGACCGCAGCAGCAGGGCCTCGTCCAGCGCCCGGTTGAGCTGTGCGCGGTTGGACAGTCCGGTCAGCGCGTCGTGGGACGCGTCGAAGGCGAGCAGGTCGTGGTAGGCGCGGCGCTCGTGCACGTCCCGGTAGTTCAGGACGATGCCGCTGATCTCCGGATCGTCCAGCAGGTCGTGGGCGGTGACCTCGTGCCAGCGCTCGGTGCCGTCGGCCTGCCAGAGGCGTAGCTCGGCCCGGTGGTCGCCGGTCGGGCGGTGGGCCACCCCGCCGAGGAACGCCGCGAACGACTCGCGGTCGGCCGGCTCGATGATCGCGTCCGCCGGGCCGCCGAGCAGGTCCGCCGGCCGGTGCCCCAGGCGGCGTTCGGCTGCGTCGGAGGCGTAGGTGACCAGGCCGGCGGAGTCCACGACGCAGATCACGTCGCTGGTGTGCTGCACCAGCGCGCGGAACCACCGCTCGCTCCGGCGCGCGAGGGCCTGGGAGGCGACCAGCGCGGCCTCGGCCTGCTCGCGCTGCACGAGCGCTTCGCCGTAGCTGCGGACGACGAGCAGGACGACCAGCAGCATCAACCCGCAGAGCACGAGCGAGTCCGGCCGGCCGAAGTAGTCGGTGACCAGGTGCAGCTGGATCGCGGCGGCGCCCAGAGCGGCGCAGAGCGTCGCGTACGCCATGGCCGGCCGCCAGACCGCCGCGCCGCTCCAGCGCATGTGGGCCACGGCCGTGACGATCAGGCCGATCATCATCACCGGGCCCCAGCCGGAGATGAACGCGGCGATCGTCAGGAATACCATGTGCAGGAGCATCCGGGGCGCGACCCGGCGAGTCAGGTCGCCGCCGGAGAGCGCTCGCTGGACACCCGTCGTGTTCATCAGCAGGAGCGGCGCGGTGAGCGCGAGCAGGACCGGCGTGGGGAGCCCGCCGTACCACCCCAGCTCGTTGACGAACGAGATGATCGCGCAGAGCACCAGGATCTCCGCGGCCTCGCGGACGACTTGCCGGGAACGGATCATCCGGTGGGCCTCCTTCCGCGCGCGCGGATCGCGGCGCTCGGTCGACCGCCAGCCGCCCCATCGGCATCCGGCCGGGGAACTTGAACACCCGGCGAGCTGTGGGATCGGCCAGCGCCACGATCTGCTCAGCGCGCGTGTTCGGAGGAATCACCAGTAGTCGCCGATCACGGGCAGTGATGTGATGATCAGCGAAAACGCCGATAGCGACACTTCCACCGTCGGGGGTGCGAGCTCCTACGACGAAGAGCGGGTGCGTTCGTGGACCTGAACACGATCGACGAGGTGACCGGCGCCGCCGAGGCCGGTGCCTGGCGTCCCGGTGACGCCTGGCTGGCCGGCGGCACGTACCTGTTCTCCGAGCCGCAGCCGCACCTGTCCCGGCTCCGCGACCTCACCACGCTGGGCTGGCCGTCGCTGACCGCCACGCCCGACGGCCTCGAGATAGCGGCCACCTGCACGATCGCCGAGCTCGACGCGTTCGGCGGGCCACCGCTGTTCCACCAGTGCTGCGACGCGTTCCTGGCCAGCTTCAAGATCCAGCACGTGGCCACCGTCGGCGGCAACCTGTGCACCGCGCTGCCGGCGGGCCCGATGACGTCGCTGACCGCCGCGCTCGACGGCTGGTGCTCGCTGGAGACGATCGACCGCGGTCGCCGCCGGGTGGCGGTCACCGACTTCGTCACCGGCGAGTGCACCACCGATCTGCGGCCGGGCGAGTACCTGCGGTCGATCTTCCTGCCGGCACCTGCGCTGGCCGGGCGCACGGCGTTCCGGCAGGGCTCACTGCACCCGCTGGGCCGCTCGGCCGCGCTGGTGATCGGGCGGGTCGATGCGGACGGCACGTTCGTGCTGACGGTGACCGCGTCCACGCGCCGACCGGTGCAGCTGCGGTTTCCCCGCGTCCCGGACGCGGCCGGCCTGCGGTCGGCCGTGACCGGCGCGATCCCCGACGGCCTCTGGGTCGACGACGTCCACGGGCTGCCCGCCTGGCGGCGGCACCTCACGGAGATATTCGCGGCCGAGGTCCGGGACGAGCTGGCGGGTGGCCGATGAGCGTCACGGTCAACGGCGTCCCGTACGAGCAGGCCCCCCGGCCCGGGCAGTGCCTCCGTACGCACCTGCGCGACCTCGGCCACTTCGGCGTCAAGAAAGGCTGCGACGCCGGCGACTGCGGGGCGTGCACGGTGCACGTCGACGGCACCGCCGTGCACAGCTGCGTCTACCCGGCGATCCGCGCCCAGGGCCGCACGGTGACCACGATCGAGGGCCTCGCTCCCGAGCACGGCCTGCACCGGGTCCAGCAGCAGTTCCTCGACGCCCAGGGCTTCCAGTGCGGCTTCTGCACCGCCGGGTTCGTGATGACCGCCGCCGCGCTCGACGACCGGCAGCGTGCCGACCTGCCGCGCGCGTTCAAGGGCAACCTCTGCCGGTGCACCGGCTACCGGGCGATCGAGGACGCGGTCCGCGGCGTCGCGCACACCGAGAACGCGGCCGTCGGGAGCAACGCACCGGCCCCGGCCGGTCCGCTGGTGGTCACCGGCGCTGCCCGGTACACGTTCGACGTCGACGTGCCGGGGTCGCTGCACCTGAAGGTGGTGCGCTCGCCGCACGCGCACGCACGGATCGTCCGCATCGACGCGGCGGCGGCGCTGGCCGTCCCGGGCGTGCACGCCGTCCTGACGCACGCCGACGCCCCGAAGAAGCTGTTCTCGACCGGCCGGCACGAGCGTGTCCAGGACGACCCGCTCGACACCCGCGTCCTCGACGACGTCGTCCGGTTCCACGGGCAGCGCGTCGCCGCCGTGGTCGCCGAGACCGAGGGCGCCGCGGAGGAGGCCTGCCGCCGGATCGTCGTGGAGTACGACGTCCTCGACGCGGTCTTCGACCCGGACGCGGCGTTGCGGCCGGGCGCGCCGGTCGTGCACGCCGGGAAGGGCCCCGGGGACGGGATCGCGCGGGTGGGGAGCAACGTCGCGGGCGAGGTGCACGGCGAGATCGGTGACGTCGCGGCCGCGCTGGCCGCCGCCGACGAGGTGTACTCCGGGACCTTCCGCACCCAGCGGGTGCAGCACGCCAGCCTGGAGACCCACGGATCGGTCGCCTGGTTCGACGAGGACGGGCGGCTGATCGTCCGGTCGAGCAGCCAGGTGCCGTTCCTGACCCGGCGCGCCCTGTGCGCGCTGTTCGACCTGCCGCTCGACCGGGTGCGCGTGCTCACCGGCCGCGTCGGCGGCGGCTTCGGCGGCAAGCAGGAGACGCTCGCCGAGGACCTGGTCACGCTCGCCGCGCTCACCGTGCGACGCCCGGTCAAGTACGAGTACACCCGCTCCGAGCAGTTCGAGGCCGCCACCACCAGGCACCCGTTCACGGTGGAGGTCGGGCTCGGCGCCACCCGCGACGGCACGCTCACCGCGATGGACCTGCGGGTCGTCTCCGACACCGGCGCGTACGGCAATCACGGCCCCGGTGTGCTCTTCCACGCCTGCGGTGAGTCGATGGCCGTGTACCGGTGCGCGAACAAGAAGGTGGAGGGCTACGCGGTCTACACGAACACCGTGCCCGCCGGTGCCTTCCGCGGCTACGGCCTGGGCCAGGTGATGTTCGCGGTCGAGTCGGCGATGGACGAGCTCGCGCTCCGGCTCGGGCTCGACCCGCTGGAGTTCCGCGCACGCAACGTCGTGCGGGCCGGCGATCCGCTGGTCACGCCCGCCGGTCACGAGGCGGATCTCACGGTCGCCAGCTACGGCCTGGACCAGTGCCTGGACGCCCTGCGCGCAGCGCGCGCCGCACCCGCCGAGGAGGGCCCGGACGGCTGGCTCACCGGTGAGGGCGCCGCGATCTCGATGATCGCCACGACGCCACCCAACGGCCACTACGCCGACGCGACGCTGACGCTGCTCGCGGACGGCCGCTACGACCTGGCCGTGGGCACCGCGGAGTTCGGCAACGGGAGCACCACCGTGTTCGCGCAGATCGTCGCGGACGTGCTGGGCACCACCGTCGACCGGGTGACGATCCGGCAGTCCGACACCGACGTGGTCGGGCACGACACCGGCGCGTTCGGCTCCACCGGCACCGTGGTCGCCGGCAACGCGGTCCTCGCCGCCGGGCGCGGCCTGCGCGACCGGCTGCTCGCGGTGGCCGCCGCCCGGGCCGAAGCGCCGGTCCTGGCGTGCCGCCTGGAGGGCGACGCGGTGGTGGCCGGCGCCACCCGGATCTCGCTGACCGACCTCGCCGCGGCCTCCGGCGAGCCGCTGAGCGCCGACGGCCACTTCGACGGCACCCCGCGCTCGGTCGCGTTCAACGCGCAGTGGTTCCGGGTGGCGGTCGACCCGGACACCGGGGAGATCCGGATCCTGCGCAGCGTCCACTCCGCCGACGCCGGCACCGTGATGAACCCGATGCAGTGCCGCGGTCAGATCGAGGGCGGAATCGCGCAGGCACTCGGTGCGACGCTCTTCGAGCACCTGCGGGTCGGCGCGGACGGGGCCGTGACCAACCCGACGCTGCGCACCTACCACCTGCCGACGTTCGCCGACGTGCCCCGCACCGAGGTGCACTTCGTGACCGGCGTGCACGACCCGATCGGCCCGCTGGGGGCGAAGTCGATGAGCGAGAGCCCGTTCAACCCGGTGGCGCCCGCGCTGGCGAACGCGGTGCGCAATGCGACCGGCGTCCGGTTCACCGAGCTGCCGCTCGGCCGCGACGTGGTGTGGCGCACGCTGTCTTCACAGACCGGTGGGGTCACCGTGCGGGAGGTGTAACGAGGCCAGCCGCGCCCGCGTCACGTCGACGAAACGGCCGGTTCCGAGACTCCAGGTGTGTCGGAACGCGTCAGGACCGTGTGCTCCTACTGTGGCGTCGGCTGCGGCATCGTGCTCGAGGTCGGGCGGGACGCCGACGGGCGGCGGCGCGCGCTCAAGGCGTCCGGGGACCGGGACCACCCGGCCAACCGGGGACGGCTGTGCACGAAGGGCTCCACCAGCGCCGACATGCTCGCCGCGGACGGACGGCTCACCACGGCTCTGACCAGGGACGACCGGCAGGAGGCACTGGCCAGCGCGAGCGTCGACGACGCGATCCGCACGACCGGCCGGCGCCTGCGGCGCATCCTCGACGAACACGGCCCGGACTCGATCGCGCTCTACGTCTCCGGCCAGATGACGCTGGAGGCCCAGTACCTGGCGACCAAGCTGGCCAAGGGCTTCCTGCGCACCAATCAGATCGAGTCCAACTCCCGGCTCTGCATGGCCAGCGCGGCCAGCGGCTACAAGCTCTCGCTCGGCGCCGACGGGCCGCCCGGCTCCTACGCCGACCTCGACGAGGCCGACCTGTTCCTGGTGATCGGCTCGAACATCGCCGACTGCCACCCGATCCTGTTCCTGCGGATGCTCGACCGGGTGAAGGCGGGCGCGAAGCTGATCGTCGTCGATCCCCGGCGTACCGCGACCGCCGCGAAGGCGGACCTGTTCCTCCAGGTCAAGCCCGGCACCGACCTGGCGCTGCTCAACGGTCTGCTGCACCTGCTGGCCGAGGCGGGTCAGCTCGACGAGGACTTCGTCGCCGACCACACCGAGGGCTGGGACGCGATGCCCGCGCTGCTGCGTGACTACCCGCCTGCCCGCGTCGCGGAGATCACCGGTGTTCCGGAGTCGTCGCTGCGGGAAGCGGCCCGGCTGATCGGCGCGGCCGGGAACCGCTGGACGAGCTGCTGGACGATGGGGCTCAACCAGAGCACGCACGGCACCTGGAACACGAACGCCCTGGTCAACCTGCATCTGGCGACCGGAGCGATCTGCCGCCCCGGCGCCGGGCCGTTCTCGCTGACCGGGCAGCCGAACGCGATGGGCGGCCGGGAGATGGGGTACATGGGCCCCGGGCTGCCCGGCCAGCGCTCGGTGCTCTCCCCGGCCGATCGCCTGTTCGTCGAGGAACAGTGGGGCCTGCCGCCGGACACGATCCCGACCGGAGCCGGAGCCGGCACCGTCGACCTGTTCCGGCGCATGGCCGACGGCGACGTGAAAGCCGCCTGGATCATCTGCACGAACCCGGTGGCGTCGGTGGCCAACCGCCGCACCGTGATCGAAGGGCTGGAGGCCGCGGAGTTCGTCGTGACCCAGGACGCGTTCGCCGACACCGAGACGAACGCGTACGCCGACGTCGTGCTCCCGGCCGCGATGTGGGCCGAGGCCGACGGCGTGATGGTGAACTCCGAACGCAACCTGACGCTGTCGCGGCAGGCCGTGGACGCGCCGGGAGACGCACGGCCCGACTGGCGGATCATCGCCGCGGTCGCGACCGAGATGGGCTTCCCCGGCTTCGACTACGCGTCCGCCGAGGACGTCTTCGCGGAGCTCACCGCGTTCTGGAACCCGCAGACCGGCTACGACCTGCGGGGGGTCAGCTACGAGCGGCTGCGCCGGGGCCCGGTGCAGTGGCCGGCACCGCCCGGCGACGACGCCGACCGCCACCCGATCCGGTACCGCGCTCCGGCGCTGAAGTTCCCGACCGCCAGCGGAAGGGCCGCGTTCTACCCGCGACCGCACCTGCCACCGGCGGAGCTGCCCGACGACGACTACCCGTTCGTCCTCAACACCGGGCGGCTGCCGCACCAATGGCACACGCTGACCAAGACCGGCAAGGTCGCGAAACTGAACAAGCTCGACCCCGGCCCGTTCGTCGAGATCCACCCGGACGACGCGGCCGCGCTGGGCATCGGCGACGGCGACCGGATCGAGGTGGCGTCCCGGCGCGGCCGCGCGGTGCTGCCCGCGGTGGTCACCGACCGGGTGCTGCCCGGCAACTGCTTCGCGCCGTTCCACTGGAACGACGTCTTCGGCGAGTACCTGAGCGTCAACGCGGTCACGAACGACGCGGTCGACCCGATCTCGTTCCAGCCGGAGTTCAAGGCGTGCGCGGTCGCGCTCACGGTGGTCGCGTCCGCGGGTGCTCCGGCGCCCGTCACCACGGCTGCGTCCGACGCGCCGCTGGCCGACGTGTTCGGGCTCGGCCAGGTCACCCCGCCGGTGCTCTCGGACGCCGAACGCCGGTACCTGGCGGGGTTCCTGAGCGGGCTCGGCTCCGCCCCACCGCTGGACGGGCGGGTGCCGGTGCTGCCGGCGCACTCCCCGTTCGCAGCGGAGAGCGCGGACTGGATCAACGGGGCGCTGGCCGGGGCGTACTCCCGTTCCGCGCGGGGCACCGCGGTCGCCGAGGCGCCCGCGCGGCAGCTGATGGTGCTCTGGGCCTCGCAGACCGGCAACGCGGAGGAGTGCGCGCTCGCGGTGGCGAGCCGCCTGTCGGCCGCGCTACCCCCGGCGAGTGGCCGGACCGTCACCGTCTTCGACATGGCCGACTGCTCGCCGGCGATGTTGCGCGAGGCATCGGACCTGTTGTTCGTCACCAGCACCTACGGAGACGGTGACGCACCGGACAACGGCGGTGCGTTCTGGGACGCGCTGGTGGCTCCGGACGCGCCGCAGCTGGACGGTGTGCGCTACGCGGTGCTCGCGTTCGGCGACTCCAGCTACGACGACTTCTGCGGCCATGGTCGCCGGCTCGACGCGCGCTTGGCCGAGCTGGGCGCGCAGCGGCTGGTGGAGCGGGTGGACTGCGAGCCGGACTACGCGGCGGCCGCCGAGTCCTGGGTCGACGCGGTGCTGGCCGCCCTGTCCGGCGAGCCGGGCACCACCAGCGCCCCGGTGACCACCGCCGGGGCGGTGACCACGGCCACCCGGCCGACGAAGACCGCGCCCGCCACGGCTCGGCTGGTGGGCAACCGGCTGCTGAGCAAGCCGGGAGCGGTCCGCGAGGTGCGTGAGTTCGCGTTCGCGGCCGACGGCCTGGAGTACGAGACCGGCGACGCGCTCGGTGTCTGGCCGTCGAACTGCTCGGACCTGGTCGAGGAGTGGCTGGCGCTCACCGGGCTCGACCCGGCGACGCCGGTCACGGTCTCCGGCCGGGACGTGGACTTCCGCACCGCGCTCGGCCACCACCTGGAGATCGCGTCGATCACGCCGGCGCTGCTCCGCTTCCTGCTCGACCGCACCCACGACCGCGAGCTGGGCAAGCTGCTGCGGCCGGAGAACAAGGGCGAGCTGGCGCAGTGGACCTGGGGACGCCAGGCCGCCGACGTCGTCGCGGCGTTCCCGGTGGATGCGGCCGCTCAGGAGTGGGTGAACGCCCTGCCGGCACTCCAGCCGCGCCTCTACTCGATCTCCTCCAGCCCGCTGGTGGACGCGGGTGTCGTGCGCACGACGGTGTCGGTGGTGCGGTTCACCAACGAGGCCGGGCGCGAGCGCAAGGGCGTCTGCTCGACGTTCCTGGCCGACGCCGGGCCGGACGCGACCGTGCCGGTTTTCGTCCAGCGGGCCGCGCACTTCAAGCCGCCAGCCGACGGGGCGACCGCGGCGATCATGGTCGGACCGGGCACCGGCGTCTCCCCGTTCGTCGGGTTCCTCCAGGACCGGCGGGCCCGGGGAGCCACCGGCGCGAACTGGCTGTTCTTCGGCGCTCCCCGGGAGGCCACCGACCACTACTACGCCGAGGAACTCGCCCGGCTGCGGGCCGACGGCACGCTCACCCGGCTCGACCTGGCGTTCTCCCGCGACCAGCGCACCAAGGTCTACGTCCAGGACCGGATGCGCGAGCACGGCGCCCAGCTCTGGGCGTGGCTCCGCGACGGCGCGCACTTCTACGTCTGCGGCGACGCACGGCGCATGGCCAAGGACGTCGACGCCGCCCTGCGCGAGGTGGTCGCCGTCCACGGCGGCATGTCCGCCGACGAGGCGACCGCGTGGGTCAAGCAGCTCGCGGCCGACAAACGCTACGTCCGCGACGTGTACTGACGCGCTACGTTGGCGCGTCGGCCCGGCTCCGCTCGGCGAGCAGCAGCCAGCCGGCGGCGAGCGTCGCGACTACCGAGGCGCCGACCAGCCACCGGAACGACGTGTGGAACGCGGCGTCGACGCCGTCCGGCAGGTGGGTGGCGACCACGATCGCGAAGAGCGCTCCGCCCAGCGCGCCCCCGACCCGGCTCGCGATGTTCACCTGGCTGGTCGCGTCCGGCAGCTGGGCCGGAGTGACCGCACCGAACGCCGCGGTCATGGCCGGCACGACCGCGCACGCCAGCGCCGCGCCCCGGAGCAGCAACAGCAGCTGGACGAGCCACTCCGCGGCGTCCACGTCGATCACCGCGAACGGGAGCGTCGTGACGACGGTCGCCAGGCCACCGGCGAAGCTCACGTACCCACCGCCGAACCGGTCGACGAGCCGGCCGGAGAGCGGGAGGACCAGCGCGCTGCCCAGGCTCATCGCGATCAGCAGCAGCCCGGCCTCGAGCGGGCCCGCTCCGCGTCCGAGCTGGTAGTAGAGCGGGAACAGCAGCCCGGCGCCGAACAGGGCCGCGCCGGTGAACGCGGCGGTGACCGTGGCCGCGCGGTACGCGCGGTTGCGGAACAGACGCAGGTCGAGCAGCGGGTTGGCGGAGCGACCGGCGTGCACACCGTAGGCCAGCAGCGCCGCGACGCCGGCCACCAGCGGCACGGCGACGCCGAGGCGGGTGACGCTGCCCGTCTCGCCCCACCGGCTGCAGCCGTAGACCAGCAGGGGCAGCCCGGCGCTGACCAGGAGCAGGCCCAGCCGGTCGAGCGGCCCGGGGTCGCCCGGCTCTCCGCGCGGAACCGCGCGCAGCCCCAGCCGGAGCGCGACCACCCCGATCGGCACGTTGAGCAGGAACAGCCACGGCCAGGACCCGACGTGGATCACCAGGCCGCCGACGACCGGCCCGAGCGCGGGGGCGAGCGTGACGGCGACGCCGAGCGTCGCCATGACCCGGCCGAGCCGGTGCGGGCCGACGGCGCGGCCGAGGACGGTCTGCCCGGCCGGGATCAGCATCCCGGCCGCGAGGCCCTGCACCACCCGCAGACCGATGAGCCATCCGACGTCCGGGGCGAGCGCGCACGCGGCCGAGGTGAGCGTGAACGCGGCGAGGCACCAGAGCCAGAGCCGGCCCGCCCCGACCCGGCGGGCCAGCCAGGCGCAGAGCGGTAACGAGGCCGCGAACGCGATCAGGTACCCGGTCGCCACCCACTGGGCGGTGGCGAGCGTGGTGCCGAGGTCGCGGGTGAGCGTGTCCAGCCCGACGTTGACGACCGAGGCGTCCAGGCCGCTCAGGAACGCGCCGGACGCGATGATGCCGGCCAGCTGCCAGACCTCCCGAGTGATCGGCTCGGCCGGTACTTCGGTGTGCGGTGCCATGCGTTTCCCCGTCCGCCGAGTGGGTTCTAAGTACAGTACTCGTTTTACTTTACCTACTGCCGCGTCGTCTAGGCTTCCGGCATGAGTTCGCCGATCGCGTCGCCGCCCGGGCGGCTGCAACGGCAGAAGCACGACGCGCTCGTGCGGGGTGCCCGGCTGGTCTTCGGACGCGACGGCTACGCACGGGCGAGCATCGACGCGATCGCGACCGAGGCCGGCGTCTCGACGCGAACGCTGTACAAGCACTTCAGCGGCAAAGAGCAGCTGTTCGCGTTCGTGCTGGAGAACAGCGCCACCCAGGTCGCCGACGGCTTCGTCGAGCGACTGCGCACCGTGGCAGCCGCCGAGTCGGCCGAGGGCGTCCCCGCGGAGCTGACCGGGATCGCGCACGCGCTCGTGCGCCAGACGATCGACCATCCGGAGCACTTCGCGATGGCCCGGCAGATCAACGCGGAGTCCGGCCACTTCCCGGCGCACGTGCTCGACGCCTGGCAGCAGGCCGGGCCGCGACGCGTCGAAGCGGAGGTGGTCGGCCGCCTGCGGCGACTCGCCGACCAGGGCCTGCTCGTCGTCACCGACCTCGATCGCGCGGCCCTGCACTTCATGGCGCTGGCCACCGCCGAGGCCGGCCCGCGCGGGCTGCGCCGGGCAGGTCACCTCACCGCGACGGAGACCGACGTCGCGGTCTCCGCGGCGGTCGAAGCGTTCCTGAACGGTTACGCACCGTAGCTCGGGTGGCACGACCGCCCGCCGACGGCGCGCTCGCCCGCAGATCGTGCCCCGCTGTCGCTCCGACAACGGACGGCCGTACCGTTTTCGCATGTCCACCCCGCAGCCGCCGGTCGGTCCCGTCGACAACACCCGGATCCCGCGGTACGCCGGGCCGCCGACGTTCGCCCAGCTCCCCCGCCTCGACCAGGTGTCGGCCACCGACGTCGCGGTGCTCGGGGTCCCGTTCGACTCGGGCGTGAGCTACCGGCCGGGCGCGCGGTTCGGCCCCTCGCACATCCGGGCGTCCAGCAAGCTGCTCCGCCCGTACAACCCCGCGCTCGACGTCGCCCCGTTCGCGGTGCAGCAGGTCGCGGACGCCGGTGACCTCGCGGTCAACCCGTTCGCCATCGGCGAGGCGGTGTCGACGATCGAG
>Ga0190269_10000625_pt1 | contig 17909 bp, 17 predicted proteins | sample Popmic249IS_FD_133749 | JGI IMG/M metagenome (GOLD analysis project Ga0190269, IMG submission 133749) | Populus adjacent soil microbial communities from riparian zone of Blue River, Arizona, USA - 249 IS | ecosystem: Environmental > Terrestrial > Soil > Riparian zone | place: USA: Arizona... | reverse complement strand
CGAGCCACAGAGCGTGACCAACGACATTCTCAACCTGCGGGGTCAGGACCTCGGCCTGTACACGATCTTCAGGCCGGCATGTATGAAGGATGGCGAGAAGTATCCGGTCATCACCTGGGGCAACGGTACCTGCGGTCAGAGCGGTGGCTACGCTTCGCTGCTCGCGACGCTCGCGTCGCACGGCTTCGTGGTGATCTCGGCCAACTCGCGCTTCACGGATGCCGGCAACAAGGAGATGCTGCGCGCGCTCGACCTCGCACAAGCGCTCAACGACGATCCTGACAGTTTGTACTATCAACGGCTCGACTTGGACAAGGTCGGCGCGATGGGCCACTCACAAGGTGCGTCGGCGACCGCGAATGCTGCGAGCGACCCGCGCATCAAAGCCATCATTCTGTGGAACGGCTCGCGCTCGGGGGTGAAGCCATTTCTCTCGGTGTCAGGCGATCGTGACATCGGCGGTGTCACGCCCGCGCGCTTGGCGGAAGCCGTCGAGATGTCGACGCTGCCAGCTGCATGGCTCTACTACCATCAGGTGCTCGAGACGGGCGGCAACGTAACAGGTCATCTGACACTCATGGAGCAGCCCGAGCGTGTGATCGAGCCCACCGTGGCCTGGTGGAAGTACATGCTGACAGGCGATCAGGAGGCCAAGAAACTGTTTGCGGGTGATGATTGCGGCTTGTGCAACAAACCCGATGAGTACGAGTTCGGCGCTCAGCGCTTGCCGTGATGCTCAGGCGCGTCGCAGCTTGCGGAACACGAGGATGTGTCCCGCAAGCGCGAACGCGACCAGCACGCTCGGTAACCACACGAACGGAAAGCGTGTCACCCAACCGTTCAGCTCGTGCGGTCCGAAGTGCGCGACCATCGGTGATGACAAGAACGCGATGATCGCGATAACGGCTAGACACAAACAACCGTAACAGCTCCAGACGAATGCGATCGCGCGCGGCGCCCCGCGGTGCAGCGCGTAAGCAACCAGGAACGCGCTCGCGCCTGTGACGATGTCGAAGTTGTAGCCGGTGTAGCTGAGCACGTTCGGCATGACCCGCTCGACCGCAGCGCGATGCATGAGCAGCTCGAGCGGCAGGCGGAAGCCTTGCACGAGCACCAAAAGCCAGAGCGGCAGCGCGGCTGCCAGCCGCCCAGCGAGCGTGGAGAAGCCAAGCCAAAAGCCGGCTACGAACGTAGCGACGATCAGGATGGTCATCGGGGGAGGGCGCAGCTCGAAGCGGCTGAGCACGCCCGCAGCGGCTAGCGCGCCCCAAAGCGCCATCCATCCGGTGATCACCGCAGCGCTCGCCAGGAACCGCTCCGGCGCGACGCGACGCACGGCCCAAAGCCCGATCGCAGCCATCGTCACCGGCAGCACTACGAAACCAAGCTCCACCCAGGTCGACGCTTGTTCCTGCATCCTTCGCTCGCTTGTAGGTCAGGCGCGAACGCACGTCGCGCTCGCTGTTGCCAAGTCACTAGGGTCGGTTCGGCAAGCCCCGCACCTCACGTCGAGGCGTCTGCTCTTGCTTTTCCGGCACACGCGTACGGAATACTGAAGCAGTCGCTTGACTATCGGGCGGCCGCTTGGATACTGAAGTAGATGCTTCAGCGTTCCACCCTGGACCAAGTCTTCGACGCCCTATCCGATCCCACGCGCCGAGCGATCGTGGAGCGGCTTGCGCGCGGGTCGGCGTCGGTCAGTGAGCTCGCCGCGCCGTTTCCGATGTCGCTGTCAGCCATAGGTCAACACCTGCAGCAGCTCGAGGCGAGCGGCCTCGTCGAGAGCAGCAAGGTCGGCCGCGTACGCACCGTGCGTTTGGTTCCACAGACTCTGGCCTCGGCGGAGCGCTGGTTCGCGCAGCACCGCGCGCGCTGGGAGCAGCGCTTCGATCGCTTGGGCGAGCTGCTCGCCGTAGAGACTTCACAAGAAACAAAACCAGAACCGAAGAGGAAGAAATGACACAACGGCTTTTCCAGAACACCTTTACGATCGAACGTTCTTACAGCGCGACGCCCACGCAAGTCTTTCGGGCGTTCTCAGATGGCACGAAGAAGCGCCGCTGGTTCGCAGAGGGCGAGGGCTTCACGGTTGTGAGCTATGAGCACGATTTTCGCGTCGGCGGCGCAGAGCGTTGTGTGTTTCGGGGCGGTGACGGCCCTGAGATGACGTTCGCCGGGACGTACCTCGATATCGCGGAGAACGTGTATCTGATCTACGCGTACAGCATGACGGTGGGCGGTGCGCCCTTGTCCTCTTCGATCGCGACGGTGGAGCTGGCTGCATCCGGCAAGGGAACCAGCATGCTGTTCACCGAGCATACGTGCTACGCAGACGGCAAGGATGGCAGCAAAGACCGCAGGCAAGGCACTGTCGAGCTGCTCGAAGCGCTGGCGAAAGAGATCGCAGCACACGGCTGACTTGGCACGAACCCGAACGAGGTAGCGAGTGACCCGTCCCGAGACTACGGAGCGTGCGTACGCCGCGCTGATGGACGCCGGTGTGGAAGCCGGTGAAGCACAGCGCTTACTCGCTGCGCTCGCCAGCGCAGGCATAAGCTTGAGCGACGAGACGGGCGACGAGCTCGTCGTACGCTGGGTCGACGCGCAGGCTCAACCTGTTCCCCCCGACGCTGACACGATCATCCGCACCATCACGACCACGCGTGGCGAGCAGAGCTGGAGCAGCACGCACTGGCTCGCCGGTCTGCGCGGGCCGCGTCTGGTTCCAGGGCCGAAGTAACCTCAGCCGCACACGCGGTTGCGCCCTGAGCGCTTGGCTTCGTAGAGCTTTTCGTCAGCAAGCTTGACAGGATCGCTACCTGCGACGCCGGCGGCGACGCCGGCCGAGATCGTGATCGAGCCGGCTTCCGTTTGCAGCGCGGCGACTGCCAAGCGCGCGCGCTCCGCGAACTTGCGCGCGCCTTCCGTAGTTCCGCGCAGCACGCCGATGAACTCTTCGCCGCCCCAGCGCGCGATCAGATCACCGTCGCGCGCGCACGCTTGCAGCGTCTGTCCGACCCGCTGGATCACTTGGTCTCCCGCCGCGTGACCCAGTGTGTCGTTCACGCGCTTGAAGTGATCGATGTCGAACAGCACCACGGCGACGACGCTGCCGTGCGAGAGCGCTTGGGTCAAGCGGCTCGCAGCGGCGCGTCGGTTCGGCAGACCAGTGAGCGGGTCTGTGCTGGCTTCTTCTTGGCTGCGCGCGAGCGCGATGGCTTCGTGCGTGATGTCGCTCCATAGCGAGAGGTATGGATGCGTGCTCGAGTCCAGCTTGTGCAGCGTGCGCCGGATCACCCGCGGGCGCGGCCGCACCAACGAGAACACTTGCGGCTCAGCTTCTGCGTCGGTCGGCTTGCGCCATGCATTCGGGGAGATCGGTTCCTTCGTCCCGCGAGCCACGAGCTTGCCGACCAGCCGCGCTGCGTCCTCCGGCGTGCGGCCTATCAACGTAGTGGGATCGACGCCAAGCATCTCGCCCACTGCGCGATTGGCATACGCGCAGCGGAAGCTCTGATCGAACAACACCACACCATTTGGCAAAACATCGAACGCGGCGAGCAGCAGCCGCATCTCGGAGACCACGCGGCGGTTTTCGCTCGCGCGCTGTTCTTCTTCGCGCAGCTCGACCGTCACGTCGCGCATGGCGACTGCGATCGCAGGCTTTCCGCCCCAGGAGAGTCTGCCCGCTGTCCCTTGCACTGTCAGCACTTCGCCATTCTTTCGGACCAGCGTGCGCGTCACAGGCAGCGGGCGACTGCTCGGCATGCGCGCGGCGTTTGCGACGTGGGTCGAAGCATCATGCTCCTCGGGATGCACGATGCGCGTGTATGGTTGACCGAGCAGCTCTGCTGCCTCGTATCCGAGCAGCTGCTCTGCCTCTGTATTCATGAACTGCACAGCGTTGTCGTCGTTCGCGACGATCACTGCCACGGGGAAGTCGCGCAGCAACGCTTGCAGCTCGGCGCTCTCGCGTGCCTTTTGCCTGCGCGCCGCGCGCAGCTCGATCTCAGAGACGACCAGCGCGGCCATATCCGACAGTACCTGACGTTCGAGAGGTGTCAGATCGCGAGGCCGTTTGTCTATCAGACATAATGCGCCAATCCTGTGACCGTTCGGCGTCGTGAGCGGCGCACCTGCGTAGAAGCGAACCTTCGGCTCGTCGACGACAAAAGGATTGTCCGAGAACCTAGCGTCAGCGCTAGCGTCTTGTACGACGAGTGGCTCGGCTTGCAGGATGGCGTGGCCACAGAACGAGAGATCGCGCGCCGTCTCTTTCGCGTCGATACCGTGCGTCGCTTTGATCCATTGTCGCGTCTCGTCGATCAACGAAATCAGCACGGTCGGCACCCGAAACAGCGTCGCCGCGAGCGACGTGATGCGGTCAAAGGCTGCTTCGGGCTCGGAGTCGAGGATGTCCAACGCGCGCAGCGTGGCGAGTCGCTGCTGTTCATCGTGAGGGCGTGCAGGCGCTTCCACTTGGCTATCGTGCCACGGCGAGTAACAGCTATAAAACCTGGCTAAACAGCGAGTGTTGAGGCGGCCTTGCGCGCGCGATGTCGGAGAACACGCCTGATATCGCACGCCAACTAGGAGCTGCTCCTGCGAGGTTCCGTTTGTTTTCAGCCGCTTTCGGCTGCTGCCAGCAGCTGCGGCCGTGACCTGGCGCCCGTCTCATGTAAGATGCGTGCGCCGTGCTGATGTAGACACCGCGCTTGAAGCTGCCGGTGTTCGTTTATAGTGTGCGCCATGCAGCTTTCGCCCATCTCGGCAGCGCTCCAAGCCACGCTGTTGGAAGCTTATAGCCAAGGCACAGCGCTGATCCTGGGCGGCTCTCTGATCGCGCGCTTCACGCAGCGCGGCGAGTCCGATGCAGACGAGCAGCGCGCACGCCGCAAGCTCGAGCTCGGCCTGATGTGTTTCCACGTGCTGCTCCTGCCGATCACCGGCGTATGCGTGTCGTTGGGTGCGGGCTTCGCGCGCGACTTGCGTCTAGCCGGCTCGATCGCTGGCGCGCTCGCGGGCGTGCTGATCTACGGGCAGATCTTGTTCGAGTCCGTGTTTCCGCGCTTGTTCATCCGGATCGCGCGCATCCTGCAAGATGTGATCATCGCGCTGGTCGCGGTCATGGCGGTGTTCATCACGGCGTCTCGCGTCGGCATCGACCTCACAGGCATCGTGGCGACCGGTGCCGTGCTTACAGGCGTGATCGGCCTGGCGCTGCAGGATCTGCTCGGCAATGTGTTCGGTGGGCTGAGCTTACAGCTCGATCACACGATCCGCGTGGGCGACTGGATCCGAGTGCAGGATGTGATCGGGCGCGTGGTGGAGATCCGCTGGCGTTCTACATCTATCGAGACACGCGCCTGGGAGATGGTGATCATCCCCAACAGCTTGCTCACGCGCTCGCAAGTGATGGTGCTCGGACGACGTCAGAGTCCGCTGCGCGAGGCCAGCCGCTGGCGGCGGCAACTGGAGTTCCAGGTGGACTTTCGTTATCCGCCGAACCAGGTGATCGATTGCGTGCAGAGCGCGCTGCGCAGCCACCCGATCGAACACGTGGCCGCGGTGCCCTCGCCGCAATGTGTGCTGCTGAGCTTCATGGACGACAACGCCGGGAAATACGGCGTGCGCTATTGGCTGATGGATATCGCGCAAGAGGCAGCGGTGGACAGCGTGGTATTGACGCGCATCTTCTATGCGCTGAAGCGCGCGGATATTCCGCTTTCGATGCCAGCGTACAGCGTGTTCATGACCGAGGAGTCTCACGAGCGCAAAGCGCACAAGCTCGAGCGCGATCAGGAGCGGCGCATCGAGGCGCTCGCGAACATCGACCTGTTCCGGGCGCTCAGTGACGAGGAGCGCAGCGAGCTCGCGCGTGGCCTGACGCCTGCGCCGTTCGCGCGCGGCGAGGTGCTGACGCGGGCGGGCGCCGAGGGGCATCATCTGTACGTGATCACGAGCGGCACCGTCAGCGTGCGCGCGGACGACGGCGTCACGCAAGAGGAGCTCGCGCAGCTCGGTGCGGGCGAGTTCTTCGGAGAGATGTCTCTGCTCACCGGTGCGCCGCGCTCGGCCACCATCGTCGCGCTCACCGACGTCGAATGCTATCGCCTCGATGCAGAGGTCTTTCAGCGTCTGCTCGCGCGCCGCGAGGATCTCGCCGAGCGGGTCGCACAAGCCTTGCGTGAGCGCCGCACCGCATTGCAATCGTACCGACCGGCTGGTCAGCCGCGCACCATATCGCCAGAGCTGAGCCAAGGCGACTTGCTGAATCGCATCCGCGGCTTCTTCGGTATCTGAACGTCAGCCGACGTCGACCATACGCTGCAGCCACTAGCGGCGCGGAGGGAGTCTGCGCGCCAGCCGTTCGACGCCACGCGTTGCGCAGCTGCCGGAAGCTCGCGCTCAGTGTTGCGAGCGGCAAATCAAGCACGGTGGCTTCTGCCCCTCGGCGCAGTCCACCGCATCGCACACGCCGAGCACGCCGGATGCGAGCGTACACTTGTCGTACGCTTTCGAGCAGGTCTGCGGTGCGGCCGACTGTGACTCGGGACAAGCGGTCAGCAGCCAGAGCGCAACGAGCGGGAGTAGACGAACGAGCATCCGGCGCAGGCTAGTGGTGTTTCGAGTTTTCGCAACACGCCGCGGCACAAATCGCCTGTGCTGCGTCACGAATCGCCGAGCACGTCGCCCGCGCGCTTGTTAGGCAACACGGATGCAAGATGCTCCAGTGCTCATCGTAGGCGGCTCAGTGGTCGGCTTGTCCATGGCGCTGTTTCTCGCGCAATACAATGTGCACGCGCTCGTCGTCGAGCGGCACGCAGGCACTGCGCTTCATCCGCGATCGCGCGTGCTGCATGCGCGCACGGTCGAGCTGTTTCGCACGAGCGGGGTAGCTGCGAAGCTCGAAGCGCTCGGCGCTATGGATGAAGGGGCCGAGGGTGACTGGAGCCCGGCACGCGCTGTGTATCTCGGGCAGGACCGCACGGAGCCGATCCTGCTGGAGAGTGCGCGCTCGGTCGGCGCGGAGGTTCGCTTTGGTTGTGAGCTGATCGGTTTTCGCAGTGAGCCGGACTGTGTGATCGCTGAGTTGTACGATCGCACGAGCCGCGAGACGCGAGCGCTGTGCGCACGATATCTTGTTGCCGCTGATGGCGCCGACAGCTTCGTGCGTGAGCGGCTCTCGATCGCACGTTCGGGGCGCGGCAGCCTGGGGCACAGCCTCGCGATCCTGTTCGACGCGGATCCTTGCCACGACATGCCCACGGGATTCACGCAGATCACGGATCCTGCGGCCGCTGGCGTCCTGGTCGCGACCGATGTTCCGGGCAGGTATATCTACAGCATCGACTACGATCCGGAGCGCGACCGGATCGAGGACTTTACGCGCGATCGCTGGACGGCCCGCTTGCGCGTGGCGCTGCAGAGCGAGTCGCAGAGCCCGTGCATCGCCGGTGTGTTTCCCTGGGAAGTGGCCGAGCGTGTGGCAGAGCGCTTCTCGCTGGGCCGTGTCTTTCTAGCTGGCGATAGCGCGCACCAGATGCCGCCGATGGGTGCGTTCGGAGCGAATACAGGGATCCAAGATACGGCCAATCTGGCCTGGAAGCTCGCGTGGGTGTTGCGCGGAGCCGCCGATGAGTCGCTGCTCGAGAGTTACCACTGCGAGCGTCACCCCGTCGCGGTCGCGACCGCGGAGCACGCCGCGGTGAGCGCGCTGCGCATGACCGAGCCGGGCCGGGAAGCGACTCGCGATATCATCCTGCCCGATGAGGCGTGCGTGATGCGCGCGTATCGCTATGGTGTGACACCGGTGATCCCACTGCAGCTAGCGGCGGAGGCCGCTCGTGGTGAGGTCGGCAGCCGCGTTCCACATATCTGGCTCGATCGCGCACGCACGCGCTCGACGATCGATCTGTGCGGCTACGAGCCGCGCTTGATCTCGGCTGATCCGCGCTGGGGTGAGACGGCCGTGCCGTCTGCCCATGTGCCAGAGGCTGCTTCCGCGCTGGCGCTCGGTGCATCGGGTGCTGCGCTGGTTCGACCTGACGCGATCGTCGCAGCGCGCTGGCAGGAGGGTGACGGTGAGCCTGGGACGTGGCTCGCGAGCGCGCTGCGCTTGGTGGGCTGGCGGGCCACGGTGTAGGCTTTGGCATGGCTGAATATGCCCGCGCTGAAGTCGTGCATCGCACGTGTGCTCGCAATCAGTCGGGCTTCGGCCCAACCCATGCGAATGGTTGGTACGAGCTGACTTGGATGGAGCATGGGAGTGCTTCGTACCGCATCGGACGGCGGCAGCTCTCGCTGCGTCCCGGTGAGTGCTTGCTGCTTCCGCCCGACGTCGAGAATACGCCGTGGGTGCAAGGTGTGTCCGTGCACCAGACGTGGATCGCGCCCGAGCTCGTCGCGCATGCCGCGGATGCGCTCCGCCGCTCCGAGCTGCAGTTGCACGACCCTGTGGTGTTCTGGCCGGACGCCGCGCTGAGCGCATTGAGCCGCGGCCTCTTCTTGCGCGCGCTGGATGGGTGGAACAGCGCTGACCCCGGGCAAGCGGCAGCGCTCGATGCGATAGCGTTCGCGCTCGTGGCGCCCGAGAGCCCGGCGCGCGGCCAGTCCCGTCGGTCGCCGCAGCTGCGAGCGGCGCTGGAGGTCGTCGCCAACGGCTACGCCTCGCCGCTGTGCGTCGAGGATCTGGCGCGCGCCGCCGGCATGAATCGCTTCACATTTATGCGCGCATTTCGCGCAGCGTTCGGCGAAAGCCCCTATCAGTACGTGCTCGCGTATCGCCTGCAGCGCGCCGCAGACGCGCTGCGCGACAGCCACGCATCCGTGCTCGATGTCGCACTGGCTTGCGGCTTCGACGATGCTGGTCGCTTCGCAAGGATGTTTCGCGCGCAGTTTGGGCTGACTCCGAGCGAATACCGGCGACAAGCCTGGCGTTGAGCGCGGCGCACGGCGAGCGAGCGGCTGGCGCTGCACGCGTTTCTACGTTAGGTATACGCGACATCATGGAAAGTATGCTTGTCATCCGCCGTCTGCTCTTTGTGGCGCTGTGCTGCCTTGGTGCCTGCGCGCGAGAGCAAGAAGCCGAGCTGACCGTGTTTGCGGCCACCTCCCTGCGAGATGCATTCACGACGCTCGGGGAGAGCTGGAAGGCGGCGCATCCGGGCGTGGCGTTGACCTTCAACTTCGCTGGTACGCAGGAGCTGCGTACGCAGCTCGAACAAGGCGCGACCGCCGATGTATTCGCCTCGGCGGATCAACGACACATGACGGAGCTGGTAAAGGCGGGCCGCGTCTCGACGCCCGAGCTGTTTGCTCGCAACGAGCCCGTGATCGTGGTGGCGAAAGAAGCTGCCGCGAGCATCCGCGCATGGCGTGATCTCCTCGGAGCGAAGCGCCTGGTGATCGGAGCACCGGACGTGCCGATCGGCCGCTATACGCTGCAGATCCTGGACAAGGTCGGCGCCGACTTTCGCGCCGAGCTCGAAAGTAAGATCGTCTCGCGCGAGCTCAACGTGCGCCAGGTGCTGAACAAGGTGAAGCTCGGCGAAGCCGACGTGGGGTTCGTGTACCGCACAGACGCGCTGTCGGCGCCAGAGCTGACTGTGATCACGATTCCTGCGGAGCTCAACGCGATCGCGGAGTATCCGATCGCGGTGGCAGCGAACGCGCCTCATCCAAAGCTCGCCGAAGCTTGGCTAGCGCTTGTGCGTTCGCAAGAAGGCAGGGGCGCGCTCGAGCGTGCAGGCTTTCTGCTTCCTAGGGCGCCTTGAAGAAGAACAAGATGCAGCGCATCGCGATCGCTGGCTTGGGTGCGCTCCTCGTGGCCTTTCTGGCTCTGCCTATCATCGCGTTGTTCGGGACGCTGTCGCTCTCAGACATGCAGGTCGGCTTGCAGCGCTCGCTCGTCTGGCCGGCGCTGCGGCTCAGTGTGCTCACGACGCTCTGTTCGCTCGTGTTCGTGATCAGCCTGGGCACGCCACTCGCATGGACGCTCGCAGATCGACGGGGGCGCTTTTCCGGCATGATCGAGACTGTCATGCAACTTCCGATCGTGATTCCACCCGCAGTCGCAGGCGTCGCGATGTTGCTAGCGTTCGGTCGCCGAGGCCTGATGGCCGGCTTGCTCTATCCGCGTGGGGAATCTGTCTCCTTCACGACGGCAGCGGTGATCATGGCAGAGGTCTTCGTGTCGGCACCGTTCTATGTTCAGGCTGCGATCAGCGCGTTTCGGCGCATCGACCCGCGCTGGATCACTGTGGCGAAGACGTTTGGCGCGAGCGAGCTGCAGGTGTTGTTTCGCGTCGCGTTGCCGCTGTCGGCGCCAGCGCTGGTCGCTGGCGCTGCGATGAGCTGGGCGCGCGCGCTGGGCGAGTTCGGCGCCACGCTGATGTTCGCGGGTAACTTAGAAGGACGCACGCAGACCCTGCCGCTGGCGATCTACACAGCGCTCGAGTCGGATATGCGCGCGGCCCAGGCGCTGGCCATCGTGTTGGTCGTGTTCGCGTTCGGCTTGTTGCTCCTGATCCGCAGCAGCGCGCAAAGCTCCGAGGATCGTACGCGATGAGCCTGTTCGCGAGGATATCCGCTCGCATCGGCTCGCTGCAGCTCGATGCCGAGATCGCGGCGGAATCGGGGCCGCTGGTGCTGATCGGTCCGAATGGCGCGGGCAAGACGAGCCTCTTGTCCGTGCTGCTCGGCGCGCGCTCGCATGATCGTGCGCGGATCGTGATCGGCGACACCGTGTTGGTCGACAGCGAGCGGAGGATCGCGCTGCCGATCGGTGCGCGTCGGTTGGGTTATGTCCCACAAGACTACGCGCTGTTTCCGCACATGACAGTGCGCGAGAATGTGGAGTTCGCGATGCGCGCTGCGGGCATTCCCTCTGCAGGCGCGCTGAATGTGCTGCAGGAGCTCGGCGTGGCGGGGCTCGCAGATCGCAGGCCGATGGCGCTGTCCGGTGGCGAGAAGCAGCGCGTTGCGCTCGCGCGCGCGCTGTCCGTGCGACCGCGTGCGCTCCTGCTGGACGAGCCACTCGCGGCGCTCGACGTGCACGCACGCCGCGAGGTCCGGCAGCTGTTGGCTGCAACGTTGCAGCGGCTCGCGTTGCCTACGCTGATCGTCACGCACGATCCGCTCGATGCACGCGTGCTCGGGACGCGGATCGCCGCGCTCGAAGGGGGTAAGATCACGCAGATCGGCAGCTGGGCCGAGCTCGACGCCGCACCGGCTACGCACTTCGTGGCGGAGTTCGTGCGTTCGAGCGAGGTTGGTTGAGAGTGGAGAACGTCATGACAAAACGACATCCGGTCAAAGATGCACGCGAGCAGTTGGGCATATCGCAGCTCGAGCTCGCGCAGGCCGCGAAGCTGACACGTCAGAGCATCGGCGCGATCGAAGCGGGGCGCGCCACGCCGTCCGTGGATGTCGCGCTGCGCCTCGCGAAGATTTTGGAGCGCAGTGTCGAGGCGCTGTTCGATCCTGCGCCGGCAGGAGAGGTGGTGAGCGCAGAGCCGGGCCGCCCCTTTACACCAGGTCGACTTGCGCTCGCGCACATCGGCGGGCGCTGGGTGGCGCACAGCCTGGATCGCGAGGGCCTGCGTATGGCTGCGGACGCGATAAGCACTGGCAAGGGCACGAGCAGGGTGCAGGCAGAGCTGCTGCGTGCTCCCGCAGAGGCGCACGAGAACACGTTGATCGCGGGCTGCGCGGCGGGGCTGGGACTGCTCGGTGATCGCTTGAGCGCGCAGCGCGGCGCGGGGCGATTTTTGACGCTGTCGTGCTCGAGCACCGCTGCGCTCGAAGCGCTCGCGCGCAACCACGTCCACGTCGCTGGCGTTCACCTCACTGACGCCAAGAGCGGCGATGCCAACATCGCAGACGTGCGGCGAATCGTTCGTAAGACCGCGCTCGTGCTCGTGACCCTGGCGCGCTGGGAGATGGGGCTCGTGATCGCACCGGAGCTCGAGCGGCGGGTGCGCGGTCCTGCGGATCTCCTGCGGCGGGGGATCCGCGTAGCGATCCGTGAAAAAGGCTCGGGCGCGCGAAGACTGTTGGATGAGCAGCTCCGCAGCCTTGGACTCGCGAAGACCAGCGCTTTGCCCGGCGCGCTCGCTGTCCACGGTCACATCGAGGTTGCCCAGGCCGTCGCGATGGGCGCAGCGGATACGGGTGTTGCGACCCGCGATGCCGCCATCAGCTTCGGTCTGCGTTTTCTGCCGCTCCGCGAAGAGCGCTACGATCTGGCTCTGCGTGCTGCTGATGAAGCTGACCGGCGCATTCAACGCCTGCTGAACGCCCTCAGCAGCCAGCCGTTCCGGCGCGAGCTCGCGTCGCTCGGCTACGACACACGCGCTTCGGGCGAGCGGGTCGCGCAGCTCAGCGCGGCGTAGCTCGTATGAATGCAAGCAGCAAGGATTAACGTGGCGCGTACATCAGCAAGAGCGTGATCGCTGTCAGCGAGCATTCGACACGATCGAGCGCACGGCTTCGGCGAGAGGCGCGTTCGCGCTCTTTGGGTACGGCCAGACACTGCTCACGTTGATTTCGCACAACACGTAGTGCTCGTCATCGGAACCGGGGCATCCTCCGAGCAGAAAGTCTGCGTCCCACAAGAGCGGCAGGCGTTCCTGTGAGACGTAGAGACGGTTGCGGAGCAGGGCGACCCATTCCTCTTCGAGCCGCTGACGCAGGCGCTGAAACCTCGCGTCTTCAGGGCCGCTGTAGAGGCGCGGGCCTGGTTGCGGTGCTGGCTCGTCGGCGCTCGCTGGATACAGCGCATTGATAGCTTGGTGCCCGAAGCCAGCCACGTAGTCCTGCACGAGATAGGCGCGCACCATGCCTTCTTGCAAGCGCGGCTGCCACGCTTGATCGATCATGTGACCGCCATCCGCGAAATACGGCGCGAGGCGCTCGAGCACCGTCGCGAAGGAGCCTTCTTCAGTCAGCGAGCCTCGCTGCGCGTGCTGCAGCGCATAGCGCTCCGGACCGAGCTGCTCGACCCGCCACACTCCGATCCCGCTGTGACCGCGATGCTGCTTGATCACGCGCGGCCCCTGAGCCAGTCGATCTGGCAGTTCCGCTTCGAGCTGCACGAGTGAGCTTACACGATGGCAATCACTGCCGAACGGCAGCTCGCGCACCTCGACCAGCACATCTTTCGTGCCCATGCGGAGGATCGTGTCAGGGTGCGTGCTCACGAACACGCCGCGCGCGCTGATCCGTCGCAGCATGTCGTCCAGCACCTTGCGCGTGCGGCCGCTCTCGATCGGGTTGTGCCAGACGAGCACGGCGCGCATGCGGCTGAGCTGCGCTTCGACCTCATCCACGAAGTCGTCGTGGTACACTGCCGGCTCGGCGCTGACTCCGACCGCCTCGAGCGCTGCGAACAACGCGCTGAAGCGCGCAGCGGCAGATTCGCCGCCGCTGCGAGCGGCGCGGTCGCCGGGGAAAAGAATCGCGACGCTAGCCGACCTATCACCCATCATTGATTTTGACCTGCATTCGAAAGTGCCCGCTCACTGCGCGGGAAGCGCGGAGTGCAGTACCTTGGAGAGAATCACGCCGACGATCCCGGCAGGGATGATCAGCAAGGGTTCCTGGAGCTTCTTGAAGCGAATCAGCAGCGCGAGCGCGACCAGAAAGATGGCGACGGTCGGAACATCGTAGATCGCGCGCTTGCCGAGCACGATCGTCGCGCCAGCGATCGCCCCAGTCGCCGCAGCAGAGACGCCGTCCACGAACGCTTTGATGCTCGCGTTCTTGGCGAAACGCCTGAAGTACGGCGCCGGCAGCACCGTAAACAGATAGCAAGGGCCGAAGGTCGCGAGCGCGGCCACCGTGGCACCCACGGGTCCGGCCACCAGATAGCCGATGAAGCCGACTGTGATCACCACAGGCCCAGGCGTGATCATGGCAACCGCGACAGCATCGAGAAACTGTTGATCTGTCAGCCAGTGAAAACGTGTGACGACGCCGCCGTGCAAGAACGGCACGATCGCGAGGCCGCTGCCAAATACGAATGCGCCAGCCTCGGCGAAGTACCAAGCGATGGTCCCGAGCGTCGCACCGGTCGCGGCGCCAGCGAGCCCGGTGATCGACCAGAGCGGCAAGGGAGCGAGACTGAGCGTCGCTGCACCTCCGCCGAGCTTCGGCGGCGCGATCACGGCCACCGCGATGGCGCCGCTCGCGAGGAAGATCCACGCGATCTCCGACTCTGTCCAAGCGGTGACGGCGGCGCTGACACCGAAGAACAGCCAGAGTAGCTTGTTCGACGAGAGCGTCATCTTCCCGAGCTTGTATGCACTGCGACCCATGATCGCGATGACGGCTGCACCGATCCCGTAAAACGCGCCGCGCATCCAGCTGATCCCGCCGAGCTCGATGTAGAGAGCGGCGAGGCCGAGCACCATCAAAAACGAAGGCAAAACGAAGGCAAAGCCGATCAACGTCGCACCGCGTACGCCGCCCCGAACCCAGCCGAGATAGATCGCCAACTGCGCGGCCAGAGGGCCGGGCGCGAGCTGCGCGAGCGCGAGTCCCTCGACGTAATCTTCCTTGGTGAACCAGCGCCTGTCCTCGACGAGATCCTTCTGCATGTAGCCTGCGAGCGCGACTGGGCCGCCGAACCCCAATGTGCCGAGCTTTAGAAAGTAGAAGGTGAGGTCACGCAGGGTGCAGGGCACCGTCGCTGGCGCTGCGGGAGCAGGTTGCACTTCGTCGCCTGCCGCTGAGAGCGGCGCTAATGTACTCATCAGGTACCTCCGCGCAGAGCAGAACGTGCTCGCCGCGCAGCCTCGATGCGCGTGTCGACGACGTCCCAGTTGATGTTTGCAAAGAACGCATCGATGTAACGGGCAGCTGCGGCGCCATAGTCGAGGTGATAGCTGTGCTCGTACATATCCAACACGAGCAGCGGCACGCCCAGCGAGAGCGTCTGCGTGTGATTACCGGAAGCGATGGTGCGGAGCGCACCCGTGTCGAGCTCCAGCGCGAGGGTCACCCAGCCGCTGCCGCCGCCGAGACCCAGCGCGGTTGCACGAAAGTGCTGCTCCCATGTTCCGACGCTGCCGTAGCTTTCAGAGAGCGCGGCTTCTAGCGCGCTGGAACGTTTGCTGTTGCCTCCGAGATTTCCGAAGTACGCTTCGTGCAGCGACTTCGAGTTCCGAAAGGTCAGCTCGCGCTCGCGCAACGCCGCCACCACGAACGGGGGCGTGTCTGCGTTGATCTTCGTGAGCTCTTGCTCCACGCGGTTGAGGTTCTTCACTGCGCCACCGTAGTTGTTCTCGTGGTGCGACGTGATCAATCGTTCCGACAGGCCGCTTAGCGACCCAGCTGGAAAGGGCAGCGGAAGCGGGGTGTGATTGCCTGGTAATGCAGCTGGAGTGGTCATTGTCTCTCCTGCGTAAGCGGGCCGTGTCGCGCCCGCGCTGGTGGTACAGCCCACAAGCCACGCCGTGCCCGCCAGTGCGAGCGAGCTCATGGCGTCTCGACGCGTGATCTCATAGGGGCGTTGTGTCACCTGTTCCCTCCTCAGCTTCGTTTTCGCGCGAAGTACGTCAGCAGCTCTTCAAACAACTCCGCACCGCGCGCGAGACGGACCTCATCGTCGCGGTGCAGCAACGCGAGCCCTGCGATCATGGCCGCGAGCCCAGCCACCTCGTCGCGCCCGAACTTTGCGTCCTTGATGTCGATGTCGTGCACGAGCTCGGCGATCGGACGCAGGCCCGGAGTGTCGAGCTCGAAGCGCGAGCACAGCGTTTCGAACGTGCAGTGATCGCCCTCGTGTGAGTACTCGGCCTCGAACATGTCGAAGCGCAGCTCGCCCGGCTCCGGGATGTAGCCTTTGGGCGGGACAAACTTGAACTTCGCTTCTGGATCGATGAAGCGGCGGATCAGCCAAGCACTCGCGATGCGATCGACGTGCACGCCGGCGCGCGTGACCCAGGTGCGTCCGCGGGGAGGAGACTCCGGCGCGAGCGGCTTCGGCGCGAGCTCTGGGGGCTCAGCCTTTGCGCGCAGCTCGTGCAGCAGACCTTCGACAGCTTGGCAGCCGCTCGCGCCGAAGAAGTCGGTGGTACGGACCTGCTTGAGCTTACTCTCGAGCTTCACGATCTCGCTCTGCAGCCGTGCTCGCTCCTCCTCGGACAACGGACGTTTGCGGCGACCGACTGCCTCCGCTTGCAGCGCGCGCACCTCGCGACCGAGCTCCGCATATTCTGCGTCCTTGGCCTCGCGGAACTTCCCTTCGATCTCCGCGTCAGTCACGCCTGCGACGAGCTGCGCTTCCACCACGGTCGCGTCGCCCCCCGCTTGCACGACCTCTTGGCGGACCCACTCGAAGTCCTCCGCGGTTCCATCGTTCTTCGGCAGCACATACACTGAGTTCTTCAGCGCGATCGCACCGATGCGCGCGAGCCGCCGCCCGATCTTCACGCGCATGTACGCGGGATCCTTAGGCAGCTGGTGGATCAACAGCAGCCAGCGAGGCGCATCCCGAACGGTGCTCACGGGCCGAAGATACACCTGAATCTTTAGGTCGCAAGAGCTGAATCACCTGCCTCATGCGGCATCGTTGGTGATGGATGGAATGCGCTTTGCCAGCTGCGCCCGTGGTAGCCTCGGACAGGCGCGAGACGAGAGCACCATCCCTTGGCAAAACTACCCCCCTACAAAGCGCAGCTGGCCACGTTGGTGGACGCTCCGCCAGAGACGAGCTCCGCGCTCGTGGAGCTCAAGCTCGATGGCTATCGCATCGGAGCGATCCTGCAGAGCGGGAAGGTGAAGCTAGAGAGTCGTCGGAACAATGATTGGACGGCGCAGTTCCCTGCGGTTGCGAGCGCTGTCAAGAAGCTGTCGGCCAAGACAGCGCTGCTCGACGGCGAGGTCGCCGCGCTCATGCCCAACGGCATCACGAGCTTCCAGGCGCTCCAGAACACCGCGTCAGCTGGCGCCAAGCTGGTTTATTTTGTGTTCGATCTTTTGCATTTGGACGGCGAAGACGTCTCCGCTTTGCCGCTTGCAGAGCGCAAGGAGAAGCTGCGCGAGCTGATCGAGCGGTCCGATGCTGGCGAGACGATCAGGTTCGTCGACCACGTTGTAGGTGATGTGAAGCGGGTGTTCGGCCAAGCTTGCAAGCTCGGCGCGGAAGGCGTGATCGTCAAGAACGCGACTGCAGCTTACCGCGGCGGGCGCAACACGCTGTGGCTCAAGGTCAAGTGCGTGCATCGCCAGGAGCTCGTGATCGGCGGCTTCACCGAGCCCGAAGGCGCACGCGCTGGCGTCGGCGCGATTTTGGTTGGCTACTATGAAGACGGCGCGCTCAAGTACGCGGGCAAAGTGGGCACCGGCAAAGGCTTCACCCGTGACTACCTGACCAACTTGCGCACCCAGCTCGACGCGATCGAACAGAAAGAGTGCGCGTTCGAGCCGAAGCCAAAAGGCTTGAAAGCAGCCAGCACGCACTGGGTGAAGCCGAAGATCGTCGTGGAAGTGCAGTTCGTCGAATGGACCAGCGACAACCACCTGCGACATCCATCGCTACTGGGCATCCGTAGAGACAAGCTCCCGCGCGATGTCGTGCGCGAGAGCTGACCTTGCCACTCGCAGCTCACGGCTGCGCCGGGACTGGATCATAAGGCGCGTTCCATGGCGACTGGAGATCCGGCGCGTATTTGTTGGCTGCGTATAGCTCGCAGAACCCGGCCTCGTCTCCCTTGAACATGGGGTCGTACGCCACCAATGCTGGTCGCACTGCGTTCCACATGCCTTCCGGCCCGCCCATCCCGTCGTAGTTCTTCGCGACGATCACGAGATCCAAGCCAGGGTGGCCAACGATGAACTGACCGCCTGCGCCTTGCGCGCTCCACGCGCCGACGTCGTGCGTTTGCTCGCACGGAGCACCGTCG
>Ga0190269_10000624_pt1 | contig 17918 bp, 20 predicted proteins | sample Popmic249IS_FD_133749 | JGI IMG/M metagenome (GOLD analysis project Ga0190269, IMG submission 133749) | Populus adjacent soil microbial communities from riparian zone of Blue River, Arizona, USA - 249 IS | ecosystem: Environmental > Terrestrial > Soil > Riparian zone | place: USA: Arizona... | reverse complement strand
CTACTCGCTCGGCGCCGCCGACCTGCTCCGGCGCGCGATGGGCAAGAAGAAGAAGGAGATCCTCGACAAGGAGTACGTGCCGTTCCGCGACGGCATGAAGGCCAACGGCTACTCCGACGCGGCCATCAAGACGCTGTGGGACATCCTGGTCCCCTTCTCCGACTACGCCTTCAACCGCGCCCACACGGCCGGGTACGGCCTGGTCAGCTACTGGACGGCGTACCTCAAGGCGAACTACCCGGCCGAGTACATGGCGGCCCTGCTCACGTCCGTCAAGGACGACAAGGACAAGAGCGCCCTCTACCTCGCCGAGTGCCGGCGGATGGGCATCAAGGTGCTGCCTCCGGACGTCAACGACTCCGACAGCGACTTCACGCCCCGCGGCACCGACATCCGGTTCGGCCTGTCGGCCATCCGCAACGTCGGCGAGAACGTCGTCCGCTCGATCGTCGAGACCCGCACGACCACCGGCCGCTTCGCCGACTTCCCCGACTACCTCAAGAAGGTGGAGGCCACGGCGGTCAACAAGAAGACCGTCGAGTCGCTGATCAAGGCCGGCGCCTTCGACTCGCTCGGGCACGACCGCAAGGCGCTGCACCTGGTGCACGTCGAGGCGATCGAGGCGTGCCTGGAGACCAAGAAGGCCGAGGCGATCGGCCAGTTCGACCTGTTCGGCGGTGGCGACGACGGCGGGGCGGACCTCGGTGGGGTCTTCGAGGTCCGCATCCCGACCGGGGAGTGGGACAAGGCGCTGCTGCTGGCCTACGAGCGCGAGATGCTCGGCCTCTACGTCTCCGACCACCCGTTGTACGGCGTGGAGCACGTCCTCGCCGCCGCCGTCGACACCCCCATCTCGGCCCTGGCCGACAAGGACGACGGGGCGATGGTCGTGGTCGGCGGCCTGCTGTCGAGCGTCAACCGGCGGGTCACCAAGCAGGGCAACCCCTGGGCGCAGGTGCAGCTCGAGGACCTCGAGGGCTCGGTCGAGGTGATGTTCTTCCCGGCGTCGTACCAGCTCGCGGCGGTCCACCTGGCGGAAGACGCGGTCGTCCTCATCAGGGGCCGGGTCGACAAGCGCGACGACGTGCCCAAGCTGATCGCCTCCGACATCACAGTTCCCGACCTCTCGGTCGGCGAGCGCGGCCCGGTCGTGGTGTCGATGCCGACCGTGCGCTGCACCCCGCCGGTGGTCGAGCGGCTCAAGGAGGTCCTGGCGGCGCACCCCGGCACGACGGACGTCCACCTTCAGCTCGAGGGCGGCGGCAAGACCACCGTGGTGCGGCTCGACGACCGGCTCCGGGTGCAGGCGAGCGCCGCGCTGTTCGCCGACCTCAAGCACCTGCTCGGCCCCGGCTGCCTCCCCGTCGGCGCCTGACGCTGCGCGGAACCCCCGTGCGGCGGCCTGCGTCCGAGGTGGACACGGGCTGGGGGAGAGATGGACGGCTTCAGGCGGTCACGCCGCGCCGCCGCGGCCCTGTCCCTGGTCTGGCTCGCAGCCTGTGCGAGCGGGCCGTCCCGGGACAGCGCGGACTCGTTCAGGCCGCTGGCCGTGTCGCTGCCACAGGGGATCAAGGCCGGCCTGTGGAACGAGCGGCTCGGAGCCGTCGTCGTCGCCACGCAGGTCGACGGCCACAACCAGCTCGCCATCAGCGTCGTGGACGTCGCGGAGGAGCGGGCGGTCACCCGGGCCTTCCCAGCGCACCGTGCCGACGCCGTCAGGCCGGCGCTCGCGGCTGACGGCGAAGGCAGGACCTGGGTCGCCTGGGGTCGTCAGCTCGCCCACGTGGGCGACTCCGGGGCGCTCGGCGCTCCGGTGGAGATCCCGCAGCCCCTCAACGCCGGCGGGGCAAGCGCCGGCGCCGCCGTCACCCTGTCGTCCGCAGGTGGAGTCCTCTACGTCGCCCAGCTCGGCTCGACGTCGTTGCAGCGGTTCGACACTGCTTCGCGCACCTGGTTGGCACCGTGGGTGACGGGGCTCCTGCCCTCGTTCTCCACCCGCTTGCTCTTCGCCGGAGGGAGCGTCTTCGAGAACGGCAGGGATCCGTCGGGCGCATGGAAGCTCGTGCGGCTCGACCTCGGCACGGGGCTGTCCTCGCCGGTCGAAGGCGTCGCGCCGACGGCCGTGTTCCTCGACGGGTCGCGCTTGGGCCTCGTGGAGGCGGGTGGAGCGGTGCAGGTCTACGACCCGGGCTCCCGCGCCACGTCGAGGGCGAGGGCCACCGTCCCGGACGCGGCGCTGGAGGTGCTCGCCGCGGAGCGGGGCACCACCGGATTGCTGTTCGCCCGAGGGGCGACCGGCTTCAGGGTCGTCCGGCTGCTGCCAGGCTCGGAGGCGGTGGAGAGCGCCTTCCCTGCGGTGTCGGGCATGACAGGGGAGCACCCTGGCCTGATGCCAGACCGCGCGGGGCCCTCGGGCGTCTACGACCCGCAGGTCCAGGCGGTCGTCCCGGTCGGCTCTGCCGGGACGCTGGTCCTCACCCGGTCGGGGCAGGGCAGTGCGGGGACGCTCGGGAGCTACGCACCGGCGTACCTGCTGTCCTGACGCTGTCCTGGGCGCCAAGCGTCCTAGGCTCGCCGTCGTGGACCCCATCAAGCTCTGCGGCGGCACCCTCGAGGTCGAGCACCCCGACGAGGTGCTCCTCGACTACCTCGACATCCGCAACGGCTACTCCTACCCGGCCTACGACCGGCTGGTGACCAACGGCTCGCCGGAGCTCGTCGACGGCGACCTGCTCGCGCCGATCCTCATGGGCGTGCACATCGACCTCGGCCGGTTCGGGCTGCTGCGGGAGATGATGCCGGCGCTCGAGGCCGTGGCGGACCTGCCCGAGGTGAGCCTCGAGGAGGCCGACGACGACCACGTCATGTGCGTCGCCGGCCTTTTCGGGATCCTCGACGAGCCCCGGTACGCCGGTCGCGGCGTCCGGGGCACGATCGTCAGCAAGGTGCTGCACCGCAAGCGGCCCGATCTCGTGCCGATCTACGACAGCCGGATCTTCGAGGCCTACACCGCGCCGGGCGTGCTGCCCCGCACCCTCGACCGGTCGTGGCAGGAGTTCATGCGGATGCTCTGCACCCAGATGCGCGAGGACCTCCGCTCCGAGCACGACGCGTTCGAGGAGCTGCAGCAGCGCGCCGAGGAGGCCGAGGCGCCGGTCACCAAGCTGCGGATCCTCGACATCCTGGTCTGGCGCGCCACCGGCGCCTGGCAGTAGCGGGGCTCAGCCCGCGCGCTCGAGCAGCTTCTTGGCGAGGGCGATCCCGACCTGCGGGTCGGCGGTGGGTGCGGCCTGGTAGGCCAGTGTCCAGGTGCGCGGGCCCTTCAGGAACCGCACGAGCAGCAGCTCGCTCGACACCGAGCCGGTGATCGTCTGCGTGGTCACCGAGGAGGCGTCGCCGAGCTGCTCGGCCGGCACCGGCGTGCCGGACGTCCCGCGCTGGTCGTCGCCGAAGTCGGCGGTCGCGCCTGCGGCGGTGGCGAAGGACGTGACCAGCACGGAGAGGACCTGGCCGGTCCCCTGGTTGGCGTACTGCGCGACGTAGGCCGACTGGAAGCCGTGCGACCGCAGCGCCGACTCCGCCCGCGCCTGGGCCGGTCCCGTGCCGGAGTAGCCGGCGACCACCGCCAGGCCGCGCGGCCCGGAGCCCTTGAGGATCGGCACCATCCCCGCCGGCACCTCCTCCGGCGTGGGCACCAGGTCCAGCAACGGGCCTGCCGGCAGGGTCACGCCCGGCACCGGTGCGGACGCGGCGGCGCTCGGGTCGACCCGGGGGCCGTCGTCGGAGGAGCAGCCACCCAGCAGGAGGGCGGGTGCCAGCACGAGGGCGGCGAGCGGGGGGCGGACCACGCCCGGCAGGGTAGTGGTGCGTGCCCGTACGGTGGGGAGGTGACCCTGTTGGCCCTGCCCGAGACCTCCTCCCCGCCCACGGCGACCCGCCGCTGGCCGGCCGACGCCCTGCACGCGCTGGGTGTCGTCGTCGGCATGGTGCTGCTGGGGGCTCCCGTCGGCCTGCTGTGGTCGGTGGTCTCGCCGCGGATGCAGTTCACCGTCAGCGACGAGGGCCTGGAGGTGCTCGGCGCGGAGACCTCCGAGCAGCTCATGGGTGCCGACGGCAGCTACCTGCTGGTGGTCTTCGCCGCTGGGCTGGTCTGCGGCTTCCTGGCCTGGTGGCTGGCGCGGCGCTCCGGGCCGTGGACGGTCCTGGCGCTGGCTGTCGGCGGCGTGCTCGCGGCACTGGTGGCGGCCCGGGTGGGCCTGCTCCCGGGCAAGGCCGAGGTTCTGGCAGCCCTCAAGCCAGGTACGCCGGAGCGGGGCACCTTCGACCTCTACCTCGGGGCCCGCGGCGAGGGGGACCAGCTGAACCTGCGCGCCCCCTGGGCGGCGGTGGCCTGGCCGGTCGGCGCCCTGGTCGCCTTCCTCGGCTGCGGGCTCGCGCAGGACGAGGACCTCCGCTAGTCGCCGCCCCCTTTGTCCAGCTCGCCCTGAGAGGGCACAGTGGAGGGCGTGACGCGGCGCCCCGGCGACCGGTGGGAGGCGCACCCCGTCCTCGCGGGGTGCGTCCGGCTGGTGGTGCTCCTGGTGCCGGTGGCTGCCGCCCTGCTGGCGGCGTGGCTCCTGGTGGGGCTCCTGCCGGAGCCGGAGGGCGGGGCAGGCCGGCTGCTCTGGTGGGCCGCGGTGCTGGGGCCGGCCCTCCTCGCAGCGGCTGGCGTGGACCAGTTGGCCCGGCAGGCGCTTCCCCTCGCCGCGCTGCTGCAGCTGTCCCTGGTCTTCCCGGACCACGCGCCGTCACGGCTGCGCACGGCTCGGCGCACCTCCCTGCGCGAGCTGGAGCGCCAGGTGGAGGCGCTCGAGGCGGCCGGGCGCCAGGACGACGCCGCCGAGGCCGCCCGCCGGCTGGTCGCCCTGGTCGGCGCGCTGGGCCGGCACGACCCGCGCACCCGGGGGCACTCGGAGCGCACCCGGGCCTACGTCGACCTGATCACCGAGCAGCTGCGGCTGCCGGAGGAGGACCGGGAGCGGCTGCGCTGGTCCGCGCTGATCCACGACATCGGCAAGCTGAGCGTCCCCGGCACGGTGCTCAACGGCGGCAAGGACCTGCCAGACGACGAGTGGGAGGCGCTGCGCGCGCACCCGGTCGTCGGGGAGGAGCTGGCCGCCGGGCTGCTGCCGTGGCTGGGGGAGTGGGGCCGCTGCGTCCGCGAGCACCACGAGCGCTGGGACGGGAGCGGCTACCCGCAGGGCCTTGCCGGCCACGAGATCTCGCTCGGCGCGCGGATCGTCGCCGTCGCGGACGCCTACGAGGTCATGACGGCCAACCGCTCCTACCAGAAGGCCGTGAGCCCGGCCGCCGCCCGCGTGGAGCTCGCGCGCTGCGCCGGCAAGGACTTCGACCCGGCGGTGGTGCGCGCATTCCTGCAGGTCAGCCTCGGCCGGCTGCGCGGTGTCCTGGGCGTCTGGGGCTTCCTGCCCGTGATCCCCCTGCGAGCTCTCGGCGACCGCGCCGGCGACGCCGCCAAGAGCCTGACGACGGTGGCGGCCAGTGGGGCGCTCGCGCTCGTGCTGACCGCGGCCTCGCCGAGTGGGCCGCCGCCGACGTCCGTGCTCTCCGCGCCGGTCTACACGGCGCCGATCCCGGTCGCGTCCGCCACCCCGGCCCCGCCGCGCCCGCTGCCGCCCCGGGCCCAGACCCGCTCGCCCGCGCCGGTGGTCCGCGAACTGCCCTCCGCCGCACCGCGACGCACCGCCGCTGCTCCGACCAGGGCTGCTCGCCGCGCCGCTCCGCCGCTGGCGGACGTGCTGTTCCTCGCCTCCGGTGCGAGCCTGAGCCCTGTCGCGCCCGGCGCCGCGCAGGTGCGGCTCGTGCCCGGTACGCCGGGAGCCTCCTTCGAGGTCGTGGTGCCGGCGAGGACGACGCTGACCGGGTACCCGACGCTGGTGCTCCTGCACCGGCTGGAGACCAGCAAGGGAGCCGGCAACCCGAGGACCGCGATCACCGCCGTGCTGCGCGAGTGCCTGGCCGCCCGCTGCACCACGCTGTCCTCGGGCTCGGCGACGGTGCAGGTCCCCGTGCCGGACGGCTGGCAGCGCACCGACGTGTCCCTGGGCCCGTTGCGCGGCACGGCGGAGGCCGGGCACGTGCTGCGGCTCCAGGTCTCGGTGACGGCGAACCGGAACGTGTCCGGGGTGGTGCTCTCGCTCGGCGGCGGCAGCGCGAGCCGGCTGCTGCTGCCCTGAAACGGGCTCGCACGGCGCCGATACGCTGAGGCACATGCTCAAGCGCCTCGACCTGCGTGGTCGCCGTGACGTCGACCTGCCCTCCGTCCTGCCCCGGGCGGAGCTCGACGTCGCCGTGGCGGTGGAGCAGGTCCGGCCGGTGGTCGAGGCCGTCCGCGACCGCGGTGCCGAGGCGGTGCGGGAGGCCACGGAGCGGTTCGACGGCGTCCGGCTCGCCGAGCTGCGCGTGCCAAAGGAGGCGCTGCAGCGCGCCCTCGACGAGCTCGACCCGGAGGTCCGGGCGGCGCTGGAGGAGTCGATCCGCCGCAACCGCGCCGTCTCGACGGCGCAGCTCCGCGAGGACGAGGTCGTGCAGGTCGTGGACGGGGCCACCGTCCGGGAGCGCTGGTTGCCGGTCAGCCGGGTCGGGCTCTACGTCCCTGGTGGCCGGGTGGCCTACCCGTCCTCGGTGGTGATGAACGCCGTACCGGCGCTGGTCGCGGGTGTGGGCTCCCTCGCGGTGGCCTCGCCGCCGAAGGCGGAGTTCGGCGGCCTCCCGAACCCGGCGATCCTGGCGGCGTGCGCCCTCCTGGGCGTCGACGAGGTCTACGCCGTCGGCGGCTCGCAGGCCATCGCCATGCTGGCCTACGGCGTCGAGGGCTGCGCCCCGGTGGACGTCATCACCGGCCCCGGCAACGTCTACGTCGCCGCGGCCAAGCGGTTGGTGCAGGGGCGCTGCGGCATCGACTCGGAGGCGGGCCCCACCGAGATCGCGATCCTCGCCGACACCACCGCCGACCCCGCTGCCGTCGCCGCCGACCTGGTGGCGCAGGCCGAGCACGACCCGCTCGCGGCCTGCCTGCTCGTGACCGACTCGGCGGAGCTGCTCGACGCCGTCGACGTCGAGCTCGGCAAGCAGGTGCCGGCCACCAAGCACCGCGAGCGCGTGGAGGCGGCCCTCGCCGGCCAGTCGGCGCACGTGCTGGTCGACGACCTCGACCACGGGCTCGAGGTCGTGGACGCCTGGGCAGCCGAGCACCTCGAGGTCATCACCGCGGACGCCGACGAGCGGGCGCTGCGGGTCCGCAACGCGGGCGCCGTCTTCGTCGGCGGCTTCACGCCGGTGTCGCTCGGTGACTACCTGGCGGGCTCCAACCACGTGCTCCCCACCGGCGGCACCGCGCGGTTCTCCGCCGGGCTGTCGGCCCAGAGCTTCCTCAAGCGGGTGTCGGTGGTGACCTACTCCCGCGAGGCGCTCGCCGAGGTGGCGCCGCGCGTCACGGCGCTGGGCAACGCGGAGGACCTGGTCGCGCACGTCGAGGCTGTCCAGGTGCGGGTGCGATAGATGGCGCTGCCCCTCCGCGACGACCTCGTCGGCAAGCAGCCCTACGGTGCGCCCCAGCTGCCCGAGGCGATCCAGCTCAACGTCAACGAGAACCCGTTCCCGCCCTCGGCGTCGCTGGTCGCCGACATCGCCACCGCGGTGGCGAAGGCCGCCACGACGCTGAACCGGTACCCCGACCGGGAGGCCGTCGCACTCCGGACCGACCTGGCGGCGTACCTCACCCGCACGACCGGGGTGGCGCTCTCGGTCGAGCAGGTGTGGGCAGCCAACGGCTCCAACGAGGTGCTGCAGCAGGTCTGCCAGGCCTTCGGTGGACCCGGCCGGGTCGCGCTGGGGTTCGAGCCGTCGTACTCGATGCACCCGCTGCTCGCCGCCGGTACGTCGACCGCCTGGGCCGCCGTGCCACGGGCCGCCGACTTCACCCTGTCGGCCGAGACCGCTGTCGCCGCCGTGAGGGAGCACCAGCCGGCGATCACCTTCGTGACGACGCCGAACAACCCCACGGGCACCGCCACCGGGCTCGACGTCGTGGCGGCCGTCTGCCAGGCCTCCGAGGGCATGGTCGTCGTGGACGAGGCCTACGCCGAGTTCGGCTCGTCGCCGTCGGCCGTCACGCTGCTCGCCGACCACCCCCGGCTGCTCGTGTCGCGCACCATGTCCAAGGCCTTCGCCGGCGCCGGGCTGCGCCTCGGCTACCTCGCCGGCTCGGCCGAGGCGGTGGACGCGCTGCGGCTCGTGCGGCTGCCCTACCACCTGTCGGCGCTGACCCAGGCCGCGGCCCGGGCGGCACTGGCCCACACCGACGAGCTGCTCGGCACCGTGGCGGCGGTCAAGGGCGAGCGCGACCGCATGGTCGAGGGCGTCCAGGCGCTCGGTCTGCAGGTGGTGCCGACCGAGGCGAACTTCCTGCTCTTCGGCCCCTTCGACGCACCGGCCGAGGTCTGGCAGGCGCTGCTCGACCGCGGCGTCCTGGTGCGTGACGTGTCGGGGGGCACCGGCCTGGACGGCTGGCTCCGCGTCAACGCCGGGACCCCGTCGGAGACCACGGCCTTCCTCGACGCGCTGGCTGCCGTCACCGGCTGACGGTCACGGCACCGGTTCAGGTCGCACCAGCCGGGCGGCCCGGTAGGCCGGGCTGCGCAGCCGCGCGTGGATGCCGGTCGGGGCGAGTCCCGGGAGGGGGTTCTCCACCGGGTCGAGGTCGAGGTGCGCGTCCCCGGCGGCCACCGGGTCCTGGTCCAGCCGGAGCAGGCCGAAGCGCTGCCACGGCCCCCGGGCCGCGGCGACCTCCAGCCCGAAGGCCGGGGCGCCGTCCAACCAGCCGGTGGGAACCGCGGCCAGCAGCACCGGCCCGCGCGGCGACGCGTAGGGCAGCAGGGAGCCGTACGTCGCCGTCGCCAGGTCGACCCTCGGGACGAGGGCGAAGCGGCTGAGCGGCCCGGCCCCTGTCGTGGCCAGCAGCAGGTCGTGGTCGCGCCCGAGACCGTCGAAGCGCAGGGCCAGCCCGAGCACGTCCGGCCAGCCGGCGGGGAGCCCCAGGGCGTGGGAGAAGCGGACCACGGCGTCGTCCCGGCCCGGCTCGTCGAGCCACGGGACGCCCCACCGCTCCGGGCAGCCGGTGCGCACGACCGTGCCGCGCACGACGTGCCCTCGGGGGTGCAGCGGCTTGCCGCGGCGGACCGCGGCGACCCCGCCGAGCAGCAGCCCGAGGGCCCCGCCTGCGAGGCCGGCCGCCGTTCCGGTCGCCGTACCGGTGTCTGGTCGCTGAGGCATGCGGGGACCCCTACCCGAGGTGTGTCGCGAGGAACGAGCGGCAGGACGTCGCGATCAGCCCGAGAGCTGGGCCAGCCTCCCGACGGCTGGCGCGACCCGCTCCTCCACCCACGCCTCCGGGGGTCCGGCCGGAGGCATGACGTGCACGGTCTCGACGCCGAGAGCGGCGTAGGACGACATCTCCCGGAGGAAGCCTTCGTCGAGCGACCCGTGCGCGCCGACGTAGAGGATCGTCTTGCGGAGCTCGTCGTAGGGGCGGCCCACGTCGTCGCAGTGCCGGCGCAGCACGGCGAGCTTGCCGCGCACGACCTCGGGGGAGCTGGCGAAGAGGTTGCAGGCATCGGCGTACCGCGCCACGAGCCGCAGCGTCTTGCGCTCGCCCTGGCCGCCGATCAGGACGGGAAGCCGGCGCAGCGGCCGGGGGGAGCACAGCGTCTCCTCGAGCTGGTAGTGGGTGCCGCAGAAGGGGCCGTCGTCGTCGCTCCACATCTGGCGGCAGACCTGCAGCGTCTCCTCGAGGCGCTCGAACCGCTCGGCGAGCGGTGGGAACGGCACGCCCAGGCCGCGGTGCTCCCGCTCGTACCAGGCAGCCCCGATCCCGAGCACGGCCCGGCCGCCCGACAGGACGTCGAGGGTCGCGACGGTCTTCGCCAGGAGCCCGGGGTGCCGGTAGGTCACCCCGGTCACGAGCAGCCCCAGCGTCGCCCTGGTCGTGCTCCCCGCAAGGAACGCCAGGGTCGTGTAGCCCTCGAGCATCGGGTCCCCGGCCGGCCCCGCTGCCGGGATCTGGAACCAGTGGTCCATCACGGTCAGGCCCTCGGCCCCGGCCGCCTCGACTGCCCGGGCCGTGCGCACCAGTCCGGGCGCGATGCCGTCCGCGCCACCCCACCCGTCGAAGCGGACGAGGTGGACGTTGATCTCCATAGCGGTCACCCTGCCCGTCGAGCGGGCAAGAGGCAATGCGCTCAGCGCGCAGCGCGCGGCGAGGGCACCTCTGCGATCAGGCGGCCGATCATCGCCACGACCTTGTCGACGTCGAACGGCTTGGAGATGATCGCCGCCGCCTGCCGGCTGGCGCAGGCCCGCATAAGCACGTCGACGGGCATGCCGGAGATCATCACCCGCGGCACGGTGCGGGTGCCCGGGTCGGAGCGCAGCCGGTCGGCGACCTGCCAGCCGTCGAGGACGGGCATCATCACGTCCAGCGTGACGAGGTCGACGTGCTCGGTGCCGAAGACGGCCAGCGCGGCGTTGCCGTCCGCGGCCTGGAGGACGCGGTAGCCCTCCAGCTCGAGGGCGAGCACCAGGAGCTCGCGGATGGCGGGGTCGTCGTCGACGACCAGCACGGTGCGTTGGTCCGGCAGCTGCGCTTCCTCCACGAGTCGGTGGTCGGGTCCGGCGCCCGACTCGACGTCACCCGGGTGGGTGACAATCGTCGGCGTGATCGCCGAGCTGCCACCTGACCTGTCCGACGTGGCCGTCGCGCTGTGGCACGAGGTCGGGCTGACCCGGCCCTGGAACGACCCGGTCGCCGACCTCCGCCGCGCCCTCGAGGGGCCGACCTCGACCGTGCTCGCCGCCCTCGACGAGGGGGCCCTCCTCGGCACCGTCATGCTCGGGTACGACGGCCACCGCGGCTGGATGTACTACCTGGCGGTGCGCCCCGGCACCCAGCGGCAGGGCGTGGGCAGGCGGCTGGTCGAGGCGGCGGAGGAGTGGCTGCGGGCCCGCGGCTGCCCCAAGGCTCAGCTGATGGTCCGCCACGACAACGCCGCCGCGAAGGGCTTCTACGAGCGGCTCGGGTACGCCGACGCCGAGACCACCACACTGGGCAAGCGCCTGGACTGACCCCCTCTGGTTCCGCTTGTCTACGCGGCTCCCCGCCTGGAGCCCAGGTCCCGGCAGCCGTGGCGGGGTGTTGCGTAGACAAGCGCCACGAAAGCGGGCTGCCTCAGATGTCGCGGAAGGGCTCGATCTGCGCGCCCAGCGTGTTCAGGCGCGCCGCGAGGTCTTCGTACCCGCGGTCGATCACGTAGACGTTGCGCAGCACGGAGGTCCCCTTGGCCGCCAGCATCGCCAGCAGGATGACGACCGCGGGCCGCAGCGCCGGCGGGCAGAGGACCTCCGCGCCGGACCAGTGGGTCGGCCCGTCGACCCACACCCGGTGCGGGTCGAGCAGCGTGACGTGCCCGCCCAGCCGGTTGAGCTCGGTGAGGTAGAGCGCGCGGTTCTCGTAGACCCAGTCGTGGATGAGCGTCCGGCCGTGGGCGACCGCGGCGATCGCCGCGAAGAACGGCACGTTGTCGATGTTGAGCCCGGGGAAGGGCATCGGGTGGACCTTGTCGATCGGCGCGTGCAGCGTCGACGGGTGGGTCGTCAGGTCGACCAGCCGGGTCCGGCCGTTCTCGGCGAGGTACTCCGGCGAGCGGTCGAGCTGCAGGCCCATCTCCTCCAGCAGCGCCAGCTCGACCTCGAGGAACTCGACCGGCACCCGGCGGACCTCGACCTCGGAGGACGTCACGACGGCCGCGGTCAGCAGCGACATCGCCTCGATGGGGTCCTCGGAGGGGGCGTACTCGACGTCCACGTCGATCTGCGACCGGCCGTGGACGGTCAGCGTCGTCGTACCGACGCCCTCGACCTCGACGCCGAGCAGGGACAGGTAGAAGCACAGGTCCTGGACCATGTAGTTGCTGCTCGCGTTGCGGATGACCGTGACCTGGTCCAGCCGGGCGGCCGCCATCAGCGCGTTCTCGGTCACGGTGTCGCCGCGCTCGATGAGGACCACCGGGCGGGCCGGTACGACGGAGGGGTCGCGCTCGACCTGGTACCGGCCCTCGGTAGCGACGACCTTCATGCCGAAGTGCCGCAGCGCCGACTTGTGCGGCTCGACGGTGCGGGTGCCCAGCTCGCAGCCGCCGGCGTAGGGGAGGGCGAAGGTCGGCTGCCGGTGCAGCAGCGGTCCGAGGAGGAGCAGGACGGAGCGGGTACGCCGGGCAGCGCCCTCGTCCAGGGCGTCGAGCTGCAGGTCGGCCGGTGGGCGGAGCTCGAGGTCGTTCTCGCCCAGCCAGGTCGCCTGGACGCCGATGCTGCGGATGACCTCGAGGATCCGGTTGACCTCCTCGATCCGGGCCACGCCGCGCAACGTCGTCGTACCGGCGTTGAGCAGCGACGCGCAGAGCAGCGCGACCGCGGCGTTCTTGCTCGACTTGACCTCGATCGAGCCCGACAGCGGTTGCCCTCCGACGACCCGAAGGTGCGTGGGGCCGGGGTGGCCGAGCTGGACGATGCCGGCGTCGAGGGCGGTCCCGATGCGGGCCAAGATCTCGAGCGAGACGTTCTGCTTGCCCTGCTCGATCCGGGCGACGGCGCTCTGGCTGGTCGACAGCGCCTCCGCCAGCTGCGCCTGGGTCCAGCCCCGGTGCTTGCGGGCGTCGCGCACCAGGGCGCCGACCTGCTTGAGGTAGTCGTCGCTCACGGACGGAGACCCTATCTCAGATGTGAGATAGGGGGCCCGCCCGATAGCCTGGCCCTCATGGCACGCAGGGCGCTGGTGGAGCGCACCACGAAGGAGAGCGACGTCCGCGTCGAGCTCGACCTCGACGGCACCGGGCAGGGCTCCTCGGACACCGGGGTCCCCTTCTTCGACCACATGGTCAGTCAGCTCGGCAGGCATGGCGGGTTCGACCTCACAGTGGTGACGAAGGGTGACCTCCACATCGATGCCCACCACACGGTCGAAGACACCTCCTTGGCGCTCGGACAGGCGCTGAGGGAGGCCCTGGGCGACAAGTCGGGCATCCGGCGCTTCGGCGACGCGCTGGTCCCGCTCGACGAGTGCCTCGTGCAGGCGGCCGTCGACCTGTCCGGCCGGCCTTACCTCGTGCACGACGAGCCCGAGATGGTCGAGCTCATCGGGAGCTACGACACCACGCTCACCAAGCACATCTGGGAGTCGTTCGTCGCCACGAGCGGCATCGCGCTGCACGTCCGCGTGCTCTCCGGGCGCAACGCCCACCACATCGTCGAGACCCAGTTCAAGGCGGTCGCCCGGGCGCTCCGTGCAGCGTGCGAGCTCGACCCGCGGGTGACCGGCGTGCCGAGCACCAAGGGCGTCCTCTAGCCCGTGACCAGCGTCGTCGTCCTCGACTACGGCTCGGGCAACCTCCGCTCGGCCGAGCGGGCGCTCGCGCGCACCGGCGCGTCGGTCACCGTCACGAGCGACCTGTCCGCGGCCGCTTCCGCCGACGGGCTCGTGGTGCCCGGCGTGGGTGCCTTCGAGGCCTGCATGGCCGGGCTCAACGCGGTCCGCGGCGGCACGGTGGTGTGGGACCGGCTGCGCAAGGGGCGGCCGGTGCTCGGCATCTGCGTCGGCATGCAGATCCTCTTCGAGCGCGGCCTCGAGCACGGCGCGGAGACCACCGGGCTCGGCGTGCTCGCGGGTGACGTCACCCGGCTCGACGCGCCGGTCGTGCCGCACATGGGGTGGAACACCGTCGACGTACCGGCGGGGTCGACTCTCTTCGCCGGGGTCGAGGACGAGCGCTTCTACTTCGTGCACTCCTACGCCGCGCGGGACGTGCCCGACGTGCTGCTGACGACCGCGGTCCACGGCGAGCGGTTCGCTGCCGCCGTCGAGCGCGGGGTGCTGTCTGCCACGCAGTTCCACCCGGAGAAGAGCGGCGACGCGGGCGCCCACCTGCTGGAGAACTGGGTCCGCTCCCTTGGCGCATGACCGCCGGCGCGCCCGCGAGGCGCGGCTCGAAGCACGCCGGGTCGAGCTGGCCCACGCCGCCGCCCGGCGCGAACGGGCAGCCCGGCGCCGGGCGCTCCGTGCGCGGCTGACGCCCACGCCGCGTCACCGCCCGCGCCGGTACGGCGCCCTGAGCGCCCTGCAGCGGCTGCAGGTGCTGCTCGCCTTCGTCCTGGTCCAGGCGCTCGTCTGGGTCCTGGCCCCTCAGTGGCAGGTGCGGCTGGTCTCAGCCGTCCTCACCGCGGCCGTCCTGGCCGTGCTCGTCCGCACCCGAAGGAGAACCCCCCGATGAGCCTCGAGCTGCTGCCCGCCGTCGACGTCGCCGACGGCCAGGCCGTCCGCCTGGTGCAGGGCGAGGCCGGGTCGGAGACGTCGTACGGCGACCCGGTCGAGGCCGCGCTCCAGTGGCAGCGCGACGGCGCCGAGTGGGTCCACCTCGTGGACCTCGACGCCGCCTTCGGCCGCGGCTCCAACCGCGAGCTGCTCGCCGAGGTCGTCGGCCGGCTCGACGTGAAGGTCGAGATGAGCGGCGGCATCCGTGACGACGCCTCGCTCGAGGCCGCCCTCGCCACCGGCTGCGCCCGTGTCAACCTCGGTACGGCGGCGCTCGAGTCGCCCGACTGGGTCCGCTCCGCGATCGCCCGCCACGGGGACAAGATCGCTGTCGGGCTCGACGTGCGGGGCACGACGCTGTCGGCCCGCGGCTGGACGCAGGACGGCGGCGAGCTCTTCGAGGTGCTGGCCCGGCTCGACGCCGACGGCTGCGCCCGGTACGTCGTCACCGACGTCCGCCGCGACGGAACCCTGACGGGGCCGAACCTCGAGCTGCTGCGCTCGGTGTGTGCCGCCACCGACAAGCCGGTGGTCGCGAGTGGCGGGGTGTCCTCCCTGGACGACCTCCGCGCGATCGCCTCCGTGCGGGGCGTCGAGGGCGCGATCGTGGGGAAGGCCCTCTACGCGGGCGCCTTCACGCTGCCGGAGGCGCTCTCCGCCGTGCGCTGAGCCGGTCGGCGGGGCCTTCGTGGAAGGTCGCCCCCGCTCTGACACGGGCTTCTTTCCACCTTGCCGGGAGGCCTCCGCGCCTCAGAGGGCCCTGGGTGGGTTCTCCGCTGTCCTGGCAGCGGGGAAGTCACCCAAAGCGCGCGACTCCGGCGCGGGTCAGCGGTCCTTGACGGTGAGCTCGACCTGGATCGGGCCGAGCCGCACGGCCTTGCCCATCCCGTCGCTCGAGCGCACGAAGCGCGGCCGCGACCACTTCAGCGGCGTCCAGTGGACCGACACCGCCGGTGTGACCTCGTGCAGCTCGGGCGGAAGCGGCGCCGGGTCCGGAGCAGGCGCCGGGGTCACCGGGTCGGCCTTGGGGGCGAGGTCGGCCAGCAGGTCGGCCTTCAGGTCGTCGCGGCTCATCGGGCTCCTCCATCAGGTCCGTACGCGGCGAGGACGTCGGCGGCGAGCGCCGCGTAGGCCTCCGCGACCGGCGACGTCGGGTGGGACAGCACGACCGGCCGCTTGGCCAGGGTCGACGACGGCACCCGGCGCGACTGCGGCACCCGGGTCGGCAGCAGCGGCAGGTCGGTGCCCTCGAGCGCGGCGACGACCTCGCGGGCGGCGGCGCCCTCCTTGTCCCACATCGAGCACGCCACGCCGATCAGCCTGGCCGAGGTGTTCTCGAAGGCACGGTGCTGCTCGAGGAAGGCGGTGACCCGGGCCGCGCCGAGGGCCGAGCCGGGGTCGCTCGTGAACACCGCCAGGATCGCATCGGCGGCGCACACCGCCGAGAGGGTCAGGTTGCCGAGGTCGCCGTGGGTGTCGATGACGACGTGGTCGTAGTCGGCGAGCAGCGGGCGCAGCACCCGTCGTACCCCGGTCACGATGCCGCCCTGGGCGGCGAGCGTGATGCCCACCTGCTCCAGCGACGGGTGCGCGGGCAGCACGTCCAGGCCCGGTACGACGTCCCGCCGCACCACCCCGCGGGGGTCCAGGTCGGGCGTCTCGAGCAGGCCGGCGAGCGAGTCGTCCTTGTCCTTGGCGACGACACCGAAGGCGCGGCCGAGGGAGTCCTGCGGGTCTGCGTCGACCGCGAGCACCCTGCCGGTGCGGGCCAGCACGACTGCGAGGTTGGCGGCGGTCGTCGTCTTGCCGACGCCGCCCTTGGAGGAGCAGACCGCGAGCCTCATGTCGCCTTCTCGGGTCGGAGGACCATGACCAGCAGCACCGCGGCGCCGATCTGGAGGAGCAGCCGGGCCAGCGACCCGCGGTCGAGCAGGTCGGCGGCGAGCGTGCCGAGCAGCGCACCGAGGACGCCGACCACCGCGGTCATCAGCAGGCTCATCGGCGTGCGGCCGGGGGCGATCAGCCGGGCGATCGCGCCGAGGACCAGCCCGAGCACCAGCGTGGTGATCAGCGCCCAGAGCGTCGCGCCGAGCACGGGCAGCACGACGAAGAGGACGAGGCACGCGATCAGCAGCCAGAGGAGCACGGCCTCAGGGTAGGGCGGCGGGCCGCTCCTGGCTCCTCCCCGCCGGCGTGACCCAGGTCTCGCCCCGGACAACTCGGAGGCGGCCCGTCGGCCCGCCCTCATAGCCTGAGGGGGTGAGCCTCGCCGTCCGCGTCATCCCCTGCCTCGACGTCGACGCCGGCCGGGTCGTGAAGGGCGTGAACTTCACCGACCTCGTCGACGCCGGTGACCCGGTGGAGATGGCGCGCGTCTACGACGCCGAGGGCGCCGACGAGCTCGTCTTCCTCGACATCACGGCCAGCTCGGGCTCGCGGGAGACGACCTACGACGTGGTACGCCGCACCGCCGAGCAGGTCTTCATCCCGCTGACGGTCGGGGGCGGCGTGAGGAGCGTCGAGGACGTCGACCGGTTGCTGCGTGCCGGGGCGGACAAGGTCGGCGTGAACACCGCCGCGATCGCGCGCCCGGAGCTGCTCAGCGAGATCGCGCGGCGCTTCGGCTCGCAGGTGCTCGTGCTCTCGGTCGATGCCCGCCGGGCGCCCGGGATGCCGTCCGGCTTCGAGGTCACGACCCACGGCGGCCGGCAGAGCGCGGGCATCGACGCCGTCGAGTGGGCCCGGCGCGGCCAGGAGCTCGGGGTCGGCGAGATCCTGCTCAACTCCATGGACGCCGACGGCACCAAGGCGGGCTACGACCTCGAGCTGCTCGCCGCGGTGCGCAAGGTCGTCACGGTGCCGCTGATCGCCAGCGGCGGCGCCGGCTCGGTCGACCACTTCGCGCCCGCGGTCGAGGTCGGCGCCGACGCGGTGCTGGCGGCCAGCGTCTTCCACTTCGGCACGATGCGGATCGGCGAGGCGAAGGACGCGCTGCGCGCCGCCGGGCACCCGGTCCGGTGAGCCCCCCGGGTGTCCTCCGGCGCGGCTTCGGCGTGCTGTGGCTCGCGGTCAAGGAGGAGCCGCGGATCTTCGCCGTCGCCGCGTTGGGCAGCGCGCTCTTCGGCGGCATGACCATCGCCCAGGCCTACGTGTTCGGCTACGTCACGAGCGACGTCATCGAGCCGAGCGTGCGCCGTGGCGACACCGACAGCGCGGCCGTCGCGACCGGTGTGCTCCTCATCTGGCTGGCCGCGACGCTGAAGATCGTCGGCATCCTGGCGCGCCGCCTCGGGGCCGGGATCATGCAGTACCGGCTGCAGGCGACGTACCGGAAGAAGGTCACCCGCCGCTACCTCGAGCTGCCGCTCGAGTGGCACCAGCGGCACCCCACCGGCGAGCTGCTCTCCAACGCCAACAGCGACGTCGAGGCCACCTGGTACCCCATCGCGCCCTTCCCGATGGCCGTCGGGGTCGTCCTCATGCTCCTCGGGACGCTCGG
>Ga0190269_10000623_pt1 | contig 17927 bp, 13 predicted proteins | sample Popmic249IS_FD_133749 | JGI IMG/M metagenome (GOLD analysis project Ga0190269, IMG submission 133749) | Populus adjacent soil microbial communities from riparian zone of Blue River, Arizona, USA - 249 IS | ecosystem: Environmental > Terrestrial > Soil > Riparian zone | place: USA: Arizona... | reverse complement strand
GGCAATCGCTACGGCATGGTCGTCGTGCGCAAAGGCACTTTGATCTACGAGAAATACTGGGAGGGCGGACCGAGCGATAAGCACATCATCTACTCCTGCACCAAGAGCTGGGGCAGCTCGCTCATCGGCATCGCCGTCACGCAGGGCCTGCTCAGCGTCACGGACGAAGTTCGCAAGTACGTGCCGATGCCGGCACCAGGCGTCTCGGAAGGCGCGACAGTGGAGCACGTGCTCACCCAGAGCGCGCACACGAATCCGCCGGGGCAGTCGTTCATGTACAACAGTGGTTACCTCCTCAACACTGCGCCCGAGGTACTGGCTGTCGCGGCCAAGATGACCGCGCACGAGTTCTTCGATCGCTATCTCGCCACGCCGCTGGGTTTGGAGATGTCCTGGCCCGAGTGTCCGATGGGTGGCTGTGCGGGCACGCGTTACCCGGCAGGGTTCATCAACTTCGGCAATCAACCGCCCGAGGCTCCGAACGAGGAGCTGCCACTCTCGAGCGTTCGCGATCAAGCGAAGCTCGGCTGGCTCTGGGCAAACAACGGCAAGTGGGGTGATGAGCAGCTGATCGACCCCAGCTACATCGCAGCCGGATCGAAGCCGGGCGCGGGCTTTCGCAACATGTATGGCTATCTGTTTTGGATCGAAAACGACGAGCAATTCGGCGCGATCGGCGGCGTAGGGAACTGCTACGTGAACATCATGCCGTCGAAGCAGCTGGTGATCGCGGTGATGGGCAACGACTCCGGGCTCGGCACAGGCGGCGGCTGGGAGTCGTTTCAGTCGCTCGTCCAGCGCATCACAGATTGAGTGCGCTCTCGCCGCTGCAGGTCAACGTCGCGAGCTTCTTACCTGCGCCGGCGACGGCTCTCAGGCCGTCGCGCACACAGGCCCAGGAATCGGCGTCGTAGCGGTAGCCGAGGTCTTTCGGGAACTTCTCGCTGGTTGTCCAGTCGGTCGCGTTCACCGTGCCCTCGTTGCCTTCGTCCCAGGTGATGCCGAAGCGATTGCCATCCGCCACATCCGCGGCGGACGCGAGGTTGTTGTCGCGCAGCTCCCAATAGCCCACTGCATCGCTGTCGCGCGACGTCACCGGGTTCTTCACGTCCTGGAAGAAGTTGGCTTCGATCAGCGCGTAGCCGCCCATACGCACGTTGATCCCAGAGACCGTTACCTTACTGAAAAGGTTGTTCGCGATGTGACTGAAGCCGTGACGCTGCAGCGGCGTGCGTGAGCCGACGTTCTCGAATACGTTGTGATGGAAGGTGACGTGCCGCGTCTGCGAGTCGTCGTCGCTGTAGCCGTTCAGCGAGACCTTCGCGTGGTCATGCATGTAGTTGTAAGAGATCGTGACGTTGTCCACACCCTTCTTGATGTCGATCATTCCGTCGAACGACGTATCGCCTGCCCCTTGGCAGCTTTCGTTGGAGCTGAAAAGCTCGTTGTGATCGATCCAGATGTTCTTCGGAAAGCCGCCGCTCATCCCTTCCAGCGAGATCATGTCAGAGTCGCCGCCGCCCGGCAGGAGGCCGAGCGTCATGTTGCGTATCACAATGTTCTCGGCGGCAGCTTTGATGTGGATGCCGAAGTTCGCCGCGGATCCCTCGGCGCCGAGGATGCTGATGTTGCTCTTGTCTTTGATCTCGAGCTTCTGCCCGTCGCGCGTGTGCTGCGTGCACGGATCCGGAATGGTCTCGAAATCGAAGCGGCCTGTGTACTCGAGCACCAGGCCGCCGCTGCCGGAGTACGCGTCGACTGCGGCTTGCAGCTCGCTGAGCGAGCCGACCGAGCGTGCGGGGCTGCTGCCGCCGCCAGTCGCCATCGCGCCAAAGCCCGTAGCTTGGCTCTGCGCAGGGCCTGCTCCGGGAATGCTCGTGGGATCGTTCGGCGCGCTCGCAGGTTGGCCCGCATTGGCAGCGCCGCCTGTTCCTGCGGCAGCGGTTGGCGGCGCCTGCCTGCCGCCACTGCTTGTTGGGCCGCGCCCGCCTGCGCCGCCGCTACCAGCTGCGGTCACGGTTTTACCGGTGCCCGCATCAGACGCACTCGGCTCGGCTGGCGCGCTGTTCTGTCCACCTTGCCCCTCGGGCGCAGTCTGACCCGCCGCGCTCGGCTGCACCGGCGCGGTGCTGACCGGAGTCTCCGATCTCGGAGCTGCGGCCTTGCCGCCACAGGCTGCAAGGATACCGCTCACGAGGAACAACGAACGTATATGAACCGAGTCACTCATGACGAACCTTTGACTGGCGAAAGAGGTGAACCCGCGACGGGTTTTTGTGCTGCAAGGCGTCATGATGGGTTCTTCGTCTCCATTGTGGCGCGTCCTGCGTTCGATCTGTGCGCCTGCGGCGATGCCGCGCGGTTGCGGCGCCGGCGAGCGCGTAGGCGCAGAATCATCCCTGCCGCAGCCAATAGCAGCAGCTGGATGTGACTCGATCCTGCGCTGGTCGTGGCAGCAGTCGTGGGAGCGATCCGGCACCCGCAGCCGCCATCAGCTGCTGGATCGCTGACCGGCGCTGCAGCACCAGCGCTGACGCCGCCCTTGGCCTCGCCCGTGCCGCCGGCTGCACCTGCGCCCGCGACGGCTGCTGTGCCTCCGCTGCCGCCGCTCCATGCGCCCCCGCTCGGTGCGCCGGGCTGGCTTTGACTCGCCCGTCCGGCCTGCGCCGCCTGGCCAGCCGCACCCGCATCGCTCGCGCCGCCCGCACCGTCCCCGCCCACACCTGCCATCGGTGCACCCGCATCGCCCGCTGGCACGCCCACGCCCGCGTCGGGCGCCGTGCTCGTCTCGCTGCCGCGCTCGAATGCACCGAGATCCGGGCCTGCGCCGACGAACGGCAAGCCCAGGTCCATGCCTCGGTCGACGAGATCACTGCTTTCCGCGAGGTGCAAGAGCTTGATCGCAGGCAAGCTCCCGTCTGCCGCTCTTGGCTGCATGGCTTCAGACTCGTCCATGCTCAGAAAGTCGGCAGCGCTCACCATCACCGGCAAGTTCCAGGAGTTGCCGGTATCTTCACCACCCGTGAAACGAGCTACGTCTCCGCCGGGCGCGACCGCGAGGTTGTTGTGCAGCTTGTGCGTGGATGGACCACCTTCCACCAGCATGTCGAAGTTCGCCGCATTCCCGAACGCCGTGTTGTTCAAGAAGTCGAGCCCACCTGGGTGATGGTTCGCATAGAAGCCTTGCGCGCGATTGCGAAACGCCAGGTTGAAGCGGATCACGTGCCGTGGCACACCGCCTGCTGGGATCTTCGGTGGGCTGCCGAAGCCCCCTGACTTGAAGCCCGCGCCGTTGCCAGCGGCCATGGTGGTCTCCGGCACATAGCCGTTGCGAAATGCCCAGGAGTGCTCGACCACGCACGTGCCCGGCGCATTGATGAAGTCGTAACCGTCGTCGCTGTTCCACCATGCGCGACAGCCGCGCAGCACATTGTTTGCGCCAGTCGAGTGACAACCGAAGCCATCGCCGTTGCCGCCGCCTTCGAGCGGATCGTAGTTGTTGTGCGAATCGCAGTTCAATACCAGGTTCGATCCGCCGCTCGTGATGAAGACGCCCGGCGCTTCGTTGTCGTGCACATGCAGGCGCTCGAGGATGTTGTCGTCGCCGCGAACGCGCACGCCCCAGGAGTCACCCACGATGATCTGCCGCACGCCGCGCACCTCGAGGCCGCGCAGGTGGATGGCGTTGCAGCGGACATCGAGCCCGGTGACCCGCTCCTGTGGCTTCAGCTCGAACAAGTCGAAGATGGGAACCTCGTCGCGGTAGGCAAAGTAGCGGATCGGCTGGTCCTTGGTCCCACTCTTGGTGAACGCGACTCCGACGGCCTTGGTCGTGCCGCTGAAGCGATACACGCCGCCGCGGATCCACACCGTGTCGCCCGGGCCAGCGACCTCCTGGGCGCGCTCCAGCGTCGCGAACGGAGCGTCCAGCGTGCCTTGGGCGGAGTCGCTGCCGTCCGGCGCGACGTACAACTCATCCGCAGCCGCGAGGCTCACGCTCGCCGCCCACGCAACCACTACGACCAGAACACTTCGCATCTCCCCGCACCGGTGCGCTCGGTCGAGCGAGTCAGGTCAAAAAAAACACGCGCACAGCCGACCGGTGGAGAGTGGGCCCGGTCGTGCAGTGCGCGTGAGGTAAAGATGCCGTGATGGGTGGGCTAGCCAGTGGTCGAGCCGAGCGCATCGAGCGCAGGCCCGGGTGGAACGCTGATCGTCTGGCGTGTCGCCCACGGCTGGCGGCGGAGCAGCTCGCGAACCTCTAGCTTGCCTTGCTCGCGCAGCCCGGTCTTCGCGTCGTGGATGCGGTAGCCAAGCGTACCTTGGAAGAGCGGCTGTGACTCGACGAATACGCAGCGTAGCTCGCCCTCCTCGAACCCGCACTGGGCTTGCACCGCAGCCAACAGCTGCTCTTGGTGCAAGTGACCATCGCCAAAGTTCCAGCCGAGCACGACCGAGGCGACGAGCTCGCCTTCGGAATAAGAGTACGCCTCGATGTTGTCGATGTTGTCGACGGCACGGGGCAAGAGCTCGGGCAGCGCGCGGCCCTGCAGGTGCATCAACCGGAACGCGAGCGCGCGGCCGCCGACGGCGATCGCTTGCTCGAGCGGGAACAGCTTGAGGAGCTGCTTGTCGACGGTCTCGGTGTTCTTCACCACGCGATCGATCTTGTGCAGCGCGTCCGTGCGGAACAGCCATACGCTGTATGGCCAGTTGCCTGCGTAGTAGCGCATCGACAGGAGAAAGCTTATCGCACGCGGGAACAGGTTGCCGAGGAGCGGAATGATCACGAGCCATACGACCAGCACGCTCGCGAGCAGCGGATAATCGACGATCTGGAACGGGCTCACCTCGGGGTGCGCGTAGAACAGCGCGAACACGCCGTACACAACCATGAAGTTCCATTCGATCGGCACGCCCATGGGCACGTGGCTCGTGATGAACACGTGCAACATCAACATCAGCACGATGCCGAGCGTGATCATCTCTGGCGTGTCGGCGAACAGCATGACGAGCGGCACGCCGAACTCGAGGCTGATGCCCATGTGCGCCGCGATCGTGGCGAAGCGCGAGGGGCGCAGGTCGTCCGGGTAGCTCTTGTAGAGCCAGCGGCGGATGGTCTCGGAGCGCATCACCGCGCTGTTGCTGAGCATGACGCAGCAAACCGAAGGAAAGTGGTGGTTGAGCTTGGACACGCCCGCCCAGAACCAGAGCGCGATCTGCACCCACTTCGCACCCAAGATCCAATCGGGTGTGAGCGCAAAGCAGATCGTCGTGACCCAGTAGTGCTCGCTGCGAAAGATCAGAAACAGCGTCTTGTCGAGCACGCCCGCGACAGCGATCAGCGCGATGATCGGCCAGAGCAGCGCCGGGTCGATGGACGGACCAGGTGCGAACAGCGCGCGCACGATGCACAGCTGCGCGCCGACATAGACCAGCACGTCCAACCAGCTGCGTGTCATGTTGCCGATCACCGGGACGCCGGGGAAGAGCGGCAGCTTGGTCGTGCCGACGCGTGCGAAGTACGTCACGCCACCGACGGGTGGGTCGTAGCGACCAGCGAGCGGCCCGCTCCCGCAGCCGAGCCCGAGACCTTCGAACAACATGCTCCAGAGGATCGCCTTTTGAAACGCGATCGGATCCAGGATGCTGTTGCAGCCTGGCGTGTAAGCGCAGATGCCGAAGAACACGCCGACGTAGAAGCCGACTTTGATGGCATAGACGAGGTAAATGCCGAATGGTGCGGCATAACCTTGCGTTGCCCACGCCTGACAGGCGAGGCGCGCTCGCTCGGTGAATGGTTTAGCGGCCCACTCCATCGGATCGTAGGGCGTCGGCGTAAAGCGCATCAGGTCCATATCGAAACCTCGCGAGAAATGTGGCTGGAGCTTACATCGGTTCCCACACGCCTCTAGCTGCATTCGCGCTCTCGCAGGCAATACGAGCGGTGGCGCACAATGACTTCGAAGTCTTTAGCATTTGTCCCATTCCGCGAGCGTACGCTGAGAGCGGCGGAGCAACGGCGCCGTGAGATGCGCTCATTTCCCGCGATTTTTCAGCCGTCTGCTGCACGCGGTTCTCTCGAGCTCGGCGCCGACTTCACTCGCATACGTCAGCGATCGTGTTGGAGTTGTGTCACAGTCTACAAATCGCGTTGCGGCGCAGGCGGCGACATGTGATCGCGTTCACGGACGTAACTGATCTGCTGCTTTCACATCCGGCCTTTCGAAGCACACACTGTCGTACTCCCGGTCCGCCGCCAGCAGCAGCGGGCGGTGACGGCGACGGCCGGAGGCGCGATCGCTGTGCGCGTACGATTGGTTCGCTCTACGAACCAATTCCGTCTAACAGCTGTAACGTCGTTGAAACGACAGCAAGGGCCGCGCAGCGAGCGTATTGCGGCATCTTTCCCCAATGCATGCGGAGCGTATTCGCCGCATAAAGCAGCCTCGCGCTCGCATCAAACTTGCGCACCACGTATGTTTGATCGTCGAGCTGCACAGCGCTGTTGCGCAATCGATAGAGCGATGCCTAAGGTCCGGCGCACAGAGCGCGGTGGTGGACTTGCGGCACATCCGCCATCAACTCTCTGTCGAATTTTTTCGATGTGTGGAGGTCTCAATGACTGTAACGAGGGGTTCGCGCTCGCGGCCATACTGGCAGTTTGCGTCGAGCGCGGTGTTAGCGGCTGGCATGCTGAGCATGAGCACCTTGGCTGTGCATGCTCAACGAGCGGGCGCCGCTGAAGACGAAGCTGCGCTCGAGGAGGAAGAAGAGGAGCCGGAGTCTCCCATCCAGCCCGCGGATACACCGACGGTTGGTGTGACTGGCAATCCTTCTCCCGTCGTCACACCACCGCCTCCGCCTCCAGGTCCGAGCGGCGCTGGACCCGCGCTGATCCCCGACGGCGAAGCGCCTCCAGGGCCTGTCGCGCCAGCATTTCCGCCGATTCTACCGAACATCGACTACGCGGGCCGCCTTCGAGTTGGCTTTCACACCGTCGACAACCCAGCGAGGTTCGATGACATCGCCAGCGATCTGTCGGTCGATATCTATTTCACGGGTGCCATTCATCGCATGGTCAAATGGCAGGTGGGCATCACCGGGACCTACAGCGGTATGCCCGGCTCATCGAATACGCCGATGACAGCGACTTCGCCGGCGATGCCTGGCACGCAGCTCGGCGCGAACGCGCAGATCCTCGATGTGATCGCGCGCTTCGAGTTCTTGCCCGAGCTCAACATCTATGCAGGTCGGATGATCGTCGTTGCTGACCGCTACACGCCCAGCGGGCCTTGGGGCATGGACGAGTGGTACTACCCCGGCATCCTGCCGGGCAGTCCAGGCGGTGGTGCGTTCATGCGCTCCGGTCCGGTCGGTCGCGATCTCGGCGTCAACGTATGGGGTGCACTGTTAGGTGGAACAATCAAGTATTACTTGGGGGCCTATCAGTTCAGCGATCCCAGCTTGAGCCCACTCTACAGCGGCCGCCTGCAAGTCAGCTTGCTCACGCCGGAGCCGGGCTTCTACCAGCGCACCACGTACTACGGGTACAAGGATTTGATCTCGTTCGGTGTCGGTGGTCAGTATCAGCAGAACGGATCGTACACGCCGGTGCCGCCGCCGCCGCCGCTGGATCCCACGATGCCGGGCCTGCCGACGCTCGCGTACGACGACTACAACTATCTCACTGGCGACATCGTGATCGACAAGAAGCTCGGTGACGCGGGCACGATCTCGCTCGTGGGCTCGTACGCGAAGTTCGGCGGAGAGCCGCGCACCTGGGACACGCACTTTCTCGGTTCGCTCGGTTACCTGATCCCAGGTGTTATCGGCATCGGTAAGCTCCGGCCATCGGTGCGTTTTCAGGGCTTCACGCCGCCGACTGGTGGCGTGCTGTCGTATGTGATCGACGCGCAGATCGGCTACGTGATCATGCCGTGGTTCGTCCGCATCGCGGTAGGTTATCGCCACAGCAGCACAGATCTCGGTAAGGGCGCAGGGCCTGTAAAGGCCGATCAGATCTTCGTCGGCCTGACGTTGGCTGATCCCTGATCCTACAACTCACTAACATCCGTGCTCGGTTGTACGAGGGCGCGGATGTTAGTTGAGCTTGGAGAACAACCGTGACCAGCGGATGCCTTCGCGGCCGCGCGACCAGTACACCGCGAGCCCGCGGCCTTTGATGCGCTTGACGGGAATCGGGCCGAGATCGGGGTTGCGGCTGTCGTTGCTCATGTCGCGGTGATCGCCGACGACGAACACGTGATCGGGTGGCACGAGCACCTCCGGCATGTCCGACATCGGCCCGGCCATGCTGACGAGGAACTTCTTCTCGTCGAGCTCGGTCTCGAACACGCGACACATCGCATCGCTCTGTCCGTAACCGGTCTGACACGGGCCGACTTGCCGCAGCGGTAGCGCCTTGCCGTTGCGGTACATCTTTTCGTCGCGCACCTCGATGCGATCACCAGCGCTGCCGATCACGCGCTTGATGATCACGACGTCTTCCGCAGGGCTCGCGAGGATGATCACATCGCCGACGTTCGGGCTGTTCCAGTTGAGCTCCGCCTCTTCGCGAAACGGCAGAAACAAGCCGTATAGAAACTTAGCGACGATCACACGATCGCCATACAACAACCCTGGCTCCATGGATGGCCCTTCGATCTCGAACGGCTCGAACATCAGTACGCGAATGCACAGCGCCACGAGGACCGCGATGGCCAGGCTCTTGAGGCTGTCGATAACGTTGTTCGCCAAGCTGCGCGGCTTCCGGCGGAGGTCTCCGCGTTCGATGGGTTTGCTGTGCATGAGCCTGTTATTTTTGCCACTTCGGTCGCAGCATGGTGAAGCTGTCCGCGGTCACACTGAACTCCATGTAGCCGAGCCTCGACACAGGACGGGCTTTGCGAACGTCGACCAAACCATGGGTGAGGATGGCCTCATCGATGTGCACTCCCACGACTTGGCCGAACACCACGAGCGCCGAAGCATCTGTGCCATCTAACATACGCGGCACGAGTACTTGTGTCACCTTACACTCGAGTGCCGCGTAAGCCTCTGCAACGCGCGGCGCCGACACGCGTCGGCAGGGCGCCTCGTGCAAACCTGCGACCGCGAATTCGCTAATGCCGCGCGGGGCATCGACCGAGGTCGCGTTCATCTGCTCTGCCAAACCTTCGCTCACGAAGTTGGCCACGAACTCGCCACTCTCCTCTGCGAAGGTCGCAGAGTCTTTGACTTCCATCGACGAGGAGAAGAACACCAGCTTCGGCCGGTCGCTCAGCGCATTGAAGTAACTGTAGGGCGCGAGGTTGACCTGCCCTGCTCGGTTGCGTGTGGAGATCCAACCGATCGGACGCGGCACGACCAACGCTTTGAAGGGGTCGTGCGGCAAACCGTGATCTTGGTCGGCATCGTAATACATGTCACCTCGAACACCCTAGAGCTGCTGGCAGCCCCCGTGCGCTCGGCAGAGCGCGCTGACAGCACGAAACCCTTGGTCGCGCCAGCGTACCATGGACAGGCCGGCCCATGCAGCGAACTGGCGCTGCGCACGAGAACTGCAGTTTCCGCGGAATATCGGCGGTATCGGACCCGTTCTGCGCGATTGGCGCCCCCTCACTAGACTCGGCGCCGGCCGCGGGTAAGGCTGCCGCATGCTGCTTAACCCTGGAGCTCACACATGAGCCCTCAAGATTCGGCCGAACGCGTGCGGCTTTGTCTCAACCTCGAAGTCGAAGTCGGCAAGCCGATCGATGTCGGAGCCACGCCCTCCGCCACACGCCGCTTCATCCCGTTGATCGGCGGAACATTCTCCGGCGATGCACATGGCGAAGTGCTCGCGGGTGGTGCTGACTGGCAAACGGTCCGGCCCGATGGAACGCTCGAGATCGCTGCGCACTACCTGCTCAAGACGAACGCTGGTGGGCTGATCGAAGTGAGCTCGATCGGCTTGCGTCACGCGACGCCCGAGGTGCTCGAGCGCGCTGCGCGCGGCGAGACGCTGTCGCGCGACGACTACTACTTCCGCACGCACATCACGCTGCGCACCGCGGCGCCCGAGCTCTCTGCGTGGAACAACCGGCTGTACTACAGCATCGGCGAGCGCAAGCGCGCGCGTGTGTGCTTGGCAGTCTACGAAATTCTCTAGAGCTCGCAGTAGCGGAGAAAACCATCAGGCAGCGCCTGTGCATAAGGCTCGGGCGTTACGCCGTACGGGTGATCTTGCATGAAGCGCCACGCGCTCTCCTGGGAGTCTTGCGGAACGCTGTGACCACCACCGTGATTGCAGAGAAATGCCAAGCGACCTTGGCTCTTCAGGAGATCGCGGTAGCGGTTGCTCGCGTCGGTGTAGTTGATGCCGTCCACCGGCGAGATGTCACTCGCGCCACCATACAAGATCATCGCCGCCAGCTTATTGTCAGGATCCTGGTCAGGCGGCATGTCGCCTTCCGTCAGGCCGCCCGAGTACACCACCACGCTCGCGAGATAGCCCGAGCGCCGCAGGCTCACTTGCGCGCTCTTGAGCCCGCCTGCGCTCATCCCCGTCGCGTGGATGTTCCGCAGGTCGATGCCCACTGTTTCGTGCGCGCACGCGACGATCTCGTCCATCAAGCGCTGGTCGCCGTCGACACCTTGCGCGCCGAGCGGTGTGTTGTCCCAGGGCCGGCGCTCGTTCGGGTAGCCCGTTGCAGGCGCTGCCACGATCCCGCCGAGCGCTTTGATCTCTTCGATTACGCCGCGGCCGAGCCACGATGGCGCATCTTCCGGATTTGGCAGGGTGCTGTGCCACGAGAACACGAGCGGGCCGTCGAGCGTCATCGCCGCGTCGCTCATGTACAAGAGCACGCGGCGCTGCATGCCGTCGGGTGCGAACATCACGTATCCGTCGCGCAGCTCGGGGCAGGGGCCCGATGGCGGCGGCAGGAATTCCTTGGGCGGTGGGGGCGGTGTGAGCGAGCCGCCGCTACCAGCTGCAACGCTACCTGCTTCGTTTGCGACCCCGGCGGAGCCGCCAGTGCCTGCCGCAGCCGTTCCGCCACCCGCTGGCGCCGAGCTTCCAGCACCGCCGCTGCCAGCTGCAGCCGTACCTGCGATCGCTGCGGCCGTCCCGGCGTGTCCAGCTTGCGGCGTGTTGGTTGCAGCCGGGGGCTGCGCAGAAGCTCCCGCGCGGGCCAGCGCGCCCGCGCCGCCCGCCTGCTTGCCCGCGCTGGGCTGCCCACCCGCGCCAGACTGCGCGACCGGCTCCGTGCTCGACACAGGCGGCGACTCCATGCTCGGCGCGGCCTGATCCGAGCAGGCGTTCAATGCTGCGCACAGCAGCAGCCACCCGCCACGAAAACTCGACCGTCCGGTACTCATCATGCTTGCTCCTGCCCGCGACGTATCGTCGCTGGCCAAGCATGTCCAGAGCGAATAGCTCGTTATTGCGATCTCTAGGAGTGCTTGACAGCCGTCCGGCAGCGGCTGCGCAAGCCTGAGCGCCCTCGAATGGGGCTGCCGCTTAGAGCTTCACTTACAATCTACGAACTGGACGTCGTACTTGATGGGCATGGGCGTGCCACTGACTTCGACCGTGTACGTCTTGCCTGCAGTCGTCTTCCAGCCCATCGGGTTGAAGCGGAACGCGTAGCGCGAGCCGTAGCCGGGCATCAGTTGTGTCACTGTGACAGGCATCGCCATTCCGTCTGACGTCACAGTCACGGTCGCTGATCCCAGGTTGATCGTGTCGCTCTGCACTGTCCAGCCGGTCATATCGATCGACTGCACCCAGTTGCCGAAGCCCATTTGCATCGCCTGGATCGGGATGATCCCGGGCGCGGGCCAAGCTTGCCAAGGCTTGCCGACGCGCATGCTGCCGGTCGTCATCAAGCACGAATGCCGATCCGTGCCTCCGATGCCAGTTGGTCCGATGCTGTTCGAGAGGATCCAACGACGGTGGCCGATCGTCGTCTCGTTACCAGGGTCCACCATGTAGCCGTCGACCGAGGAGACTGCGGGTCCCGACGAGATGTTGCAGCGGCCAGCTGCCTTTGCGCCGACGTCCATGTAACAGGTCCAGGTCATTGGCGGTGTGTGCGAGAGCGAGTTGTTCGCGCGCTGCAAGAGCGCACAGGCCTGCGCTTCCATGTCCTTCTGCGGATCGGTGGTGATCGTCGGCAAGTCCGAGAGCCAGCGGTAGACGTTGAGTGAGCGCAACGCCGCTGCGCGCGCGCTCGGAGCCATGTCGCCCGCGTCGCAGGACATCACGTTGCCGGTCCACATGCCTTCGCTGAGATCCGCGCGATCTGCTTTCCAGCGCGCGCACACACCTTCAGGCGTCGCGCGATCTCCTGTGGCAGACGGCTCGGCGACGACGGTGCCAGGACCCGCTCCACCCGTGGGCATCGCGGCAGTACCGGCCGCGCCGGCGCCTGGTCCTGCGCCGGGAACCGCCGCGCCCGGGCCACCCGGAAAGCCTGTGCCGCCGGGAAACGTCGGGGCTGCGCCGGCAGCACCAGCGCCTGGTCCAGGTCCGGGACGACCCCCGGGGACGCTCGCAGGCGCGCCCCCCGCGTTCGCGCTCATGGTGCCGAGCGGAGGCGCAGCGCGTCCACCCTTGGGGATCACCATCGACATGGGAACGACGAGCGAGGGATTGTTATCCGCGTTCGATGCGATCGAACCGAAGCCAGCAGCTGCCTGCGAGCCAGCGCCTGTTGCCTGAGCGTTGTCGCCGCACGCGCCGAGCAACGAGCCGACTGCAACCAGAGACCATAGGCTGTTCTTCATGAATCCTCGTCGTCGTATGCGGCGCTGTGCTGTGCGCGCCGCAACGAGAACGTGGTTCGAGCGAGGTGCCGGAGGTCAAGCTGTTGGCTGAACGGGCGTAGTGCTGTTTGCCAAAATCGAGCGGGCGGTTTTTGAGTCGGGATCCCCCGAGGCGCGGCGCCACCCGGGGGACTCTCCACACGTGCTCAGAACGGGTACTTGCGCGGCGTCGTCTGCACGGTGATCCAGCGCAGCTCCGTGAACTCCGCGATGCCGGCCTTGCCGCCAAAGCGACCGTAGCCCGAGCCCTTCACGCCGCCGAATGGCATGTGAGCCTCATCGTGCACGGTCGGGCCGTTGATGTGACAGATGCCTGACTCGAGTTGTTTTGCGATGTTGATGCCACGCGCCACATCGCGCGTGAAGACCGCAGCCGAGAGCCCGTATTCGCTGCTGTTCGCGAGCTTTACCAGCGCTTGCGCGTCTGGAGCGCGCGTGAGCGCGACGACGGGCCCGAAGCTCTCTTCCACGAACAAGCGCATGTCGGGGGTGACTTTGTCGACGACCAAGCCTGCCATCACCGAGCCTTTGCGCTCGCCGCCGGCCAAGACTTTGGCGCCGCGCGCAGCTGCATCGCGCACGAGCGATTCGCAGTGCTCGGCTGCCGACGCGCTTACGAGCGAGCCGAGCACCACATGACCGGAGGGGTCGCCCCAAGGCAGCGCTTTGACGCGCGCGGCCACCTTCTCTGCGAGCGCATCGGCGACGGCCTCGTGCACGAGAACGCGCTCGGTGGACATGCAGATCTGGCCTTGGTTCATGTAGCCGCCGAACACGATCGCGTTGGTGGCTTCATCGAGGTCAGCGTCTTCGAGCACGAGCAGCGGCGCTTTGCCACCGAGCTCGAGCAACACCGGCTTGAGGTGCTCCGCCGCGATCTTCGCGATGATCTTGCCGACTCGAGTCGAGCCGGTGAAGTTTACGCGTCGCACCGCGGGGTGCGCGATCAACGCCTGCACGATCTCCTGCGCGTCACCTGGCGCGTGCGTCACCACGTTGACGACGCCTTCGCCGAGCCCGGCTTCCACGAGCGCGGTGCCGATCAAGCGATGCGTCGCAGGACACATCTCCGATGCCTTCAGCACCACGGTGTTGCCGCAAGCGAGCGGCGTGGCGAGCGCGCGCACACCGAGGATCACCGGTGCATTCCACGGCGCGATGCCGAGCACCACACCTACCGGCTGACGGATGCTGATTGCAAACGAGCCGGGGATGTCCGACGGCAGCGTTTCGCCAGCGATCGAGGTCACCAGCGACGCCGCTTCTCGCAGCATGTTGGCAGCGAGGTGCACGTTGAACATGCCCCACGGCATGGTCGCGCCCGTCTCTTCGGTCATGGTGAGCGCAAAGCGCTCGGCGTACGAATCGAGCTTGTCCGCTGCAGCGAGCAGCATCGCGCGTCGCTCACCAGGTCCGAGCGCGGACCAAGCAGGGAAGGCAGCCGCCGCTGCATCGGCCGCAGCGATCGCGTCTTTGGCAGACGCAGCCGCCGCGCTCGTCACGGCTGCGCCGCTGATGGGGTTCGTGCGCTCGAACGTCTTGCCGCCTTCAGCGGCTCGATCCGCTCCGCCGATCGACAGTTGTACTTGTTGCATCGGGCACCTTTTCTCTTGCGAGGGCGAGTCCATGGGCATGAGCAGCTCCGCGCGCCCATGCGTTGCGAATCTCAAGCTGCTTGATGTTCGCGCGCTCCGCAAGTCCAGCGCGAGTGAATGCAACGCAGCGTTGCAAGCAAGACTGTGACAAAACCAGTGCGTCCATTCACAAGCGCGCAGATTACGACTTCGCGCTGCGCGGCATCATGTCGTAGGGATGCCGAAAACCTGGCAGCGCGCTGATGCGGTCGAGCCACGCGGAGATGTTCGGCCATGCCGTGCGATCGAAGCCGAATGGCTCGGGATAATAGAGGTAGCCGCAGCACGCGGTGTCAGCGATGGTTGGTCCTGAGCCGACGATCCATTCGCGACCTTGCAGGTGGCCATCCAGCACTTTGAACGCCGCGATCAGGCGCCCTTGCAGATATTGGATCACTTCCGCGGAGCGCTTCTCGGGTGGCAGGAAGTTCATCAAGAAGCGGGTCGTGCCGCACTGGCTCGACATTTTGTGATTGTCCCAGAGCACCCAGCGCAGGATCTCGCGCTGTTCGAGCTCGCTCTCGCCACCGAGCTTGCCGGTCTTCTTCACAACCTCGTATTGGATTACGCCTGACTGGCAGAGTACCTGCTCACCTTCGACGAGGACCGGCACCTCGCCCATCTCGTTGAGCGCACGGTACTCCGGCGTGCGCGTGCCGCCGTTGAAGAAATCGACGAACACGGGCTCCCATGGGTACCCCGCGAGCGTGAGGGTGAGCGCGGCCTTGTAGGCGTTGCCGCTTTCGCCGAAGCAGTAGAGTTTGGCTGTCATGCGCCCACACTAACCCGTACGCGTGCGGGCGCTACTCGAGCTTTCGTAGGTACTTCAAGTACGACTGTCCGCGCGGCGACAAGCGATAGCCCACGGGCAAGCTCTCAGTCAGCCCGAGCTCCTTCAACCGGCGCACGCGCTGCTTGAAGGGCTTGGTTTCGAGCCCGAACAGCTCGGCGAGCTCGGGTGCGCGTTGCGCCGGACGTGCTTCGATCGTCTCGAGGTACGCGCGCGTCCAGGGACCGCTCTCGCTTGCATTATCCATCCGCGTCAGGCGCGTGTGCAGCTTCGGGAGCTCGGCCGCGGACAGCTTCGTTGCGCGCAGCGCAATCCGTGGATCCTCACCTGCGTAGCGCACGCGGATCCGGTACAGCGTGCCTTCACGCCCGGCGATGCTTTCGCTCCAAGCTTCGCGGCTCTCGAAGCCTGCGAGCTTGATGTCTTTGCTCGTGACTTGCTTGGGCGTGACGGCATCGACGGCTTCGATCGCCAGCAGGCCCACGCGCGTGCGGAGCGTGCCGTCCGCCTTTACGGTAGGTCGCTTCCAGGTGCGAAACACCACGCTGATCTTGCCGCTGACGATGCCTTCGAGGGTGGGGTTGTCGAGGAGCACGCGGCCTACGTATAGCGAGGCGGGCGCTAAAAGCGAAGCCCCAGCTGGCCGAGCAGCTGGATGCTGCTCGTCACGCGCCTGCCAAATCCGACGTCGAGCCGCACGTCGGCTCCCACCGTGAGTGGGGCGAGCGCCGGCGTCACGGCTGAGAGCGGCAGCGACACGTTGAGCCCCGGTGCGAGATACAAAAATAAGCGCGTGGTGTCCGGCTGCGTGACGTGCGTCGGATCTTCGGTGATGAACGGTGCAAAGCCGCGGTAGTTCGTCTCGCGTATGTAGAGGCCGAGCGCGACGCCGGGTTGGATCGTCAGCGGGTCGAGGTCCAACACGTAAGCACCTTCGGCGGCGAGTAACCACGATTGCATCACGACGTCGTGCGTGGGCAGCTCGACCGAGCCTCCGACGAAGTAGAGCAAACGCGCGCCCAGCGACCAGATCGGGCGAATGCGGTAGTCGCCGCGCACGCCGAAGCCAAAGCCGAGCGGGTTCACCCCGGCAACGGTGTTGTCGAACGTCGCACCGACGCCGAGCAACGCAGCAGCAGACCAGAGCGGAGCCGGCTGCGCCACTGGCGGGTGTGCCTCGATGCCGCCATCAGCGGCGATAGGCTCGGAAACACCAGCAGTGCCCGCCGTCGCACTGCCGCCGTAAGCTGCATCTTGCGCAGTCGCACTCGAGCCACTCGCGCGTGCTGCGCCTTGCCCTGTCGTACTCAGGTCCGGAGCACTCCTCGTAGCGGCTGCGCCTTGTGACGTCGCACCCGGTGCGGAAGCACCTGCCGGCACGGCTGCACCGGGAAGTGCCGCACCCGATGCACTCGTGCGTGTTGCGCCCCCTGCGGCCGCATTCGGATCACCCGCGCGCGCAGCCGTGCTCGTTGCATTCGGACCATCCGCATGCGTGCCCGCACCTGGTGCCGGCGCGGGTGCAAACTTGATGAGCGCGTTGGCGGGTTGCTCCGGTGCAGCGCCCGGAACGATCGGCGGCGGGGCCGGTGGGAACGCCTGCAAAGCTTCCGCGTCCGACCGCTTGCGCGCCGCGCCGGTCTGCGCGAGCTCGCCCATGCTGCTCGTCCGCGCGCCCGTCGCTTGCGCCGCCGCTGATGGCTGCCATGTAGGAGGACTGCCCTGTGTCGGCTCAGCGCTCGCGTCCGCCGCTCTCGGCTGCGCTGCACTCGCTGGTAGCGCCGACGCAGGGGCAGGCGCAGCGCGCCCCCGCTGCGCGTTTTCAGTTTCGGGCGGAACAGGCGGCGGCTCGACCGGCTGCCAGTCGGCGCGCGCTTGTGCGACGCAGCCGAACAGCCCGATCGCGAAGCACGCGCAACGCATGAACATGACCCGGAGCTCCATCGCTACTGGCAGTAAGCGAAGCTGCTCGTGCTCTCCTTGCCCTTGTGATAGTTGGCGCAGCAATCATTGACGCCCGCCCACGCGCCAGGCGCACCGAAGTTGAGGCTCTCGCAGGTCGCACCCGACATCGCCGCCGCGATATTGGTTTGTGAGCAAACGATGTCCGTGCTCCCAACCCTGCAAGTCCCGCACGATCCCGAGGTCGGCTTCACGCACATTTTGCTGCCCGAGCACGCGCGCGCGGCGCTCCACGTGTTCTCCGCCGAGCACTCTTGGACGTTCTTGTCGTTGTTCGGCTCGCAGCGCGAGTCGGTCGCGCCCTCTTCGTTGCCGCCCGGCACGCTCGGTCCGATGCACGCGACGCAGCCGAGAGCCACATTCGCGCCCGAGATCCGGCACAACGTATCTGTCGGACAGTTCATCGCGTCACCCAACCGACCATCCTCGGTGCACACGCGCTCTTGCGAATAGCCGAGGTGATAGCCGTCGCCCGCCATCACGCCCGAAGTGCCGGCACACACGCGCGTCCCCGGCATGCATTCCAGCACGCACGCGGCATCTTGATTGCCGATCGCCTTACACACGCCGAGCTCGCAGAACGTGCCCGCGCCGAAGCGCCCGCTCTCGTCACACACTTCGAGCACACCGTCATCGCCGCAGCGGCGCGTGCCGGGCGAGCATTGTGCGCCACACAACGCGCGCCGCTCACCCGCATCGTTGCGGCCGGTAAAGCACAACGAATCGTT
>Ga0190269_10000622_pt1 | contig 17942 bp, 17 predicted proteins | sample Popmic249IS_FD_133749 | JGI IMG/M metagenome (GOLD analysis project Ga0190269, IMG submission 133749) | Populus adjacent soil microbial communities from riparian zone of Blue River, Arizona, USA - 249 IS | ecosystem: Environmental > Terrestrial > Soil > Riparian zone | place: USA: Arizona... | reverse complement strand
TCCCCACCAGTGTGGAACAAAGACCGGGCCGTGCAGCACGCGCCGGTTACGGTCATTGTAGTCCCGGTCAAGCATGGTCCATTCAAGATTCTTTTCGTAGAGCTGACTCTTCACTTCCGGTGTATCCTCGTCTTCCACCTGCTTCCATGCAGTTTCCATGATGTTCTTGTAATACTCGATCGTTTCGCGGCGGCTGAAGCCCTTCATCTTTTCGGAAACAGAGCGCACAAGTGTTACGGTCATTTCCTGCAAACGGTTCCTGCGTTCTTTTGCATCGCTCTCTTTGAACGCGCTCAGAAAATTCAATTCATATTCATGCAAACCCTCGGGCAGCGGAGACGCCACGTCGATCTGAAGCGGATCGCGTGAGATGACCTGTGCGGCATTTTTCTTGATGACACCGAACAGGATCATGGTCATCACTTTGTCGAGTGACTCACTGAGGAGGATGGCTGATTCAACGGCGGTCAGTCCGCGCTTGATACCGTGTCCTTCAATTGAGATACGAGGCGGCAGGTATTGCAGCTTGCGACGGCTGTTTCCCACTGCGGTCAGAATGGGAACTCCCAGAAACATGAAACCGAAGAATCCGAGACAAAGGAGTGTAAAGACCGTATCGGACGAAACACTAAATGCTGGCGCAGTAACGATGCTGCCAGAGGGAATATATTTTTTCGGGAACGAAGCTCCAAACGTATATTGCCTTGAACCATCCGCATTCGGATTGCGCCATGTATAGGTGACGCGGTCCTGTGCATCGAACCCAGTCTGCGGTTCGGACGGAAAACCGGAGGGAGCAGAATGCCAGCGCGGCTCCGTCGATTGAATGCCGGGCGGCAGATGATAGGTGACGGTAATATCGGTGCTACCCGTAATAACGTCGCTCTGAAAGTAAAGCGGTGCGAATACGGCGCTCACATACTCGGAATCATTGTCGTCTTCGTACAGGACACCCGAAACGCTTCCGATAAAAACGTGAACGGTACCCGTTTGACCCGGCTGGATCGCATGGCTGCCCATTTCCACGGCGAAGCCATCGCCTGAGCCCTGAAAGTCACCGGAGATCGAAAGAGCGCTGCCATCGATGTCGGCACGGATGGTATTGAAGTCAAAGTTGCCATTCGGCATGCCCACATCCACAAATTCAATGGCATGGCCACCTGGCTGATTGGTGAATGTCAACTGGTAATCCAGCGCCATCGTGCCATCGGAGTTCCAAAAGACGTTGGAAACCAGTTTATCGAGACTAAAGTAATAAGACTGTGCGGCAACTGGCGCGACCAGCATCGCCGCAACGAGAAGTACAAGTGTGATCGTGATGAGTCTTCGGCGCATGGATTCTCCTCGTGGCAACCGTGCTACCACTTCGGTTCTTCGACTAACTGATATGTTGTTCCGCAATAGGGACATTCGACGGTCGGCGCACCGGCCAGCATTTTAATATTCTCGGCTTTCAACGCACCGCCGCAATTTCGGCAAGTCATGGCTTCGATCTTGGTCTGTGCAGGCAGGTCCACGTTGAGAGTGACATTGGTGGTATTCCCGGCGGTTGATTTCGGCTGACGGCTGGCGAACCAGATCAAGCCAAACCCAAACAGCACGCTTAGTGCGCCACCGCACACCCACGTCCAACCGCCGCCTTGATTTCCACCAGCGCCCCACACAAATAATACGCCGAAGAAGATCAGGATCGCGGCTGCAATATACGCTATGATTTTCATAAGCAGAGCCTCCTACACACTATATACGAGGAGTCTACCTGTTTCGTTGAGGTGAAACAACTGACATTTGTCTGGAAATCTTCCTCTACGTGGCCACAGAGAACACAGACATCATTGGGAGTATTTGAAAAAATCTCAGAGTTCTCTGTGAACTCTGTGGCTATAAAATGGTGCACCTCAGCCAATGCTATAATCCACACATCCTGGTCAATAGAGGCAATGCATGAAGGTACCCTTCCTACAAAGATGGACATCCAGACTCACGCCGCAACAAAAGGATCTTTTGCTGGGTCTTTTGATCGTGATGGGCATCGCCATTATTTATTATTTCCAATGGGCACTCTATCTTACAGGAACACCCGATAGCAAAGTCAACATTGACCAACCCGAACGATTCTTCTGGTGGGCAAACGACTCGGGCACATACAGGGACGCAGGCGAATGGCTATTCGGTCGTGCCGGGAGCGGACCGATCAGCTACCGTCCCTGGCTCTATCCGCTGTTGATCGGGCTGGCACGGACGCTGTTCGGGCCCAATGCCGAGAATGCATTGTGGATCACTCAGTTCCTGATGTGGCTCGCCAGCGGACTCTTCATTTATCTTGGATTACACAACGCAACACGTTCAACCGTTCTTGCGATGATCGGCGCAGGATTCTTTTACTCACATCCTTCGCCGTTGATCCTCACCTTCCACGGCATGACGGAAACGCTGAACATCTTTTTAATTTCGATGTTTGCGTGGGTGCTCACGACCACATCGCAAAACCGTTTGTATTACGCGATCCTGCTTATCGCGCTGGCGACAGTGACAAAACCAATTTATCTGGTTTTCCTCATCCTGCTTATCGTGGTCGTACTTCTTCAGAACAAACAAACAACCAGGTTAAAACAACTGGCGATGATTGCACTATTGCTCATTCCCATCTGGATCCAATTACTGTTGTCCTATTCAACAAGCGGACGCTTTACCATCTCCCAGATTGGTGGTTATACATTCAAGAACTATCTGGTCGCCGATGTTTACCTTCACACAGAAGGGACTGAATGGCGCGAAGCCATGGCACTGATCGATGACTGGGACATGCGGCAACAACTCGATTATCTATGGCAGCACAAGCGCGGGACGATTCTTGCCGTCCGTAATCATCTCGTGGATTCAAACATATGGACCGGGTCCTTCTTCACCCTCGGCGAAGGCAATCGTATGGATGGCTTTGCCATCTCCATGAACGCGTTCGCTACGTATTTACATTTGCTGATGCTGCCGCTCGTGTTCTACTACCTGCTCTCACCGCGCTATATCGAAAATAAACGAACCATCGCTCTGCTCTATTTATGTTTCGTCATCCAATGGCTCACCAGCGGAATTTCCACAGGTCAGGAAGACCGTTTGATGATGACCGCCATCCCCCTATGGATTTTGACATATCTCCTCCTATGGCGAGGGATGTATATCACGCGCCCACCTACAGACAGCCACCCCGCTTCCCACCCAGCCGACAACTGATCCCGTTTGATTAAACTTTATTCATTCTGTCCCTGCAACCTAACACAGGGATGGGTATTGCCGTTAAGACTCTATACAGAGAGCAATACCCATCCCGTTCATATCACGACACCGATATGAACCTTGGAAGAAAGGCTGCATATGGACACATTAGAACGGACCGAACTTCAGCAATTGATTGAAAGCGATGGAGAGTGGCATATTTCCCTGTATATGCCCACAAATCCGGTGGGGCAGGAACACCTGCAGGACCCAATCCGCTTGAAGAACCTATTATCCCAGGCGGAAAAAAGCCTTCTTGAATACAACCTCCGCCGACCTGAGGTGGAAGAGATCCTGCGACCAGCGGAGGAACTTCTAGCTGATAAGCAATTCTGGCAATCTCCCGGAAACGGGCTTGCCTTGTTCCTGTCCAGGGATGTTTCACGCATTTATCGGCTATCCAGCCGATTTGAAGAGATGGTCACGGTGGGGAAACGTTTTGCCGTCCAACCCATTGTGCCGCTGCTAAACGACCCTACCAATTTCTATCTCCTGACCCTCAGTCAGAATCTGACGCGTTTATTCCTGGCGTCCCGCGATAACATAACAGAAGTGGAATGGATCGACACCCCGAAAAGCATGAGCGAAGCCCTACAGATCGACGATCTTCAGAAGAATCTTGGCTTCCAGACCAGCACCGAGAATAGCGGCGCGGGCGGTGAGCGTGCCGCCATCCATTACGGTCAGGGCGAACAGAATAATAAGAAGGATTTGCTGCGTCGTTACTTCCAGCAGGTCGACGATGGCATTGCGCGCGTTGTGGAGGATGCCACACTGCCCATGGTCGTTGCAGGGGTTGACTATCTGCTGCCCATCTTCCAGGAGACGACTTCATACAAGAACGTAATCGAGGAAGGCATCACTGGCAGCCCAGACAGGCAGGACCTGACCGAATTGCATGCAGCAGCCTGGAAAATCGTGGAGCCTATCTTCCTGGATAACCAGCAAAAAGCCATCGATAGTTTTTTGGAGTTCCTGGGGCAACAGAACGGTCTGGCAACCAATGAACTTGATGAAGCGGTGAAAGCTGCCATTGGTGGACGAGTCGAAACTTTGATCGTTCCCCTTGGCGTACAGAAGTGGGGACATTATGACCCTGCGAGCGACTCTGTCCGCTTCGATGATGAACCGTCACCCATGAATGAAGATATGGTCAACTACGCTGCAGCACAAACGATCCTCAATTCAGGGAATGTCTACGCGGTGCCCGCAGACCAACTTCCCGGCGGTGGGGATGTCGCAGCGATCCTGCGATATGCGATCTAAATACCGCATTAAATAAGTGTGCCGCCATTTCATAACATGGCGGCACATCCATCGATGGAAGTTTTGCCACAAACCATCAACACAACTACGATATGAACAGGGTTACACGACACTCGTATGATACAAATCGAATTAATAAGGGCTTTTACGTATTAAGCAGGTAGGGATTCAGGAGGTTTTAATGCTTTCGTTGACATGAAAATAAAACGGTGTACAATACTTTTCAATAATTTTGTAATCTTTTGTTTTTGAAATTGTGAGTCTTCCGCCCAATCATAATCCTTCTTCGTGCCCATGTGGGCAGCTCAAATTGGAAAAGGATTATGTCGTTAGAAACAAGTATTCCCAGGCTTAATCAACATATTTCCACACAGGGAGAGCAAACTGCCGCGATTGCCTATCTCGGTCAATTGGCGTTGTCACAACCTGCGCTCGCGGATCTGTTCACGGATGCAACTATACTGATCGCCCAGGTATCGTCCGCAGAGATCGCTCTTATCTGGGAATTGGAACCGGGTATGGAACACTTATCGCTACGGACCTTCTCCGGTCGGCAGAAGGGAACCATGGCAGAGTCCCAGATGCCCGTCGAAGCAGATTCGCTCGAGGGGCTGGTCCTTCGATCCGAGAACCCTGTTGTAGTAAGCACATTCCAGGCTGAGACACGTTTCAAACCATCGCCTATCCTCGTTGAATGCGGTGTAGTGAACGGTGTCGGGATCCGTATTGGGACGGTGGAGCGTCCATTTGGCGTGCTCGAAGTCTTTTTGCCTCAACTACGAACCTTTTCACAGGATAATCTCCATTTTCTGCAAAGCATGGCGAACATCCTTGCATCCGCCATCGACCTGAACCGCCAGCAGGAAAATTGGATGGCAAGCGAACAGAGTCTCGGGCGGCAACTGGCAAAGGCGCAATCTGCTCCTCCAACCAGTCAAATGCCATGGGAACGGCAGGAAATCAAGAACCGCCTGGTCGAAAGCCGCGAACGTGAGCGGCTGCGTCTCGCCCAGGAGCTACACGATATTCCCATTCAGGACCTGTATGGCTTGATATATCAACTCGATGACCTGAAGGATTTGATAAAAGATGCGGGTGGCTTGAACATCGTGGATGAATTTAACAATACCCTTCACCGCGTTGTAAACAGCCTGCGGGCCATATGTGGTGAATTGCGCCCACCCTCCCTTTCGCCGTTTGGACTGGAAGTGGCGATCCGCGATCACGTGGAACGTGTGCGCAATCAAAACCCGGACATTCGTATTCACCTGGATTTGATGCGCGATCAACAGGTCTTATCAGATAGTTTGCGGTTGTGCCTCTTCCGCATTTATCAGCAGTCCATCAACAATGTGATGCGTCATGCACAGGCGACTGACGTCCACATCCGATTCCGATGGGACGAACAGATCATTGTTCTGGAGGTGGAAGACAACGGTAATGGGTTCGACATGCCGAAAGATTGGATCGAGCTGGTGCGGCATGAACACTTTGGCCTGGTGGGGCTCGCCGAACGGGTGGAAAGCGTGAATGGGAAGCTGGAGATCATATCTTCCATCGGAGACGGGACGATGGTACGCGCGACCGTGCCGCGTCGTTAACTACGATAGAGAGAGGTATGAATGGAAAAAATCAAGGTTATGCTTGCCGACGATCATCCCGTGGCAAGAGCAGGGATACGGAAATTTCTGACCAGAGCCACCGACATCGAGATCATCGCGGAAGCCGATAACGGCACACAAACCCTCGAGCTTGCCAAGCGGCTCGTCCCCGATGTCCTTTTACTGGATATCGAATTACCGGGTGTAAAGGGAATGGAGATCGCTCGTGAATTACAGGCCATGGATTCGCCTGTCAGGATCCTTGTGTTAAGCACGTATGATGATAAGCAGTTTATCTTCGGGTTGCTTGGCAATGGTGCGGCGGGGTACCTCACTAAAGAGGAAGTGCCGGAAACCATCGTGGAGGCCGTCCGCGGCGTGGCAAGAGGCGAGAAAGGCTGGGTCAGCCGCCGCGTCGCTGCGATCATGTCCGCCTGGACGCAGACCGACGAGATTTCCAGCAAGAATCTCACGCCCCGCGAACTGGACGTCCTCAAATGGGTGGTCAAAGGAAAAACGAATCAGGAAATCGGTCTGGAACTTGGCATCAGCCAAAAAACCGTGGAGAAACATCTCGAATCTGTGTTCGCCAAGCTTAAGGTCACATCGCGTGTCGAAGCAGCAGTGCTGGCGGTTCAGGAAAAGTGGGTGTAGCGTAACTCTTTGTAGGCAAATCCCGTATTGTTGAGACACATCCAGGCAGGTATAACAAAATCGACAGTTCGCCGGAACCGCGATCAAAAAAAACATCGTACATTCCCTTCTGATGTAGAGGTGCTACAAGCAGTAAACTTAATGAAAAGAAAAGACACCATACGGGTCATTCTGGCCGACGACCATGCGATGATCCGCAGAGGCATTCGCAAAATATTGGAGAAGCATCGCAACATCGCAGTCGTTGGCGAGTCCAGTACAGGAGCGGGCGCGATTCAACTTGTTCACGAGCTTCAGCCTGACGTGCTGCTACTCGACATCGAAATGCCCGACATGAAAGGGTATCAGGTTGCGCGCGAATTAAGGAGGAGCCAGATACAGGTTTCGATCCTGGCCCTCAGCACCTGTGACGACGATCACTTCATTGAAGAAACCCTGCAATCAGGCATGGATGGATATCTCAACAAAAGCGAAGCGCCGGCAAAGATCCTGCAAGCTGTGTACCACGTCTCTCAAAATATCCGGCAATCCAAATAATTGCGTTTTACTGTTTAGTAGGAGGTACGGTCTCCGGGGGACTTTTTGGATAAGCTGCGCTTCAAGCGCACGAACCGCTACTTCCGTTATGTCTAATTTTCTCCAGCTGATATTCCGCTGCGACTGCATCACGCCTCTGTTTTGAAAACGTTAATCAGGTGATGAAACGTTGTTCTGTTTATAACGATCAGGAGGCTGAATGAAACTCAAAACTCTATTAACAACGGTAGGGGTAGGGGCAGCGCTCATGTACTTTCTCGACCCGCAACAGGGGAACCGCAGACGCGCTTTGGTGCGTGACCGGGTCAACCGTCTGATCAACAACATGGATGAATCGATCGAAAACCTGGTAATGGATACCCGCAACCGGGCGCGTGGTGTCCTTTCGGAGATGACCGCCAAGCTTAGCGATCAAGGCTCACCCGATTGGATCCTGGAGGAACGGGTCCGTGCAGCGTTGGGACGTGCGACTCGCCATTCGCGCCTGTTGGATATACGCTCAAGCGGTGGACGCATGCTGATCAGCGGCCCCGTGTTAAGAGACGAGAAGGATGAGATCATCAAATCGGCTTCGCGCACACGCGGAGTTTACAGCGTGCAGGATGAACTGCAAGTGTTCGAGAAGGAAAAGGATTTACCATCCTTTCAGATTCCCCATACAGGAGTGCAGGCGCCCTCCATCCGGCAACAGAAATGGTCTCCAGCTACGCGCTTGATCAGTGGCGTCGGCGGAAGTTTGTTGACCCTATATGGTCTGAGACGCAAAGGGTTGAGCAAACCCCTTCTCAGTACAGCAGGTCTGCTGTTGACCACCCGCAGTGTCACAAACAAAGACCCCAAAAGCCTGCTGGGATTAGGAGCGGAAAATGCGTTCCGCATTCGAAAAGCGATCAATATCAACGCACCCGTGGACGAAGTCTATCAGTTCTGGCATAACTTTGAGAACTTCAAATTGTTCATGGACCATGTGAAAGAGATTACCGTTCAAGGCGATACTTCCACCTGGCGCGTAGCTGGACCTGCTGGTACAGCCGTGGAGTTCCAATCGCACATTACGAACGATATTCCAAACGAGTTAATCTCCTGGTCAACAATGCCTGACTCGCAAGTGCAGCATACAGGCTTTGTACGCTTCAACGAGAACCGCGATGGGGGGACGCGTGTCAGCGTGCAAATGGACTACACACCACCTGCCGGGGAACTGGGTCACGCTATTGCGCAACTCTTTGGCGTTGATCCACGCCAAGCAATGAACGAAGACCTGGTACGGCTTAAGTCACTGTTGGAGGAGGGCAGAACATCCACATCAACTGGAACAGCAACGATCAGTGACGAGGAAGATATAGAGTAGATCACGAAACGCTCGAGAGTTCCTCGAGCGTTTTTCTTTCGCCGTTTATACACCCACGGTCAGAAATTGCGCAATGTAGGTCCTGGGTATCATATAATAACTGCATGTCTTCCAAATTCATCCAACCTAACTGGGACGTGGTCATTGCTGGTGGCGGACCCGCGGGATTCTTCGCTGCAATCCGCTGTGCAGAATTGAATGTACATTTGCGTGTGTTGATCCTTGAAAAAGCGAGCCAAACACTCGGCAAGGTATTGATCTCTGGTGGTGGTCGCTGTAATGTGACCCATGCCTGCTTTGACCCGGCAAGGTTGATCACGTTCTATCCGCGTGGTGGGAATGAATTGCGCGGCGCGTTCACGCGCTTCCAGGCAGCAGATACTGTCGAATGGTTTGAGTCGCGCGGGGTGAAGTTGAAGACCGAATCAGATGGGCGCATGTTTCCGGTAACTGATCTGTCGGAAACGATCGCAGAGTCGCTGCGTAGTGCCGCCAAAAAGGCTGGCGTTGAAGTGCGCGTGGGTGCAAGCCTGCTTGGAGTGGAGAAGGATTCGAAAAACGGATTCAGGCTTGAGCTTAGAAAGGAAGCGGAAGTTTTTTCGATCCGCACAAGAAAGCTATTACTCGCTACCGGCAGCGACCGCAAGACGCTTGATGCGGTCCAGTCGCTTGGACATTCTGTCGAAGGACCAGTTCCGTCCTTGTTCACATTCCATGTGAAAGATAAACGGATCGATGGATTGGCGGGCCTGTCGGTTGAGAATGTAACACTAAAAATGGATTCGATCACTCAGCATGGCGCATTACTCATCACCCACTGGGGCTTGAGTGGCCCGGCTGTGTTACGTACGTCCGCATGGGGAGCGCGGGAATTACATGCCAAAAAATATCGTACGAAGTTAGTTGTAAACTGGCTGGGCGATACATCCTTTGAAAAGGCGTTGGACGTTTTGAATCGCAATAAAGAGTGGAAGGAGAACGCGCGTAAAAAAGTTTCCACAAATCCGGCCTTTTCTCAAATCCCGTTGCGGTTATGGAAACAACTGGTTGAATTTATCGGTGAAAAGAATTGGGCAGATGTTTCCAAAGCGGAGCTGCGACATCTGGCTGAAGAATTAACTGCCGGAGAATTTATGATCGAAGGCAAGGGACAATTCAAAGAGGAGTTTGTCACCTGCGGCGGCGTGAAACTGAGCGAAGTGGATTTCAAGACCATGGAAAGTCGCATCGTTGAAAATCTGTTTTTTGCGGGTGAAGTCCTGAATATTGATGGAATTACAGGTGGGTTTAATTTTCAATCTGCATGGACGACGGGGTGGCTGGCTGGGAGTGCGTTGGCTGAATAAGGCGTATTCCTGAGCCTTGCACTTCGACTACGCATCTGGCTCCGCTACCCTACGGGTACGACGTCAGTGCGGAATATGAGCCCATTGACCATCTACACTTCCTCCCGTAAAATCCAACCTTACGCAATTATATATAATTCTCGAAGATGCCGCCGACAATCGACCATCTAAAGAAGGCGGCCAAAGGTGACTATGGCTCGTTATCGAATCATGTACTGGAAGCACATCCCCCAATCATTTACCGTTGAAGGGGATGGGCGCACCGTGAAGAAACAACTCTCGCAGAAAATTCAGGATAAGATCGATGCCTATGCAATGGCAGAAGGATTGACGTCGACATCAGACTATGCCGCGCAATACAAACGCGGTGAATGGGTCGAACGCGACGGTTCCCCTGAGGAAGTTGCCGAGGCGCTTCTTTCTGAACTGGAATCGGAGTTTGCAAAAATCGAGATTCCACGGCGGAATTAATATATGACCATGTAGGATAGGGCAGCTGCCCTATCCTACATGGTTACCTAATGATTATGACCAAAAAACATACTGTTATCCTCCAACCTTCCGGCCGCCGCGGACAAGTGGACGAAGGCACGTCCATTCGTACCGCCGCGCGCGAGTTGGGTGTGGAGATCGAATCGATCTGTGCTGAGAACGCAACCTGCGGCAAATGCATGGTGCTGGTGGAAGAGGGTCGCTTCGAAAAGTACAACATCGATTCGAAGCGCGAAAACCTCTCCCCCCTTGGGCAGGAGGAGCGCGCTTATCTGGAACGCCGACCCAAATTATTAAAGGACAAAGGCTGGGAGATCGGGCAGGTCCGTCTATCGTGTCAGTGTAAGGTGTTGGGCGATGTGCTCATTAACGTGCCGGAAGAGAGCCGCGGCAATAAACAGATCGTGCGCAAGAGCGCACGCGAACGAGCTATTGAGATCAAGCCGTCGATTCGCAAATATTATGTCTCGATGACACCGCCAAATCTCGAACGTCCCATTGCAGATTGGGAACGACTCGCCAAGGGACTCGAAACATCCATGCAGTTGGTACATGGCGTGGATGCGAAACTTCCGCGCTGGTTTGATTTGACGATTGACTATCAGTGCTTGCGAACATTGTCGTCCACACTGCGCGAAGCAAAGTGGCAGGTGACGGTATCTGTGTGGCAGGATAAGGAAGTGATCGAAGTGCAGGCAGGATATGTGGAAGATAGCTACGGTGCAGCGGTGGATATCGGTTCTACAACAGTTGCGCTGTATTTATGTAATTTGCGTACAGGCGAAGTACTGGCATCCGAGTCTGAAATGAATCCGCAGATCGTATATGGCGAAGATGTCATGTCGCGGATTCAATACTCCATTGAAAATAAAGATGGCCTGGAAAAACTGCATAAAGCCATCATCGGGACGTTGAACAAATTACTACAGCAGGCGGTCAAATCGGCGAACATGTCATTGCGGGCGCAAGATGCGAAGCAATCTCTGGATGGGCAGGAAATATCTCAAAAAGAGGAGACTGCTTCGGGGAAAAACACCCCTCGCAGCGACATAAAACTGGGTGAAATTCTCGAAATGGTGTTGGTCGGCAATTCGACCATGCATCATCTTTTGTTAAACTTGCATCCGAAAGATCTGGGGCTCGCTCCGTTTGTCCCGGCGATCCATAGTTCAGTCGATGTGAAGGCGCGTGAGTTGGGATTACAGATCAATCCATCAGGGAATATCCATGTACTGCCAACCATCGCATCCTTTGTCGGTGCGGACACCAGTGCAATGATCCTTGCCGAGGAGCCACACAAGCAGGAGGAGAACTGGCTGTTGATCGATGTGGGCACGAACGCAGAGTTGATCCTTGGCAACAGCAAACGCCTGCTTTGTACATCCACGCCGACCGGTCCTGCTCTCGAAGGCGCACACGTGGAATATGGGATGCGCGCGGCTCCCGGCGCGATCGAGCGCGTCCATATCGATGAGAAGACCCTGGAACCGCGCTATAAGATCGTTGGGGAGGATGAGTGGAACACAGGCAAGGCGAAAGGTATCTGCGGCTCCGCAATCATCGACTCAGTGGCAGAACTGTTCCGGGCGGGGATCGTCGATTCTCGGGGCAAGTTCAAGAAGGAACTGGATTCGACATCGTCGTCTCAGAGGAAGCGTGTTCGAGAGGGAGAGAACGGCTGGGAGTACGTCATCGCCTGGGCGGAGGAAACATCCATCGGACGAGACATCCCCATGACCCAGCAGGATGTGCGGCAGATCCAACTGGCGAAAGCGGCGTTGTTCGTCGCGGCGCGAATGTTGTTGAAGCGAAGCAATCTGCAATCTCCTGATAAAATCATTCTCGCCGGGGGCTTCGGCAGTTACATCGATAAAGAGAAGGCGATGCTGATCGGGCTGATCCCCGATTGTGAGTTGGATAAGGTGTATGCGGTCGGAAATGCTGCTGGTGATGGAGCCCGCATTGCCTTGTTGAATGTCGAAAAGCGCAACGAGATCGATTCGGTCACCCGGAAAGTGGAGCGTTTCGAACTGCCGACCGATCCTGAATTCCAAAATCAGTTCATGCTGGCGACGAGTTTCCCGCACATGAGCGAACCATTTGTGCATATCGCCCATTTGATCCCGAATCGCGTAGCGGACCCAATGGCGAAGAATTTTATGAAATGATGAATGGTTTCCGTAGGGGTGGGCAGCTGCCCACCCCTACGGAAACCTACATGAGGTGACAATGAACAAATTTCTTGAACGACTAAACAGCGGGGAGATCCTTGTAGCCGATGGAGCCACTGGTTCGAACTTGCAAAAGATGGGTCTCAAACCGGGTCGCCCGCCGGAAGATCTCATCATCGACAACCCCGACCTGCTGTACCAACTCGAAAAGTCGTTTGTGGATGCGGGTTCAGACATCGTCCTGACCTGCACCTTCGGCGGGACACGCATGCGTATGAAAGACTCGAAATACCAGGACCGCACACCGGAAGTGAACATCCGCGCCGCGGAACTGGCACGCAAGGCCGCTTCGATGCGGGACGGAGTGCTGGTCGCCGGTTCGATGGGACCTGTCGGCGCGTTGATCAAGCCCTACGGCCCGCTGAATGCAGACGATGTCAAAGCGACGTTTGCCGAGCAGGCGAAGGCGCTTGCTGATGGCGGCGTGGACCTTTTGCTCATCGAAACGATGTTCGCCTTTGAAGAGACTACGGCGGCGTTCGAAGGAGCACGTTCTGTCACCGACCTTCCCATTGTGGTTTCCTTCAGCTATGATCGTGGCACGCGTTCGATGATGGGCGTCAAGCCGAAGGATGTCATCAAGAAATATTGCGAGATGGGTGCCACACTCGTAGGTGCAAATTGTGGAACGACGCTCGAAAACATGGAAGCTGTTGTCAAGGAATATGCGACGACCGTTCCTAACTTCCCGTTGTGGGTCAAGCCAAATGCAGGTGTCCCGCATATGGACATCGAAACCGAGCAGGGTGTCTACGATATGGGTCCCGAAGACATGGCGACCTATGCCAAGAAATATGTGGAGTTGGGAGCAAAAGTTGTTGGTGGCTGCTGCGGGAATACGCCAGAACATATTGCGGCGATCGCGAAGGCAGTCAAATAGTGATAAGTAATAAGTGAGAAGTGAAACAGGAGCGTGGAAGCTCCTGTTTTTTATTACCTTTATGCAGTTGGAATTTCTTCCAATGAGTAGTAAATGTTCAAACCTTTTTTCCTGCCCACTTCGACCATCATATCTGCTCCTTGTGATGGGCCACCGACTCGCAGCACGGCATCACATTTATCAAGCAGCATCTCGGCAATGGGATGAAAAATCTCATTGAACGGTTCATCTCCAATTTGTTTGGAGCCGGCCAATTTTACAAGCGGAAGCGCAAGCCACTCCCCCAGCATGGGAATGTGTCCCTTTTTGAAAATGGGGATGGCGAACGATTCCATTACATGGACGTTGGCTTCGATCTTTTCCGGGTCATCGTTTGTCCCAGAGCGCTAGGGACCTGCGATCAGGATCATCATACATTACTTCTCCAGAAATGGTTTTGCCAGCAACCAGGCTGCCAGCGACTTGGCATCCGGCACATCCCCACGGGCAAACATGGCATCCACTTCCTGTAACGGGATCTTTTCCAGTTGCAGAAATTCATCATCATCACCCGGCAGTGGGTTAGGCTTTAACTCTGTTGCCAAGAACACTGCCATGAACTCACTCGAATAACCAGGGGCAAGATAGAAATCTCCAACCTTTTCCAATTTACCGGCTTCCATCCCCGTCTCTTCACGGATCTCACGCGCGGCACATTCTTCAAAGGGTTCATCGCCATCGCGCGTTCCGGCAGGAAGTTCAAGCAGGTCCAGCCCGGCGGCATGGCGATACTGGCGGACAAAAAGTATATTTCCATCAGCATCAACGGGAACGATCACAACGGAACCGCCATGTTCGATGATCTCATATTTTGTTTCCCGTCCGTCCGGCGTCTTGAGCGTATCACGGCGAATCTTAAAGGCACGTCCCTGTAGGAGAACTTCAGAGCTGATAAATTCAAAGGGCATGATATTTTTCCTTTTACGAGAGATGGGGACATTATAAAATAAAAGCCCAGGCAGGTTTGCCTGGGCTTCTCTTCGTTACATAAAATTATGGAATGCTCAACTGCTGACCGGATGTGAGTGCAGCACTCACCGAAAGTCCATTCGCGCTGGCAATGGATGACGGGTCTACATCGCCAAACAAGCAGGCAATGCCAGGGATGGTATCACCCGCAGAGGCCGTGTAAGTGGCGGGGTGATTGCGCAAGGCGCGGGTACCAGGGAAGTTTCCACTCTGTGGGATTTTCAACACCGCTCCAGCGTACAGTGTCTGACCATCGACCAAACCATTCAGCGACAACAACTGGTCAGGGTCCACATCAAAGCGGCGGGCAATGCAGTATGGGAACTCGCCTTCCTGCAGTGTGTAGGTTGCAGGACGTGAGCCTACCGGCACCGAAGTATTGGATACCTGATTTGCACTCGTTGCTGCAACAGCCAATGTAGCGGTCGGAGTTGTGACTGCATTTGTGGGTAACGAAATAATGGAAGTTGGGGTTACTGATGCACCCGTAGCAACCTGCGTACCTGCTCCCGGCGTTGCAGTGACTATCGCGGCGTTCGGTGTCCCTGATTGTAGAGCCAGCGCAGTTCCTGTTGCAAGATTCTGCAGGTCATTCATGGTGGTAGGAATCCCCAGTGTAGGCGCAAATAAACTTTGATCAATCGGCGTATTCGTAACACTGGGTTGGGCAGAGAAAGGCCGTTCGCAGGCCGAAGCGATCAATGTAACCAACACCAGGATGGAGGCGACCATCGCGCCTCGTTTTGTACTTGCCATAGTGCATCTCCTCAATCTCGAACAAAAGTTTCAATGATGGTAGCACATCCTGATTCGTGCGTCAAGTTACGGTATGGGATATTAGAGGGATAATCCTGGACACCATACAATTGCCCAGATTCGTTTCTTTCAATCACCACCCACACATGCTGACAGAGTTAGGGTCTGCACCCGTTTCCAAACCTGGCAGACACCTTTCACGACGCGAGGATCTGAATCGATTGCAGTCTTCGCAAGTTGTTGGGCAAAGTGCGTATGTCCTGTCATGGCTTGGCCCTCAATGAACACCAGCCACTCAAAGGGATCGCCTGGTTCATATCCTTTTGAAGTCGCTTCGTTATACAGGTCAACAATCTTCTGCCAGTCACCTGTTTGCCGCGCCAATTCTGCTTTTGTAAAGTAATAGCACCATGTATGTTCAGGCTCAGATAGAAAGGGAAGTTTTGGTGTCTGTTCCGAATCAACCACGATCAGATCAGGTCTCGAAAGTGGGATCGCATTCAACAAATAACGCGACTCACGCCCATAAGTGACTTCGTCTCCCAATGCCGGGTCAAGTACACGCAGACAGCCACTCTTCGGCATATGGATCACGATCGCCTGTGAAGTGGACCCGTTAAATGTTGCGGCTCGCATGCCCAACGAGATCGGTGTATCGGGTGAAAGGGAAGGTAGCGTTGCTGTGCCCAGTCGTTTCTCGGTATAAAGGAACGCATACGGCAGATCAGAACCGTTGTAGTCAGGAGCGTACATCCAGTTCAACGGCGCGGTGAAGGAAAGGTCTGTTTCGTAATCAACGGGGAGTTGATCAGTGATCAGCAGTGTGCCGGGTTCCATATCGGGGATGCGCCATGCTAGTTGCGAGTAGATCTCCTGCTGTTTTTCCCAATCCCGCCGGAAGATATTCGCATTGAAGAATTGTTGTCCGATCGATAATGCAATCAATAAGGCAAATACATAAATTCTTGCCCGTCTATTGCGCACCAGCAGGTCTACAACTCCTACAATAAAGAGACTTCCGCCCAACATCATCGAAATTGTGAAACGGTCCCAACTTGATTGGAGTTTAAGCGGAAGTCCCGCCGCCAGGGAAGGCAGACGTCCCAGTATGAGTCCTGCAATACCAACCAGGATAGCTGTAACAGCAAACATCTTTGTTTCATCAGAATGCATATCAAACCGGCGAAGATAGTAAACAAAAAAAGTAAAGGCCACCCCAATTAAAACCAGCGTCAATAAAGATGATGGAGTAGTAATGGAATTTCCAACCGCCAGGAGTATCTGTCCCCAGGCATACATACCCACCTTCCATATCGTTTCCCCGATGGTCACCAGGATATGCAATAGCGATAACGGCTCTCTTACCACATCTACATCATATGAATCATAGTTCCCCAGAGTGTAAAAATAGAACAACCAGAGAATATCTGCCAGCCAGATGAAAAGATAAGGCATCCAAAGTTTCGCAGACCGGAGAATCCTCTGTTTCGCATCATCAGTCTGCTCACGCACGATAATCCAAATGAAGAGAAATCGTAGCGGACCTTCTCCAACGAAGTATTCGGTGGGAAAAATACCTGGGACCATCAATACTAGCGCAATGATGGTGCCAGACCAGAAGTACTTCGGGTTACGCAGCGCGTATCCGGTAAAGCTATAGGAAAGGAGAAGAAATATAAGCGATACCCATTCCTGATTGATATGCGTTAAAGCCACCCAATGTTGACTGTAGGCAGGAAACACAAGGAACAGAAGCGAAGCAACCAGTGTCTGTTGTCTGTGCTGTGCCCAAACCTGACTAAAGGCAAACCAGGCCGAGAGTACGGCAACAAAGCGGATGACCAACGCAAAGATCTGCCAGTACATGGGAACAGGTGGGATCAGGCTGGTCGTCACAAAAAAGATCGGACCGAGAAACGGACGCACGCCCTCGAAGGCGGGAATAAATCCTGCCGGCCCATGAAATCTAGCGATCCAGGCAAAGGGCCAATCGTCCCAGTAGAAACCTGTTTTTGTAAGGAGCAGACCATAGGCGATAATGGTTGTAATTAGAAAGACAAGGGGAACACTTCGTTCGTTTCGTTGATCGGAACTCATCCTGTCATTATATAAAGAAAAACCATCGCTTCGATAGTTATGGTACTTTTGTAATTACTTGGGATTTGTATGCAAATTAATGGTACACGCCATTGGCGTCAATACCTGGTGCCGCAACCCCACCGAAGGCAGGCGAGGCAACAATATTAGATTGTAGGGCATCGCGGGTCGTTTTCTACGAAACTATGACCTGCCAACCCTATAGCTTAAGGAAGTTGATATATTAGTCATGCATTACTGCAAAAACGTTGATTGGCTGTTGTTTGCCTTTAAATGTCACTGGTCCCAAGGCTTCCAGACCGATCTCTTGCGGCAACCCATCGCATGTATATTGATCGATCAGGATCGGCTGCTCAACAACTTTCGTATGCGCCTCGATCCGTGCCGCCAGATTGACCGTATCTCCCACACAGGTATTGGTAGCGCGATGCTGCGTGCCGGTATAGCCTG
>Ga0190269_10000621_pt1 | contig 17947 bp, 16 predicted proteins | sample Popmic249IS_FD_133749 | JGI IMG/M metagenome (GOLD analysis project Ga0190269, IMG submission 133749) | Populus adjacent soil microbial communities from riparian zone of Blue River, Arizona, USA - 249 IS | ecosystem: Environmental > Terrestrial > Soil > Riparian zone | place: USA: Arizona... | reverse complement strand
CCACCGCGGACATGACCCGGCGGAACCGGCTCTCGGGGCCGTCCCCGTCCTCAAAGTTCACGGAGTTGACGACCGCGCGGCCGCCCAGGCACTCGAGCCCGGCCTCGATCACGGCCGGCTCGGTGCAGTCGAGCATGATCGGCAGCGTGCTCGCCGTCGCGAGCCGGGAGGCGGCGTCGCGCATGTCGACCGCACCGTCACGGCCGACGTAGTCGACGCACAGGTCGATCACGTGGGCGCCCTCGCGGACCGCCTCGCGCCCGATGTCGAGGACCTGCTCCCAGTCGCCGGCGAGCAGCGCCTCACGGAACGCCTTGGACCCGTTGGTGTTGGTGCGCTCGCCGACCATGAGCACGCCGGCGTCCTGGCGGAAGGGGACGCTGGCATAGAGGGACGAGGACGACGGCTCGAGCACCGGGGACCGGGACGGCACCGCCTGCCCGCGGAGGGACTCGACGACGCGTCGGAGGTGCTCGGGGGTCGTGCCGCAGCAGCCGCCGACCAGGCCCACGCCGTACTCGGCGACGAAGCCGGCGAGGGCCCGGGCCAGCTCGTCCGGCGAGAGCGGGTAGACAGCGCCGTCCTTGCCGAGCACGGGCAGTCCGGCGTTCGGCATGACGGACAGCGGCACGCGGGCGTGCCGGCCGAGGTAGCGCAGGTGCTCCCCCATCTCGGCCGGCCCCGTGGCGCAGTTCATGCCGATGACGTCGATGCCCAGAGGCTCGAGCGCCGTGAGGGCCGCGCCGATCTCGGAGCCGAGCAGCATGGTGCCGTTGACCTCGACGGTCACCTGGGCGATCAGGGCCGCCTCGCGCCCGGTGGCCCGCATCGCGCGCCGGGCTCCGACGACCGCTGCCTTGGCCTGGAGCAGGTCCTGGCAGGTCTCCACCAGTACGGCGTCGACGCCGCCCTCGAGCATGGCCTCGACCTGGTCCTGGTAGGCGTCCCGCAGCAGCGCGTAGGGGGCGTGGCCCAGCGTCGGCAGCTTGGTGCCCGGCCCCACGGACCCGATCACCCAGCGCGGGTGTTCAGGAGTGGCCCACGCGTCGGCCGCCTCGCGCGCGATCCGCGCACCGGCCAGCGCGGTCTCCCGGATGCGGTCGGCGATGCCGTACTCGTTGAGGGCGGACCAGTTCGAGCCGAAGGTGTTGGTCTCGACCGCGTCCACCCCGGCGGCGAAGTAGGCGTCGTGGACGTTGCGCACCACGTCGGGCCGGGTGACGTTGAGGACCTCGTTGCAGCCCTCGTGCCCCTCGAAGTCGGCAAGCTGCAGGTCCTGGGCCTGGAGCATCGTGCCCATGGCGCCGTCCGCCACCACCACGCGCTCGCGCAGCGCGGTCAGCAGGTCAGGGCGGGGAAGGGAGCCGGACACACCGGGATCCTACCGGCGTGCCTGTCAGGGACTTCCTGCCGCTGCGGGGGTCGCGGGGTAGGTTGCCGAGCAACGGAGATCGTCCGCGAGTGACTCGACCGGGAGGCCGCATGAGTGTCAGGTACGGCAGCGTCATGGTGGGCACGGACGGCTCCGACTCCTCCTTCCGCGCGGTCGACCGCGCGGCGGCGGTGGCCCGTGACGCGGACGCGACGCTGGTGCTGCTGACGGCGTACCGGCCCATGAGCCCGCGCGAGCGGCAGGACGCCGCGGACGCCCTGGGCGACGAGGCCTACAAGGTGACCGGCTCTTCCCCGGCCGAGCAGGTGCTGGCGGCGGCCGGCGACCGGGCGCGTCAGCAGGGGGCCACGAAGATCGAGACGATCGCCGTCGAGGGCGACCCGGTCGACGCGCTCGTCGACGAGGCGGTACGCCGTCAGGTGGACCTGCTGGTGGTGGGCAACCGGGGGCTCAACAGCCTGGCCGGACGCCTCCTCGGCTCCGTGCCCGCGAACATCACGCACAAGGCGAGCTGCGACGTGCTCGTGGTCCACACCACCGGCAAGGGCGTGGGCCGGACGTGACCCGGCCGCCTCTCGATCCGCCGCTGCGGGCGCCCGTGCTCGTGGCGGCGTTCGAAGGGTGGAACGACGCCGGTGAGGCGGCGACCGACGCCGTGGCGCACCTCGCGGAGGTGTGGGAGGCCGAGGAAGTCACCGCCCTCGACCCGGACGACTACTACGACTTCCAGGTCAACCGGCCCACCGTCTCGCTGGTCGACGGCACGACCCGGCGCATCACCTGGCCGACCACCCGGTTCCTGGTCACCCGCGTGCCGGACGGGGAGCGCGACCTCGTGCTGCTCCGCGGGGTGGAGCCGAACATGCGCTGGCGCGCCTTCTGCGACGAGGTGCTCGAGGTCGCCGACGGCCTCGGCGTGCGGGAGGTGATCACGCTCGGGGCGCTCCTCGCCGACACGCCGCACACCCGACCGGTGCCCGTGAGCGGCACCTCGTCCCACCCGGGCCTGGCGGACCGGCTGGGGCTGGAGCACAGCCGCTACGAGGGGCCGACCGGGATCGTCGGCGTGCTGCAGGACCGGTGCGAGCGGGCCGGTGTCGCGTCGGTGTCCTTCTGGGCTGCCGTCCCGCACTACGTCCACCAGCCGCCGTGCCCGAAGGCCGTCGTGGCGCTGCTGCGCCGGGTCGAGGACGTGCTCGACGTGCCGGTGCCGCTGGGCGACCTGGTGCAGGAGGCGCGCGACTGGGAGCGCCAGGTCGACGAGCTCGCCGCCGAGGACTCCGACGTCGCCGACTACGTGCACTCCCTCGAGGAGCGTGAGCCGGAGGAGGACCTGCCGGAGGCGAGCGGCGAGGCCATCGCGAAGGAGTTCGAGCGCTTCCTCCGCCGGCAGGACCCGCCCGACAAGGGCTGACGCTAGAGGGCGACGCCGAGCAGGGCGTCGACCACGTCGCGCACGAGCGCCGGGGCTTCGGCGTCGTCCCCGTCGGCGGCGCACCAGGCGTCCACCGCGGCGAGAGCAGTCGGTGTGTCGAGGTCCTCGTAGAGCGCGCCGCGCACGGCCGCCAGGAGCTCGGTGCCGCTCGGGCCCCTTCCGCGGGCGACGCCGGCCCGCCACCGGCCGAGCCGCTCCTCCCCCGCGGTCAGCTCGGCCGCGGTCCACATCCGGTCGGGCCGGTAGTGCCGCTGCAGCAGGGCCAGCCGGAGCGCCGCCGGGTCGGTCCCCTCGGCCACGAGCCGGGACACGAAGACCAGGTTGCCGAGCGACTTGCTCATCTTCTCGCCGTCGAGTCCGACCATCCCGGCGTGCACGAACGCCCGGGCGAACGGCGCGACGCCGGTCGCCACCTCGCCCTCGGCGGCCGACAGCTCGTGGTGCGGGAAGACGAGGTCGGCCCCTCCGCCCTGGACGTCGAGCTGCGGCCCGAGCCGGTTCACCGCCATCGCGGTGCACTCCACGTGCCAGCCAGGGCGTCCGGTGCCGAGCGGCGACGACCAGCCCGGCTCCCCCGGCCGCTGCTGCATCCAGAGCAGGCAGTCGAGCGGGTCCTTCTTGCCCGGCCGGTCGGGATCGCCACCCCGTTCCGCGGAAAGCCGAAGCATCGTCGCGACGTCGAGCCGGCCCACCGTGCCGAACCGCTCTGCGGCTGACACCGAGAAGTAGAGGTCGCCGTCGACCGCGTAGGTGGCACCGGTCTCCTGCAGCCGGCCGACGAAGGCGGCGATCTCGTCCATCGCCTCGACCGCGCCGACGTACCAGGTCGGGGGCAGCACCCGCAGGGCGGTCATGTCGCCACGGAACTTCTCGACCTCGCGCGTCGCGACGTCCTCCCAGCGCACGCCGTCGCGGGCCGCGCGCTCCAGCAGCGGGTCGTCGATGTCCGTGACGTTCTGGACGTACCGGACCTCGTGGCCCTGGTCGTGCCATACCCGGACGAGCGTGTCGAAGGCGAGGTAGGTCGCCGCGTGCCCGAGGTGCGTGGCGTCGTAGGGCGTGATGCCGCAGACGTAGAGCTTCGCCACACCGCCCTCCGGCTCCACGGGGACGAGCCCGCCAGAAGACGTGTCGTGCACGCGCAGCGCCAGCGGCTCGGCCGGGGGCGGGAGGACAGGCACCGGGGCGGCCGGCCAGGACTGCATGGCGCGAGCCTAGCGGGAAGCGCTTACCACACCTTCGGGTGAACCGCCCTGCGACATACGGGCCGAGTCCTGGGTCATGTTCCGCCGAATCGCACTCCTTGCAGCCGGTCTGGGGCTCCTTGCCGCTCTGACCCCCGCCGGACCGTCCGTCTCCGCCGCGCCGACCGTGCACTGGGGCGAGGCCCATCCGTTCGGTGCGCCCGTGACCGCGACCACGGCTGGCAGCTCGAGCTACCGGTTCTCCGTGCTGCACAGCAGCAAGCCGGTGCGCTGGAACCCCTGCCAGGTGATCCACTGGCGGTTCCGCACCACCGGCGCGCCGTCGGGCGCGTTGCGGATGGTGCAGCAGGCGGTGGCGCGGGTCGCCTACTTCACCGGCACCAAGTGGCACTACGACGGGCCGACCACCGCGGTGCCGACCTCGAAGTGGCTGCCGACGTCGACCAGCACGATCCGGCCCGTGCTCATCGGCTGGACCGATGCGCGCTACAGCGACCTGCTGCGCAACCAGCCGGCGTCCGTGCTCGGCGTGACCCGCAACGCGTACTTCAGGGCCACCGTCGACGGCACCTCGCTGGCCGCCTGGAAGGCCGGGGTCATCGCGCTCGACCGCACCAACAGGCTGCCCCTGACCGGCGCCGTGTCGTGGCGCTCGACGATGCTGCACGAGCTGGCGCACCTGATGGGCCTCGACCACGTCGGCACCCGCAGCCAGATGATGTACCCGGTGCTGCAGCGCAACCTGACCGACCTGCAGGCCGGCGACCGGTCGGGCCTCTACCGCGTCGGCCGCAGCGCAGGCTGCGTCGACCTCGGCTTCTGACGCCTCGCAGTCAGAACGGCGGCCAGGGCACGGCCGGCCAGTCGTCCGAGGGGAACGGGAAGGTCCCCGCGGCAAGCAGCCGGTCGACGCGGTCGGCGGTGCGCCGCACCTCCCGGCGGGTGAGGTGCTCCATGAGCGAGGCCCCCAGCGAGCCGGCCAGCTCGGCCCGCAGCCGGTGCAGCACCTCGCAGGCCTCCGGCGGCAAGGGGTCGCCCCGCCACTGCCAGAGCACGGTCCGGAGCTTGTCCTCCACGGCGAAGCACACCCCGTGGTCGACCCCGACCACAGGTCCTGCCGGAGTCGGGAGCAGGTGGCCGCCCTTGCGGTCGGCGTTGTTGACCACCGCGTCCAGGACGGCGATCCGGCGCAGGTCGTCGTGGTCGCTGCCCACCAGCTCCACCAGGTCGACCGTCTCGTCGACATCGACCCAGAGCTGGCACATCCCGGGCCCGAACGGCCCGTCGCGCAGGACGGTGGGCGGCACGACGCCCCAGCCGGTCGCCTCGCTCACCAGGTACGCCGACACCTCCCGGCCCGCCAGCGTGCCGTCGGGGAAGTCCCACAGGGGCCGCTCCCCCCGCACCGGCTTGTAGACGCAGCCGGCCTCGACGCCGTCCAGCGCCACGACGCAGAAGAGCGTGGCGTTGCTGGCGTCGACGAGCCGGCCCTGCACCTCCAGGGCGCCCTCGCGCAGGAGCCGGAGGACGTCCACGCTCAGCGCCGGTGGCCGTTCTGCCGGGGGCAGACGTGCCCGCCGGGGTCGAGCGGCAGGCCGCAGAGCGGGCAGGGCGGGCGGCCTGCCGCCACGACCCGAAGGGCTCGGGTGACGAAGGCGAGCGCCGGCCCGAGGTCGAGCCGGACGCGGAGCGCGTCGGGGCCGTCCTCGTCATCGCTGAGGGGCTCGACGTCCTCGTCCTCGCTGAGGGCGAGCGCCTCGATGACGCAGACCTCGTCCTCGGCGTCCCAGGCCAGGCCCATGCTGCCGACGCGGAACTCCTCCTCGACCGGCGCCTCGAGGGCTGCGGTGTCCTCGACCGGCTCGGCGGCGGCGCCGGTCGTGCGGCGTACCGTCGCGAGGAGCTCGCCGAGCCGCTCGGCGAGCAGCCGGACCTGCGCCTTCTCGAGCGCGACGCTCACGGTGCGGCCGCCGTCGGAGGCCTGCAGGAAGAAGGTCCGGTCGCCCGGCTCCCCCACCGTGCCGGCGACGAACCGCCCCGGCCGGTCGAAGAAGAACACCTGGCGCGGCATGGGTCCAGCCTATGCGCCGGTGCCGGCCCCACCGCCCACGGCGGCGTCGCTGGACGGTCGGGTCCGGCGCTTGCCCTTCGGCGGCGGCAGCAGGTCGGCGGTGCCGCCACCCGTGTCGTTGAGGCGCACCACGAAGGGGCGGGTCTCGGTGTAGCGGATCACGGTCACGGAGCACGGGTCGACCTGGAGCCGCTGGAACTGGTCGAGGTGCATCCCCAGCGCGTCGGCCACGACCGCCTTGATCACGTCGCCGTGCGAGCAGGCCAGCCAGAGCGCGTCGGGCCCCAGCTGCGCGTTCCAGTCGCGCACCGCCGCGACGGCGCGGTGCTGGGTGTCGCGCAGCGCCTCGCCGCCGGGGAACGTGGCCGCGCTGGGGTGCTGCTGCACCACCTTCCAGAGCGGGTCCTTGGCGAGCTCCTTGAGCGGGCGGCCGGTCCAGTCGCCGTACCGGCACTCCCCAAGCCGGTCCTCGAGCGCCACCGGGCGCTCACCCGCGACGGCGGTCGCGGTCTCGACGCAGCGCTCCAGCGGGCTGCTCACGACGGCGGCGAAAGGCACCTCGCGCAGCCGCTCCGCGACCGCGGCCGCCTGGGCCCGTCCCCGCTCGTCGAGGTGCACCTCCGGCGTCCACCCGGCGAGGACCGGGCCGGTCATCGCCGTCAGACCGTGACGGAGCAGGACGAGCGTGGTCACGGGCGGTCCTCCAGGGCAGGAGACGAAGGGAGGGTGTCGAAGACGTCCACCTCAGCACAGAACCACCCCGGGAGTCCTTCGTGCGCCGTCCCCTCCTTCCCGCCGGCCTCGCCGCCCTCGCCCTGCTCGGCAGCGGCGTCGCCGCGCTCGACCGCCCCGCGGAGGCGTCCAGCGCCCTCCGCTTCAGCCGGACCGTGGTCGTCGACCCGCAGCGACTCGGCTCGGAGCCGATCGTGAAGGCCGACCCGTCGGGCGGGCTCTACGCCAGCTCCATCATCGGCTTCAGCAACTCGGTGTCGTTCCTCTGGAAGAGCCAGGACCACGGCAAGCAGTGGGACCTGGTCCAGGCGCTGCCCAACGCCGTACCGGCGCAGCGGCCGACGTTCACGCACGGCGGGGGCGACTCCGAGATCGTCATCGGCCCCCGCGCGCCGCACGGCACCGGCTACACGGTCAGCTTCTACGACCTCGAGAGCCTGGCCGACATCGGCGTGGCGACGTCGTTCGACTCGGGCAAGACGTTCGACACCCAGACCACCAACGCGCTGGCGGGCGACATCGCGGGCACGGACCGGCAGTGGGGCGAGCTGTGGCGCGACCCCGAGGGCCGCGACCACCTGTTCCTGCTCTACAACGCGCTGCAGCCGAGCAACGGGCAGCGGACCATCGTGCGGGAGTCGCTCGACTACGGGCGCACCTGGAAGAGCCTCGGCTCCGACGCGCCGCTCGAGGGCGTCTTCAACGCCGGCGCGCTCGGCCAGCTGCGGGTCGACAAGCAGGGCAACCTCTTCTTCACGAGCGAGAACTCCCCCTCCGTCAACCTGGTGCGGGGGCTGCGCCAGAAGGACGGCTCCTACCGCTTCTCCTCCACCAAGGTGAGCAGCGAGCCCGGCACGAACACGCGGCAGCTCTTCGTCACGTCCGCGCTCGACTCGGCCGGCAACATCTACGTCGTCTGGGCGCGTGACGAGGCCGGGTCCGACACCGACACGGGCACCTACCTGTCCGTCTCCACCGACAAGGGCAAGACCTTCCGGGCGCCGGTCAAGATGAACTCCGGCGGAGTGCGCAACGCGGTCTTCCCCTGGGTGATCGCCGGGGACCCGGGCCGGGTCGCGGTCGCGTTCTACGGGACGAAGACCAAGGGCGACAGCAGCAGCAACGAGGGCCCGTGGGACGTCTACGTCGCCCAGAGCACCGACTTCCTGTCCAAGAAGCCGCACGTGCAGCAGGCCAAGGTCTCGGAGCACCCCAGCCACACCAACCCGATCTGCTTCTCCGGCCTGGGCTGCACGGCGGGCCAGGCGGAGAACCGCAACCTGGGTGACTTCTTCCAGCTCGACATGGACCCGACCGACGGCTCCGTCATCGTCATCTGGGCCGACACCGCGAACCAGTACGGCCTGCTGGCCGGCAGCGCGGTCAACAGCTTCGCCAAGCAGATCGGCGGGCCGTCGCTGCTCAAGGGCAAGAAGGTGGTCACCCGGGGCTACACCGACGCCAGTAACGCGGTGCGCGACTCCAAGGGGGACGCGCGGCTCTTCGGCGAGGGCGTCAACCGGCGCTCGCTCGACATCACCGACGTGAGCGTCAAGGACGCCGGGGACAACCTCGTCATCACCGCCAAGCTGGCCGGCGCGGACCTGGTCGGGATGCTCGACCCCGCCGTGGGGCCGTCGGCGACGCTCGCCGTGTCGTGGTGGTCGGGGGTGCGCAACACCGACAACGGCGACCTCGGCAAGGTCACCTTCGTGGCGATGCAGACGCAGGGTGCGGCGCCGCTGTTCTTCGGCGGCAGTCCGACCTACCTCAACGGCTCGAGCGGCACCAGCCGGTTCGCCCAGTTCGTGCCCGGGCCGCAGGCGCCGCCGGTCAGCGGCAGCTTCGACGGCGGCGTCGCCACGTGGACGATCAGCAAGGCGGCCGCCGGGCTCGGCGGGGCGATCTCGCCGCGCTCGCTGTTCAGCGTCACGGCCACGACGATGCAGGGCTTCCCGGTCTACCAGCACAACGCGGCGATGAAGCAGGTGGACGCGAGCCCGCCCTTCACCTTCACCACCCGGTAGGGCTCCTCAGAGCCAGCCGCGGCGCCTGAGCAGGTACCAGAGCGCCGCGGTCGACCCCAGGAGCACGACCATCGAGCTGACGAAGCCGGAGGTCTCGCCGAAGCCGGGATAGGGCACGTTCTGCCCGTAGAACCCCGTGATCGCCGTCGTGACGGCCAGGATGGCGGCCCAGGCGGTGAGGTTGCGCATGACCTCGTTGAGCCGGTTGCCCTGCAGCGTGAGGTTCGTCTCGAGGATGCTGGTGACCTGGTCTCGCAGCGACTCGGTCCACTCCGTGGCCCGCAGCACGTGGTCGTAGACGTCCTGGAAGTAGGGCTGGGTGGTCTCGTCGACGACCCGCAGGTCGCGCCGCAGCAGCGCGTTGACGACCTCGCGCATCGGCAGCACGACCCGGCGCAGCTGGGCCAGGGCCTTGCGGGCGCGGAAGACCCGCAGCTGCAGCTCGCGCGCCTGCGGCTGCGGGTCGAAGAGCACGTCCTCGAGCTCGTCCAGCTCGGTGTCGAGCCGCTCCACCGCCTCGAAGTAGCCGTCCACCACGTGGTCCAGCACGCCGTGCAGCAGCGCCGTGACGCCCGCGTGGGACAGCCCGTTGGCGCTGTCCCAGCGGTCGATCAAGTGCTCCAGCGCGATCTGCTCGTCCTGCCGCACCGTGACGAGGGCGCGCGGCGTGACGAACACGCCGATCTCGTCGACGAGCAGCTCGTCCCCGGCCAGCCTGGCCGCGTAGACGGCCACGAAGAGGTGGTCGTCGTAGACGTCGACCTTCGCCCGCTGCCCGCGGTGCAGGGCGTCCTCGACCGCGAGCGGGTGCAGCCCCAGCTCCTCGACCACGACGCGGAGGTCGTCCTGCGTGGGGGCGACGAGGTCGATCCAGACGACGGTGCCCGGCTCCTCGAGGTGGTCGCTCAGCCGGTGCACCTCGAAGCCCTCGTCCACCACGCTGCCGCCGCGGTAGGCACGGGTGTGGGCCACGCAGGTGGTGCCGTCACCGGCGGCGCGCGAGGCGAGTGGCGTGCTCACGTCAGCGAGTCAAGCACTCAGCCGCCGACGACGACCGCCGCGAGGACCGCGACACCCAGCGCGACCCGGTAGGGCACGAACGCGGTGATGCGGTGCGAGGAGACGAAGCGCAGCAGGAACCAGATGGACGACCAGCCGACGACGAAGGAGACCACGGTGGCAATGACCGTCGCGGTGGTGCCGGCGTCGTTGTGGGTGGCGTCGCCGAGCGACAGGACGCCGGCGCCGAGGAGGGCCGGGATGCCCAGCAGGAAGGAGAGCCGTGTCGCCGCCACGCGGTCGAGGCCGCGGAGCAGGCCGGTGCTGATCGTGGCGCCGGACCGGGACACCCCCGGCACGAGCGCGAGGCACTGGGCGAGACCGATGACGAACCCGTCCTTCACGGTGAGGCTGCGCTCGTGCCGGTCCTGCCGGGCCCGCCGCTCGGCGATGACGAAGACCGGCGAGAAGAGCAGCAGCCCGAGGGCGACGGTGAGCAGCTCCTCGTCGATGCGCCGGATCACGTCCTGCAGCAGGAAGCCCACCACCCCGATCGGGAGCGAGCCGACGAGGACCGCCAAGGCGAACCGGAACTCCTGGTCGGCCCGCTTCACCGGGCTCGCGATGCCGCCGAGGAAGGTCCCGGCCAGGCCGAGGATGTCCTTGAGGAAGTAGAGGACGGCGGCCAGGATCGCGCCGGTCTGGATCACCGCGGTGAACCCGATCAGCGCCTCGCGCTCCTGCTCGGTGTCCATCGGCAGGCCCATCAGGTGCTCCGCCACGAGCAGGTGGGCGGTGCTCGAGACGGGGATGAACTCCGTGAGGCCCTCGACCACGCCGAGCACCACGGCCTGCAGGGTGTTCATCCACGCTCCTCGTCGGTCGTTCCGGGTCGTCGGTTGGCTGTCACGGCAGCGGCGAGCAGCAGACGGTAGGCGACGGCGCCGGTCACCGTGCCCGAGGTCGGGCGGAGCAACCGCGCGCTCAGGTACGCCGACCCGCCGGCCAGCGCGGTGGGCACCGCGGGCGGCAGCGCACCGCCCCGGACCGCGGTCAGGGCGGCGGCGCCGGCCGTGACCGGCAGGGACAGCAGCAGGGACAGCCGGTAGGCGCTCGCCCGGTCGAGGCCCCTGGCCCGCAGCGCGGTGAGGGTCGCCCCGGTCCGCGACACACCGGGCGCCAGGGCCGGCACCTGCGCGACGGCCGCCGCGGCGACGTCGCCCCCCGTCCAGCCGGTACGACCACCGTCACGACGACCGGTACGACGACCGTCACGACGATCCGCCCACCACAGCGCCAGGCCGCCGAGCGCCAGCAGCGCCGCCGTGGGGCCCGGCCGACCGAGCCGCCGCTCGACGGCGTCGTGCGCGACCGCCCCGACGGCCGCGGCCGGGACGGTGGCGAGGACGAGGCGGCCGGCATCCGTCGTACCGAGGTGGGCGAGGTCCTGCCGCAGCGCGAGCGCGAGACCGACCGCAGAGCCCGCGTGCAGCCCGGCGGCGAACCTCGTCCGGTCCGCCGGCGGCTCCCAGCCGAGCAGCCAGGGCAGCAGCGTCAGCTGCGCGGAGGACGAGACAGGGTGGACCTCCGCCACCCCCTGGACGACGCCGAGGACGGCCTGCTGCCAGCGCCTCAGCTGCCGACCCCGGCCAGCTCCAGCGCCTCGACGGCGGTCCGCAGCGCGGCCTTGCCCTGCTCCACGGAGGGTGCCACGGGCGTCAGGATCAGCGTCGTCACGCCGGCCGCCGCGAGCTCCTTCATGCGCTCCGCCACGTGCTGCTTGGTGCCGAGCAGGGTGGTGCGCTCGATGAACTCGTGGGGCACCGCGGCGGCAGCCTCGTCGTACTTCTTGGCGAGGTAGAGGTCCTGGACCTCGGCCGCCTCCTTCTCGTAGCCCATCCGGCAGGCGAGCTGGTTGTAGAAGTTCTTCTCCCGGCTGCCCATGCCGCCGATGTAGAGCGCGGCGTACCAGCGGATCTGGTCGGCGCAGGCGCGCGGGTCGTCGCCCAGGACCAGCGGCATGCTCGGCGCCACGTCGAAGCCCTCGAGGGTCTTGCCGACCTTCGCCCGGCCGGCCGCGACCTGCTCGAGCTGCTCCTTGCCGAACTCCGGGCTGAAGAAGATGCCGAGCCAGCCGTCGAAGAGCTCGCCCGCCAGCTCGAGGTTCTTCGGCCCCACGGCAGCGAGGTACATCGGGATGGACTCCCGCACCGGGTGGACCGTCAGCTGCAGCGCCTTGCCCGGTCCGTCCGGCAGTGGCAGGACGTAGTGCTGCCCCTGGTAGGAGACCCGCTCCCGGCGCAGCGCCATCTTGACGATGTCGGAGTACTCGCGGGTGCGCGCCAGCGGCTTGTCGAACTTCTCGCCGTACCAGCCCTCCGAGACCTGCGGCCCGGACACGCCCAGACCGAGCCGGAACCGGCCGCCGGACAGCGTGTCGAGGGTCGCGGCCGTCATCGCGCAGGAGGCAGGCGTCCGGGCCGGGATCTGGAAGATGGCGGAGCCGACGTCGATCTGCTTGGTCTGCGCCGCCACCCACGACAGCACGGTGGGGGCGTCGGAGCCGTAGGCCTCCGCCACCCAGCAGGAGTCGTAGCCCAGCGCGTCGGCCTCTTGCGCCAGCGCGAGGTTGTCGGCGTCGTTCCCGGCGCCCCAGTAGCCCATGTTGAGTCCCAGTCGCATGCCGGAAAGGTACCGTCCGCTCTTGTGAATGCACCGTGATGCACCGCCACCTGGGCCGCAGCGGCCTCGTCGTCTCGCGCCTCGCGCTCGGCACCATGACCTGGGGCGGTGACACCGACGAGGACGACGCGGCCTCGCAGCTCATCGCCTTCCACGAGGCCGGCGGGTCGCTCGTCGACACCGCTGACGTCTACGTTCGCGGCGAGAGCGAGCGGGTCGTGGGCCGGCTGCTGAAGGACGTCGTGCCGCGCGACGAGATCGTGCTGGCCACCAAGGCCAACGGTGTCACCGGCCCAGGGCCGATGGGCCGCGGCTCGTCGCGCGGCCACCTGCTGTCCGCCCTCGACGCCTCGCTGAAGCGGCTGCAGACGGACTGGGTCGACCTGTGGCAGCTGCATGCCTGGGACCCGGTGACGCCGTGGGAGGAGGCCCTGGCCGCCCTGGACACGGCGGTGCAGTCGGGCCGGGTGCGGTACGCCGGTGTGTCCAACTACTCCGGGTGGCAGCAGGGCGCGGTGGCCGCCTGGCAGCGCGCCGTGCCGGGTCGGGCCCCGATCGTGTCCAACCAGGTCGAGTACTCACTGCTGCAGCGCGGCGTCGAGCGCGAGGTCGTCCCGAGCGCCCTCGAGCAGGGGGTAGGCCTCCTCCCCTGGTCGCCGCTGGGCCGGGGCGTCCTGACCGGCAAGTACCGCGGGGGCACGCCGGCGGACAGCCGTGGGTCGTCCGAGCGCTACAAGGCCTTCGTGTCGCCGTACCTGGACGAACGGTCGGCCTCCGTCGTCGACGCGGTGCTGACGGCCGCCGACGGGCTGGGCGTGTCCCCTGTTGCGGTGGCGCTGGCGTGGGTACGGGACCGGCCGGGGGTGGTCGCTCCCGTGGTCGGCGCTCGCACGACAGGGCAGTTGCAGGCGTCGCTGGCCGCGGAGTCTGTCGTGCTCCCCGAGGTGGTCCGCCAGGCCCTCGACGACGTGAGCGCGCCTGCTGTGGGGTACCCGGAGGACATGCCACGCTGGAGCTCCGACCAGCTGGAGTGAACGGAGGCTGAGTTGGCCGAGTGGGAGTACCGGGCGGTGCACCTGCCCGTAGGTGCCACCGCCCGTCAGGTGCGCGAGGTGCTCGGCATCCACGCCGAGTTCGGCGGCTGGGAGCTCCTGAGCCACGCCGTGTGGACCGACGGCAGACGCCGGGTCACGGTACGTCGACGGCTCCGGCCCGACGCGCCTCCGCTGGCCTCCTGAGCCGACGCCGGAGGAAGGGCAGCTCGAGGCCGCCGTTCCTGAGCGCGTCGGTCATCGCCGCAGGGTCGAGCGGCGGGGCGAACAGGAAGCCCTGGGCCGCCCCGCAGCGCATCCGGCGCAGCCACGCGAGCTGGTCCCGCGTCTCGACCGCCTCGGCGACCGTCTCCAGGTCGAGCGCGTGTGCCATCCGCAGGATGGCCTCGACCAGCCGCCGGCCGGCCGCGCTGCCCTCCATGCCGGCGACGAAGGTCTGGTCGAGCTTGATCTCGTCGAGCGGCAGCGCGCGCAGCGCGGCGAGTGAGCCGTAGCCGGTGCCGAAGTCGTCCATCGAGATGCCCACCCCGAGGGAGCGCAGCTCCCCCAGCCGGCCGCGGATCTCGTCAGGGTCCGGGAGGACGGCCGTCTCCGTGACCTCGACCATGAGGCAGGCCGGGTCGAGCTCGGTCTCGGCGAGCACCTGCCGGACCCGCGCCACCAGGTCGGGGTCCCGCAGGTCGAGCGCCGACAGGTTCACGCTGAGCCGCAGGGTCCGGTGGTGCGGGAAGCGGGCCTGCCAGTGGCGCACCTGGCGGCACGCCGCCCGCAGCGCCCAGGCGTCGAGCTGCAGGATGAGGCCGCGGTCCTCCGCCAGCGGGATGAACAGGGCCGGCGGTACGTCTCGCAGCGCGCCGCTGGGCCAGCGCGCGAGCGCCTCGACCCCCGTGATGGCCCCGGTCCGGAGGTCGAGCACGGGCTGGTAGTGCAGGCGCAGGCGCTCCTGGTCGATCGCCTCGCGCAGCTCGGTCTCCATGGTCATCTGCTCGACCAGCTCGGTGTGCATCTCCGGCTCGAAGACCGCGAGCCGCGCCCGGCCGTGGGCCTTCGCCTGGTACATCGCGACGTCCGCGTCGCGGATGAGCGCCTCGGCGTCGGCCGTGCCGCTCCGCGCGGTCGTGAGCCCTACCGAGGCGGTCACCGTGAGCGTTCGCTCCCCCACCCGGTACGGCGGCTCGAGGGCCGTCATCACGCGCTGGGCGACCTCGTGCGCGTGCTCCTCGGAGGTGTCCTCGAGCAGGACGGCGAACTCGTCGCCGCCCAGCCGCACCGCCGTGTCCGCCGGCCGGAGGCAGGAGCGGAGCCGGTCGGCGACCTGCGTCAGCACCTGGTCCCCGACGGCGTGCCCCGCGGTGTCGTTGATCCGCTTGAAGTGGTCGAGGTCGACGTAGAGCACGCTGAGCGGCTCGCCGTGCCGCGCGCCACGGTCCAGGGCGTGTCGCGCCCGGTCCTGCAGCAGCCTGCGGTTGCCGAGCCCCGTCAGCGGGTCGTAGGTGGCCTGGACCCGCAGCTCCTCCTCCAGTGCCGTGCGATCGCTGACGTCACGGATGTTGAGGACCGGGCCGGGGATCTGCGGGTCGTGCTGCGGGACGGCCACCGTCGCCTCGGCATGGCACCAATGGCCGTCAGGGTGGGCGATCCGGAAGGTCAGCCGCCTCGGGCGGCTCGGCTCTCGGCGTACCTCCTCGAGGCACTCGGCCACGGAGGCTCGGTCGTCCGGGTGCACGAGTGAGAGCAGGCTCTTTCCGCGGAGGTCCTCGTACACCTGGCCGAGCACTGCTCCGGCAGCGGGGCTGATGTAGGCGAAGCGGTTCTCGTGGTCCACGACCGCGATGACGTCGCTGGAGTGGTGGAGCAGTGACTGGAGCCGCGCCTTGCTCAGCCGGGCCGCCTCGGTGCGCTCCAGCACCTGCCGCTCCAGGTCGGTGGTGAGGGCGTGGTGCTCACGGAGCGTCAGCGAGAAGCGCAGCAGGATCAGCAGCACGTTCGTGACACCGGTGACCTCGAGCAGGAGGTCGAGCTGCTCGCCCATCGCCAGCAGCACGTAGTAGGTGATCGCTGCCAACACCACCGAGGCGTAGGGCACGACCAAGGTCATCATGACGCGCCGGCGCAGCGCCGACTCCTGGGCTCCGGTCGGTGCCCGCGAGGCAGCCAGGAAGAGAAGGAGGAGCGGCACCAGCCACCCGGTGTCCACGACCGGGTCGCCGATCCGGTACGTCGCGTCGATCGCACGGACGGAGTAGACGACCTGCGTGGCGCCGAGCCAGCTGCATGCCACGGCCAGGAAGGCCAGCGTGCCCGCATCGCCCGACCACCGCATGGCCAGCGCCAGCACCAGCCCCACGAGCGCCAGGCTGCCGGCGAGGAAGTAGAGCAGTGCGGTGTGCGACTGCGGCTCCTCGGCGGCCTCGCGGTAGGCGGGGCCCAGCACCAGCGCCCAGCTGATGAACAGCCAGGAGAGGCCCACGACGAGGCCGTCGAGCAGGGTGACGAGCGGACGGGTGACAGCTGCCGTGCTCGCGAGGCGCAGGAGGGCAAGCGCGGCGAATGGGACGGTGAGCGAGGCGGCGGCGTTGGACCACCAGTCCCCGGGTTCCGGAAGCGGGCTCCTGAGCAACGACTCCGTCAAGTAGCCCAGCTGCGCCGCGGCGAAGCAGCCGGCCGCCGCGGCGAGCAGCGCCCAGCCCTGCGCGTGCCCGCCAGGTTCCTCCTGCCGAGCCCGTCGGGCGCAAGCCCAGGTCGCGAGCGCGCTGGCGGCCGCGAAGAAGCCGGACTCGACCGCGGTCAGCGTCCGCTGGTCGAGCGACTGGACGAGGAGGAACACCTCAAAGCCCAGCGCGAGCACGAGGACGGCAGCGGTACGGCGCGTGTCAGCCAGCGCCCCCGGAACCACCACGCGTCACCCTCCCCGCGAGGGCCTCACGGTACGGCGGGGATGTCCGGCATCACCACACCGGCAAGAGGGCTGTTCAGATCAGCAGGTGTCGAGGAACCGGTCCAGCACGCGCGTGCCGAAGGCCAAGGACTCCACCGGTACCCGCTCGTCGACGCCGTGGAACATCCCGGAGAAGTCGAGATCGGCCGGCAGGCGCAGGGGCGAGAAGCCGAAGCACCGGATGCCGAGCCGGCTGAAGGACTTCGCGTCGGTGCCGCCGGAGAGGGTGTAGGGCACCGGCCGGGCGCCCGGGTCCTCGGTCTTCAGGGCGGCGCACATCGCGTCGACGAGGGCGCCCTCGAACTCGGTCTCGAGGGCGATGTCGTAGTGGATGTGCTCCCGCGTGATGCCCGGCCCCAGTACGGCGTCGAGCTCGCGCTCGAACTCCTCCGCGAAGCCGGGGAGGAACCGGCCGTCGACGGTGGCGTGCGCCTGGCCCGGGATGACGTTCGCCTTGTAGCCGGCCTCGAGCATGGTCGGGTTGGCGGTGTTGCGCAGGGTCGCCCCGATGATGCGGGCCATCGGGCCCAGCGCCGCGACGGTGCTCTCCATGTCGTTCGGGTCGAGCTCGATCTGGAAGGCCTCGCCCACCTGGTCCAGGAAGGCCCGGACGGTCTTGGTGACGTGGAGGGGGAAGTCGTGGTTGCCCAGGCGGGCCACGGCCTCGCTGAGCCGGGTCACCGCGTTGTCGTCGTTGACCATCGAGCCGTGGCCCGCCGTACCCGTGGCGGTGAGCCGCATCCAGGCCATGCCCTTCTGCGCCGTCTCGATCAGGTAGAGCCGCAGGTCGTCGTTGACCGACAGCGAGAAGCCGCCCACCTCGCTGATCGCCTCGGTGCACCCCTCGAAGAGCTGCGGGTGCTTGTCGACGAGCCACTGCGCGCCGTACGTGCCGCCGGCTTCTTCGTCGGCCACCAGCGCGAGCACCACGTCGCGCGCCGGCTTGCGCCCGGTGCGGATCCGGTCTCGGAGCACGGCCAGCGTCATGGCGTCCATGTCCAGCATGTCGACGGCGCCGCGGCCCCAGACGCTGCCGTCGGCCACCTCGGCGGCGAAGGGGTCGTAGGTCCACTCCTTGGGCTCAGCAGGTACGACGTCGAGGTGCCCGTGGACCAGCAGCGCGTCACGGCTCGGGTCCTCCCCCTCGATCCGGACCACGACGCTGGTGCGGTTGCGCGCCGACTCGAGCACCGTCGGCTCGAGGCCCACCTCGGCGAGCAGCCCGGCGACCAGCTCGGCCGCCTCGCGCTCGCCCTTCCCGCCCCCGGTCCCGTCGTTCACGCTGGCGCACCGGATCAGGTCGCGCAGGATCGTGACGGACTCCTCGGAGGCGCTCATGACCGCACGCTAACCGGTGGGACCGCTATAGTCGTCACGTCGGTCCGGCACGTCCGGACGCACCCTGTCCGGGTG
>Ga0190269_10000620_pt1 | contig 17949 bp, 18 predicted proteins | sample Popmic249IS_FD_133749 | JGI IMG/M metagenome (GOLD analysis project Ga0190269, IMG submission 133749) | Populus adjacent soil microbial communities from riparian zone of Blue River, Arizona, USA - 249 IS | ecosystem: Environmental > Terrestrial > Soil > Riparian zone | place: USA: Arizona... | reverse complement strand
ACTGGAAGTGGGAGTCCACGACGGTCAACTCCCACTGCCGCGACATCGTCGACAACATGGTCGACATGGCCCACTTCTACTACGTGCACAAGGGCCTGCCCACGTACTTCAAGAACGTCTTCGAGGGCCATGTCGCGATCCAGTACTACGCCGGTACGACGCACGAGATCGCCGCGACCGGCGCCGAGATCGAGATCGGCCAGTACGAGGGCCAGCAGACGGTCTCCGACGCGACCTACTGGGGCCCGTCGTACCTGGTCGACAAGCTCTGGACCAAGTACGGCGAGATGACCTTCGAGACGATCCTCATCACCTGCCACTACCCGGTCAGCGCGAACAGCTTCGTCCTCAACTACGGCATGGTCATGCGCAAGAAGCCGGAGTTCGACGACGCGACCAACGACATGATCGCGGGCAAGATGCTCAAGGGCATCGGCAGCGGCTTCCTCGAGGACGTCAAGATCTGGAAGAACAAGACCCGGATCGACAACCCGCTGCTGTGCGAGGAGGACGGGCCGGTCTACCAGCTGCGCCGCTGGTACGAGCAGTTCTACGTCGACGTGGCCGACATCAAGCCCGAGATGGTGCAGCGCTTCGAGTTCGAGATCGACACCGCCAAGGCCGTGGACTTCTGGCAGAAGGAGCTCATGGAGAAGGCGGCGCTCGAGGCCAGCGCCACCGACAAGGCCCCCGCCGAGGCCTGATGCAGCCGCTCGAGTGCGGGCGCTGCGGGACCACCGTGCTGGTCTCGAAGTTCAGCGCCGAGCAGACGTCGATCCAGTGGCAGGTGGACAGCACCGTGTGCCCGTTCCGGTCGGAGCTCAGCGTCGGGGAGACCTGTCCGGCGCTGGCCGACTCGATCCGGGACGCGGTCCTGGCCGGTTCCGTGGGAGTGGAGCTCCGTGACGAGTGAGAAGCTGCGGCTGCGCGTCCTTGAGGTCGTGCAGGAGACCGGCGACGCGCACTCGCTCGTCTTCGACACTCCGGAGGGCCTGACCTACCAGCCGGGCCAGTTCCTCACGCTCCGCCTGCCGACCGACAACGGCGTCGTCGCGCGCTGCTACAGCGTCTCCAGCGCACCCGGCGTCGACGAGCACCTCAAGGTCACGGTCAAGCGGGTGCAGGACGGACGCGGGTCCAACTGGGTCTGCGACCACGTCGTCGAGGGCACCGAGCTCGACGTGCTTGCGCCGTCGGGCACGTTCACTCCCCGCTCCTACGACCGCGACCTGCTGCTGCTCGCGGGGGGCAGCGGCATCACCCCGGTCATGAGCATCATCAAGGCGACCCTGGCTCGGGGAACCGGCCGGATGCTGCTCGTCTACGCCAACCGTGACGAGCGCTCGGTGATCTTCCACAAGGAGCTGCGCGAGCTCGTCTCCGACAACCCCGAGCGGCTGGTCGTCGTGCACTGGCTGGAGACGGTGCAGGGGCTGCCGGTGCTCGACGCGCTGGCCCAGCTCGTCGAGCCCTGGGCCCACGCCGAGGCCTTCATCTGCGGGCCCGCGCCCTTCATGGACTGCGCCCACGACGCGTTGCGCGGCCTGGGCGTCTCCCGGGAGCGCATCCACGTCGAGCGCTTCACCTCGCTCGCCGGCGACCCTTGGCAGGAGGTCGAGGTCGCCGCCCCCGCGGCCGGCGAGCGGGTCGTCGACCTCGAGGTGGAGCTCGACGGCGACACGCACGAGCTTGAGTGGCCGGAGAGCGTGAAGCTGCTCGACCTGCTGCTGGACAAGGGCCTCGACGCGCCGTACTCCTGCCGCGAGGGCGCCTGCAGCGCCTGCTCGATGAAGATCGTCGAGGGCGAGGTCACGATGGACACCAACTCCGTCCTGGAGAAGGAGGACCTGGAGGAGGGCTGGCGGCTCGCCTGCCAGGCCCACCCGGTCACCGACGTCGTGAAGGTCACCTACTCCTGAGGCTCACCGTCCGGGTCCGCCCCGGGGCGTCGAGGACCGCCGTCGGCGGCCGGTACGACGACGCCCTGGTCGTCAAGGTCTCTGCCCGTGCGGTCGACGGGGCAGCGACGGAGGCGGTCCTCCGGGCGGTGGCCCAGGCTCTCGGCGTCCGCCCCTACGAGGTCATCCTCGTGACCGGCGCGACCAGCCGCACCAAGGTGCTCGAGGTGCCCGACGGGCTCGAGGAGCGGGTCGCCGCCCTGCTCGACGGCTGAGTCCGCGCGCGGCACGATCACAGCCGTGACCGACGTCGTGCTCGAGACCGGGAAGAGCTACACGGTGGCCTCGGCGGTCGAGTGGCCGGGCTGGACCAGGCGCGGCAAGGGGGAGGAGGCCGCGCTCGAGGAGCTGCTGGCCTACGTGCCGCGCTACAGGGAGGTCGCAGGACGCGGCTTCTCGCCGGGCGAGCTGCGCGTCATCGCGCGCGTCGGGGGCGGTGGGGCGGTCGACATGGGAGTGCCCGAGGCCAAGGGGTCGTGGGACGAGGGCCCGGTCACCGCGCAACAGCTCCGAGTCGTGACCCGGTGCTGGGAGCGCTTCGACGAGATCGCCGCCTCCGCCGGCGCCGAGCTGCGCAAGGGCCCGCGCGGTGGGGGTCGGGATCGCGACGCGGTGGTCGAGCACGTCCGGGAGGCCGAGCGCGCCTACGGCCGGGCCCTCGGGGTCAAGGTGCCGCCGCGCACCCCCTGGGCGGAGCAGCGCGAGCAGCTGCTGGCCCAGCTCCGGGCGGGGTCGACCGGCAGGTGGCCGACCCGCTACGCGGTCCGCCGGATCGCCTGGCACGTCCTCGACCACGCCTGGGAGATCGAGGACAAGGACCTCAGCCGAGGCTGACCAGCTTGGCACTGTCGTCCCAGACCCGCTGGGCCAGCGCCGGGTCCTGGCCGTCGTGCTTGACCGCGTGCGGCTTGCGCTTGACGTAGTACTCGCCGTTGCGGGCCTCGTCGGTGGTGGCGAGCCAGACGCCGGTGTCCGCGCCCTGCTTCGGCGACTTGATGAACGGGCGTGCGAGCTTCATGAAGACCACCCCCAGGACGTTGTCGCGGGCCAGCGACGTCGACACGAAGCCCGGGTGGAAGACCGTCGCTGTGGCCCCGGTGCCGTCCAGCACCTTCGCCAGCTGGGTGGTCATGAGGATGTTGGCGAGCTTGCTCTTGCCGTAGACCTTCATCGTGCTGAAGGCCTTGGCGCTCTGGTAGTCGTCGACGTCGATCGGCCCGAACGTGTGCGCGTCGCTGGCGGTCGTCACGACCCGCGCGGGCGCCGAGGCGACCAGGCGGTCCAGCAGCAGGCGGGTCAGCAGGTACGGCGCCAGGTGGTTCACGGCGAACATCCACTCGTACCCGTCGACGGTCTCCTGGCGCTTCGCCACGACGCCGCCGGCGTTGTTCATGAGCACGTGGATCTCGGGCAGGTCGGCGAGCAGCCGGTCGGCCAGGTCACGCACCTCGTCGAGCGAGGCGAAGTCGCACGGGTAGACCTCGACGGCTGCGGCCCCGAGGGAGCGGCAGGACTCGGCGACCTCGTGCAGCCGGTCCTTGTCGCGGCCGACCAGCGCCAGCCGCGCGCCCTGCGCCGCGAGGCCTCGTGCGATCTCCACCCCGATCCCGGAGCTCGCACCGGTGACGACACAGGACTTGCCGGACAGCTGGGTCATGCCGGAGATGAAACCACTCGACGGGGCTGAGAGGCTGGAGCCGTGACGGCGCCGGCGTGGAAGACGTGGACGGCGCTGTCGCTGGTGTACGTGGTCTGGGGCTCGACGTACCTCGCGATCGCCTTCGTCGTGGACGGCCTGCCGCCGCTGCTGACCGCGGCAGCCCGGTTCGCCCTCGCGAGTGCGCTGCTCGCCGGCTGGGTGTTGGTACGCCGTGGGCCGGCCGCCTTCCGGGCCAGCCGTCGAGCCTGGGTCAACGCGGCGGTCGTCGGCCTGCTCCTGCTCCTGGGCGGCAACGGCTTGGTGATGCTGGCCGAGGACCGGGACCTCCCCTCCGGCCTCGCTGCGCTGCTCGTCGCCGCCGTACCGCTCTTCGTCGTGGCCCTGCGCTTCGCGGCCCGGGACCGGCCGGCGCCCACGACGCTGCTCGGTGTGGGCCTGGGCTTCTGCGGCCTTGCGGTGCTGCTCCTGCCGGGGGCCCGGCCCGCCGGCGTACCGGCCCTGGCCGCCGGGATGGTGCTCCTGGCCAGCGGGCTGTGGTCGGTCGGGTCGTTCCTGGCGGGCCGGTGGGAGATGCCGGGCGACGGGCTCGTGACCGTGATCGGCGAGATGGCCGGTGGCGCTGTGGGGCTGCTCGCGACGGGGCTGCTGATCGGCGAGGGCGCGCCGTCGGGGCACGTCCCGGCGTCGGCGTGGTGGGCGTTCGCCTACCTGGTGGTGCTCGGGTCGGTGGTGGCGTTCACGGCGTACTCCTGGCTGCTGGGCAACGCGCCGCTGAGCCAGGTCTCGACCTACGCCTACGTCAACCCGGTCGTCGCCGTCGCCCTCGGCGCTGCCCTCAACGACGAGGACGTCACCGGCGTCGCCGTGGTCGGTGGCCTCATCACCGTGGTGGCCGTGGCCGTGGTGGTGTCCGAGGAGGGGCGGCGGCGCTACGTGCCGACCGAGCGGCAGGGCCGGTTGCGCAGCTCCGCGACGTAGTCGTCAGGGGCGCCCGCCTTCTCCGCCGCGTCCGCGAGCACGCCCAGGTAGCGGGCGCTCGGCAACCCGCCCTCGAAGCCGTCGAGCACGTAGACCCAGGCCAGCTGGTCGCCGGACAGGGTCTGCACCCGCACCCGGACCTTGCGGTAGAGGCCCAGGTCGGCCCCCTCCCACTGGTCGAGCACCCGCTCGTCCTGCGGGGTGACGTCGTAGAGGGAGACGTAGACGTGCCCGCCCGGGTCCTCCACGACCGTGGCGAGCGAGCCCTCCCAGCCCAGGTCCTCGCCGCCGAAGGTCAGCCGCCAGTCCTGCAGCCAGCCGCTGCCCGCGAGCGGGGAGTGGGGGCACCGCTCCTGCATCTGCGCCGGGTCCATGTTGCTGCCGTACGCCGCGTAGAGCGCCATGGCCGCAGCGTATCGGCGTACCGGCCGGGTGCGCCGTGAAGCCGGGCAGGCGCGTCGAGGTCTCGCTCTGCCAGGATGCGCCCCTGTGACGGTCTTCCCGGAGCTCGAGCTGCGCACCGAGCGGCTCCTGCTGCGCCCGCTGTCGGAGGACGACGTGCCCGGGCTGGTCGAGGGGGCCGGCGACCCGGAGACCCGCCGGTGGCGCCCGCTGCCGAGCCCCTACACCGAGGTGGAGGCGGCCGCCTGGGTGCGCGAGACGGCACCGGCGCGACGAAGGGACGGCCACGGGCTCGTCCTCGGCGTCGCGCGCGGTGGCTGCCTCGCCGGCAGCCTCGACCTCAAGCGCACCGAGTGGGTGTCCCGGGTGACCGAGATCAGCTACTGGGCGCACCCGTCGTACCGGGGGCTGGGGCTGACGACCGAGGCGGTGCGGGCGGTGGCGGAGTGGGTGATCCGCGACCAGGGCTTCGAGCGGGTCGAGCTGCGCATCGCGCCGGGCAACACGGCCTCGCTGCGGGTGGCCGAGAAGGCCGGCTTCACCCGCGAGGGGGTGGCCCGCAACGCCGGGTACGTCGATGCCGGCCGGGTGGACCTGGTGATCTGGTCCCTGGTCCCGGGCGACCTGTGAGCTCGGCTGGCTCTGAGCGGGGATCCAGCGCCGTTGGGGATCCCCAACCGTGTGGCCGGGCCTCTGAAACACCCATGGGGATCCCCAACCGTGTGGCCGGGCCTGCGAACCACCCTTGGGGATCCCCAACGGTGCCCGGGGGAGGGCGCCGCCGCGGGCCTGGAAGAATGGCCGTGTGACTCGGATCGCGATCATCGGGGGCGGACCCGCGGGCTACGAGGCCGCGCTCGTGGCGACCGAGCTGGGCGCCGAGGTCACCCTGGTCGACCGCGACGGCGTGGGCGGGATGTGCGTGCTCGCCGACTGCGTCCCGAGCAAGACGCTGATCGCCACGAGCGACGCGCTCACCAACCTCGCCCACGCCGACGAGGTCGGGGTGCGCGCCAACGGAAACGTCGCGGCCCACCTGCCCGAGGTGAACGCCCGGGTGAAGGCGCTCGCGCTGGCCCAGTCGTCGGACATCACCGAGCGGCTGGTCCGCGAGCGCGTGTCGATCCTGAGCGGCGAGGCGAAGCTGCTGCCGGGCCGGATGGTGCAGGTCGGGCACGAGACGATCGCCAGCGACGTCGTGCTGATCGCGACGGGGGCCCACCCCCGGGTCCTGCCCGGAGCGGAGCCCGACGGGGAGCGGATCCTCGACTGGCGCCACCTCTACGACCTGGAGGAGCTCCCCGAGCACCTGGTCGTGGTGGGGTCCGGCGTCACCGGAGCGGAGTTCGCCAGCGCCTACCTCGCGATGGGCTGCCAGGTGACCCTGGTCTCCAGCCGGGAGCGGGTGCTCCCGAGCGAGGACCCGGACGCCGCGGACCAGCTGCAGCAGGTCTTCGTCCGTCGCGGGATGCGGATCCTGCGCGGCCGGGCCGCCGGCGTGGAGCGCACCGCGGACGGCGTGGTGGTCAAGCTCTTGGACGGCTCGAGCGTGGCCGCCAGCCACTGCCTCATGACGGTCGGCTCGGTGCCGAACACCGAGGGGCTCGGGCTCGAGGAGGCCGGGGTCGCGGTCGACAAGAGCGGGTTCGTGACGGTGGACCGGGTGAGCCGCACGACCGCCGACGGCGTCTACGCCGCGGGCGACGTCACCGGCGTCCTGATGCTGGCGAGCGTCGCGGCCATGCAGGGCCGGATCGCGATGTGGCACGCCCTCGGCGAGGCCGTCGCCCCGCTGCGGCTGAGCACCGTCGCCGCCAACGTCTTCACCGACCCCGAGGTGGCGAGCGTCGGGATCACGCAGGCCCAGGTCGACACCGGGGCGGTGTCGGCGCTGAGCGTGCGGCTGCCCCTCGCGACCAACGCGCGGGCCAAGATGCAGGGCCTCACGGACGGCTTCGTGAAGCTCTTCGCGCGCCCCGGCTCGGGGCAGGTGCTCGGGGGCGTCGTGGTCGCGCCCCAGGCGTCCGAGCTGATCCTGCCGGTGAGCCTCGCCGTCCAGAACGGCCTGACGGTCGACCAGATCGCGCACACGTTCGCGATCTACCCCTCGCTGAGCGGCTCGCTGACCGAGGCCGCGCGCCAGCTGATGACCCCCGAGGCCTGAGTGCCCGAGACGCAGTGGCCGCCGGTGGCGGTCGTGATGGTGGTGCGCGACGAGGAGCTCCACCTCGCGGAGGCCGTGACCTCGATCCTGCGCCAGGAGTACCCCGGCCGGCTGCGCGTCGCGGTCGCGGTCGGTCCCTCCAAGGACCGGACGATGGAGGTGGCGCAGGACCTGGCTGCGGCCGACCCGCGGATCACCGTCGTCGAGAACCCCACCGGCCGCACCCCTGCCGGGCTCAACGCCGCGGTGGCCGCGACGGACGAGCCTGTGGTCGTCCGGGTCGACGGCCACGCGGTGCTCCCTCCGGGCTACGTGCGCCGCGGGGTCGAGCTGCTCGAGGAGACCGGGGCGGTCAACGTCGGCGGGATCATGGCCGCCGAGGGCACCAACGGGTTCGAGCGCAGCGTGGCGGCCGCCATGTCGAGCCCCTTCGGCGTCGGCGGCGGCCGCTTCCACTACGGCGGCGAGCCCGGTCCGGCCGACACCGTCTACCTCGGCGTCTTCCGGCGCGCCGCGCTCGAGCAGGCAGGCGGGTACGACGAGAGCTTCACCCGCGCCCAGGACTGGGAGCTCAACCATCGGCTCCGGGGCGCCGGAGGGCTGGTCTGGTTCGCGCCCGAGCTGCGGGTGACCTACCGGCCCCGGGCCTCGCTGAAGGCCCTGGCACGCCAGTACCGCGACTACGGCCGGTGGCGCCGCGTGGTGATGCGCCGGCACAGCGACTCGGTCCGCTGGCACTACCTCGTGCCCCCGGCGGCCGTCCTCGGCATCCTGGCCGGCCTGGCCCTCGTGCTGCTGGGCCAGCCGGTGGGCTGGCTCGCGCCCGGCGGGTACGCCGCCGCCAACCTCGCCGCCTCCGCCTTCGTCGGCCGGCGGCTGGGCCTTGGCGAAGCGGTCCGGCTGCCGCTGGTCTTCGCCACCATGCACCTGTGCTGGGGATGGGGCTTCCTGACCAGCCCCCGCGGGCTCGGCCGCTCGTGACCTGCCCTCCGATACCCTTGCCCGTGCCCTCGCCCGCGTCGGAAGAGCCTTTGTGAAGCCATCTGCCGTGTCCCCCGAGGACGAGTACCTGGGGGAGCACCACGTCTACGAGCCGCACCGCGTGGGGCTGCCGAGGCTGCGTCCCTACGTCCGCGAGATCTGGCGGCGCCGCTCCTTCGCGACCGAGCTGGCGCACACCAAGATGGACGCCGCCAACACCGACACGGTGCTCGGCCAGCTCTGGCTGGTCATCAACCCGCTGCTGCTCGCGGGCGTCTACTACCTGCTCGTCTCGGTGCTGAGCAACGGCCAGCACTCGGGGCTGGACTACCTGGCGCACATCACCGGCGCACTGTTCGTCTTCTACTTCATCTCGGGGTCGATGACCAACGGAGCCAACGCCGTCACCAGCAGCGGCCGGCTGATCATGAACACGTCGTTCCCGAAGATGCTGCTGACGCTGTCGGTCGTCTACCAGTCGCTGCGCCGGTTCCTGCCGACGATGATCGTGTACTTCGCGATCCACTTCGCCGCGGGCCTCGGTGTGGGCCCCGAGCTCGTCTGGCTGGTGCCGGTCCTCCTCCTCGCGACCGTCTTCGCCCTCGGCCTGGCCAACGTCCTGGCGACGCTGCAGGTCTACTTCCGCGACACGGCAGGCTTCCTGCCCTACTTCGTGCGCATCTGGCTCTACGTCTCGCCGATCCTGCTGACCGTCGACCAGATCAAGGACAAGTTCAAGGGCCTGCACCCGATCAACCCGCTCTACTCGATCCTCGGCTGCTGGAGCTCGGTGATCGACCACGGCGAGGCGCCGGACCCGGCCCTCCTGGCCCAGGCGGTCGCCTGGTCGGTCGGCACGTTCGTGGTCGGTGCCCTCGTCTTCATGTCCCGGGAGCGTGAGTTCGCTGTCCGCATCTGACGCCACGCAGGCTCCCGAGCAGGCCGAGGAGCCGCAGGAGCGCGACATCGCGATCCGGGTCCAGGACCTGAGGATCACCTACCGCACCAACCTGCAGAAGCAGCCGACGCTGAAGAGCACCCTCGTCCGGCTGGGCCGGCGCGAGCGGATCATCCGCGAGGTCCAGGCGATCAAGGGCATCTCGCTCGAGGTGCCCGAGGGCACCGTGCTGGGCATCGTGGGCGCCAACGGCGCCGGCAAGTCCACGCTCATGCGCGCGGTCGCGGGCATCCTGCCGCCCACCGAGGGCCGGATCGAGGTCCACGGCAAGGTCAGCACGCTGCTGTCCCTCGGCGTCGGCTTCAACGCCGCGCTCACGGGGCGCCAGAACGTCGTGCTCGGCGGCCTGGCCGCCGGCCTGACCCGCAAGGAGATCGCCGAGAAGTACGACGAGATCGCGGCCTTCGCCGAGCTCGAGGACTTCATGGACATGCCGATGCGGACCTACTCGTCCGGCATGTTCGGCAGGCTGGCCTTCGCGGTCGCGGTGCACATGGACCCCGACATCCTGCTGATCGACGAGGCGCTGTCCGCCGGTGACGCCCACTTCAAGGAGAAGGCGCGCACGAAGATGGACGAGCTCGTGGCGAAGGCGCGCACGATGCTCGTCGTCAGCCACGGCCTCAGCACCATCCGGGACATGTGCGACGAGGCGATCTGGATGCACAAGGGCGAGCTGATGATGCGCGACAAGCCGCAGCAGGTGATCAGCGCCTACACCCGGTTCCTCAAGGTCGGCGAGACGCCCGCCACCATGGAGGACTTCTAAGCCGGTACGCCGAGCAGTCGGCGTACCTCCTAGGCCTCGGCGGTCTCCGGTCCGGCGTCCGGCAGCAGCCGGTAGCGCGCCTCGGTGAGGCCCAGCACCGCCTCGGTGCCCGGCCGCATCAGCGCGGCGCGGCGCACCGCGTAGGCGGCGTACCGGTCGAGCGCGACCAGCACGTCGGCCTCGCGCAGCGCGGCCCAGGCGGCGGCGTCGGTGCGCACGAGCGTCCAGGTGCGCCGGGGCAGCTTCACCTTCTCGACCAGCCGCGGCACGACCCGGGTGCGCCACTGCGACTGCACCCAACGCGGGGAGAGCCGACCGGGCCGCCCGCCGACGGAGGCCTTCAGCCGCCGGACCTTGACGCCGAGCCCCTCCGCCGGCTTGCTGTCGAGGCGGCTGAGCACGGTGACCTGGTAGCCCGCCTGCCGGAGCCCGGGCACGGTGGTGCGCAGCGCGACCGGGACGAGCTTGGTGGTGCCGAGCAGCACGACCTTCGCGCCCGGCCGGGGGGTGACGGCCGGAAGGTCCACGGAGGTGTCGACGGCGGCCGGCTCGGGCGAGACGGGGGACGGCTCGGCCACCAGCTCGATCGCCCCCTCGACGGCGGGCTCGACGAGCCGGGCGCGGGTGAACCGCTCCGCGTGCTCCCGCGCTGCCCGTCGCTGCTCGACCGTGGCCTCGACCGCCAGGTGGGCGGCGCGGACGAAGGCGGCGGCGAGGTCGTCGGGCTCCAGCGACTCCGTCGGCGCCCACAGCGGGTAGCCCTCGAGCACCTCCGCGGCGGCGTGGTCCTTGGCGTGGGCCGACATGATCGGGTGGCCGGTCGCGAGGTACTCGTAGACCTTGCCGCTGGTGACGTAGCGGCCGCCGATGAGGGCCAGCACCAGGGCGTCCCAGCCGCGGTAGGCGTCGTGCACCTCGGACTTGCGGACCGGCCCGCCGTAGGAGACCCCGTCGCCCTGGCGTGCGGCCACCAGGGCCGCGTGGCCGCCGGCCCCGGAGGCGTATCCCGCTCCCATGTGCCCGCGGAACTCCAGCGTCGCGCCCTTCAGCAGCGGCTCCTCACGACGCGCCTTCCGCCAGCCGTCGAGCAGCGCCGTGAGCTGCGGCAGGCCCAGGGTCATGGTGCCGAGGTAGCCGAAGCGCAGCGGCGGCTCGGCCTTGTCGTAGTCGGAGCCGGCGTCGAGCAGGTCGGGGTCGAAGCCGTTGCGGACCACCCGGAAGCGCTCCACCAGGTCGGCGTACCGGTCGGCGTAGAAGTCCTTGATCCGCCCGTTGACGAACCACACCTGCGACGCGTGGCTCAGCACGTCGCGCTCGATCAGCCCCTGCGGCGAGTCCTCCTCGAACGCGACGTCCCCGGACACGACGTCGAGCGACCAGCCGTCCCGGTAGTCGACGACGTAGGGCACGCCGGCGGTGCGGTGCAGGTGGCGGGCGGCGGAGAGCGTGACGTAGGGCATCGGGGAGGCCATCAGCAGGTCGGCCGGCCGCTCGGCGTGCACCCGCTCGACGGCCTCGGCGAAGGCGTCGCGCCACAGCCCGAAGACCTGCTCCGGGAAGTCGGCCCTGGTCCGCTCGAAGTGCGCGGTGCGCCAGCCGTCGGGGTCCTTGGCCCGCTCCTCGCTCCAGCGCAGCAGGTCGGGCTCGAGGTCCTCGCGGGCGACGTCGATGCCGACCCGGCGGATGCGCGGGTGCAGGCCCTGCAGCGTGGTCGGGTCGATCCCGGTCTCGCGGCGCCAGCTGGCGTCGGCGAGCGACACCGCGGTGACGTCCCAGCCCCGGGCGGCGAACGCGTTCGCCACCGCCCGCATCCGGTAGCTGCCGCTCTTGGCGGCGGGCGGGAAGCCGTAGGCGAGGTAGACCAGGTGCGGCACGTCGTTCCTTCGTCTCGTCAGGTGCTTGCGGTACGGCGATGGGCGGGCGTCATGGCCGGGGGACCGGCCAGCGGAGCAGGCGCCGGTACCCGCGTGCGGCCACCCGGGCGCCGAGCCGCCGGTCGAGCCAGCGCCAGGCCAGCTCGCGGGCGTCGTCGGGCGGCTCGAGCACGCGCCGGGCCGCCTGCTCCGGCGTGTCGACGACCCACTCGGGAGCACAGGTCTCTCCGGGCGCGCCGAAGGGAGCCACGATCGGCCACCGGCGCACGACCGGGAGCAGGCCGCCCTCGACCGCCTCGTGCAGGCCGACGGCGAAGCCCTCGCGGACGCTCGTGGAGAGGATCACGGACGCGTGCTCCCCCAGCGTCGTCACGTCGTCGAGCCACGGCAGGTGGTCCACGGCCCCGGCCACGTCGGGGCGGGCCGCGCGCTCGCGGTAGGCGTCGGCGTACCGGTTGACGGCGGGGCTGGTGCTCGGCTCGGCGAAGAGGTCCGGCCCGACGAGCAGCAGCCGCCATCGCGGGTCCTCGGCCCGCACCGCGGCGAGCACGTCCAGCGCCCAGACCGGGTCCTTGACCGGCTGGGCCCAGCCGACCAGGGCCATCACGTGCGGCTGTCGGGCCGGGGGAGGCGATCCGTCGAGCCGCCCCGCAGGTGCGTGCGGGGGGAGCAGGCCACGACGGACCTTGCCGGTGCGCGGTACGACGGTCTCGAGCAGCCGTCCGATGTGCCCGGCGACGACGACGAGCCGGTCGACGCGTTCCCAGGACACGAAGGGCGGCTGGGGCGACAGGGCCTCCAGGCTGTGCACCCGCACGACCACCTCGACGTCCTCCGGCGCGGTCGCGGAGACGAGCACGGCTGCCTCGTCGCACCAGTCGACGAGCACCTGGTCGGCCCAGGCGTAGGCCTGGGCGAGCTGCTCGGGGACCTCCGGCCGTGCACCCTCGCGGGCCGCCACCCGGAGCGCGGACATCGCGGCGCCGCGCGGGATCACCCAGCCGTCGCCCTGCAGGTCGGTGAGGACGACTTCACGCAGCTCCACACCGGCCCGCTCCGCGCTCGTGCGGAGCTGGTCCAGGAAGTTCGAGCCGCGCTGCGTCACGAGGAGCACCCGGCGCACGCGCGGGCGCGCCCAGCGACGCCACCAGGGCCGCTCGGGGATCGCCTGGTCGAGCCAGACGGCGACCTTCGCGCCGCGCACCGAGCGGGTCCAGCCCCGGGCGTCCTCCGCGAGGGGGGAGGTCGTGCCGTGGGTGTGCAGCGAGCGGTCGAGCAGCAGCTCCCACGCGAGGTGCAGCAGGCGCGCGGCGGCTTCGCGCTGGTCCTTGTCGAAGCGGCCGTCGCTCGCGGCCACCAGCGACGCGGCGCCGCGCAGCACCTCCTCGTGGGGCGGGTCGTCGCCCGCCGCCATCCGGGCGAGCAGCCAGGACTGGTCCAGCGTCGCCCGCAGCTCTGCGCCCGTCACCAGCGGGTCGGCGGAGGCGCACACCTCCACGGCGGCCTCCGGCGCACCGGCCCGACGCAGGGCCCGGGCCACCTGCGGAGCGGCGATCAGGGAGGCGGTCCGGGTGCTGGGATCCTCGAACGCCTCGTGCCAGGCGAGGCGCACGGCGTCCGAGTCGGCCACACGACCTCGCACGGCGTCGCGCAGCAGCGGGGCGAGGGGCGTGGCCATCGCGCCCGGACTCTACCGCCCGGCGCGTAGGGTGATCGTCGCTCGGACACTCGACAGGGGGGCATCGGTGCGCTGGCTCGTCACCGGAGGCGCGGGGTACATCGGCGCGCACGTCGTCGCGACCCTCGCGGAGGGCGGGCACGAGGTGGTCGTGCTCGACGACCTGTCGACCGGCCTGCGTGAGCGGGTGGTGCCCGGGAGCCGCTTCGTCGAGGGCTCGGTGCTGGACGCCGCGGCGGTCCGCAGCGCCCTGGCGGGGGTCGACGGGGTCGTGCACACGGCGGCCAAGAAGCAGGTGGGCGAGTCGGTGGCGCAGCCGCTGCACTACTACCGCGAGAACGTCGGCGGGCTGCAGGTGCTGCTCGAGGAGTGCGTCGCCGCGGGCGTCGGCCGGTTCGTCCTGTCGAGCAGCGCCGCGGTGTACGGCGAGGCTGAGGGCGAGACGGTCCACGAGGGCAGCCGGACGGTGCCGTCGTCGCCGTACGGCGAGACCAAGCTGGCCGGCGAGTGGCTGGTCAACGCCTGCGCGCGGGCGCACGGGCTGTCCGCCGTGAGCCTGCGCTACTTCAACGTGGCCGGCGCCGGCGCCCCGGAGCTCGGGGATGCGGGCATCTTCAACCTGGTGCCGCTCGTCTTCGAGGCGCTGGAGGCAGGACAGCGGCCCCAGGTCTTCGGGGCGGACTACCCCACCGCGGACGGCACCTGCGTGCGCGACTACGTGCACGTGGCCGACCTGGCGCGGGCGCACCTGCTCGCTGCTGACGCGCTCGGCGAGCCCGGCCTGGCAGCCACCTACAACGTCGGACGGGGCGAGGGCGCCAGCGTGCTCGAGGTCCTCGGGGTGGTCGCCGAGGTGACCGGCCGTGACACCGCCTACGACGTCGTGCCGCGCCGCCCGGGCGACCCGCCGCGGCTGGTCGCGGAGGTCGACCGCATCCGCGAGGACCTCGGCTTCGTCGCCGAGCACCCGCTGCCGGACATGGTTGCCAGCGCCTGGGAGGCGTGGCAGCGCCGGCCCGGTTCTCGCGGCGGTCCCTGAGCCGGACCGGCGCGAGCCGCTGAGCCGGAAGGGGACGTCGCTCCGGAGCGCGCCGGCGGGCCCCACTAACCTCTTGGGGACCGCCAGGGTCGACCCGAGGAGCCGCCCGATGCCCGTCCACCCGAGCGCCGACGTCGACGACCGGGCGGTGCTGGGGGACGGCACCAGCGTCTGGCACCTGGCCCAGGTGCGCGAGGGCGCGGTCCTGGGCAAGGGCTGCATCATCGGGCGGGGCGCCTACGTCGGCATCGGCGTGACCATGGGCGACCACTGCAAGGTCCAGAACTACGCCCTCGTCTACGAGCCGGCCGTCCTTGGCGCCGGCGTCTTCGTCGGCCCCGCGGTGGTGTTCACCAACGACCACTACCCGCGCTCGGTGACCCCCGACATGGAGCTCAAGCGCGGGGACGACTGGGAGCCGGTCGGCGTCACCGTGCGCGACGGCGCAAGCATCGGCGCCCGCGCGGTGTGCGTCGCGCCGGTCACGATCGGCGCCTGGGCGATGGTCGCGGCCGGCTCCGTGGTGGTGAAGGACGTGCCCGACTTCGCGCTCGTCGCAGGCGTCCCGGCCCGCCGGATACGCTGGGTCGGCCACGCCGGCGTCCCGCTGGAGCCCGCCGGAGAGAACCTGTGGCGGTGCCCGGAGACCGGCCGCACGTACGTCGAGAACGAAGAGACCCTTCAGGAGCAGCAGTGACCGAGATGATCCCCGCCGCGAAGCCGATCATCGGCGACGACGAGCGGGAGGCGGTCGACCGCGTGCTCCGCAGCGGCATGATCGCCCAGGGCCCGGAGGTCGCGGCGTTCGAGCAGGAGTTCGCCGACCAGCTGGTGGCCGGCCGCACCTGCGTCGCCGTCAACTCCGGTACGTCGGGGCAGCACCTCGGTCTCCTGGCCACCGGCGTCGGTGCGGGCCAGGAGGTCATCGTCCCGAGCTTCACCTTCGCGGCCACGGCCAACTCGGTCGCCCTGACCGGCGCGACCCCGGTGTTCGTCGACATCGAGCCCGACTACTTCTGCCTGGACCCGGCTGCGGTCGAGGCTGCCGTGACCGAGCGGACCGTCGGCATCATGCCGGTGCACCTCTACGGGCACCCGGCGGACATGCCCGGGCTGCAGGCGGTCGCCGACCGGCACGGCCTGAAGGTCTTCGAGGACGCCGCCCAGGCGCACGACGCGTCGCTCGGCGGCCAGAAGGTCGGCACCTTCGGGCACTTCGCGATGTTCAGCCTCTACCCGACCAAGAACATGACGTCGGGCGAGGGCGGCATGGTGTCCTGCGCCGACGACGAGCTGGCGCGCCGGGTGAGGCTGTTCCGCAACCAGGGCATGGAGAAGCAGTACGAGAACGAGGTCGTGGGCCTCAACAACCGGATGACCGACATCCACGCCGCCATCGGCCGGGTGCAGCTCACCAAGCTGGCCGGGTGGACCAAGACCCGCCAGGAGAACGCCGCGTTCCTCGACGCCAACCTCGAGGGCGTCGTCATCCCGCCGGTCGCCGACGGCGCGGTGCACGTCTACCACCAGTACACGATCCGGGTCCCCGAGGACCGGGACGGCTTCGTCACCGCCCTGCGCGAGGAGCACAAGGTCGGCTGCGGCGTCTACTACCCGATCCCGAACCACCGGCTGCCGTCCTACGGCCTGACCCTCGACCTGCCCGAGACGGAGCGCGCCGCCCGCGAGGTCGTGTCGCTGCCGGTGCACCCGTCGCTGTCGCAGGGCGACCTCGAGCGCATCGTCACCGCCGTGAACGCGCTGGCGAAGGCCGGCGCCTGATGGCGCTGCGCGCCGGCCTCATCGGCCTGGGGATGATGGGGCGCCACCACGCCCGCGTGCTGCGCAGCCTCGACGACGTCGAGCTGGTCGCCGTGGCCGACCCGGGCGGCGACCCGCACGGCGTGGCCGGGGGCCTGCCGCTGGTGTCCACCGTCGAGGAGCTCATCGCCCTCGGGATCGACTACTGCATGGTCGCGGTGCCGACGATCTACCACGAGGAGATCGGGCTGGCACTGGCCGCGGCCGGCGTGCACGCGATGATCGAGAAGCCGCTCGCCCAGGACGGCCCGGCGGCGCTCCGGCTCGCGATGGCCTTCGAGAAGGCCGGCCTCGTCGGTGCGGTCGGCCACATCGAGCGCTACAACCCGGCGCTGCAGAGCCTCCGGGTCCGGCTGGAGCAGGGCGAGCTCGGCGACGTCTACCAGGTGCAGACCCGTCGCCAGGGCCCCTTCCCCGCCCGCATCGCCGACGTCGGCGTGGTCAAGGACCTTGGCACGCACGACATCGACCTCACCTCCTGGGTCACTCAGCAGCCCTTCACGTCGGTCGCCGCGCGCACGGCCTTCAAGTCCGGCCGGGAGCACGAGGACCTGGTGGCGGTCGTGGGCCAGCTCGCCGACGGCACGGTGACCAACCACCTCGTGAACTGGCTGTCCCCGCTCAAGGAGCGGGTCACGATCGTCACGGGGGAGAAGGGCGCCTTCGTCGCCGATACCCTCACCGCCGACCTCACCTTCTTCGCCAACGGCGTCGTGCCCACCTCGTGGGATGCGATCGCGAAGTTCCGCGGCGTGAGCGAGGGCGACATGATCCGCTACGCCATCGCCAAGCCCGAGCCGCTGCGCGTGGAGCACGAGGCCTTCCGTGACGCGGTGCTCGGCAAGGACGCCGACATCGTCACGATGCGCCAGGGGCTCGCGACCGTCGCGGTCGCCGAGGCGGTCCTCGCCTCCGCCCAGACCGGTCGCACCGTCGACCTCGACTGAGCACCCACCCGTCCCGCAACCCTTGGAGCCACAGGCCGTGAAGGTCGCCGTCATCGCACTCGGGAAGATCGGTCTCCCGCTCGCCGTCCAGTTCGCCCTCAAGGGGCACCAGGTGGTCGGGTCCGACGTCAACGCCGAGGTGGTCGACCTCGTCAACAAGGGCGTCGAGCCGTTCCCGGGCGAGGCGCACCTGGCCGAGCACCTGGCGGCCGTCGTGGGCGACGGCCGGCTGCGGGCCACGACCGACACCGCGAGTGCGGTCGCCGAGTCGGAGGCCGTCGTCGTCGTCGTACCGCTGTTCGTCGACGGCGAGGGCGTGCCGGACTTCGGCTGGATGGACAGCGCGACCCGCGACATCGCCCGCGGCCTCAAGCCCGGGACGCTGGTGTCCTACGAGACCACGCTGCCGGTCGGCACGACCCGCGACCGCTTCGGCCCGATGCTCGAGGAGGGCTCCGGCCTCTCGGTGGGCGAGGACCTGTTCCTGGTGTTCAGCCCGGAGCGGGTGCTCACCGGCCGGATCTTCCAGGACCTGCGCCGCTACCCCAAGCTGGTCGGCGGCGTCGACGAGGCCAGCGCCGCGCGCGGTGTGGAGTTCTACGAGGCGGTGCTCGACTTCGACGAGCGTCCCGACCTGGCCCGCCCCAACGGCGTGTGGGACCTGGGCAGCGCCGAGGCGTCGGAGATGGCGAAGCTCGCCGAGACGACGTACCGCGACGT
>Ga0190269_10000619_pt1 | contig 17957 bp, 12 predicted proteins | sample Popmic249IS_FD_133749 | JGI IMG/M metagenome (GOLD analysis project Ga0190269, IMG submission 133749) | Populus adjacent soil microbial communities from riparian zone of Blue River, Arizona, USA - 249 IS | ecosystem: Environmental > Terrestrial > Soil > Riparian zone | place: USA: Arizona... | reverse complement strand
GGACGGCCACAGCAACTACGGCCGGGCACTGCGTGGATTCGTCACCGACTCGCTGGACGCGGTCGGCCCGCGGACGTCCGTCCTCATCCTCGGCGACGCCCGGACGAACGGCGGGGACCCGAACCTCGCGGCCGTGCGTCAGATCGTCGACCGGGCGCGGCGGACGTACTGGCTCAACCCGGAGCCGCGCGGATCCTGGGGGAGCGGCGACTCGGCCACCGAGGCGTACCGCACGCTCGTGGAGATGTACGAGTGCCGCAACGCCGACCAACTCACCCAGGTCATCAGCCGCGTCCTGCCCGTCTAGGTGGGCGGGCTCCAGGTCACGGAAGACTCCTGTGATCAGGTTAGATGTAGCCGTGACGGCGACTCTCCTGGACGGCAAGGCAACGGCGGCCCTGGTTCGGGCGGAACTCCGCGATCGGGTGGCCGCGCTCCGCAAGCGAGGTGTGACGCCGGGCCTCGGCACGGTGCTGGTGGGCGACGACCCGGGTTCCCGGGCGTACGTGGCCGGTAAGCACCGCGACTGCGCCGAGGTCGGCATCGAGAGCATCCGGGTCGATCTGCCCGCCGACGCCTCCCAGCAGGACGTCGAGGGCGCGGTGGCGCGGCTGAACGCGGACCCGGCCTGCACGGGCTACATCGTCCAGCTCCCGCTGCCCAAGGGCCTCGACGCCAACCGGGTGCTCGAGCTGATGGACCCCGACAAGGACGCCGACGGCCTGCACCCGACCAACCTCGGCCGTCTGGTGCTGGGCGTACCCGCTCCGCTTCCGTGCACCCCGCGAGGCATCGTGGAGCTGCTTCGCCGCTACGGCGTCAAGCTCGACGGTGCGGAGGTGGTCGTCGTCGGCCGCGGGCTCACCGTCGGCCGCCCGCTGGGCCTGTTGCTCACCCGGCGCACCGAGAACTCCACCGTGACCCTCTGCCACACCGGTACGCGTAACCTCGCCGAGCACACGCGGGCCGCCGACATCGTCGTGGTCGCCACCGGGCACGCCCACATGCTGACGCCCGAAATGGTGAAGCCGGGTGCGGCCGTGCTCGACGTCGGCATCACGCGTACGGAGGCCGGTCTGGCCGGAGACGTGGATCCCGAGGTCCGCGACGTCGCGGGTTTCCTGGCGCCGATGCCGGGCGGGGTCGGCCCGATGACGCGGGCGATGCTGCTCGCGAACGTCGTCGAGACCGCTGAGCGATTCGCGGGCTGACCGGGCCATTACAAGTAGTCAAAACGTCGTAACGATGCGCAACGGCCCGTTCGGAGAAATTCCGGGCGGGCCTTCGTTGTGAATCACGTGGAGTGAACTCACTCAGAGTCATCAATCAGGTACGAAATGCAGTGACGTCTGTATTCCCCGGGAAAGTCGTGGCCAGCGTTACGCCGGTTCCGCTTTTTATCGGTGTCAGTTTTCTGACACTCTAGGCGGCGGCTGTTTGGTCGCAAGGTTGACAACATGCACGGAGCCTGTGGGGCACACTGTTCCTGAGAACTTTTACAGAAACCCCATAGATGGACATAAGAACCAACGGACATTGAGGACTTAAGCCATCTTCCAGTCGATCGTTGCACCTTCAACCGATTCGTCACACCCGACTAAACGGACTTGGGGTTGTTTTTCCGAAATTGCTGTACACCTTGGTCGGCAATTGACAAAGTGACATGAAGTTTTGACCGCACCTTCACATGAGAGTGCGCATGTTGCTTATGATCGGTTCTTCGGAGGCTTCTTTGCGGTCCGTGAAGGGGTCACCGAGTCACCACGAGCAAGTTGGACATAAAGGTAGATGCGTGCAATGCAGGGAGATTCTTGGATGGACGGCATGGAGGGGACCTGCCGAGTCACGGTGCGTGAATAGCGCCGTGGTCGTAAATCCGAGATCCACTGCCCGCCCGGGCCTCCCGACCGGCTGTCGCCGGTCGGCGTTCGGGCATGCCGAGCTGACGGAGCGGTCGGCCCAGTTCACCCAGGACGGTGTCCACGTGTCCACCGGCCGAACCCACATTTTCGATGTCCGTGTCAGTCAGGGGCGCACCGCTCCTGTCGGAGGAGGGCTGCAATGACCGCGCCGAATCGGGCTGCGACGAGCGATGACGACTCGTCACAGTCCCCCAACTCGGCTGTTGGCCGGGTGCGCGTCCCCTCGGCGCGCCCGGCCGCCGATTCCGATGGATCGGCGGTCGGTTCCGATCGCTCCGAGGAGCGCGCTCCGGATGGCGGTGCCTGGCAGCCCGAGGCTGCCGGCCGCGCCTCGGTGAGCGGCTCCGCCTCCGTCAGCGGGTCCGCGTCCGTGAGTGGCTCCGCGTCCGTGGGCGGACCGGCCGGCCGGGCGAGTGTCCCGGTGCCGCCGCCCGCCGACGAGCGGGCCTCGTCGGGCCGCGCCAGCGTGCCGGTGCCGCCTCCGGCCGAGCCGCAGGACCGTGGCGCTCAGCCGACCGGTCGCGCCCGGATCCCGGTCGCGCGACCGGAGCCGGACGCCGACCAGGGCTACTTACCCGGCGGCGCGGGCCAGGGCTACGAGCAGCCCGCTGCCTACGGCACGGCCCGGCCGTCCCACTACGACGCGCCTGCGCCCCAGTACGGCGGGCAGCAGTACGACACGCGCCCCCAGTACGACGAGCCCCGCCGCGAGGCGGAGCCGCCCCGGCAGCCCCGCTACGGCGAGCAGCCCCCCTACGGCGAGCAGCCGCCCTACGGCGAGCGTCCGCAGTACGGGGAGCCCCAGCAGCCCCCGTACCGGCAGCCCGAAACGCGGGGTGGGCACGGCTACGAGGACAGCGGCGAGTACATCCGTCCGATCTTCATCGACGCTCCGCCGATGCCGGCGCCGAGCCACGAAGAGACGACGCTGCTCGACATCGTCCAGGAACCGTTCGGCCCCGCACCGCGCATGGTGGCGATCGGCCGGGCGACGGTGCCGGTGTTCTCCCGCCCGGATGCGCGGGAGGAGATCCCCGAGACCGGTCTGGACGCCGCGTTCGAACTGGACAAGACCGGCCAGTTCGGCATCGAGCGACTGCACGGCCCGCGCGAGACCTACGACTACGAGGGCTACAGCACGCTGGCCGGCCCTCTCCAGGCCGCGCCGCAGGGGGAGTACAAGGTCCAGCTCCGGCGGCTGTTCCGCCGCCGGCCGTTCCGCACCGCGATCGTCACGCTGCTCGCGCTCACCGTCGAGGTGACGTTCTTCGCGTGGCTGCTCGTCGCCGGGCACCTGCCGAAGGTCGAGGGCAACCAAGCCCTCTACGCGGCGACGATCTTCGTCGTCGCGGCGACCGCGCTGGTCGAGTTCTTCCGGCTGATCAACGTGCTGACGCTCTGCATCATGACGTTGAGCGTCCGCGACCCGATCCCGGTCGTTCCGCAGTCCGGCCTCCGGGTCGCGTTCCTGACCACGATCGTCCCCGGCCGCGAGCCGGTCGACGTGGTGCGGCGCACGCTCATCGCCGCCAAGCACATCCGCCACGACGGGCCGTTCGACGTCTGGCTGCTCGACGAGGGCGACGACGACGAGGTGAAGGCGATGTGCGCCGAGCTCGGCGTCCGCCACTTCACCCGGCGTCACGTCCCGCAGTGGAACACCAAGCACGGTCCGCACAAGGCGCGGACCAAGCACGGCAACTACAACGCCTGGATCATCAGCCACGCGCGCGAGTACGACGTGTTCGTCTCGGTCGACCCCGACCACGCGCCGTTGCCGAACTACTGCGAGCGGATCCTCGGGTACTTCCGTGACCCGAATGTCGGCTTCGTCATCGGCCCCCAGGTCTACGGCAACTACGACAACTTCGTGACGCGGTGGGCGGAGTCGCAGCAGTACCTGTTCCACTCGGTGCTGCAGCGGGCCGGCAACCGGCTCGGCATCCCCATGCTGGTCGGCACGAACAACGCGGTCCGCATCGATGCGCTGCTCTCGATCCGCGGTCTGCAGGACTCGATCACCGAGGACATGGCGACGAGCATCGTCGCCCACACCACGAAGAACCCGGCGACCGGCAAGAAGTGGCGCTCGGTCTACACCCCGGACGTCCTCGCGGTCGGCGAGGGCCCCGCGTCCTGGACCGACTTCTTCACCCAGCAGCACCGCTGGTCGCGCGGCACCGACGAGGTGCTCCTTCGGTCGTTCTGGAAGCGCGGCTGGAGCCTCGGCCCGCGCCGGATGCTGCACTACCTGCTGTTGATGTCGTTCTACCCGCTGACCGCGCTCGCCTGGCTGCTCGGTGCCGCCACGATCGGGCTCTCGGTCGTCCTCGGGACGAAGGGCGTGCAGGTTCCGCTGCAGGTCTGGCTGATGCTCTACGTGGACGCCGCCGTGCTCCAGATCGGTCTGTACTTCTGGAACCGAAGGCACAACGTCAGTCCACACGAGAGCGCAGGTTCGTCCGGCGCGGTCGGCATGCTGATGTCCACGATGTCGGCGCCGATCTACGTCTCGTCGTTCGTCGGAGCGCTGCTGGGCCGCAAGAGCGGTTTCGTCGTGACGCCCAAGGGCGACTCAGCGAGCCCCGACCGGCTCCGCACGTTCAGCCTGCACCTCGCCTGGGCCGCGTTCTTCGCGGCGCTGGTGGTCGTCTCGATCCCGCTCGGCCACGCCTGGGGTCCGCTCTGGATCTGGCCGCTGCTCAACTGCTTCATCTGTCTGCTGCCCGTGATCATCTGGCGCTACGAGATCCCGCTGCGCCGCCGTCAGGCGCGTAAGGCCGCCGCCGCCTATCCGCAGTCCGCACGCAACAATCACCTGGAGACCGCTGCATGAGTCCCCGGAAAAAGCCGTCGTTCGGCCGCCGCTTAGTCACCCTGGTGACGTCCGCCGGCGTGATCGCGGTCCTCGCGATCGTCAACCGGCCGATGGTCGCCTTCGGCCAGGAGCAGTACCACCAGTTCCAGATCAACCGGGACTCCTACAAGTCCGAGTACGGCCACTGGGACATGCTCCCGGTGCCGTCGAACTTCCAGGTCAACGCGATCCACGCGGCGCTGCTGCCCACCGGCAAGGTGCTGATCATCGCGGGCTCGGGCAACAAGGAAGACCAGTTCAAGGCCGGCACGTTCAAGACGCTGATCTGGGACCCGAAGACCAACCACTTCAAGATCGTCACGACGCCGACCGACATCTTCTGCGCCGGCCACGCCTTCCTCACCAACGGCAACCTGCTGGTCGCCGGTGGCACGAAGAAGTACGAAGTGCTCGAGGACAAGATCACCCACGCCGCGGGCGTCCTGAAGATCAAGCAGGAGAGCCCCGAGGGCGACGTCACCGAGTTCGACAAGGGCACGATCGTCACCTCGAAGACCGGCGTGAAGTTCAAGCTGACCAGTGACGTGAAGGTCCCGCCCGCGACGAAGAAGATCGTCGACGGCGAGTTCGACATCACCGCGGGTGAAGCCGAGGTGTGGATCGAGGCCGTCGAAAAGGGCAAGGATTCGGTCATCCCGGAGTCCATGCAGTTCGACATCGAGGGCCTGACCGGCGAGGACAAGAAGACCGTCTACGGCATCGCCGAGAAGGTCACGATGGAGAAGCAGGAGTACACCGGCGCGGAGTACTCCTACGAGTTCAACCCGTTCACCGAGAAGTACGAGCGCACCGGCAACCTCAACGAGCCGCGCTGGTACCCGACGCTGGTCCCGACCGCCGACAACCAGGTGCTCGCGCTCTCGGGCCTCGACCAGTTCGGCCGGATCGACACCGGCAAGACCGAGGTCTACAACGAGAACACCAAGAAGTGGGAGTTCAAGCCGAAGATCAACCGGTACTTCCCGACCTACCCGTCGGTGTTCCTGATGCAGAACGAGAAGCTGTTCTACTCGGGCTCGAACGCGGGTTACGGCTCGGCGAAGGAGGGGCGCAAGCCCGGCATCTGGGACCTCAAGAAGAACACGTTCCAGGAAGTCTCCGGGCTGCGTGACGCCGACATGAACGAGACCAGCGCTTCGGTGCTGCTGGCGCCGGCGCAGGAGCAGAAGGTCATGGTGCTCGGTGGCGGTGGGGTCGGTGAGGACCCGAAGTCGACGGCCCGCACCGACATCATCGACCTCAAGGAAGCCAACCCCACGTTCAAGCCGGGCCCGGACCTGCCGGCACCGACCCGCTACCTGGGCACGGTGCTGCTGCCGGACGACACGCTGTACACGGGGCACGGCTCGTCCGGTTACCGCGGCAAGGGCAACAGCAACCACCTGACCGCGCAGATCTACCACCCGGACACGAACAAGTTCGTGAAGGCAGCCGACCCGACCGTGGGCCGGAACTACCACTCCGAGTCGATGCTGCTGCCGGACGGCCGGGTCATCACGCTGGGCAGCGACCCGCTGTACGACAAGTCCGACAAGAACCCGGGCACGTTCGAGAAGCGCATCGAGATCTTCACGCCCGCGTACCTGTACCACGGAGCGCGGCCGACGATCACCGATGGCCCGAAGTCGGTCCAGCGGGGCGGCAGCTACAAGTTCACGACGCCGGACGCCGCCAGCATCAAGACGGCCCGGCTGATGCGGCCGAGCACGGTCACGCACTCCACGGACGTCGAGCAGCGCTCGATCGCTCTGGACGTGACGCGGGAGGCTGGCAGCATCGGCGTGACGATCCCCAAGGAGCGCGGTCTCGTCCCGTCGGGCTGGTACATGCTGTTCGTCACGAACGCCGACGGCACTCCGTCCGAGGCGAAGTTCGTCCAGGTGCAGTAACCGCACGGCACGCGAAACGGCGGGTCACCCCCTCGGGGTGGCCCGCCGTTCTGTGCCGACCGCTGCTCGCCGGTCGCGGCTGCGTCAGCGCCGTTGCCCGCGGGTAGCCCGTAGCCCTCGCACGCCGACGTACGCGACGACCGAGCCGATCGTGAGCGCCGTCACGATGAGTACTGCATGGACGATGAAGAACGAGGTCGGCGAGCCGTCGCTCCACGCGCGAGGGTCGTCCCAGATCGCCTTCGCGAACCGCGGCCAGATGAGCCAATTCCAGGCTCCGGCGGCGAGAAGGAACGCTGACCAGCGACGAGAGAGAACCACGGCGTCCAGTATGCCCGGCGGCTCCCGCCTGAGCGTTGGCTGTGCATACCCCCTGGACTCGTTTGATCCGATTGCGGACGGCTACTCTGGGTTTGCCCGAGCCTGCACGAGGTACTGGCCCGGGAGGTACCCGACGTCGACCCGGAGGCGCACACCGTGTCCGAGCCACTGCCGGGTGATGTCGCGCCGCCAGATCCCGAGACGATCCACACCGACGACGAGCTCGCCGCGTTAGCCGAGGTCATGCCGTCGTTACCGGACGCTCTCGAGACGGCGGCGGGCGCACCGTCCTGGCACCGCGAATTCATCGATCCGGAGGCGCTGGCCGCCGACGAGTCTCCTCCGTCCTGGGCGGGGGCCACCCGGTCGGGTGCGGCCGGCGCCGCGACCGCGACCGTAGCCAGAGCGACCGCTGCCGCGGGCGTCCGCAACGGCGGCTCGGTGATCCGGCCGTCGACAGGAGCGAGCGTCCGCTGGACGCCGATCGAGGCGGTCGCCGACGAGTACGACGCCGCGCTGGCGATGCGGAGCCGGGGCTATCGCTGCCTCGGCGTCATCGGCAACGTGTCCCACCTCCGCGGCTCCGGTGGGCACACACCGTGGTGCTCCGAGGGGTACGCGGGCCGGGCGTGCCGGTTCGGGAAGGTGTACGCGATCGACCTCGAGGCCCCGAACATGGCCGGTCTGGAGCGCTGGCTGATAGCGCGGCTGCGCGCCGGTGCCTACAAGTGGGTCTACTACCTGAACATCAACGGCCACCAGTACACCCGCAAGGACTCGTTCCGCGGCAGGTACTCGTCGGCCGACCACCACCTGCACCTGTCCGGTCTCGCCGGTCACGAGTCCGACAACTCGTCGATCCTGCGCGACTGGGAGAACTACCGCACCAACGGAGGAGACGACATGGCCCAGGTGCCGCAGGCACAGTGGGATCGCGTGCGCAAGCAGCTCGACGCGATCGACGACGTCGTGCACGGCGGCAAGGGCGGTGCGTACCGCGAGTCGGTGATGCGGCGTGACCACTCCGATCAGGTCGCGGAGCTCAAGGAGTACGTCGACCAGCGGATGACCGCGATCGAGCAGAAGCTCGACGCGCTGCTCGCCCGCGCCACCACTCCGCCGTCCGCCTGAAACGCGCCGCAACTGCGGGGCGACACGCCCGAATCCGGGTAGCGTTCGCCCGGTGAGACCGGTTCGACTCGCAGCAGCGACGCTCGCGTTGGTGTGCGCCGTCAGCGGCCTGGGAACGGCTGTCGGGGCCCCTGCCCAGGCCGCTGACGACCCACCCTGCCCCATCGCCAAGGCTTCGCCGCCGGTCAGCGCTCCCCCCAAGCCGAAACCGCCGGTCCGGGAAGACACCGAAGACCCGGTGGGTGGGGAGCGGATGGGTAGTGACGGCCTCGTGCTGCCCGAGGGCTCCGCGGCCGCACTGCCCAAGAGCCTCAACGCCCACTCCTGGGTGCTGGCCGACCTGGACACCGGTGAGGTGCTCGCCGCGTGCGCTCCGCATGCCCTGCACCCGCCGGCCAGCACGTTGAAGCTGCTCACGGCACTCACCGCGCTGCCACTGGTCAAACCCCAGCAGGTGGTGACCGTGAACGCGGGCGACCTCGCGTTCGAGTCGGGTAGCTCCGCGGTCGGGCTGGTCGAGGGCGGCCGGTACCGGGTGGAGACGATTCTGCTCGGGCTGATGCTGGTGTCGGGCAACGACGCGGCCAACGTGCTGGCGCGGCTGGCCGGTGGGGAGAACGGCGTCAAGGGCGGTCTCGCCGCGATGAACGCCACCGCGGCGAAGCTGGGCGCCAACGACACCCACGCGGCGACGCCCTCGGGACTGGACGGCCCCGGCCAGTGGACCAGCGCGTACGACCTGGCCCTGATCGCGAAGGCCGACTTCGCCCGGGCCGACTTCCGGAAGTACACCGCGACGAAGTCCGCGCAGATCCCCGGTCAGAAGCCGAACGTCCAGCCGCCGCGTACCTACGCCGGTTTCCAGATCCAGAACGACAACAAGCTGCTCTACAACTACCCCGGTGCGATCGGCGGGAAGACCGGCTACACGGACCTGGCGCGGCACACGTACGTCGGCGCCGCGTCCCGCAACGGTCACCGGCTCGTCGTCACGATGCTCGACGGCGAGCACCGTCCGAAGCCGCTGTGGCAGCAGGCCGCCGGTCTGCTCGACTGGGGATTCGCCCAGCCGGCCACCGTCGAGCCGGTGGGTCGCCTGGTCGACGGTGCGAACGACGCTCCGGCCGCCGAGCCGACGAAGGGGGTCGACGCGGCCAGGGCGGCCTCGGTCGCACCGGACGGCACCGAGGACGGACCGTCGCCGTACTTCGTCGGCGCCGGCGTGACCGGCGTCAGTCTGCTGGTACTCGGGATCGGTCTGCTCAGGGCCCGGCAGGTGCGCGCTCGGGCGCTGCGGCGTCGACCGGCGCGGCTGCCGCACCCGGTGGGTCCCGGTGGTCCGCCGCGGTCGGCGCGCCGGGAACCGGATCGGGGCCCGACCGGTCCTCGCCCGCGCCCGGCCGGGCGTCCACCGCAGCGGTACGGGAGTCATCCGGGGTCGGGTGATCCGGGCCGCGGGGGTCCGTCGGGTCCACCAGGACGGCCCCGCCAGCCGGAGGAGCCGCGCTGATCGGTGCTCCGGCGGAGACGTCTTCGGGCAGCGCGCCGCGGTCGACGACCGCGCCGCCCTTCCTCGCGGTCGCCGTGAGCGCGGCGCAGTAGAGCAGCAACTGGTCGAACAGCTGCAGGAACACCAGCAGGCCGACGGTGCCCGCGACCACCTTGTAGGCGGGGTTGGACTCGGTCCGATCGATCCATGCCCGGCCGACGGTCTTGAGTAGCTCCAGCCCGACCGCACCGAGCAGGGCCGGCCCGATCACCCGCCGGAACGACATCCGCAGCCGAGGTAGGCCGGCCAGGAACCCCACGAACGCCACGACGTTGACGACCATCCCGGCGGCGAACGCCAGGACGCTCAGCGTGGTGTCGCCGAGCGCCTCGCCGTTCTGACCGGCCTCACCGAGGAGCCACTCCGCTCCGCTGGAGACGACGATCGTCGCGCCGACCGAGAGCAGCAGCGCGGCGCCGAGCCCCAGTAGCACCCCCAGGTCGATCAGCGTGCGGAACACGATGTTGTTCGGCATCTCGTTGCGCTGCCACACCGCGCGCACCGAGCTGCGCAGCGCGTCGACCCAGCGCAGGCCGGCGTAGAGGAAGCCCACGATGCCGATCACGCCGGCGGTGTTGCGGGCGTCGGCGATCGCGGTGACCGGGAGCCCTGGGATGTTCTGCCGCAGGAACAGCTCGACCCGGACCGTCAGCACCGCGTCGTCGGAGAGCAGGAAGCCGAGCACGGAGAACGAGAGCAACCCGAGGGGGAACACCGCCAGGAACGCGTAGTAGCTGATCGCCGCCGCCAGCCGGCCACCGTTGACCTCGTCGAACCGGACGGCCGCCCGGATCATCGTGTCGAAGATGAGCGACCGCGCGCGTGCCCGGCGGACCGGGCGGACGATCCACGTCGGCACCCAGGGGAACGCGGCGAACCGATCTTCGGCCATGCCGCCCCCTCGCCCCTGCGTGGTGGCCGCTCTACCCCGGAAAGGGGAAGTCCTGACGCGGGCGCCACCGTCCGTCCACGCCGTGCTCGAACAACGTAAATCCCGGTACCCGGAATCGCGCTTCGAAATCCGCCAGCTGCGCGTAGACCCGGTTCAGGGCATCGTCGTCGAGGTCGTGCGCCACGGTGACGTGGGGGTGGTAGGGGTAGAGCCGCTCCCGGTCGAGCGGCCCGGTGCGGATGTCCTTCTCCAGCATCTCGCACTCGCTGATGCCGCTGGCGACCGTGACGAAGACCACCGCGGTCACCGGCCGGAACGTCCCGCTACCGCGCAGGTGCAGGTCGAAGGGCACGTGCCGGGTGGCCGCGACCCGCAGATGCTCCACGACGTCCGGCAGCTCGTCGTCGGCCAGCGCGGTGGGGCCGAGCAGGGTCACGTGGGCGGGGATGAACTCCGCCATCGGATCGCCGGCGGCCCGCCGGTACTCGTCGAGCTGCGGGCCGTACGGCTCCGGGATCGAGAGTGCGACACCGATGGTGCGGGTCACGCACCGCTCCCGGACCCGCTGGGGATCGGGGACACCGACAGCGGGGGCAGGAACCCGATCCGGTCGTACGCCGCGGCGAGCGTCGGTGACGCGACCGCGCGGGCCTTCTCCGCGCCGATCGCCAGCACCCGGTCGAGCTCGGCCGGGTCGTCGAGGTAGGCCTGCGTCGCCTTCTGGATCGGCCCCGCGAAGTCGGCGACGACCGCCCCCAGGTCCTTCTTGAGGTCGCCGTAGCCCTTGCCCTCGTAGGCGGTGGTGAGCTCGTCGATCGTCCGGCCGGTCAGCGCGGAGTAGATCGTCAGCAGGTTGCTCACGCCCGGCTTGTTCTCCTGGTCGAACAGGATCTCGCGGCCGGTGTCGGTGACCGCGGAGCGGATCTTCTTCGCGCTGCGGTTGGGCTCGTCGAGCAGGTCGATGACGCCGTTCGGCGACGACGCGGACTTGCTCATCTTCGCGGTGGGGTTCTGCAGGTCGTAGATCTTCGCCGACTCGCGGACGATGTACGGCTTCGGCACCGTGAAGACCTGGCCGAACGTGCTGTTGAAGCGCTGCGCGAGGTCGCGGGAGAGTTCGACGTGCTGCCGCTGGTCCTCGCCGACCGGGACGGCGTCCGCCTGGTACAGCAGGATGTCGGCGGCCTGCAGGATCGGGTACGTGAAGAGGCCGACGCTGGACCGGTCGACACCGCCCTTGGCCGACTTGTCCTTGAACTGGGTCATCCGGCTGGCCTCACCGAATCCGGTGATGCAGCTGAACACCCAGGCCAGCTGCGCGTGCTCGGGCACGTGGCTCTGCACGAACAGGGTGGACACCTCCGGATCGATGCCGGTGGCGAGCAGCTGGGCGGCCGAGACCCGGGTGCGGCGGCGCAGCGCCTCCGGATCGTGGCCCGCGGTGATCGCGTGCAGGTCGACGACGCAGTAGAAGCAGTCGTGGGTCTGCTGCATCAGCACCCAGTTGCGCACTGCCCCGAGATAGTTGCCGAGATGGAACGAGTCGCTGGTGGGCTGGATACCGGACAGCACTCGGGGACGTGTCTCACCCATGGGGTTCATTCTGTCAGGGATGGCGGTCGACCATCGGCCGGGCCGTCCGGGGGCGCGAGCCTACGGCCGCTTGGGGCATCCTCCTGGATCGATACGATCGGTCATAGCCGGGGTCGCGACGAGGAGCTGAGATGAAACTGCTGGTGACGGGTGGAGCTGGGTACATCGGCGGAGTGGTGGTGCGGCTGCTGGTCGAGGCGGGCCACGACGTCACCGTGCTCGACGACCTCTCCACCGGCCACGCGGACGTCGTTCCCGACGGGGTGACGCTGCACGAGATGTCGGTGCACCAGGTGGCCGACGTGCTGACCCCGACCAGTGGATTCGACGGCGTGCTGCACTTCGCCGCGAAGATCGCGGCGGGGGAGTCCGTGCAGTTCCCCGAGCGGCACTACCACACCAACGTCATCGGGTCGCTCGCGCTGCTCGACGCGGTGCGCGCGGCGAAGGTGCCGCGGCTGGTGTTCAGCTCCACCGCGGCGGTCTACGGGAACCCCCAGGAGGTCCCGATCACCGAGGACGCCGTGAAGGCGCCCACGAACCCCTACGGCTGGACGAAGCTGTCGGTCGACGCGGCGATCGGGGCGGAGGCCACCGCGCACGGCCTCGGCGCGATCAGCCTGCGGTACTTCAACGTCGCGGGTGCGTACATCCCCTCGTCGGGGACGCCGCTCGGCGAGCGGCACGACCCCGAGACCCACCTGATCCCGATCGCGCTCGACGTCGCGGCAGGCAAGCGCGAGAAGCTCCAGGTCTTCGGCGACGACTACCCGACGCCGGACGGCACCTGCGTCCGCGACTACATCCACGTCGCCGACCTGGCCGCTGCGCACCTGCTCGCGCTCGACGCGATCGAGCCCGGGCGGCACAAGGTCTACAACCTGGGCAACGGCAACGGGTTCAGCAACCAGCAGGTCGTCGAGGTGGTGCGCGAGGTCACCGGCAAGCCGGTGCCGGTGGAGATGGCCGCGCGCCGCCCTGGTGACCCGGCCGAACTCGTCGCGGCCAGTGCCAAGGCCGCCGACGAGCTGGGTTGGGTGCCTCAGCGCGCTGACCTGCACTCGATCGTCGCCGACGCGTGGACGTTCTACCAGTCGCGTGCGTGACCTGAAACACACCTGAACTTTCCGGTTCGTCCGGCACGTGTGGGAACGCAGTAGACGTCAGCCATTGTGGTCGGCGTCGCGCAGCCCGAGACCGATTTCCGACTGCCCGGTGACGCGGCGTAGCGAACGATTCCCATGACAGGGCGTACCGACCGCTCGTCGGCGTTCAGGGCGGCTGGCACCGGCCGTGTAAGTTCAGGCGGAGGACATGGAACAGGGCGGGAACCTCGAAGTGGCAGAGAAGGTTGCACCTCGGCACCGGCGCCCTCAGCGGCTCAGCACGCCGCTGATCGCCGGCCTCGCGGTCGTCGCAGCCCTCGTGGCCTGTGGCCTGACGATCGTGTTCACCTCCGGCGGCTCCGACGACACGCCCAAGGCGTCACCGTCGCAGACCACTCTTGACCCGGACAACCCGTTGTCGGGCGACACGTTCTACGTCAACCCTCAGAATCCGGCAGCGCAGAACTACCGGCAGCTCAAGGCCGAAGGCAAGACCGAGGACGCCGAGCAGCTGAACAAGATCGCCTCGCGGCCGATCGCCGTCTGGCTGGCGGCCGACACCGCCGGCACCAGCGAGGAGGTCACAGCGCTGGTCACCGAGGCCGAGAAGGCCAAGCAGACCGCGGTGATGACCGTCTACAACGTGCCGCACCGCGACTGCGGGCAGTACTCCTCCGGCGGTGCCGACGACGCGGCCTCCTACAAGGCCTACATCGACGAGGTCGCGGCCGGCCTGGCCAACCACGGTGCGGTCATCGTGCTGGAGCCGGACGCGATCGCGCACACGCTCGACAACTGCATCACCGACGAGGCGCAGATCAAAGAGCGGTACGAGCTGCTCGCCTACGCGATCACCACGCTGAAGGCCAACCCGAAGGTGCACGTGTACGTCGACGCCGGGAACGCGTCCTGGATCAAGGACTTCTCCCGGATGGTGGAGGCGCTCAAGAAGGTCGGGGTCAACAAGGCCGACGGGTTCGCGCTGAACGTGTCGAACTTCGAGACGACCGACGCCAGCGTCGACTACGGCAACAAGCTGTCGGACGCGCTGGAGGGCGAGCACTTCGTCATCGACACCAGCCGGAACGGCAACGGGCCGTACACCGAGACGACCGACGACCAGAAGTGGTGCAACCCGCCGGGGCGGGCGCTGGGGATTCCGCCGACCAGCAACACCGGCGTCGAGCGGGTGGACGCGTACCTCTGGGTGAAGCAGCCGGGTGACTCCGACGGCGCCTGCCGCGACGGGGAGCCGGAGGCGGGTCAGTGGTGGCCCGAGTACGCGCTGGAGCTGGCGAAGGCCACGTCGTAGCGCTCAGACGTCGGGCGCGCCGGCCAGCTGACGAGTAGCCAACCCTTCGGACGGGTTCCAGGGGTTGGCAACTCGGCATTACGTTCCGGCGGGCCCCGCCTGTGGACGGCGCGAACGCCGCAACCGGCGGATCGGCCACGCTCGGGGCCGTGAGCAGGAAGCCGTTCGTCCCCCGCGAGCTGCAGGGCCGGGTGTTCAGGGGATCGGACGCCGTGGCGCGCGGACTGGTGACCGCGCGCCAGCTGCAAGGCAGAGCGTGGCGGCGGCTCTACCGGGACGTCTACGCCGATGCGGTGCTGCCCGACACTCACCGGCTGCGCTGCGAAGGGGCGGCGCTGCTCCTGCCGCCGGGTAGCGCGGTCTCCGGGCGGTCCGCGGCGTGCGTGCGTGGTCTGCCGCTGGGTGAGCGGGACGATCCGGTGCTGGCCATCGTGCCGCCGAGTACCTCGGGCCGAGCGATCAGCGGTGTCCGTCTTCGTCGGGCGGTGCTGTCGTCGGACGAGATCCGACCCGGGCGGACGCCGACCACCCAGCCGTTGCGTACTGCCTGCGAGATCGCGCGCGAACCCGATCTGATCGAAGCCGTTGCCGGACTGGACGTGCTGCTCCGGCACCGGCACGTGCGCGCGGCCGAGCTCATGGCGTGGGCGCGCGTGCGGCCCCACAGCCGGGCGGCGCAGGCGATCCGGCTCGCGGACGGGCGGGCGGAGTCTCCGCAGGAGTCACGGACACGCGTGCGGCTGGTGCTCGCCGGGCTCCCACCCCCGGTGCCGCAGTACGAGGTGTGGTGGGGTGGCTTTTTCCGCGGCCGGGTGGATTTCGCCTGGCCCGAGCAGCGAGTGATTCTCGAGTACGACGGCGTCTGGCACGCCGCGGCTGCGCAGCTGATCCGCGACCGGCGCCGGCTCAACGACTTGATCGCCGATGGCTGGGTGGTGCTGCACGCCACGATCGCCGATCTCGCCGACGATCAGGCCTTCGAGGCCCTCGTCGGCAAGCTCCGCCACGCTCTCAGGACGCGTTGACGAGTTCGCGCGTTGACGAGTTGCCAACCCTTCGGGCGGGTCCGAAGGGTTGGCAACTCGGCACTCCGTGGAAACGCAGAAGCCCCACCCTCGACCGGGTGGGGCTTCTGCGTCAGTCCGTGGCGTCAGACGCGGCGGAACAGGAGGGCGCGCTTGACCTCCTGGATCGCCTTGGTGACCTCGATGCCTCGGGGGCAGGCGTCCGTGCAGTTGAACGTCGTGCGGCAGCGCCACACGCCCTCGGCGTCGTTGAGGATCTCCAGCCGCTCCTCCGACCCCTGGTCACGCGAGTCGAAGATGAACCGGTGCGCGTTGACGATCGCGGCCGGGCCGAAGTACTCGCCGTCGTTCCAGAACACCGGGCAGGAGCTGGTGCACGCCGCGCACAGGATGCACTTGGTCGTGTCGTCGAACCGGGCCCGGTCCTCGGCCGACTGCAGACGCTCCTTGGTCGGCTCGTTGCCGTAGGCGATCAGGAACGGCTTCACCGCGCGGTACGCGGCGAAGAACGGCTCCATGTCGACGACCAGGTCCTTGAGGACCGGGAGGCCCTTGATCGGCTCGATCGTGACCTCTTCGCCGTCCTTGGTCAGCAGGTCCTTGAGCAGGACCTTGCACGCCAACCGGTTGACGCCGTTGATCCGCATCGCGTCCGAGCCGCAGATGCCGTGGGCGCACGACCGGCGGTACGTCAGGGTGCCGTCCACGTAACCCTTGACGTGACCGAGCGAGTTGAGCAGCCGGTCGCCGGGCGTGACCGGAACCTCGTAGGTCTCCCAGTGCGGCTCGGCGTCGGTCTCCGGGTTGAAGCGCCGGATCTTCAGGTTGACCGTCCGGATGACCGTGCCGGACACCGTCTTCTCGACGAGTTCCTCGTCGGTCGCTTCCTTGGTGATCTCCATCGTGGCAGCCATCAGTACTTGCGCTCCATCGGCTGGTAGCGGGTGACGACGACGGGCTTGGTGCCGAGCTTGATCTCACCGTTCGGCTGCCGGTAGGCCATCGTGTGCTTCATGTAGTTCTCGTCGTCGCGGGTGGTGTAGTCCTCCCGCGAGTGGCCACCGCGCGACTCCTTGCGAGCCTCCGCGCAGTAGACGAGAACCTCGGCCAGATCGAGGAGGAAGCCCAGCTCCACGGCCTCGAGCAGGTCGGAGTTGTAGCGCTGGCCCTTGTCCATGATCGAGATCCGGCCGTAGCGCTCCTTGAGCCCGGCGATGTCGTCGAGCGCCTGCTTGAGCGATCCCTCGGTGCGGTAGACGGCCGCGTTGAGGTCCATCGTGTTCTGCAGTTCCTTGCGGATGTCGGCGACCCGCTCGTCGCCGGTCGAGTTCCGCAGCCCCTCGACGAGCGAGATGACCGTCTTCTCGGGCTCGGCCGGCATCTCGACGTGGTCGTGCGCGAGCGCGTACTCGGCGGCCGCGATGCCGGCCCGGCGGCCGAACACGTTGATGTCGAGCAGCGAGTTCGTGCCCAGCCGGTTCGCGCCGTGCACGGACACGCAGGCGACCTCGCCCGCGGCGTACAGGCCGGGGATGACGTTCTCGGCGTCGCGCAGTGCCTCGCCGTGGATGTTGGTCGGGATGCCGCCCATTGCGTAGTGCGCGGTCGGGTACACCGGCACCGGGTCGGTGTAGGGCTCGACGCCCAGGTACGTCCGCGCGAACTCGGTGATGTCCGGCAGCTTGGCGTCGAGCTGCTCCGGCGGCAGGTGCGTCAGGTCGAGGTAGACGTAGTCCTTGTGCGGACCGGCGCCGCGGCCCTCGCGCACCTCGGTGGCCATCGCCCTGGCGACGATGTCGCGCGGCGCGAGGTCCTTGATCGTCGGTGCGTACCGCTCCATGAACCGCTCGCCGGAGTCGTTGCGCAGGATGCCGCCCTCGGCCCGCGCGCCCTCGGTGAGCAGGATGCCCAGGCCCGCCAGGCCGGTCGGGTGGAACTGGTAGAACTCCATGTCCTCCAGCGGCAGGCCCTTGCGCCAGACGATGCCCATGCCGTCGCCGGTGAGCGTGTGGGCGTTCGACGTCGTCTTGAAGACCTTGCCGAACCCGCCGGTCGCGAACACGACGGCCTTGGCGTGGAAGACGTGGATCTCGCCGGTGGCGAGCTCGTACGCCACCGCGCCCGTGCAGACCGGGCCGTCGGGCGTCTCGGTCATCACGACGTCGAGCACGTAGAACTCGTTGTAGAACTCGATGCCGTGCTTGACGCACTGCTGGTAGAGCGTCTGCAGGATCATGTGACCGGTGCGGTCGGCGGCGTAGCAGGCCCGGCGCACCGCGGCCTCGCCGTGGTTACGCGTGTGGCCGCCGAAGCGACGCTGGTCGATGCGGCCCTCGGGG
>Ga0190269_10000618_pt1 | contig 17960 bp, 11 predicted proteins | sample Popmic249IS_FD_133749 | JGI IMG/M metagenome (GOLD analysis project Ga0190269, IMG submission 133749) | Populus adjacent soil microbial communities from riparian zone of Blue River, Arizona, USA - 249 IS | ecosystem: Environmental > Terrestrial > Soil > Riparian zone | place: USA: Arizona... | reverse complement strand
CTGCGCGACTTCGCCGAACAGTACGCGCGCTGAGCTGGACTGCGGATGACCGCGACTTCTGCCGGAACGTGGACGGCTCGCAGATCACGCGCGATGCGCGCATGCAGTAACACGGGCTCGAGCCCGGGCGATCCGAGGGTCCCGGCGAGGCTCTGAGATCAGCCATGCAGCCGGGGTGATGCGCAGGCAACCGAGACTTGTGCGTGTACCCAAGCCCCGGTACAACGCGCCACGGTGCGTTCCAGCCAATCCAGCCCAGCGGCCGAGCGTGAGAAGGCCACGACCGGCTCGAGTCGCTGGGCGTGGGCCGCGCTATATGTCGTCTGCGCCACCGTGCTGGTGACCGACGGCGGGCACTTCCTGCCTCCCGCAGGCGAGCGCTTCGTGGACTACCTGAAGCCGGGAGCGGCGGACCTGATCCCGAGCCTGAACGCGGCCAACGCGCTCCTGCACGGGGAGAACCCGTACCACGCGCGCAACCTGTTCGTGGCGGATCCGTACGATTACTCGCGCGGCTCGCACATCGGTCTCACGTACCTGTATCCGCCATCACACGCGCTCGTGTACGTGCCGCTGACCTGGCTCGCGCGCGGCGACTACCCGACCGCGATGCGCCTGCAGTTCGTGGTCCAGCTGCTCTGCATCGCGCTGATCGCGCTGTGCATCGTGCGCCTGCTCGGGCACATCCGCGAGCTCGCGCCCGCCGTGCAGAACGCGCTCATCCCGGGCCTGTGCCTGGCGATCGGCCTCAATCCGGGCAATCAGCTCGGGTTCGAGCGCGGCCAGAGCGATCTGATCACGTCCGCGTTCGGCTGGTGCGCGGTGCTGGCCTGCACGCGCGGGCGCTGGCTGACGGCGGCGTTCATGGGCGTCGCGGCCACCGTGCTCAAGGGCTACGGGATCTTGTTCGCGAGCGGCCTCATCTTGCTGGGCCTGACGCAGAGCTGGCGCCGCACCCTGCTCGGCGCGCTCTCGGGCGTGCTGATCTTGTTCGCGCCCGTGGCGCGCTACCTGCCGGACGCGCTCGAGGCCTACAAGGTCCGCAGCGGCATGTTCTGGACGAGCTGGAACAATCAGAGCTTCTCCAACCTCGCGCACCACCTCGACCTGGCGCGCGAGCAGTGGCGCCTGCTGTTCACGCTCGCCGCCGTGGGCTGCAGCGTGCTCGCGTGGCTGCAGCTGTGGCGCAGCACCCGCGCGGGCGACCTCGCGCAGCGCAGCTTGTGGCTGTGCGCGTTCGCCACCGCGGCCTTTGCGAGCGTGCTGGGCTATTCGCTCAATAGCGTCGCGTACGACACGGTGATCGTGATGCCGGGCGTGCTGATCGTGGGCCTCGCGCAGGATCGGCTGCTCCCGCTCGAGTCGCGGTTCGCGCGCGGCGCGCTCGGTGTCTTCGTGTGCGTGTGCCTCGCGGCCGTGTTCGTATTCGACGTGGGTCTGGCGCTCGGGGTCAGCCGCTGGCACGTGCCAGCCAGCATCGCGGGTCAGGTGGGCGTGCTGGCGCTCATTGGGTTCAGCGCGGCGCGCGCGCTCGCCCGCGTGTCGCTGCGCCACCGCATCGGCGTGCTCACGGCGGCGGCGCTGTGTGTCCTCGCTGCCACCGCGTACCTGAACTGGCCGGCGCTCGAGGCCTGGGCCGCAGGGCCCAACCTCGTGCCCGGCAAGGCGTGGACGACCAGCAGCACGGCACTCATTTGTCATCCGGAGCAGCGCAATTGTGGCGGCCGGAATCTCGGTGTGTTCTTCCACACGCGGCAGGAGCACCAGCCGTGGCTGCGCATCGATCTCGGCGCCGAGCACGACGTCTCGTTCATCGAGCTGCAAAACCGGTTGGATTGCTGTCGTGAGCGCGCCGTCCCGCTGGTCGTCGAGCTGAGCAAAGATGGGACGAGCTTCCATCGGGTGGCACAGCAAAACGAGACGTTCGAAGTTTGGCGCGCGAAGTGGTCGAGTCAGCGCGCCCGCTACGTTCGCATCCGCTGCTTGCGCGAGACGGCGCTGCACCTGGAGCGCGTGGAAGTACGCTGAAGCCGAGGGCGTCGGCGATTGACCCGCTCGCGGCGCGTGTTAGCCTCGGCGCCCTCGCCGGCCCGCGCAGTACCTGGATGCGTACTCTCGAAAAGTCAGCGTTCGTCAGACGTCTCAAGCTGCAGCCATGGGCGGCAGTGGTGTGGTGCGTGCTGCTAGCCTGTGTCGTGGCCGACCGTTGCCTGTGGGTGAGCGTAGCGCAGTGGCGAGAGGACGCCGGCACGAACCTGTGGCTCGGCTACACGACCTGGCGCGAGCTCAGCGTGCCGCCAGTGGGTCTGCTCAGCTCCAGGTACATCCCGAACCCCAACGGAATGCCGCTGCTCAGCGCGCTCTTGAGTCTCTTGCCGAGCTTGTTCTGGGTGAGCCTGACCTGCAGCCTGCTGCAGGTCGGCGCGGTCCTGTGGGCGAGCAGGGAGCTCGCGCGCGGCGCGCGCTGGGTGCGCCTCTGCCTCGCGCTGCCGCCGCTCGCTTGCGTGTTCCTGCGAGCCGCGTCCGTGGAGCTCTGGAATCAGTGGCTATTCATCACGGTGAACGCGGTGCTGGTCGCGCTCGTCGCGCGCGAGCTGCGAAGGCACCACCCGCTGCACTTCGTGCTGATCGCGTGGCTCATCTTGCTGTCACCCACGCTCTACTTGATGGGCGTGCTCAACAGTCTGCTGTTCGGCGCCGCGCTGCTCGGGCTCGTGCTGCACCAGCGCCGGCAGATCCGCTGGCGCGAGCAGGCGACACATGCCTGCATGGCGCTCATCGCGCTCGGCCTCGGGCTGAGCGTCTGGCTCACCTGGGTTCCGTACCTGCGCACCCTGCCGCTCGAGCGCATCACCGATCTTCCCGGCCTGCCGCTGTGGGAGCGCGCGAAGGTGGCGTGGATCGCGGTCAAGCGCACGCGCAAGTGGATCTTCGACGTGCATCCGCCGGACCTCTCGGCCATCTGGCAGTCGCACGGCCACATCAACGGGCCCGAGGTGCAGCAGTACGCGGAGCTCACCGCGAGCGTGTTCCACCTGCAGCTGTGGGTCGCGGCGCTGGCCGTGCTCGCGGTGGCCGTCGACGCGCTGCGCCGTCGCCGCTTACCGCTGCGGCTGACACCGCTGTGGCTCCTCGCCGGCGTGGTCGCCGCGTACGCCGGCTCGCCCCTGCTCGGTGGCTTTCCTTGGCACGAGGGCGAGCGCGCCGATCAATCCCTCACGTTCCTGGTCTGGCTGTTCTGGGCGGTCTTCAGTGTGCCGCTGCTCGGCCGCGCGCTCGGACCGTTGCGCGGCCCGATCACGATCGCGAGCGCATGCATCGCGCTGAGCTACACGGCGGTGGCCGCGTACTGCGGGGCGTCGGCGGCCTGGGCGCACCTCATCTACCGCGGCACGATCGTGTCCGTCGCCGACGTGCCGCTCGTGCACAAGGAACAGGCGCTCGCGTTCATCGCCGCGGACTGGCGCTCGCGCTCGAAGAGCGATCGGGTCCCGCTGCACTACGACATGGTCGGCGAGTGGAGCTGGATCCCCTCACACGGCGAGCTGATGCTGCAGTACCTGCCGCAGCCCGTGTTCACGGTCGGCCGCGCGCTCGACTGGGAGCTGCTCCGCCGCTTCCAGCTGCGGAACGCGCACGAGGGCCAGCAGAAGCGGGCGTTTCAGGGCGATCGCTACGTGATGACGTACGCGGGCAAGCGCGTGCCGCGCTACGTGCCGAAGTCCGCAGAGCACCACGTGTTCGGGCGCATCCGCGTGTCCGTGGTGGAAGGCGCCAGCGAGCGCGTCAGCCTGGACTGAGCGCGGCACGCTGCCGCTCCCGCAGCGCCGTCAGCGCCTTGATTTGCGCGGGCGGCAGGTTGCGCGTCGCCTCGCGAAAGCTCAGCCCGGACAGCTCGGCTGCGTGCTCGCGCACGAACGCGATCGTGCGCTCTGGCGTACGGCGCGCGGTGGAGCGCAGCACCCAGCCGATGGCCTTGCGGATGAAGAACTCGCGCTCGCCGAGCAGCGGGCGCGCGAGCGTCGCGAAGTGCTCGAAGTCCCCGCGACCGGCGAGCAGCTCGTCATGCCACGCGAGCAGGGCCGTCCTGCGCACCCAAAAGTTGTCGTCGCGCACCCAGGCCTGCAGGGTCTTTCTACCGCGCGCGCTGCGCACGAGCAGCGGACCGAGCACCTTCGTCGCGAGCCAGTCCACGTGCGCCCAGGTGTCGGCGCCGCGCACGAGCTCGAGCAGCGCCGGGACTTCTGCCGCCCTGAGCTGCGAGCGCACCCGCTCCAGGATACTGATCGCGAGCGAGCGCAGCTCGTGGACATCGCTGCGCCACAGCGCCTCTGCCAGCTGCAGTGCGTCCGCGCTGCCGAGCCCCGGCGACTCGCCCACGAGCTGGGCTGCAGTCTTGCGAACGACGGGTACGGTCACGCCGAGGAAGCGCAGCTCACTCTTCAGGTAACGCTGCGCTTGCACGGCCCGTTCGGGGTCCGCATGCGCGGCGAGCTGGGCCGTGAGCGCGCGCACGCGCTCGCTGATGGCTGCGGGAGTCCGGCTGCGCGACACGGCCTCCCGCATACCACGTTCGCGCTCAGGGCGTCTCGGCGCGCTTCTTGAGCGCGACGGCCACGGCGTCGAAGCCCCGCTGCACGTCCGAGCCAAAGAGCGCAGTGACGAGCTGGTTGGCGGTGCCCTCGATGAGGTCCTCGGTGACGTAGCGCGTGCCACCGCCCTCGAGCGGCTCGAGCCACTGGCAGCGCTCGCCGCTGTTGAACTCGGGCGTATCCGTCTCGATGCCCCAGCACACCTTGTGGTTCGGCTCGAGCACGCGGATGTGCTCGGTCTGCTCCAGGGTCACGGCCGCGTTCATCTTGACCGTCATGATCATGGGGTCGCCCACGCGCAGCGTGGACTTCATCGCGATCGTGTACGGATTCCACTCCGGGTAGCGATCCAGATCCATCAGGATGCCCCAGATCTTCTCGCGGTCCGCGGCGATGCGCGACTCCGAGTGGTGCAGCACGTGGAACGGCCGACCGTCGTAGCTCGCCTGCCCGTCGTTGTTCGCGCCCCAGCACGTCACACCCTGCAGGTGGCGCGCGCACGCGTGCGAGAGGCCATTGCCGCCGCCCACCGCAAGCTGCACGGGCACGGTCAGCTCGCTCGGCTCGAGCTCGCCTGCGAGGGCCTCACCCCAGCAGCGCACGCCGGCGGTGTCGATCGCGCACACGTGCGAGGGGCCGGTCGCGATCAAGCGCGGGCCCTGCAGCTCGGCGTTCTCCGTGAGCAGCTCCTTCACGCGACCGCCCCAGCACACGACGCGACCCCCATCGATCACGCAGCTGTGGTCGCCGGCGGCGACGAGCGAGCTGGGCGCCGTCAGCTGCGGAACCTTCAGCTGGTCGAGGCTATCCTCGCCCCAGCACGTCACTTTGCCCCCGCCGAGGGCGCAGGTATGCCGCGCACCGGCGGCGATCGCCTCCACCCCGCTCAGCTGCGGGACGACGATTTGGTCGCGGCTGTCGTCGCCCCAGCACTGCACCCGGCCGCTGGCGGCGAGCGCACACACGTGCGCTTCGCCCACGGCGAGCTGCGTGGGCTGGTTGAGCCCGAACGGCGTGAGGCGCTGTCCGTGGCTCGTATCACCCCAGCACTGCACGATGCCGCTCGAGATCGCGCACGTGGTGTCGGCGGCCGCGGCGATGAAGCTGGGGGCGGCGAGCAGCGGCACCTGCGTCTGGCCGCGGCTATTGTCCCCCCAGCACAGCACGCCGTCGATGGCTGCATCCAGCGAGCAACCGTGCGCCCGGCCGAGGGCGAGCTGCTTGCCGGCCAGGTTGGACGCCGCCTGCTTTAGCACGGCCGGCGAGTCGGGAGGATCCGAGGCGCAGGCGGCAGCGCATAGGCCCACCAGCACCCAGGCGGAGATGCGGGATATGGATACGAAAGATCGCATGCGCGCAGTGCTAGCGCAGCTGTGTAACGGGCGCATGAAGCGAATGAAGCTGCCGCACACATGACGCGAACGGCGCGCCTTTCTCTAGCACGCAGCCACGGGTTCCTGCGATAAAGGCCCGAGTTTGCGCAGTTGTCGCCAGCGCAGGACACCTGGCAGCATGGCGATTGGCTTCCCGACGACGACACACGAAGGTGACGATAGCAGCATGCCTGCCCAACCACGGCCCACGCGCGGACGCCGCTCGCGCGCGAATCCCGATCAAGTGCGCCAGCGCGTTCTGGATGCGTTCTCTGCCAAGGCGAAGAAGAACGGCTTACGGGCGCTGCTCATGACCGAGCTCGCGACCGAGCTGCGGGTCAGCGCCACCACCCTGTACAAGCTCTATCCGTCGAAGGAGGCGCTGGCCCTCGCTTGTGTCGAGCGCTGGGCAGACGAGCTGGGCGCCGCCGAGGCGGCGAAGCGCTCTCCGGCCAAGCAGAAGGACGGCTTCGAGCAGTACATGCACTGGATCGACGCCTGGGTGGAGGCCAACGCCGATCTGTCGCCAGCGTTCGCGCGCGACCTGCAGACGGACTACCCGGCGGTTTGGCTGCGCTACCGGGAGATCGTCGAGACGCGCAAGCGGCTGGGCGCAACGCTGCTACGCCCGCTGCTGAAGCCAGGGCTGGACGAGCGCGTCGCGTTTGCGGTGCTGAACACGATCTTCGCCACCGTGCTCGAGCCCGAATTCGCGGATCGCCTGCATATCTCGCGGCGCGACGCGCTGCGCTCGGCGGTGCAGATCTGGGCGGCAGGCGCGCTCGCCCGCAAAGCTCCCGTTCGCAATCTGCGATCCGCCAAGCGCTAGGCCGCAGCTCAGAGCTGCAGCACGTGGCCCTCGAGCGGGTCCACGCGGCCAGCGATCAGCTCTGCGATCAGGCGAGCTGCGCCGTCGAGCCCGCGGTGCTCCACCAGCTTCAGCCATGGTCGCTCCGGGTCGGCGACGCGCGCGATGAAGGCTCGCTGCGCCTCACCGAAGCGCGCGTTGACCCCGTCGTAGCCCCAGTCCGCGTTGCGCTTCTTGATCTGCACCGGGGCGAAGTAGAGCTGCGGCTTCGGACCCGGCAGGGCAGCCACGTGCAGGTGCTCCGGATCCGTGTTTTGTGCGGACCCCGCGACGCAGTCATAAACGAGCGCGTCGCCGAAGTGCCGGTGCACGCGCTCGCGCAGCGCGGTGTCGCCCGCGAAGTCCAGATACAAGGTGCGTGTGTCGGGTGCGAGCGTGCCGAGCTCCTCGTACGTGATCACGCGCCCGTAGCAGCCGAGGCCCGTGGTGAACGCGCGATTGCGCTCCGAGGTCAGCCCGATCAGCTCGACATCGCGCACGTGCGACAGGCAAAACGCCGTGCCGTACGCAGTCTTGCTGGACGCGCTCGAGACGAGCAGCTGGCGCGCGCCGAAGAACGCATTGTCTTCGAGGAAGTCCGCACCGAAGAACGAGGTGATGATCAGCGGCCGCAGGAGCATCTGGTAGCGCTCGAGCGCCGCGTCGTAGACCGGGTCGGTGCTGCAGCGCGTGTAGTGGTTGTACGCGGACGTGAGCGCCGCGCGATGTGCTGCGCCATCGTAGAAGCCGCGCGCGGACACGCGCGTCGGGCTGACGCGCAGGTGGCTGGCGATGGGGAAGTAGCCGTAGAAACGCTGGCCCGGCTCGAGCCCCGGCACGTTGCTCCGCACGACGTCCGCGAAGCCCCACACCGGCACGTGCCCCCAGCCGTCCTGGCCCGTCGGGAAGAAGCTCCAGTATTGCATCGCGTCGCCGAACACCGCGTACGTGATGTTGTTGGTCGTGATCGCCACGCGATCCACCTTCAGCAGCGCCTCCTCGGGGCCGAGCGGCGCGGGCGGCAGCTGCTCCACGCGGGAGTCCGCGAGCGCCGTCTTGCGGGTGAGTAATCGTGTGATACTTGGATTATCCATCTGCCGCGTTTTGACCGTGAGTCGGGGCGTGTGCAAGGGGCGCAGCCGATCTGCCGACGAGTGGCACAGAGCAGAGGCGCCTTTTCTACAGCGTCCCTGAGCAGGAGCCCGGCGGAGACGATAGTTGGTGCTTCGCACGATCAGGCTGTCAGGAACGGTTACGCCGCAAAGCCGGAGCTTGGGACATGCCGATTTCGCGTTCTTTCCGCGGCTGGACGCCGCTGCTGGCTTCGGTCTATCTATGTCGACTCGCTCGGGGTGTAACCTTGGAACGAAAGACACGGGCTCGCTTGTGGTCGCATTCGCTCGACGTGCTCTGCGCATGTCTGAGCCTCACGCCGGCGGCGGCGCTCGCGCAGCTCACCGATCCGGACGCGCGTGAGCTCGTCGTCGAGGTGCAGCCTCGCGTGGAGCGCGCGTTCGAGCAAAACGAGCGCGTGCCGGTGTTCATCCTGCTGCGCGAGGACACCTTCGCCATGGACGAGCGCAAGCAGGGCGTCGCTGCGGCGCTCGGCGGCGAGCTCGAGCTGTGGCACAGCTACCGCAACATCCCCGTGATCGCGGGCGAGCTCACGCGCGCCGGCCTCGCGCAGCTGCGGCAGAACCCGGCGGTGAGCGGTGTGCAGCTGGACGGCACGGGCTCCGGTGGGCTCGCAGAGGCGGTGCCCGCGGTGGGTGTTGACAAGGTGCAGAGCATCCGCGGCTTGACTGGCAAGGGCGTCACGGTGGCGGTGCTGGACTCCGGCATCCCAGCGCGTCATCCGGCGCTGCAGGGCGCGATCGTCGCGCAGCACTGCTTCACGCGTTTCGGCTGTCCGCCGGGCGGCAGCAACGAGAGCGAGAGCGCCGAGGACGATCACAACCACGGCAGCAACGTGACCGGCATCGTCGCCTCTCGTGGCGGCGGCGGAGTGAGCAAGGGCTACGCGCCCGGCGTGAGCATCGTGGGCGTGAAGGTGCTGAACGCGCAGAACGCGGGCCAAACCTCGGACTGGGTCGCGGGCTTCGACTGGGTGCTCACCAATCATCAGAAGCACAACATCAAGGTCATCAACGCGAGCCTCGTGTCGGACATGGAATACGCCAACGCCGCGGACTGCGATCGCAGCGAGACCGCGATGGCGAGCGTCGTGAAGAAGCTGGTGGACGCCGGCATCACCATCACCGGCTCGAGCGGCAACACGGGCCACACGGCCACGATGACGTCGCCGTCGTGCAACACGGGCGTGATCGCGGTGGGCGCCACCTACGACAAGGACCTGGGTCGCCAGCCGGAAGGCGGCTCCTCGTACCAGGCGCTCGGTGGCCCGCGCTGGCCCGCGTGCTCGGACGCAAAGACCAGCAACCGCACCTTGGCCTGCTTCACCTCGAGCGCAGGCGCGCGCCTGGACCTCTTGGCGCCCGGCACGCAGATCACCTCCGCAGGAAAAGGCACCGGCACCTCACTGTTCCGAGGCACCTCCCAGGCCGCACCGGGAGTGGCGGGCATGGCCGCCCTACTTCTCGAGTGCAACCCGACTCTCACGCCCGCCAAGATCCTGGACGTACTCAAAAAGACCGGCGAACCGATCATCGACGCCCGCAATGGCATGATGTACCCGCTCATCCGAGCCATGGAAGCCGCAGACATGGCCTGCGGCCCGATGGCCGGCACAAGCACGGGCACAGCAGGCGCAGGCCCGGGAGCCGCAGGCAACGCAGGCACAACCCCCAGCACCGCAGGCACCCTAGCGGCTGGCAGCGGCACCCCCGCCCAACCCGCACCAGGGGGAATCTCAGCCCCAGCAGCTGGCAGCGGCAGCGGCAGCGGCAGCGCAGGCATCCCAGCTATCGCAGGAACTAGCCTCCCGCCGGCACCCACTGCCGGCACAACAGCCCCCAACAACGCAATAGGCAGCGGCCTACCCATAGGAGCGATCGCCGGCATCGGAGCCCAAATCGCAGGCACAACAGCCCAGCCCCCAAACACCGCACACCCACCGCCCCCCTCGGGTTGCCAGTGCTCGGCACCAGCCAACAAGCAAACCGATCTCTGGACAGCCACCCTGATCCTGACTTTCGCAGCCACCTACCTGAGTCGCCGCCGCCGCCGACCGCAACCTAACAACCAAGCCTAACAACCAGGCCCACGAGCCGATCGCACCCTACAGCTGCAGGGGACGGGGACTGAGCCGATTGTTCGCGCGCCTGACAACCATGCCGCCGCCGTGAGCTGCTGGCCCGAACGCCCGCCGCGCCGCGATGACGGAAGGCGTGTGGGGGCGGTGGTCCGAGCCGGATGTTCGCGCGCCTGACGACCACGCCGCCGCTGTCAGCTGCTGGCCGAAACGCCGCCAAGCTGGATCACGGGAGGCGTGTGGGGGACGGGGGTCCGAGCCGGATGTTCGCGCGCCTGGCGACCAAGCCGACGCTGTCAGCTGCTAGGCCGAACGCACGCCGCGTCGCGATGACGGGAGGCGTGTGGGGGACGGGGGTCCGAGCCGGATGTTCGCGCGCGTGACAAGTGCTGCCAGCTCCACCCCACTTGGCACGCGCGCGAGGCTCGCTTGCGTCGCGTGGGAAAACCCAATCACGTCTACCGCGACCGCGACCAGAGCAAGCGAGCCGTGCGTCCGGCTCGGACCTCCGTCCCCCACACGCCGCAAGCCCACCGAAAGCCGCATCACACCGAGCAACTGACGACGTCCGCCGCGAGCGATCAGACCCGAGCCGTGCGGAAAAGATCCGACCCCTGTCCCCCGCACGCCCTAAGCCAAACTGATTGCCGCATCACACCGAGCAGCTGACGATGCTACCCTCCGCAACATGTCACCTCACGCAGCTTGGATGTTAGGCCTAACCCTGCACCTCACCGCCTGCGCGCACACGACGCCTGCACCGCAGCGCGATCCGGAGTGCTCCACAGCCGAGCTCGATCAGACGCTTACCAGCGCGCCAACCGCCCAAGTCATCATGCTACTGCAGCCCGACGCGCAACGTGCCCGGCTCCTGCAGGACTTGGGAGAAGACTTCCAGGTAGCCCGCAGCTACACCTCCATCGCAGGCGTAGCAGGCACCATCACGCGCAAGGGATACGAGCGCGCGCAAGCCCACCGAGCCGTCCGCTGCATCCAGCTCGACCACCCGGGCAGCGGCGGTGGATGACGCCGAAGTGATCGACCCCAACGACCGCCCACTGGGCCTCGCGCCGGCGAGCGTCATGGACTACCGCGAGCTGGCGCGCCGCAAACTCCCGCGCCAGCTCTTCGACTACATCGACGGCGGCGCGTACGCCGAAAATACCATGCGCGACAACATCCGCGCGCTCGCCCGCATCCGCCTCCGCCAGCGCGTCATGCGCGACGTCTCCCGTCTCGACACCCGTTGCAACATCCTCGGCCAGCCCCTCTCCCTGCCGATCATCCTCGCGCCCGTGGGCCTCGCGGGCATGTTCGCGCGCCGCGCCGAAGTCCAGGCCGCGCGGGCGGCCGTGCGCGCAGGCAGTGCGTTCTGCGAGTCCACCGTCTCGATCTGCTCGCTCGAGGAAGTGACTGCCGCCATCGGCGGCGCGCCGTGGCTCCAGCTCTACGTCATGCGTGATCGCAGCTACGCGGAGCGCATCATGGCGCGCGCCAGCAGCGCAGCGTGCCCCGTGCTGGTGCTCACGGTAGACGTGCCGGTCGTCGGGGCGCGCTACCGTGACCCGCGCAACGGCATCGGCGCCGAGCTCACGCGCTGGGGCCACGTGCGCAGCGCGTGGGACATGGCGTCGCACGCACGCTGGCTCTGGGACGTCCCGCTGCGAGGCCGCCCGCTGACGTTCGGCAACCTGACTGACGCGGTCCCCGGCGCGCGTACGCCCGCCCAGTTTCGCCGCTGGGTCGACAGTCAGTGGGACGCAAGTGTCAGCTGGCAAGATCTCGCGTGGGTCCGCAAGCACTGGTCCGGTAAGCTCCTGCTGAAAGGCATTCTCGATGTCGACGACGCCGCGCGCGCCGCCGACGCGGGGGTCGACGGGATCATCGTCTCGAACCACGGAGGCAGACAGCTCGACGACGTCGCCGCCGCGGCCCACGCGCTGCCGCGCATCGCACGCAGTGTCGGCGATCGGCTGTGCGTGCTCGCCGACGGCGGCGTGCGTAGCGGCCTCGACGTCATGAAGCTGCTCGCGCTCGGCGCCAGAGCGGTCTTGATCGGCCGTGCCTGGGCGTACGCCGTCGCCGCGCGGGGCGAAGCGGGCGTCAGCCACGTCCTCGAGCTCATGCGCTCAGAGCTGCAAGTCGCGATGGCGCTCACGGGACACGACTCTCTCGCGCAGCTCGGCGCGCACGCGCTCGAAGAGTAGAGCTCAGCTCTCACGCTCGGGCGCTTCGTTGTGCGCGGAGTCGGGCTCGCGCAGACCGTGCTTCCACAGCAGCCGGTACATGTGCACGCGATTGACGCCGGCTGCGTTCGCCGCTGCGCTCACGTTCTGACCGTGGCGCGCGAGCAGCGCCTTGAGGTAACGCAGCTCGAAGGCCGCGTTCCACTCCTGACGCGCGAGCTTCAGCGGCTGCTCCAGGATCATCCCCAGGTCGTCCGGCGCTGGAGGCCGCTCGCTCACGCGCGTCTGCGGCGCGAGTGAATCCGCGCCGGGCGGCGGCACGAGCTCGCCGAGCGCCACGCGCCGCTCCAGGTAATTGCGGAGCTGGCGCACGTTGCCCGGCCAGCGATAGCTCGCGAGCATCTCGATGAACTCGCGCGCGCGAATGGATGCGGTGACGCCGAGATCGCCCACGTTGAGCTGCTTCAGGATCTCGTCCACCAGCTCCGGCAAGTCGCTCTTGCGCTCGCGCAGCGACGGCAGCTGGATGTGCAGCACGGCCAGGCGATAGTAGAGATCAGAGCGGAAGCGCTTGGCGGTGACCTCACTGCGCAGATCACGATTGGTCGCAGCGATCACGCGGACGTCCACCGGCACGTAGTTGTTGCTACCCACGCGCTTGATCTTCCGGCTCTCCAGCACGCGCAGGATCTTCGGCTGGAGATCGAGGCCCAGCTCGCCGATCTCGTCCAGAAACACCGTGCCGCCGTGAGCTGCCTCGAACGCGCCCATGCGCGAGCCAACGGCGCCCGTGAACGCGCCGCGCTCGTAGCCGAACAGCTCACTCTCGAGCAGCTGCCCCGGGATCGCACCACAGTCGACGACAATGAAGGGCCCATCTCCACGTCGACTGTGCGCATGCACCGCGTGCGCCGACACTTCCTTGCCTGTGCCGGTCTCGCCCTGAATCAAGATCGTTGCGTCACACTGCGACGCCCGCCGCAACATGTCGAACAGCTGGTGCATCGCAGCGGATGAGCCCACGAGCCCGCCGAAGCGCGCCCCCGCGGACGCGTCGCGTTCCCCCGATCCGCTCCGCTCTTCGCTGGCCGGCAAAACAACCTCTATGGCAAGATCGAGCTCGTGAAGCTCGAGCACGGCGCGCCAGAGTCAGAGCGTTCGAGCACGCCGCTGGCGACCGAGCCACTCTCGAAATTACCAGTCGCCGAGCCAGCGAACAAGCAGCGCCTCGACCCGCAGCCGACCGCGGCGGACGAGCTCACATGGCGTGCGCTCGTCACCGGCGCTCTGCTGGGCGCCCTCTTGGCAGCCGCCAATGTGTATACCACGCTCAAGACGGGCTACATCGACGGTGGCAGCATCACGGCCTCGGTGCTGGGCTTCGCTGTGATGCGCGTGCTCGCGCGACCATACTCCGTACTGGAGAACAACATCACGCAGACGGTCGCCGCATCCGCAGCGGTGATGGCCTTCGTCGCGGGCATCGAAGGTCCCATGCCCGCGCTGGCGCGCGCGGGCATGCCGATCGCGACGAGCGCGCTGATCGCGTGGACGCTCGCGCTCGGCGTGCTCGGCATCGCCGTGGGGGCAGCGCTGCGCTCGCGCCTCATCCGCGCCGAGGGTCTGCCCTTCCCCACGGGCACCGCCACCGCGGAGGTGATCTCCGCCATGCATCTCGCGCGCGATCGGGCGCTGCTCCGCGCCCGGGGTTTGCTGCTAGCGGCTGCGGCCGCCGCGCTGATCGCTTGGCTGCGCGATCGCTGGGAGCTATTGCCACAGATGGTCGCGCTGCCGCTGAGCATCGCCGGCGTGGCCGCGAGTGAGCTCGCTCTCGGTGTGAGCGTGAGCCCGCTCATGTTCGCGACCGGCCTCATCAGCGGGCTGCGCGTGGGCGTGAGCATGTTGCTAGGCGGCGTGATCGGCTGGCTCGTCCTCTTGCCGCTGTTGATCGAGCGCGGCGTCATCGCGGGCGCCGACCATGGCGCGGCCACGGGCTGGCTGCTCTGGCCCGCCGTCGCGCTCGTGCTGTCCAGCTCGCTCACGTCGCTCGCGGCACAGTGGCGCACGATCGGCACGGGCATCGCCGACGCGTTCAGCCTGCTCACGCGCCGCCAGCCGCCGTCAGCTGCAGGACCAGGCTCACTGAGCGCGCGGCTCTTGCTCGTGTTGTGCGCCATCAGCGTGCTGGTCGTGATGTGGGTGGCCCAGGCGGCGTTCGATCTGAGCGCGCCGCGCATACTGCTCGCGCTGCTGCTGTCGGCGGCGCTCGCCGTGGTGTGTGCGCGCGGTGCGGGCGAGACGGACATCGCGCCCGCCGGCGACATGGGGGGCATCACCCAGCTGGTGTTCGGCTCGACCGTGCACAAGGCGTCGTCGCTGGCTTGCGGCGGTATCGCCACCGCGCAGGCGACGCAGACCGCACAGACGTTGTGGGCGCTCAAGGCGGGTGACAAGCTCGGCGCGAGCCCGTCGCGTCAGATCATCGCGCAGCTGCTCGGGGCGGTCGTGGGCGGCGTGGTCGTCGTGCCCACGTATTACGTCGTGGCCAGCACCTACGGCATCGGCAGCGAACGGCTGCCGGCCATCACCGTGCTCTCCTGGGAGGCGACGGCGGCGGCCGTGCAGGGCGGCTTCGGCAGCCTGCCGCGCTACGCGGCAGCCGCAGCGCTCGCAGCGTTCGCGCTCGGCGTGCTCCTAACACTGCTCGGCAAGACGCGAGTCGCACGCTACCTGCCCTCGCCCGTTGCGCTGGGCATCGGCGTGCTGATGCCGCTGTCCATGACCGCAGCGCTGTGCCTCGGCGCTCTGTGCCTGACCGCGCTCAGCGCGCGCTGGCCGACGTGGACGCGCGAGCACATCGAGTCCATCGCAGGCGGCGCCATCGCAGGCGAATCACTGCTCGCCGTGATCCTGGCAGCACTGATCTCGACGGGTCTACTCTAAACCCGAAGCCCGTAGCCCGGAGCCCGCTCCTCACGCCGGAGCAAACAGCGGCCCCAATCGGTCCTCGACCCGCTCACTGATCAGATTGGGCTTCTGCTCCGAGATCGCGCGCGCCTGCTCGTACAGGCTCCTGCCCTGCTCGTACTCGCCGAGACCGAGCGCGGAGAGCGCCGCGCGCTCGAGCAGCTCCACCTCTTCCATCGGCTGCAGCTCCACGCTGCGGCTGCGCTCCAGTAGATCCTGCCACTCGGACAACGTCGCGCCGCGCGCGCCCAGCTCCAGCATCTCGAGCATGGTGCTCTGCCCGGGCTCGAGCTCGGCGTCGCTCTCGCCCGCAGCGAGCGCGCGCGCGCTGCGCTCGCGCACGTTCTTCGCGTAGCGTCGCACCTCCGTCAGGTCGTCCTCGTACAGCGCGATGCGCCCCAGCAGCAGCTCACACACGCTGACCTCACGGTTGCCCTCACCGAACAGCTGCTTCGACAGCTCCAGCGCACGCACGGCTCGCGCGCGCGCGTCGGCGAGCTTGCCCATCACGTATTCGCTCTCGGCCAGGTTGTACACGGACACCCACTCGAGCGACGCCTCGCCGATCTCGCGGCTCAGCTGCACCGTGCGCGCGAGGTCCGACAGCAGCCGCTCCACGTTGCGCAGCCCGTGCCAGAGCGCCGCACGATTGCAGTAGGCCGCCGCGACGTGCCAGATGTCACCGCGCGATCCAGCCTCGCTGATCACACGCTCGAAGCTCTGCTCCGCCTCCGTCAGCCGCACCGAGTTCGCGTAATCCGTCGCCAGCATCAAGAGCGCGATGATGCGCGTCTCGTAGCCCTCGTCGCCCAGCGCCTCTGCCAGCTGCACTGCCTCGTTGCCCAGCTTGACGCTGGCCTCGCGTTCGCCCCGCCGGTGATGGCTGCGGGCGAGGCTCATCGCGAGCCGCGCGCGCAGGAGCGGCGACAGCGGCAGCTGCGAGGCCTCCACGGCCTGCGCCAGCACCCGCGACTGATTGGCCTCGCGCGTCCAGTCGAGCACGGTGGCTTCGTCGAGCATCAGCTCCAGCTCTTGCTCGCTCGCGCCCGCGGCCTGCGCGCGCTCGCGCGCCTTGCGCAGGTCGCTGAGCGCACCCTCCTGCCGAGCCAGGCGCGAGCGCATCAAGCCCCGGCCGCGCGCCGCTTCGATGGTGCGCGGATCGGCCTCGGGCAAGTTGTCGAGCGCGCCGCTGTAAGCGGCCTCGGCCTCGAGGTAGGCCTGCACGCGCGCGTAGCCGCGCGCCAGGGTGAGATACGTGTCGGCTGCGACTTCGCGCTCGCCGCACTTCGCGGCGTGCAGCGCCAGGCGCGGCAAGCGCAGCTCCTCCGGCAGCTTGAGCGTGCGATAGGCCTCGAACGCCGCGCGGTGCAGGCGCGAGCGCTGCGCCTCCGGCACCAGCTGATAGACCGTGTCGCGCAGCAGCGCATGGCGGAAGTTCAAGAGCCCGCTGCGCTGCCGCACGAAAAGGCCGCTGTCCAACAGCCGCTGCACGCCGACGCCCGCGTCGAGCTGCATGTCGTCCGGCAGCTGCTCGCGCTCTAGCGCGGCGAGCAGCGCGTCCACCTCTGCCACGGTGAAGCTCGCACCCAGCACCGAGGCGAGGCGCGCGTGGCCCGCGAGCTGCGGCGGCAGCGCCTCGATCTCGCGGATCGCGTTCCACTGCACGATCGGCAGGTCCGGCAGCTTGTCCAGCTCGTCGGCCGCGAAGTAGTAGCCGCTGCCTCGCTCCGAGCGCCGCACGAAGCCATCGCGCTTCAGGCCGCGCACCAGCTCGACCAGCAAGCGCGGCACGCCCTGCGTGCGCTCCACGAGCGAGCGCAGCACCGTCTCCGGGATGTATTCGGCCGGCAGCAGCAAGCGGCGCGCGAGCTCACACGCGTCCTGCACGGGCAGCGGCCCGAGCGTCACGCGCACCGTACTGCCCGCGCGCGAGCCCCAGGTGGGACGTGCGCCCGCGAAGCTCGGTCGCGCGAGCACGCACACCCAGAGCTTGGCGCGCGTCTCGGGTAAGGTCGCGTACTCGAGCGCGTCGAGCGTCGCGTCGTCGACCAGGTGTGCGTCGTCGAGCAGTAGACCCAGCGGCTTCTGCAGCGCACGGCGGCGGATCGCCTCGCCCGCGACGCGGGCCGTGGCGTGGCGCAGCGCGCCAGGCGCCGCCAACAGCCGCCGCACCTCGGGGTGCTCCGCGCCGATCCAGCCGAGCACGTGAGCCGCCGCGGCCCACGCGCCCTCGCCGAGATCCCCGAGCCGCGCGCCGAGCAGCGCCCGCGCAGCCTCCGACGGCTGTTGCGCGAGCGGCAGATCGAGCAAGCGCCGCAGCAGCTCCGGCAGCACCTGCGAGACGCTGACCACGCCCTCCTGCGCGGTGAGCCTGATCAGCTCGAAGCCGCGTTGGCTGCGATCCAGCTCGCGCGCAAGTGCGCCCGCGATGTGCGAGCGGCCATACCCCGCCGCACCGAGCACCGTGACGAGCGTCGGCCGCGCCTCCAGCGCCGCGCGATCCGCGCTGGCCCGTAGCTTCGCGAACTCGGCGTCGCGCCCGAGCAGCGGCGACACCTCCATGCCGAGCGTCGTGAGCTCGTTTGCGCTCTGCGTGTGCGGCAAGGTGAAGCGATCGGAGCGGCCCTCGAGCGGACGCGGCTCGAGATCGGGCAACACGTCGGCCGCTGCCGCGCTCAGCAGCACGCCCATCGCATCGTTGGGCGTGGGGAAACGATCGGCTTTGGTCAGTACGGCGCTCCAGATGCGGCGCGATCCGTCCGGACGGTTCTGCACGGACACTGT
>Ga0190269_10000617_pt1 | contig 17971 bp, 11 predicted proteins | sample Popmic249IS_FD_133749 | JGI IMG/M metagenome (GOLD analysis project Ga0190269, IMG submission 133749) | Populus adjacent soil microbial communities from riparian zone of Blue River, Arizona, USA - 249 IS | ecosystem: Environmental > Terrestrial > Soil > Riparian zone | place: USA: Arizona... | reverse complement strand
GATCCACATGTCCAGGACGTCGACGATCGACAACGACATGAACCGGGCGCCCATCTCGCCGGCCACGGCCCGCGCCAGGAACGTCTTGCCGCAGCCGGGCGGGCCGTACAGCATCAGGCCGCCGCGCAGGCTCTTGCCGTACAGTTTGCGCAGCTCAGGGTCGCGCAGCGGGCCCAGGAAGGAGAGCTCGAGGCGCTCCTTGACGGCGTCCATCCCGCCGACGTCGGCCAGCCGCACCGTCGACGACTCGACGTCGAACTGCCGGTCGCTCTCGCCCCGGACCGGTTCCGGCAGGTCACCCCCGGGATTCGGTACGGGCGTCCGCTCCGCGGTGACATAGCGGGGCGGCACGACATCGGACAGCTCCTGCTCGTACGCCCTCAGCGCGTCGTCCTGTCGCGTACCCGGATCGGCGGTGGTGGCCGGCGGCTCGTCACCCGGCTGCCCGGCGGCCGCAGGCGGTGCCGGGGCGGCGGCCGGCTCGCCCGCGGTGAGGGCGCGCCGCATGAGTCCCTGCGCGGCCTGGTTCCCGGGGTCCCGCGCGAGCACCAGCCCGATGTGCGGCACCGCGTCGGCGGCCCGGCCGAGGTCGACGAGCACCCCGGCGACGTGCAGGCGCAGCGTCAGGTCGTCGGGCCGCGCGTCGACGGCGGCGGTGAGGCTGGTGATCAAGGTGTCGTCGCTCATGGCCCGAGCAGAATACGGGAAGCCCCGGCCCTGGCCGGCAGGTCACCACGGCCGGCCGCGCGCGTCCCCCACCCCGGCCTCGCCGGGTCCGGAACGCGGCATCTGGTCGCGATGGCGCCGCTAGCGCTCCGAGGCTGCGGGGAGGGTTTCGGTGGTTGCCGCCCAGGAGGCGAGCAGGGTGAGGGCCTGGGCGGTCGGCGAGGCCGGTTCGGCGGCGTAGATGGTCATACTGGCGCCGTCCTCGGCGCGCAGGTCCATGGTCTCGTAGGCCAGCTCGAGCCCGCCGACGATGTGGTGGTGGAAGGTCTTGACGCCGGTGCCGTGGATCCGGACGTTGTGCGCGCCCCAGCGGCGGCGGAAGTCGTCGCTGCGGGTCGACAGTTCGCCGACCAGGTCGTGCAGGCCTTTGTCGTGGGGGTCCTTGCCCGCGGCGGTGCGCAGGTTCGCCACGAGCATGTCGGCGGCGAGGTGCCAGTCGGGGTAGAAGCGGTGGGCCGTGCCGTCGAGGAAGGTGAACAGCCCGAAGTTCGGCACCCCGCGCGCGCCGGCGTAGACGTCGCTGTACATGGCGCGGCCGAGCAGGTTGGCGGCCAGCAGATCCTGCCGGTTGTTCACCACGATCGCCGGGGCGGTGATCGTGTCCAGGGTCCACTGCAGGCTGGGGCGTACGGTCCACTTCTTGGGCCGGCGACTGGGCCGGACCAGCGCGCTGGTGCCGTTGGCCTCCTGCGCCAGGCGCATCAGGTGGGCGCGTTCGGCGTCGTCGAGCTGCAGAGCCCGGGCGATCGCCTCCAGGACACCGGCCGAGACCCCGGCCAGGGAACCGCGCTCGAGCTTGGCGTAGTACTCGACGCTCATCCCGGCCAGCGCGGCGACCTCGCTGCGCCGCAACCCCGGCACCCGGCGCTGCCCCGCGGTGGGGATCCCGGCCCGTTCCGGGGTGACCTTCGCGCGTCGCGTGGTGAGGAAGTCGTGCACCTCGGCTCGATTGTTCACACCTTCGACGGTACGGCGCGCGCCGCTGAACTGGGATGTACTGCTGGTACACCCATCGCCGGTGACGTCCAGGCGCACCGCCGCCCGCTCCCGCAGCGGCCCCGGGAAGGAGAGCTCGAATCGCTCATCCCGAGACTTCGCCGTCCACAACGAGCGAGTACGCCGTGCCGTGGACATCGAGCGCGACAACGCGTCTGCTCCGGGCGTCGGTGTCGAAAGCTGCCAGGGCGTTCCGGGCCACGAACACGGCACGTGGCCCCTCTCCGGTGGTCTTCCAGAGCTTGAGGGTCCCGTCGACGCCGATGGACAGGAGCGTGGACTCGTCCATGTAGCAGCAGTCGATGACCTCCCCCCGATGCGCCCGCCACGCCGCTCGTACGGTGCGGGCATCCGCGTCGAACACCTTGATCGTGCCGTTGTCGTAGGCGACGGCGAGGTCGGCGTCGTCCGGCGACGGGCTGAAGGCTCGCACCGCGACCGCCTCGTCGCTGAAGTCCTCCTCGCCGTAGAACGAGACGGTTGCCGACGGCAGCAGGGGAAGGCTGTAGACCACCGGACCCGCCGCGACGAGGAAGCGGGATTCCTGCGGATCGAATCCGCTGTTCCCGGCCCGCCACGTCAGGGGCACTGTGAACGTGGACTCCAGGAGCTTCTTGATCCCCCACGGCTCGACGGCACAGATCAGCAGCTCAATCGCCCAGGCCACCCCGGCGTCATGGCGCCGCATGTGTCGGCGTACCAGTCCGACGAAGTCTCCGCTCGGTGAGCCGGCCCAGGTCACGTTTTCTTCCGCCCAGAATGCCGAGTCCAGGTCGGGGAGCAGATGGTAGGCCGTCGGAGTCATGCGAGCCGGCGCCTGCATCAGCCAGTGCCGGCCTGGTCGCGCGATGGGCGAGGTGCGGTGAGCGGACCGATGGCCGGGCTCCGGCACGATCCAGCTGAAGGCGCGCACCTCCAGACCCCTGTCGTCCCGAGCCAAAGGGATACCGGCGAGTTCCCGCGGCCGCTCAAGACGTTTGCGGCCTCCCTCGGGTGCGGCCGGCACCGGCCGTACCGACATGTCGGCGAAGAAGCCGTCGACCCGGGCAGTGACCGCCCACCCTCGGCCGGTGGCATCCAGGAGGCAGTACAACCCTCGTTCGCCGGACGTCGGCAGGTTCTCGCCGATGAGATCGCCGACTTTCCAAACCTTCACCGCCCCATCAAAGGCAGCGGTAGCCACGAGGGCGCCGTCGGGCGAGAGCGCCATCCCGCGCACGCCGCCGTCATGGGCTCCGACCTTTTTGACCAGCGTGCCGCCGACCGTACGAAACACATGAACAGATCCGTCGGAGAGGCCCACCACGTAATACCGGCCCTCGTCGACGAAGAGGCAGTTCAAGGCCGGCTTGTCGAGCCGCTCGGCGTGCTCGTCGACCGGCCGCCCACCGGAGATGTCCCACAGCCGTCGCTCGCCGAAGGGCGCCATGCCGTCGTCATACTGAAACGTCCCGCCGACCGCCAGCAGCAGACGGCCGTCCGGGGACACGCACGCGCCCTGCGCGCGACGGGCATTGTCGAGCCGGCAGGTGTGCCGCACCTTCGCGTTCCCGGTCGCGATCAGGTGAACGCCGCCGTCGCAGTCGCCCACGATGACGGTGTCTGGGCCGGTCACCGTGGCGTCGTTGACGATGTGGTCGGGCAACGCGCTGGTCCGTTGTACCCCGGAGGTGGCCGCGTAGACGACTACCCCCGGTTGGCCCACGGCGACGACCGACGCGCCGTCGCGAGTGAACCGGCACCGGCGCGGACCGCGATCGAACCGTCCCTCGCAGACAACGACGGTCTTCCGTAGGCGGTCATGGATGCGGACGAATCCGTCCGCGCAGGCGGTGGCGACTAGCTGGCCGTCCGGCGAGACGTCGCAGCTGTCCACCGATGCGTCGAGGTCCGCGGCCACGTCCACCAGGTTCCAATCCCGGGTGCTCCAGACCAGCACCTGACCGTCCATGCCCGAGGAGAACAGCAGTTCGCCCGTGGCGGTGAAGACGCAATCGGTCGCCCCGGCCCGGTGGCGGCCGGCCTCGATGACGACCGCTTCCCCTTCGTCGGCCGCTCGGTCCCGGCGGAACCAGACGGCGCCGGGTCGCGCCAGGGTACGGCCGGCGAACCGGGGCAAGTCAGCTCCTCCCTCGTTGCTCACCTGCTGGAGGACGAAACCGGCGACCGGGGCGTACTCCTCGAACGAGGCTCGTTGGCTGAGGACGAACGACGACCAAGCTCGCAGGGCGGTCACCTCCGTACGGCCGGCGTCTTCCTCGGCCGCACGCAGCGCCGCCAGCGCCCGTTCGTAATCGTGCACCAGGTCTCCGGTGCGGCCGGCCGAGCACTTGGCGTCGATGAACAACGGGTCGCACAGCGTGGTGGCCAACTTCGTCCACTTCCGCGCCCGGGTCAGCTGGAACGGAAGCTCGGACAGCACGCGCGGGGTCGGCTGCGCGAGCCCGCCGGCAAAGAGGCGACTCAGGCGGCGATGGGCGTCAGACGCGTCCACCGCGACCTGCCCGGCGATCACCCGGCGAACCGCGGCGCCGGCAAGGGCACTGACGATCACCCCGTCGATCTGGTGATCGGCGACGAACGGACCGAGATCGGCCCGCAGCCGGGCCCACACGACATAGGGGAAGGCTCCGGAATGCGACCAGTACGGCGACCGCCGGGTCAGATCGCTCATGACGCCCTCGTCGCTCTCCAACACCGCCATCATCTCGTCATCCGCCAAGCCGAACCGAGCGGAGCTGAGGTATCCGATGACCGCGTGGACCAGAATCCGGCCGTGGTCGGCGTCGGCCGCCAGCTCGTCCAACGCGTCGCGGACGACACCGTCGATGTCCTCGCCGAGCCGCGGCGGATCGTAGGAGCGCCACCGGAGGGCCCGGTCCGTGGCCAGGCGCAGCAGCAACGGTCGCCGGCACCGGCGGAAACGGCTGAGCACCGCGGCACGTTGCGCCGGCTGCAGGCGGCGCCCGGCGGCCGCCAGCCATGCATCGAGAAGGTGTTCCGCCTCCTGCTCGGACAACTCGCCGACGTCGACGAAGGACTCGTCCGGCAGGAACTCCCGGAGCCGCCGGTACAACTCTCCGGACGCCCCCGGATCGTTGCTCACCGTGAGGACGAGCTTCACCCCGGGAGCGGTACGAGCCGGGATCCACCGCGACGCGGGTCCTTCGGTGTCCGCGGGCGCCTCGAGTTGCTCCGCGGCGTCGATGTAGACGTGCAACGGTCGCATCTGTGGGGCGGTAAGACGCTGCGCGAAGAACCGTTCGAGCTCCAGCCCTCGCCACGGCGGTGGTGCGGCGGCCGGATCGTTGGCGTCGATCTCGGTGCACAGGCCGTGCAGCAGGTCGTCGCGGTTCGTCCACTCCGGGACGGCGCCGACGAAGCGGCCGACGACCAGTGCGCCGTCGCCGGACCGGCTGTCGAGGTAGGCCTTGGCGAGCGCCGTGGACCTGCCGGCGCCGAACCGGCCAGTGATGACAAGAGGCTCGGTAGCCTCGCCGCGCAGGTATTCGTCCACCGCATGGCTGACCCGGGCCAGCCCTGTGGTGATGCGGGTCCGGCGCACGGCGTGTGCCCGGAACAGCGATGTGCCCATCGGCTCTTCACCGTCTTCCCGCTCGGCGGCCGAGGACAGGATGGCGTCGATCCTGCGCATGAGCTCCCGCTGTAAGCGAGCCCCGAACGCGGTGAGATCCGGGTCCCCGGCCGTGGAGTAGCGGTGAACCGACTCAGGTCCGACGTGCTCGACGACGGCTGCATCGAACGCCTCCAGCCGGCGACTATCGTCGTCCGCGTTTCCTGCCCCGTGCTCCCGCGCGAACACGATCACGTTGCCGGCTCCCGGAGGCGAGATACGCAACACCTCAGCGACCTCCAGGTGGGTCGCCGACGCGCCGTACGCGATCTGTCGAGGGTCGTCGGCGGAGAGGGTCGCCGCGAGCGCGTCGTCAAGCAGCGCTCTCAACGCCGGCTCTGCCGCATCGCCCCGCTCCGGCCGGCCGGCTCCGGCACGGGGGAGAAGAACGTAGTCCGGCCGGTGGGCGTTCTCATCGAGGCGGTATGACGCCCGCAGCCACCGGCGATCTGCGCTCGGCATGGCCGCCACCAGCAACTCGAATGACTCCCGGTCCACCCGGGCCGGCATCGGACGCCACCCGTATCTGTCGCCGAGCAGGAGAATCATGCTCAACGACGGCGATGCCGCCACGCACCGGCGTACCTCGTCGAGGCACACGTCCACAGTCCTGCGCTGCCGCGAGGCCGCCTCGCTGATTCCCCAGCGCAGATCGACAGCGCGGAAGCTTGCGCCCCGCCGTGCGCAGGCTTCGGCGACGAGAGGGAACACCAGCCGGCTGAGGACGCCACGCTCCCGCGCGAGATCCTCGAACGTCGAGCTGATGAACACCCGGAAGGCATGGTTGCCGTTCATTCGAGCCTCCGGCCCGCAATCCTTGCTGAGGGCATTCACCGTGTCACCGTGCGGCGCTTGATCGCCATGCCGGCCTTCGACCCGCTCGGAGCGTTGCGCCGGGCGGACCGGACGCCGTTGATCGGAGCGATTGCACCGGCTCCACTCGTCACGTGAGACGGCCGGGACATCAAGCCGACAATGAAGGGAGCATCTGCCGGTGGCGCGCTTACGCTCGGGCGTATCCGACCCGGCTGTCATCGGGAGCGAGGACCAGGATGGCGTCCGACAATGTCAGTGCTTCGCCGCGGTCGCCGGCATCGGCCCGGCCCCTGCTGTTCATCAGCCACCGGCACGCCGATCGCAACATAGCCGACGTGCTCCGCAAGTTCGTGATCAATCGGAGTGGTGGGCGTATCGCGGTGTTCCAGTCGTCCTCCGCCGATGCGCAGAACGCGCGGGTGGGTCGCGAACTGCAACGGGAGCTCAAGGAGAACCTCTGGTCGGCCGGCGTCGTCCTGCTCGTCTTCACCAGCCGCGAAGAAGACTGGTCCTACTGCATGTGGGAATGTGGTGTGGCGACCCATCCCGCGAGTCCGGATACGAAAATCGTGGTGTTCCAATGCGGCTCGCAGCCACCCTCGGTGTACGCCGACGCCGTGCGTGTCAGTGCGCAGGACGTCGTCGACGTGCAGAAATTCGTCAACGACTTCCTCACCAGCGCCGACTTCTTCCCGGATCACGACGAGGCTGTCGCTCCCGGATTCGCTGCGAACGGCGACGAGGTGCAGCAGGCGGCGAGGCAGCTGCACGAGGAGCTGAGGGCAGTCATCCCGAGCGATTCCGAGGAGGGTGAGGACTGGCCGACCGTTCCCTTCCTGCGCCTGCAGCTGACTTTCGCGGAGGTGGACACGATCCGCGGCATGAGCCAGGCGGAAGGCGCAGCCACGGTGCTCGGCGCCGTCCGGGTCAGCGAGATCGACGCTGAGGCCAAGCGTCTTTTCGGCGTGGGCCGGGTCGAGCATTTCGCGCTGTTCAGCCAGTTGGTCGACGCGTGGCGGCAGCAACGGCCGGAGGCGTCACCACAGTGGGTGGACGAGCTGGCCGAGCAGCTGCGCGATGGCAGCCACTGGCGGTTCCCGCGCTTTCGGTGGCAGTTGCTGAGCAGTGTGGACAGCGCGGATCGGTCGAGGTATGCCCCGATCCTCAGCCGTGTCCGGAGCATCCCCTGGAAGCGGTGTCACTACTTCGACGTGTATTTCAACAAGTTCGACACCGACGACCGCGGCGCGATCCGGATCGGCTTCGTCAATGAGCCTCAAGCAGCGCCGGGTGCGATCCCTTCAGCCGCGTCGGGGTCGCCGTCCGAGACTCGCGTCGACAGTGCGGGCGGCGTTATGGACTCCGGTGGTGGAAGCCCTGCCCGCTGAAAGGGCGGCTCGTCACGCGGTATCGACGACCGCCACCTACGGGCGCCGGCGGCAACGTGACCGGTTGATTCAGAAGAGGCCGCGGCGAACCGTCCAGCACGCCGGGCGGACACGGCGGGCGTCAGCAGGTGAGCAGCGCCTGGAGACGCGTCCGGATGCCGAGGGGGTCGGTGACCCGGACCACCGAGAGGTGCGGTGAATGCGCGACAGCCAGCGCCTGCTCATCGCCGCGGTCGCCCCGTCTCGCGGCGGCGATCCGGTCGGCGGTGCGGCCGGTGCCGTCAATCACCAGCACCGGGCGCCGATCCGCCAGGCTGTGGGCGACGTCCTGGAATGAGATCTGCCCGCCGTTGATCAGCACTGTCACCGAGGGGGCTCCTTCGGCGATGGCCGTCGCCGTACGCGCCAGCCAGGGGGACTCGTCGCCCCATTTGTCGCCCGGCACGAGGATGAAGTGCGAGTGATGCCGCTCCAGCGGCGCTCCCTCCCCGCCGTCGCTCACCTGCCCGGGCAGCACGACCGTTCCCTCAGCGGCAACGCCGACCAGCGGGAAGTCTGCACCGTGGGCGGCACGCGCGCGACCGATCATCCGCATGACCCCGGCGTCGGTGCCGCCGTCGACCACCGCGACGTCGTTGTCGGCCAGGACCGGCAGCACGGCATCGGCCAGCACATGCCGAATCGCGTCGGATGCGGCGTCATCCATCCCGCTCGCGCCGCCGACCAGGACGAACACGGGGCGCGGATGCGGTAGACCGAGCGTGGCCAATGCGACCCGGAGGTCCCCGTCCACGCGTACGGCACGAGCCGCGTGGCCGGGAGCGAATGGGACCATGAAGGGTGCGTCCGGAACCACCACAACTCCTCGGTCGGAGACAGTCCCTTGGAGGTTACGGCACGCCCGAGGCGGAACGGGAGCGCTCGCGGGCCGCCTCCGGCCGGCTCCCGCGGAACCGGAAAGCCGGCTACCGCTGAGGAGACCGAACCCCTCGCCTGGTGTCGTGCGTCGGACCTCGATTCCCATCCGTGCCTGGTATATGCAGTGTGAACGCTGTGGTCGCCACTGAAGGGGGCGCGTCATGACCTATCGCGACCGGATCGACGCACCTGGTCCCAAGAAGCTGCTGGCCTGCGACGGTGGCGGTATCCGCGGGTTGATCAGCCTCGAGGTCCTCGCGCGGCTGGAATCGGAGCTGCGCTCGGCCACCGGCAGTGGTGACGACTTCCGGCTGTCCCACTACTTCGACTACATCGGTGGCACCAGCACGGGCGCGATCATCGCGGCCGGCCTGTCGCTCGGCCTGCCGGTCTCCGAGCTGCAGGACTTCTATCTGAAGCAGGGCAAAATGATGTTCGACCGGTCGTCGGTCTTCCGCCGGCTCCGATATCTCTACAAGGCCGATCCCTTGGCCGCCATGTTGCAGGAGGTGTTCGGCACACACACCAGGTTCGGCAGCGACCGCCTCGAGACGTTGCTCATGATGGTGCTGCGCAACGCGACCACGGATTCACCCTGGCCGCTGAGCAACAATCCCCGGGCGAAGTACAACGACCCCACGCGGCCGGACAACAACCTCGAACTGCCCCTCTGGCAGCTGGTGCGGGCCAGTACGGCCGCCCCCGTCTACTTCCCGCCGGAGTCGATCCGGGTCGGCGAGCATGACTTCCTCTTCGTCGACGGCGGCGTCACCGTCTACAACAACCCGGCGTTTCAGCTCTTCCTCATGGCCACGCTGGACGCGTACAAGCTGTGCTGGACAGCGGGCGAGGACGAGATGCTGGTCGTGTCGGTCGGCACCGGCACGGCTCCGAAGGCCGACGACCACCTTCGCCCGGGGGACATGAACCTGCTTTTCAACGCGTCGTCGGTGCCCGCCGCGCTCATGCTGGCCGCGCTGACCGAGCAGGATCTGCTGTGCCGGGTCCTGGGCCGCTGCCGGCACGGTGGCCCGATCGACCGGGAGATCGGCGATCTCATCACCGGACCGGGTGTGCTGGACCGGCGGCTGTTCAGCTACGTCCGATACAACATCGAGCTCACCCGCGAGGCACTGTCCGAGCACGGTCTGGAGCACGTGACGCCGGAGGATGTCCAGCGGCTGGACTCCGTCGACCACCTCGACGAGCTCCGGGCCGTCGGGCGGGCGCTGGCCGGACAGGTCAGGCCGGCTGAGCATTTCCGAGGGTTTCTCTGAGCCGGCACGACCATGACGGGTCATTCCTCCGCCCTGGTCCGCACCTCCGCCAGGATGTCCTCCAGCTCGTCCCGAGCCTGGGACGGCGGCAACAGGGTCAAGCTCTCCGCGAGATCGTCACTGGTTGACCGGATCATCCATGCCGGGATGTCGTCGCGGCACATCTGATCCAGCACGGCGCGTGCCTCGGCCGGATCACCGGTGTCGAAAGCGGCCGCGAGCAGCGTCGGCCCGGCCCACTGGTCGTCCGGCCGGCGCTCGGCGGAGGCGCGGCACGCCACCACCGCGACAGCCAGTGCTTCCTGAGCACGCCGCTCGTCGTTCGTACCGCCGCGCCGGCGGTACAGCCGCGGCAGATTGGACGACGGGTAGTAGTCGTTGAGGTCGGCCAGCATGCCACGCTCGTACGCCGCTATGGCGCGATCCCGGAACCGTCGCCGCGCCGATGGCGTGCCGGCCTCGCGGAACAGGCGCTTGTACCGTCCGCCCAGCAGGCCCAGCCGCTCCGACGTCGCCCCGCACCGCTCGATGAGCTCTTCGAGCGCCGCGGCGGACTCCTCCACGCGGCCGGTGCCGGAGAGGGCGAGCTGGCGTTGCTCCTCCACCGCCGGGTGCCGCCGGAGGGCCGCTGGCAGGCTGTCGACATAGGCCAGCACATCGGACCAGGTGAGGTGGTCACGGACCAGCCGGATCAGCTCCAGGACGACCGACTCCTGCACCGCCCGCCGGTCACCGTGGCGGGCGAGAAGCTCGCGAGTGAGCTCGGCGCGCCGGTCACGATCCGCGGTGAGCCGGATCGTACGCACTGCCGTGCCGAAATCGCTCATCTGGGCTACGTAGTTCGCGAAGGCTTCCGGCTTGACGTCCGGGAAGTCCGGAACCGCCTCGTAGAACGGCGAGTGCCCGTCGAGCAGGTCCGGCACACCCTCCTCGAGCACTGCCCTCGCTGCCGCGACGGCCCCCGGGGCCTTGAGGTCACCGTCGGCAAGGGGATACCGGACACGGCGGATCTGGTCGAGGTCGAACACGCGCTCGGCCCAGTCGGCGGCGACAAGGGCACAGTGGGTCCGCTTGGCCGCGTGACGCAGGCCCACCTCGTAGTAGACGTTCGAATTGGCCAGTGACACGTCGGCCACCACGGCGTCGGCCGCCGCCAGCCGGCAGATCATCTCGCGGACGATGATGGCTCCTACGTCCTCGTCTGCGCGGATAGCGACATAGCCGAGGCCCTCCAGCACCGGCTTGTGCACTTCGTGCCACAGCGCGTCGAAGTCGATCTCGGCCGGGATGCCGGCTCCGCTGACGGTGGGCTTCTTCCGTCCGAACGGCATCACCATGAACGCGATGGGTTTCATCGGACCTCCTGATCCGGCTGTGCGCGATGCCGGGGACCGCCGGCTACCTCACTGGGTCTCCGGGGCGCCGACCGCCGCGTCCTGTGGGGGGCGCTGGGCGGCCAGCTGTCCCCACTGGCCGTTCTCGGTGCGGAACACCTGCTCCACGCGGGCCAGCTCGGCCGGCAGCCGCTCCGCCGGTGCGACGTTCCAGTCGATCTCCGCCTCGGCGAGGTTGATCGCCGCGTCCTCGTACAACTTGGCCAGCGGCCCGAAGCCGATGAGCGCGTCGAACGCCGTGACCGCCCCGGCAAGAGCGGCGAGCACGGCTCCGGCGACACCCGCGACGGTCCGGCCGGTACCTGTGGTGAACTGGCTCGCCACCCCGGCCAGAGCCGCCAGGCCCAGCAAGGCGTTGCGGACCGCCACACCCTGGCGATGCGCGCGCCGGTACTCCTCGGCGCGGCCCTCGTAGAACCTCCGCTGGTCCGCGATGCGCAGGTCCCGGTAGAGAGCGCGAAACTGCGCGGTCCAGTCGGTTGCCGGGTCTGTCACTCCGGCTCCTTCCCGGCCCGGACGGCGACCACCCCGCGCTGCAATGCTGCCGTGCGGTCCGGCCCGGCGTAGGGGCCGGTGCGCGACAGGAACCGGAAATACAGCGCCCGCAGCCGCTCGGCCCTTACCCGGGCCGCCAGATAACCGTCGAGGCTGCCCTGCTCACCGGCCCACCGGCTGCTCGTGGCCAGCAGCACACTGGTCGCCGCGAGCGCAGCCCCGGGCCAACGGGCGTCCGGCAGCGCCGCCTGAACTCCGCCCAGACCGGACACGACCGCGGCGCCGAGCAGCACGAGAACCTGCTGACGCCGGTACCTGTTCTGATCCCGCAAGGCGGTGACGTCGTTGCGGGCGAACTCGGGGGTGACGACCTGCTCCAGGATGTCCACGTCGTCGGCCAGCGCCGGATAGTCGGTGCGGGTGGTGGCCGGCAGCACCGGGTGCGACGTCGAAGGATCCCGGAGGCGAGGACGCCGGGCGAACAACGGCAGATCCATCGGACCTCCATCGGTGGCCGGAAAGGCGCCCGCCAGAATACGGCCACGGCCCGGTCCATTCTCGGACCTCCCGGACGGCGAGCGGGTCGACTATCCGACAGTACGGGCCGGGGGGGCGGGTGAACGACGGCCAGGCCCGCTGGTGGCCAAGGCCGCGTGCGGGGGAGCGGTCGAGGGGAGCCGGCTATGGCAGCGGTGTCATGACAGGCCTGCGGAGGGTCGTGGTCGTTCGGGCCGCGACAGCAACGTACGGTCGGATACCGTGGCTGCAGTATTCGCGGCAGCAGCATTGCCCACCGCTGGACGACGCGCCGACGGTGAAACCGAGCAACCGTAGAGGTCATGATCGAGGTGCACGAGCTCACCGGGCCCGTTCCGCCGGAGCGGCCGGCCGTCGCCTCCGGACCGTCCGAGCTGGGACCAGGCTCGAGCGACCTCCACGCGTTCCTGATGACGTACAAGTTCGGGCTCGACGAGGTGCTCACGAAAATCAACATCCTGCGTGAGGAGTTCACCTACACGCACGACTACAACCCCATCGAGCACGTCAAATCGAGGATCAAGTCACCCGGCAGCATCGCCGAGAAGGCGCGCCGGAGGGGATGCAGTCTCGCCCCCGCCGAGCTTCGCCGGAACCTCCTGGACATCGCCGGCGTCCGCATCACCTGCAGCTTCGTCTCCGACGTCTACAACCTGGCCGAGGTGCTGACCCGCCAGCAGGACGTCCGGATCCTGCGGACCCGCGACTACATCCGGCAGCCCAAACCGAACGGCTACCAGAGCCTGCACCTGATCATCGAGATACCGGTGTTCCTCTCCGACCGTGTCGAGCGCGTTCCGGTCGAGGTGCAGATCCGCACCGCGGCGATGGATTTCTGGGCCGGGCTCGAGCACAAGCTGCACTACAAGTACCGCGGTGAGATCCCGGTGGGCCTGCTGGAGGAGCTGCGAGAGGCCGCAACGGTGGCCGGCAATCTCGACGAGAAGATGGAGCAACTTCGCACCGAGCTGCTTCCCCGGCCGGCGGTGGCCGACCACCACGACGGCGCCGGCGACACCCGTACATCGTCGGTCTTCGCCCCCGGGCCGTGGCTCGGTTGACGTGCCCCGGCGCCGGACAACGGAATCCGCAGCCTCGACGCGCGGAAGATGCCACTCCCACCTACTGGGCCTTTCTGTCGTACTCGCGGCGCGACCACAAGTGGGCGACCCGTCTGCAACGACGGCTCGAGTCATTCAAGATTCCGAAGGGGATCGATGTCCCTCCGGGCAAGTCGTTCCCGCCCGGAAACCGCATCCGGCCGGTCTTCCGTGATCAGGACGAGCTTGCGGTGGCTTCCGACCTCGGCGCCGAGCTCATCGCGGCCCTGGACCGGTCGTGCCGACTCATCCTGATCGCGTCCAGGGCCTCAGCCGAATCCCGTTACGTCGACGCCGAGGTCCGTCACCTGGTCGACGCGGGGCGCCTGGACGATGTCCGCGTCGTTGTTCTCGAGAAGACGGCGGACGGCGCAGTGCCGCTGCCGCCCGTACTGGCGAGGGTCGTGTCCCAGGGGTGGGAACCGCTGTGGCTCGATGCGGAGCGCACCTCCAGGCCGGACCAGCAAGCCGTGGTCCGCCTTGCCGCCGGCATGCTCGGCGTCAGTTTCGACGCGCTGTGGAGGCGCGACGTCCGCCGGCGGATCACCGGGCTGCTGGCGGCGGCAGCGGCCCTCGTGCTGGTGGCGTCCGTCGTCGGAGCGGTTCTCGTGCGCCAGCGTGACGCCACGGACGAGCTCAGGACGGCACATCAGGAGTCCGCGTTCCGCGCCTATCTGACCCAGGCGACCGTGGACAAGGTTCGCGAGGATGATCCGGGCCGTCCGCCCCCGGACGTGCAGATCGACATCCTCAGGTCGGACGACTTGAACGGCGACAGCTGGATGGACTTCTTCGCGATCAATCGAACTCCGGGGTTCTGCGGCTCCGGTGGCTGCGCGACAGAGGCGTACCTCGGTGAAGGCGACGGGCGCTACCGTGTCGTGGCAAACCTGTTCGGATCCGGCGCGCCGCACACCAGGGCGGCCGACGGCGGTTACAAGCAGATTCTGACGGCTTTCTATTCGGTTGACGGCGAGCCTGTGTACTCGGTGTTCCGGTGGAACGGAACGGAGTACGCCCTCTATCGTTTCGAGTTCTGCAACGGTGTTCGCCTGGAATACTGCTCCCGTCCCGTCCTCATCACGCCGAGGGCCGATGACGAGCGGACCACGCTGCCCTTGACGGAGAAGTCGAAGGTGCTGGCGGGGCCGGCTTCCGGCTCACCCCCTGTCCGGGTCATGGAGGCCGCCGGGGATTACGGAGTATTCGTCGGTACGGTCGAAGGCGGAGCGTGGCTCCTGATAGACGTCCTGAAGGCGCGAGCGGGCTTCGTCCGGCGCAGTGACGCGACACGATGACGGTCGGCGCGCTCCCGCCGCATTCCGGGTGGGCATGAGCCCGAACCGGTAGGTCCGCGCCCGCGGCGTCGAGGCGGGCACCCCCACCGTGGCACTGACCTCCGCCACCGGCTACCACGTCGGCCCCCTATTCGTACGAGATGGCGCGAAGCACATCCGTGCGCGCCGCCCGGACAGCGGGCAGGATCGCGGCGACCGCCCCGACGGCAACGCCCGCCAGCAGGTAGAGCGCGATCCTTCCCCAGGGGAACGCCAGCGTGGTGATGCCGTTGGTGTGCAGTGCCCGTACGACGGCCGCACCCAGGCCGCTGCCGGACACGACGCCGAGCAAAGCCCCGAAGAAGGCGATGATCATTGCCTCGACCGAGATCATCCACATGGTCTGGCCGCGGGTGAGGCCGACGGCGCGGAGCAGGCCGAGTTCCCTGGTACGTTCCAGCACCGACAGGGCCAGCGTGTTCACGACCCCGAGGACCGCGATCAGCACTGCGAGCGCCAGCAGGATCTGCACCATGGTGACGATCACGTCGTACTGGCCGGTCTGCCGGCTGATGTAGCCCTCGCGGTCGGTGACGGTGATCTCCGGGCTGTCGGCGAGCAACGCTTCGATCCGGCGGCGGACCTCCGGCACCGAGGCGGCGCCGGCCACCGTCAGGTCCACGCTCGACACCTGTTGCACCGGCAGGTGAGGTATTTCCGATGTCGGCAGGAGCCACTGGCCGATCGCCTCCCCGCCGGAGTAGACGGCGGCTACGGTCATCGGCCGCGCCGCCTCGTAGCCCACCTTGACCGGCACGGTGGACCCGGGGCGCAGCCCGCGCTCCCGCGCCGTCGCCGCGTTCACGGCGACCTGGTCGCGTTCCAGGTTCCCCATCGTTCCCTCGGTGGCCTGGAGGGAGTACATCCGGGTGAGCGCCGGCACGTCGGTGACGACCGCGACGGAGGCCCGGTCGCCGGCGACGAGCGCGTCGGCTCGGTACGTGCCCGCCACCGTCCGGACCCCGGCGAGGGAGCGGACCCGCTCGACGATGGCGGGGTCGAAGGTCGGCGGGTCGTCGGCCAGCGAGGTGTCACCGGCGATCATCAGGTCGGCCGTGATCCGGTCGGCGACGCGGTCCCGCAGGCTGGCCGTGGTCGACGCCAGGACGGTGTTCATGCCGGTGATCAGCGCGATGCCCACCATGAGCGCCGTGGCGGTGATGGCCGTACGGCGTGGATTGCGGCCGGCGTTGAGCCGGCCGAGCCGCCCGGCGGCCGTCGACGAGAACACTCGCCCGGCCGTGGCCGCGACCGGCCGGGCCAGGGCGGGAGTCAGCAGGATGACGGCGAGGAAACCGAGCAGCGCACCGGCGGCGATCAGCCGGATCGTCCCGCCGCCTTCGACACCTGCGGTCAGCAGGCCGCCACCGACCAGGCCGGCGATGCCACCGGCGATCGTCACCTTCTTCAGCGAGCGGTCGGGCGTCGCCGACTCCCGTAGCGCCGCGATGACCGGGATGCGGGAGGCGCGCAGCGCCGGGACGAGCGCGGCCAGCACGCTCACCACCACGCCGACGCCGAGGGCCGCGAGGGGCGCCGCCGCGGGCACACCGATGCCGGCGAGCTCCAGGGAGGTGGTCCGGGTGGCGAACAGCCAGGCCATCAGGGTCCCGATGCCCACCCCGAGGCCGAGGCCGGCGGCCGACGCGGTCACCCCGATCACGAGCGCCTCGAGCAGGACCGACCCGAGGGTCTGCCGCCGGCTGCCGCCGAGCGCCCGCAGCAGGGCCAGTTCCCTCGTACGCCGGGCGACGAGGATCGAGAAGGTGTTGAGGATCAGGAAGGTCCCGACCAGCAACGAGACACCGGCGAACCCGAGCAGGATGCTGTTGAAGATCGACAGGTCCGACTGAGCGTCCGCCCGCGCGGCCGCGCGCAGGTCCGCGCCGGTCTGCACCCGGAAGCCGGCCCCGAGAACGGACTCGATCCCGGCCCGCAGCCCGGCCGCGGTCACACCGGCCGCGGGCTTCGCATCGACGGCGGAGAACAGCCCGGGACGCCCCAGCATCAACGACGAGGCGACGGAGTTGTGGAAGGACACCTCCAGGTTGCCGCCCAGGCTGTCCCGGCCGCCGCTGTACTCCATGACCCCGACGATGGTGAAGGTCTTGCGGGGTTGCGTGGTCAGGATGCCGACCCGGTCGCCGAGCGCGGCTCCCGCCGCCTTCAGCAGGGCCGCGTTGACGACCACCTCGCCGCCCGTCTGCGGCGCCCTGCCGGCGCGCAGCCGGACCAAGGCGTTCTCGCCGGTCCAGTTGGAGCCGAGCCGGGACGAGCCGGTCGTGGTGACCACCTTGCCGTCGGCGCCGATGACTCGCGCGCCGTCGACCGAGATGATGCCGGTCGCGGTGGCGACGCCGGGCACGGCACGGACCCGGTCGGCCAGATCACCCGGGACTCCGGTACGGATCTCGTCGTCGTCCTCCGACGAGGCCTGCTCCGGGGCGGGCCGCACCTGGACGTCGACGTCGCGGTACTGCAGCGCGTAGAGGTCGTCGAACGAGCGGCCGAGCGTATCGGTCAGGACGAACGAGCCGGCGACGAAGGAGACGCCGAGCACGACCGCCAGCCCGGACAGCAGGAGGCGTAGCTTGCGGGAGAGCAGGCTTTTCAGAGTGGCGCGGAACATTGCGGCTCAGCTCCCGGCCTGGTCGAGGTGCTTCATGGTGTCCAGCACGGCGTCGGCGGTCGGATCGCGCAGCTCGTCGACGATCGAACCGTCCGCGAGGAAGACCACCCGGTCGGCGTGGGCCGCGGCCGACGCGTCGTGGGTGACCATGACGATGGTCTGGCCGAGGTCGCGGACCGAGGTCTGCAGGAAGCCGAGCACCTCGGCCCCCGACCGCGAGTCGAGGTTGCCGGTGGGCTCGTCGGCGAAGACGACCCCGGGGCGGGGCACGAGTGCCCTGGCACACGCGACGCGTTGCTGTTGCCCGCCGGACAGCTCGGCCGGCCGGTGGTTCAGCCGCTCACGCAGCCCCACCGCGTCGATCACCCGGTTCATCCAGGCGTGGTCGGGCTTGCGGCCGGCGATGTCCAGCGGCAACCGGATGTTCTCCTCGGCGGTCAGCGTCGGCAGCAGGTTGAACTGCTGGAAGATGAAGCCGATGTGGTCGCGGCGCAGCCGGGTCATCGCCTTGTCGCTCAGTCCGGTCAGCGAGGTCCGGCCGACCACGATCTCGCCCCGGCCGGCCTCGTCGAGCCCCGCCATGCAGTGCATCAGGGTCGACTTGCCCGAGCCGGACGGGCCCATGATCGCGGTGAACTCGCCCCGGGCGAGCTCGAGACTCACGCCGCGAAGGGCGGCGACCTCGGCCTGTCCGGAGCCGTAGACCTTCCAGACGTCTGTGGCG
>Ga0190269_10000616_pt1 | contig 17988 bp, 14 predicted proteins | sample Popmic249IS_FD_133749 | JGI IMG/M metagenome (GOLD analysis project Ga0190269, IMG submission 133749) | Populus adjacent soil microbial communities from riparian zone of Blue River, Arizona, USA - 249 IS | ecosystem: Environmental > Terrestrial > Soil > Riparian zone | place: USA: Arizona... | reverse complement strand
CGTGGTCGACGAGCGCGGTGCCGCGGACGACGGCCAGGGCCTTGGGCAGCGCACCCCCAGAGGCGGCGAACCGGGATCCAGACCCCGCCGCGAGCACCACCCCGGCGACCGTCATGGGCAGCACCGTACCGAAGGCGCCCCGACCCCGCGGGAGCCGGGCCCGCGCCCGTCGCGTCAACGGCGAGCGCGCACGTCGAGGCGATCTGCAGGCGCCGCGCCGGAGTCGACGCCGACGCTCCAGTCGGGCGCCACCTCGAGCTCCTCGTCGGCCAGCACGGCCTGCCCGTCGACGATGTCCGCGAGCGGCACGATCGGAAAGGGATCGGCCGCGGCGGCCCGACCCTCGGCGTGCGCGGCCAGGGCCTCGGGGAACTCCACGAGGAGGCTCTCCACCACGAGCTGGTGCTGCTGAGCGAGGAAGCAGCGGGCGCCATCGGTGACGCTGGCCGTGAGGGCGGGCAGCGCGTCGAGGTCGCCCTCGTCGGGGCTCGACGTGCGCAGTCGATCGAGCACCTCGGCGAGGGCGAGACCATCCTGCTTGCACGGGGTGCACTGCCCGCACGACTCCACCGACAGGAAGCGGGACACGCCGTGGGCCACCGCGACGACGTCGACCTCGTCGTCGATGACGATGAACCCCGCGGCGCCGAGCCCGCCCCCGGCCGCGGCGAGGCCCTCCCAGCTGAGCGGGGCGTCGAGAGCAGCGGCTGGGAGCAGCGGGTTCGCGGTGCCGGAGAGCACCGCCACGATCTCCTTGCCGAGGGCGTTCCCGCCGAGCGTGGTGAGCACCTCGCGCAGTGGCGTGCCGAGCTCGAACTCGTCGACACCAGCGCGCTCCATGCGGCCCGAGACGGTGCAGACGATCGTGCCGGGCGACTCGGTGGTGCCGAGGGCGCGTAGTGCGTCGGGGCCGTCGAGGACGATCGACGGCACGTTCGCGAGCGTCTCGACGTTGTTCACGAGGGTGGCGGGCGCGGAGGTGGCGCCGTCGGGGTCGGCGAGCGCTGTGGTGGCTGGCGCGGTGACGTCGGCTCCCACCTCCTCGGCCCCGTGGCGGTACGGCGGAGCGACACGTGGGAACGGCGGCCGGCCGGCGATCACCTCGAGGAGGGCGGTCTCCTCCCCGAGCAGGTAGCGGTCGGAGGCGGCGACGACGTCGACGGCGATGCCGTCTGCCCACCCGGCGCGGCGCACCTCGCCGATGGCCTCCTCCAGCCGAGCGCGCTCACGAGTCGCGGAGGCCTTCATCCCCACCACGATGCGGTCGGCGGCGACAGCGTGCGCCGCGATCAGCGCGCCCTCCAGGACCTTGTAGGGGTTGCGGCGCAGCAGCGTGCGGTCCTTCAACGTGCCGGGCTCGCCCTCGGCCGCGTTGACGACGACCGTGGTGGGCTCAGCGCCACCCATCCCTGCGACCGTGCGCCACTTCGTGCCCGTAGGGAACCCAGCGCCCCCGCGCCCACGCAGGCCTGAGGCCTCGACCACCTCGATGACCGCTACCGGTTCGACCCCGCGTGCGGCAGCGAGCGCCTTGCCACCCCCACCGAGGTCGACGTACTCGTCGAGGGACCGGATGGGCACGGGATCGAGCACGCGGAACACCAGACCCATGGGCGCCACCTACCCGGTCCCCCCGCCGGCGAACCCCGCCCAGCCCGAACCGGAGCCCGAAGTGCCGCAGGAACCGCGCAAAGCGGGCGCAGGTTGGGATGGGTGGGGCGCTAGCGGTGGATGGGGCCGTCGCCGGTGCGGAGGCTGGGAGCCGCGGCACCGGTGCGGGTGGCGATGATCTCGGCGCAGATGGCGACGGCCGTCTCCTCGGGCGTGCGGGCACCGAGGTCGAGCCCGATCGGCGCCATGAGCCGGCTCAGCTCGGCGTCGGTCACGCCTTCGGCCCGGAGGCGCTCGGCGCGCTGCGCGGTGGTGCGTCGCGACCCCATCGCGCCGAGGTAGCCGACCTCCGTGCGCAGCGCGGCGACGATGGCCGGCACGTCGAACTTCACGTCGTGGGTCAGCACGCACACGGCGTCGCGCGCCCCGAGGGTCGATCCGACCCGCTCGAGGTGCCGGTGCGGCCAGTCGACCACGATCTCGTCGGCGAGCGGGAACCGAGCGGGCGTGGCGAACACCTCCCGGGCATCGCAGACGGTGACGTGGTAGCCGAGCACCTTGGCCACCCGCACGAGGGCCGCGGTGAAGTCGACCGCCCCGAAGATGAGCAGCCGTGGCGGTGGGGCGTACGACTCGAAGAACACCATGACGGCGTCCTCGTTGGCCTCTCCGTGCTCGCCGTAGCGCCGCACCGCGGTGGTGCCCGCAGCGAGCGCGGCGGCCGCGTCGCGGCGCACCACCCGCTCCAGGTCGGGGTCGGCGAGCGATCCGGCCACCTCGTCGCCGTCGACGAGCAGGAGCTTGTCGCCGGTGCCCGCACCCTCGACCACGGTGACGAGCACGGCCGGGCGGTGAGCGCGGATCGCATCGCGCAGCGCCTCGAAGGTGACGGCGGCCAAGGCGCTACCAGTCCAGCGGCTCGAGGAAGAGGTGGACGGTGCCGCCGCAGGTGAGCCCCACCGCGAAGGCGTCGTCGTCGCTGTAGCCGAAGCTGACGATGCGGCGCGCCCCCGTGGCGAGCACGTCGAGCGCCTCGGTGACCACGGCACCCTCGACGCAGCCGCCCGACACGGACCCGATCACCTCGCCGTCGTCGCTGACCGCCATCGCCGCTCCCGGCAGGCGAGGGCCGGACCCCTCGATGTCCACGACGCGGGCCAGCGCCACGCGCTTGCCCTGCGCTCGCCAGCGGTCGAGGTCGCGCAGCAGCTCCTTCATCGGCCGATCACCTCCGCGAGCACCTCCAACGAGTGCAGCGAGTGCCCCTCCACCAGCTCGTCGACGTGCGGCAGCGCCGCCGCCATCCCGCGTGCCACCGGAGCGAAGCCCGGCGTGGCCTTCAGCGGGTTCACCCACACCACCTTGTGCGCCACGCGGTGCAGGCGGCGGACCTGCTCCCCCAGCACGTCGGGGTCGCCGCGGTCCCAGCCGTCGGAGAGGATGACGACGGTGGCGCCGCGGGCCATGCCCCGCGTGCCCCACCTGTCGTTGAAGGTGCGCAGCCCCTCGCCCAGGCGCGTGCCACCGGACCAGTCGTCGACGGCCTGCGCCGCAGCGTGGAGGGCGGCATCGGGGTCGCGGGAGCGCAGCTCGCGCGTGATGCGGGTGCAGCGGGTGCCGAGCGTGAACACCTCCACCTGGGTGCGTCCGGCCACCGCCGTGTGGGCGAAGCGGACGAGGGCCCGGGCGTACGCCTCCATCGAGCCGGACACGTCACAGAGCAGCACGATGCGCCGGAAGCGCTCGCCGGGCTGGCGGTGCATCGTGCGCAGCGGCTCGCCGCCGGTGCGCAGCGACCGCCGGGCCGTGGCCCGCAGATCGATGGCCCCTCGCGTCCGGCGACTGGCGCGCAGCCGCCGGGATCGCCGGGTGGCACCGGCCACGCGCAGGTCGGCCATGAGCCGGTGGGCCTCGTCGAGCTCGGCCACGGTGCATGCCGCGAAGTCCTTGTGGCGCAGCACCTCGCGGTCGCTCCACCGCAGGGTCAGCACCGGACCCTCGACCGGCGCACCGGCATCCGTGCCGGCGCCGTCGCCGTCCCCGTCGTCGACGAGCAAGGTGACGTGCTCCACGGCGGCTTCGTCCGCGACCGGCTCGCCGGCCTCGACCCGGTCGAAGATGGCGGCAAAGACGCGGTCGTAGGTGGGCACGTCTTCCGGGCGGTGCACGAGGGTGGCACGCCCAGCCCAGTAGGCCCCGGAGCGGTGGGCGATGCCCACCTCCGCCAGGGCCGCCGCGTACGCCAACGTGGTGTCGGGAGGTGCGGTGACGCCCAGGGCCCGCAGGCTACGAGCCATGGCCACGGCCACCGTGTCGATGGCGGCGCCCATCACATCCCCCGCAGCACCGCGGCCTGCACGAGGGCCCCCACGCCCTTGCTGCGCACGCGCTCTTGGTCCTCGCGGTACTTGAGCACGGTGCCGAGCGTGGCCGCGACCGTGGACTCGTCGAGCGTCGCGCGCCCGAGGGTGGCCAGCGCCTCCGCCCAGTCGATGGTCTCGGCCACCCCGGGTGGCTTGTAGAGGCCTTCGGCTCGCAAGCCCTCCACGGCGGCCGCCACCTGACGGGCCAGGCGCTCGGGCACCTCGGGCGCCCGGAGCCGCACGATGGCGACCTCCCGGTCGAAGTCTGGGTGCTCCACCCAGTGGTAGAGACAGCGTCGCTTCAGCGCGTCGTGCAGGTCGCGGGTGCGGTTCGAGGTGATCACGACGACGGGCGGCTGCTCGGCCCGGAAGGTGCCGAGCTCGGGGACGGTGATCGACCACTCGGCCAGCACCTCGAGGAGGAACGCCTCGAACTCGTCGTCGGCGCGGTCGAGCTCGTCGATCAGCAGCACCGGCGGGGCGGCACTGCCAGTGGGCGCGATGGCCTGCAGGAGCGGACGTCGGACGAGGAAGCGCTCGGTGTACAGCTCGCCCTCGAGCACGTCGGCGCTCTGCCCGGACGCGGCGCCGGCCGCCTCGGCGGCGCGGAGGTGCAGCAGCTGGCGGGCGTGGTCCCACTCGTAGACGGTCTGGGCGGCGTCGAGACCCTCGTAGCACTGGATCCGGATCAGCTCGCCGCCGGTCCAGCGGGCGAGCGTCTTGGCCACCTCGGTCTTGCCCACCCCAGCCTCGCCTTCCAGCAGCAGGGGACGCTGGAGCCGCAGCGCGAGGAACACGGCCGTGGCCAACCCCTCGTCGACGAGGTAGCCGTGCTCGGCGAAGGCCCGCTCCACCTCGGCGACATCGGCAACCCCTCGGCTCATCCGCCGAGGCTACCGCCGCCCGAGGATCAGCCCGCCTCCTCGAGGGCCCGGCGCACGAGCACCCGCGTGAGGTGGCGCCGGTAGTCGGCGGTGGCGTTGAGGTCGGCCGAGGGCTCGGTGCCCTCGTGGGCCACGGCGGCCGCGTCGGCGATCGACGCCCCCGATGCCAGCGCTGCCTCGGCGGCTGCGGCGCGCAGGGGTCGCGGCCCCATGTTCACCAGGCCGATCCCGGTCGTGCCGTTGCGGACCAGGGCCACCCCGACGATCGCCCAGTCCTGGGCGCGGCGGTTGAACTTCTGGAACGACCAGCCGGCGCCGCCCACCTTGGGCACGCGGATCTCGGTGAGCAGCTCGGTGGGCTCGAGAGCCGTCTCGAGGAACCCGGTGAAGAAGTCGTCGACCGCGATCGTGCGCTCGCCCGACGGGCCGCGCACCACCATGGTGGCGCCGAGCGCGAGCAGCACCGCCGGCAGGTCGGACGCCGGGTCGCCGTGGGCGATCGACCCGCCGATCGTGCCGCGGTGGCGCACCTGCGGGTCGCCCACCTGGCCGGCCGCGTGGCGGAGGATCGGCGCCTGCTCGGCCAGCAGGTCGCTCGTCTCGAGGTCGCGGTGGCGGGTGAGGCCGCCGACGGCGATGTGGTCGCCGGCGTCACGCACGTAGGACAGCTCGGCCAGCCGGCCGATGTCGACGAGGACCGACGGCGCGGCGAGCCGGAGCTTCATGAGCGGGAGCAGCGAGTGACCCCCGGCGAGCAGCTTGGCGTCGTCGCCGTGCTCGGCGAGCGCCGCCAGGGCCCCGTCGACGGAGTCGGCCCGCACGTAGTCGAACGCGCTGGGGATCACGACGCACCTCCGTTGCTGGACTGGATGGCCTGCCACACCCGTTCCGGGGTGGCGGGCATCTCGATGTCGGTGATGCCGTAGCGCGAGAGCGCGTCGGCGATGGCGTTCATCACCGCCGGGGTGCTGGCGATCGTGCCCGCCTCCCCGATGCCCTTCGCGCCGATGGGGTTGGTGGGGCTGGGCGTGGTGGTGTGGTCGAGCGTGAAGCTCGGCAGCTCGGCCGCGGAGGGCACGAGGTAGTCCATGAGGCTCGGGTTCCGCAGGGTCCCGTCGTCGTCGTAGACGGCCTCCTCGAACAGGGCCTGCGCCACCCCTTGGGCCACCCCGCCGTGCACCTGGCCCTCGACGATGAGGGGGTTGACCTGGTTGCCGCAGTCGTCCACCGCGATGTAGTCGACGAGGGTGACCTTGCCGGTCTCCGTGTCGACCTCCACCACCGCGATGTGGCTCCCGAAGGGGAACACGAAGTTCGGCGGGTCCCACGTGACCGAGGCGTGCAGGTTCGGCTCCATGCCCTCCGGCAGGTCGTGCGCCGTGAACGCCGCGAACGCGAGCGCCTGGATCGACACCTCCTTGTCGGGGCTGCCCGCCACGCGGAAGGCGCCGTCGGCGAAGGTCAGGTCGTCCTCGGCCACCTCGAGCTGGTGAGCGGCGAGCGTGCGCGCCTTGTCGATCACCTTGTCGGCGGCCATCACGATGGCGGTGCCGCCCACAGCCAGCGAGCGCGAGCCGTAGGTGTCCATGCCGGTGGGCGAGATGGCGGTGTCGCTGTGGAGCACCTCGACGTCGTCGGTGCGCACGCCGAGCTTGTCGGCGACGAGCATCGACCACGTGGTCTCGTGGCCCTGACCGTGTGGCGATGCGCCCGTGACCACCTGCACGGTGCCCGTGGGCAGCACCCGCACCTGGGCCGCCTCCCAGCCGCCGGCGCCGTAGCTCAGCGACGCGAGCACCCGGCTGGGGGCCAGGCCGCACATCTCGACGTAGGTGGAGATGCCGAGACCGAGCTCGACGGTGCTCCCCGAGGCGCGGCGCGCGGCCTGCTCGGCCTTGCGCTCGTCCCAGCGTGCGAGCGCGAGGGCCTTGGTGAGGTTGGGGGCGTAGTCGCCGCTGTCGAACACCAGCCCCCCGACGCTGCTGTACGGGAACGCCTCGGTGGGGATGAAGTTGCGTCGCCGGATCTCGTCGGGCCCGACGCCCACGGTGCGGGCGAGCGCATCCATCGCCCGCTCGATGGCGTAGGTGGCCTCCGGCCGCCCCGCGCCGCGGTACGCGTCCGTCGGCGTCTTGGTGGTGAAGACCCCGGTGCAGGTGAACGAGTACGCCGGCACGTCGTAGAGGCCGTGGTAGAGGAAGGCCCCGAGCAGCGGGATCCCCGGGGTGACGAGCTGCAGGTAGGCGCCCATGTCGGCGAGGAGGTGGACCCGCACCGCGGTGACCTTGCCGTCGGCGTCGGCCGCCAGCTCGATGTCCTGGATCTGGCCACGGCCCTGGATCGTGGCGTGGGCGTTCTCGATGCGGCTCTCGGTCCACCGCGTGGGCACCCGGCGCTGGCGGGCCACCACGAGCGCGATGAGCTCCTCGGCGTACACGTCGAGCTTCGACCCGAAGCCGCCGCCCACCGACGGTGCGATGACCCGGAGCTTGTGCTCGGGCACGCCGGTGGTGGCCGCCATCATGACCTTGAGGATGTGGGGGATCTGGGTGGCCGACCACACGGTGACCTCGCCGCCGTGTGGTTGCGGGACCACGGCCACCCCGCGGGGCTCCATGGCGGCCGGGATGAGGCGCTGCTGGATGTAGCGCTCGGTGACGGTGTGCGCGGCGTCGGCGAACGCGGCCTCGACCGCGGCCGCGTCGGGGATGAGCTCCCACGTGTAGGCGCGGTTGGTGCCCGCTTCGTCGTGGATCACGACCCGGTCGGACAGCGCGTCCTCGAGGTCGACCACCGCGTCGAGCGGGTCGTAGTCGACGACCACCGCCCCCACGGCATCGGCAGCGGCGTAGCGGCTGTCGGCCACCACCACGGCCACGATGTCGCCGACGTAGCAGGCCTTCTCGACCGCCACCGGGAAGTGGGCGGGGTTCTTCATGTCGCCCGTCACCGGCCACGCGCACGGCATGGGCGCGGCCCACGCGTCGCGCAGGTCGGCACCCGTGAGCACCGCCTCGACCCCCGGCACCGCGAGCGCCTCGGAGGCGTCGATGCCGGTGATGCGAGCGTGGGCGTAGGGGCTGCGGACCATGCCGAGCCACCTGGCGCCCGGGATGGCGAGGTCGTCGACGAAGAGGTTCTCGCCGGTGAGGAGGGCCGGGTCCTCCTTGCGCGCCATCCGGGTGCCGACGACGGCGGTCACCGGTTGGCTCCAGCGCTCGCCGCCGCCAGGACGGCCTTCACGATGTTGTGGTAGCCGGTGCAGCGGCACAGGTTGCCCTCGAGGCCCTCCCGCACCTCGGCCTCGGACGGGTCGGGGTGCTCCTCGAGCAGCGACACGGCGGCCATCACCATGCCGGGGGTGCAGAAGCCGCACTGGAGCCCATGGTGCTCACGGAACGCCTCCTGCACCGGGTGCATGACCTCGCCGTCGGCCAGGCCCTCGATGGTGGTGATGGCACGGCCGTCGGCCTGCACGGCCAGCATCGTGCACGACTTCACCGACTCGCCGTCGACGAGCACCGTGCAGGCGCCGCAGCTCGACGTGTCGCAGCCCACATTGGTGCCGGTGAGACCGATGTCGTCTCGCAGGTGGTGGACGAGCAAGCGCCTCGGCTCGACGTCGCTGGTGTGGATGGACCCGTTGACCGTGACGGAGATCTGCATCTCGCGACCACCCCCCTCTTTGCGCATGTCGTCCCTTCGTAGCACGCTCACGACCTCTGTGCGCGTGGAAGACGCGCGGATGGGGGCGGTGGTCGTCCGTCAGCGCACGAGACGGCGGAGACCGGTGGCGGCGAAGGTCCACAGCACCACGAGCGACCCGGCGATGGCGACGAGACCGGGCCAGGTGGTCGACCAGCGCACGTCGCCGAGGAAGCCCTGGCGGGCCAGCTCGAGGATGTTCGTGAGCGGGTTGACCCGGGCGATCTGGCGCACCCAGCCCGTCTGCGCGTCGACGGGGACGTTGCCCGTCGACAGGAACATCGCGAAGAAGATGCCGATCTGCAGCATCGGACCGGCCCGCTGGTCGGGCACGCGGTAGACGAGCCCGAGGGCCCACCCGGTGGCCACCGTGGCCACGCCGACCGAGGCCACCCAGAGCGCGGCGACCCCCATGAGCCCGCCGGGAAGGTCGGCACCGAGGGCCAGCCCGAAGCTCAGCACGATGGTGAGCGTGATCGTGCAGCGCACCACGCCCGCGAGGATGGGGCCCACGAGGAGCGCGAGCCGCGAGCCCGGGGCGAGGAGCAGTCGGTCGTAGAAGCCCGTCTCCATGTCGCGCACGGTGGAGAACCCGGTGCCGAAGCCGGCGAAGGCGGATCCCTGGACGATGGCGAACGGGACCATCCAGCTGAGGATGTTGTCGGTGGGGAACTGCGGCAGCTTCGTGAGCGAGCTGAACGAGCCGGAGAACGCGATCACGAAGAACACCGGCATGGCGACGAGCGGTACGACCGCGGCCGGGATGCGCAGGATCGACACCAGGCTGCGCTGCGCCAGCATGATGGCCACGGGCACCCAGGAGGTGCTCCGCTCGGCGCGCCCGGGCACGGTGGCGGCGGTCACGATGCCTGCCGGAGCCGAGCCCGCAACGCGGCGTTCGCTCCCAGGATCGACAGGGTGGCCAGCACGGCGGCGACGCCCAGCGAGCGCGCGCCCTCGCTCCAGTCGAGGCCCACGATCACCTGGTGGCGCGCCCCGTCGACCATCCAGGTGACCGGGTTGCGGGTGGCGATGGACCGGTAGATGCCCGACATCAGCTCGGTGGGGAAGAAGGCCGAGGAGATGAACAGCGCGATGAAGGTGAGCGGGAACACGTTCTGCACGGCCTCGGCCGAGCCGGTCCGGAGCGCGAGCATCGCTGCGAAGCCGCCGATCACGAGGGCCAGCACCATCGCGTAGACCACGAGGAGCAGGCCAGCCGCCACGCCACCGGCAAGGCGGACGCCGAAGGCGCCGTAGACCGCCATGAACACGATCGCCTGGAACGCACCCATCACGGAGGCGCCGGTGAGGCGGCCCACGAGGATCGAGGTGCGTGACACGGGCGACGCCAGCAGGCGATCGAAGAACCCGGTCTGGATGTCGGTGGCGGTGTCGCTCCCGGCGGAGAGCCCACCGAAGAGCACCGACTGGGTGATCGACGCGGGGAGCAGGAAGTCGAGGAGCGAATCGACCTCGGGGAAGCCCGGGATCGACGTGGAGCGTCCCATGGTGGACGTGTTGACCGCCGCGATGAACATCGGGAACAGCAGGCCGGGCAGCCAGACCTGGGGTTGGCGGATCGTCCCCACGATCGATCGCCGGGCGAGCGCACGAGCCTGCTCGACCGCCTCGCGGGTGCCGATGTGCACCTCGTGGGGGTCGAGCACGACGGCGCTCATGCGGGGTCCTGCCCGTCGGGCGAGCCCGGACCCTCGGCGCCCTCGAGGCGACGGCCGGTGGCGTCGGCGAACACGTCGTCGAGGCTCGGGGCGTCGAGCTCGACGTGCTCCACCTCGACGCCGGCGTCCTCCAGCGCCCGCAGGACCCCCGACATGGCGGTGGAGCCGCCGTGCAGGCCGATCGCCAGGGCGCCGGCGCGGCCCGGCCGTGCGCCGCCGAAGCCGCTCAGCACCTCGGTGGCCTTCGCGTGCTGGTCGCCGGGGACGGTGACGACGAGCGTGGGCGCGCCCACTGCCGCCTTCAGGTCCTTGGGCGGGCCCTCGCGCACGATGCGGCCGCCGTCGATGATGGCGACGCGCCCCGCCAGCTCGTCGGCCTCCTCCAGGTACTGGGTGGTGAGGAAGACGGTGGTGCCCTCGTTGTTCAGGCGCCGCACCTCCTCCCACAGCGCGAGCCGGCTCATGGGGTCGAGGCCGGTGGTGGGCTCGTCGAGGAACAGGACCGTCGGTTCGTGCACGAGCGCCAGCGCGAGGTCGAGGCGGCGCCGCATGCCACCCGAGTAGGTGCCCACGCGCCGGTCGGCGGCTCCGGACAGCCCCACCCGCTCGAGCAGTACCCCGCCACGGGCATCGGCCTCGGCCCGCGGGATCCCGTGGAGGACCGCCTGGAGGCGGAGCAGCTCGCGGCCGGTCATCACCGGGTCGATCGCCGCGTCCTGGAGCGCCACCCCGATCGATCGGCGAACCGACCCGGCCTGGGCCACCACGTCGTAGCCCGCCACCCGCGCGCTGCCGGCGGTGGGGGTGAGCAGCGTGGTGAGCATGCGAACGGTGGTGGACTTCCCGGCGCCGTTGGGACCGAGGAACCCGAAGATCTCGCCTTCGTCGACCACCAGGTCGACGCCGTCGACGGCGACGATGTCGCCGAAGTGGCGGACCAGCCCGGCGGCTTCGATCGGGCGGGTCACGCCACTGCCCCGCGCGCCGACTCGATGGCCCGCCACACCCGCTCGGGGGAGGCGGGCATGTCCACGTGGCGCACCCCGAGGTGGGCGAGGGCGTCGCAGACGGCGGACTGCACCGCCGGAGTGGAGCCGATCGTGCCCGACTCGCCGATGCCCTTGGCCCCGAGGGGGTTCACGGTGGTGGGCGTCTCCATGGCGACGAGCTCGAAGGAGGGCAGCTCGGCGGCGGAGATGGCGGCGTAGTCCGCCAGGTTCGACGTGATCGGGTTGCCGTCCTCGTCGTAGCGCACCTCCTCGAGGAGGGCCTGCGCGGCGCCCTGCGCGATCCCTCCGTGGCGCTGCCCGTCGGCGAGGAGCGGGTTGAGGATGCGTCCGGCGTCGTCCACCGCGATGTGGCGGCGGAGCGTGACGCGACCGGTCTCGGTGTCGACGTCGACGACGGCCACGTGGGCCCCGAAGGGGAACGTGGGCTGCGCGGCCTGGAAGTCGGTGACGGCCGCGAGCGGGTCGCCCGCGTCGGCGGCGTGGCTCGCCAGCTCGGTCCAGGTGCGCCCGATCGTGGGCGTGCCGGCCACGTGGAACCGGCCGGCGGCCTTGTCGAAGACGATGTCGTCGGGGTTCGCCTCGAGCGCGTCGGCCGCGAGCTGGCGAGCCTTGTGCACCACGCCCACTGCCGCCTCGTGGACCGCCGAGCCGCCCAGCTGGAGCGACCGCGAGCCCATCGTGCCCTCGCCGCGCTCGACCAGATCGGTGTCGCCGTGCACGACGCGGATCAGCTCCATCGGGATCCCCAGCTCGGCGCTGGCCAGCGTGGCGAAAGCCGTGTGGTGGCCCTGCCCGTGCGAGGAGCTGCCCGTGTAGACGGTGGCCGAGCCGTCGGGCTCGACGACCACGCGCGCGTGCTCGGTGCCCGCGGTGGGTCCGGCCGTGACCTCGACGTAGAGCGACACGCCGATGCCGAGCTGCACCACCTCGCCGGCGGCGCGCCGGCGGGCCTGCTCTGCCCGCAGCTCGTCGTAGCCGGCGTGCTCGAGGGCGAGGTCGAGGGCACCTTCGTAGTCGCCGACGTCGTAGGTGGCGCCCGTGGCGGTCGTCCAGGGGAACGCGTCGGCGGGGATCAGGTTCGCTCGTCGCACCTCGGCCGGGTCCATGCCGATCTCCGCGGCGAAGAGGTCCATCGCCCGCTCGATGGCGGCGGTCGCCTCGGGCCGGCCCGCCCCGCGGTAGGCGACGGTGCTCGTGGTGTTGGTGAGCACGGCCGTGGCGTTCACCTCGACCTTGGGGATGTCGTAGGTGCCCGGGGCCATCATCCGCGTGAGGTAGGGAAGGATCGAGCCCATCTCGGCGTACGCACCGCCGTCTTGGAGGATCGTGAGGCGGTAGGCCTCCACGCGTCCGTCGCGGCGCCCGCCGATCTCGATGGTCTGGTGCTGGCCGCGGCCGTGGCCGAGGCCGACCATGTTCTCGCTGCGCGTCTCGACCCAGCGGACCGGCCGGCCCACCCGGCGGGCCAGCCACCCGAGGAGCAGCTCCTCGGCATAGCTGCCGATCTTGGCGCCGAAGCCGCCGCCGACGTCGGGGGCGATGACGCGCACCTCGCCCGGCTCGAGTCCGTAGACCTCGGACAGCTTGTCGCGCACGCCGTGCGCGTGCTGGGTGCTCGACCACTGCACCAGGCGGCCGTCGACCCACGCCGCGGCTGCGGCGCGCGACTCCAGGGGCACCGCGGCCACCCGCTGGTTCACGAGGTCCTGGGTGACCACCACCTCGCAGCCTTCGAAGAGGTCGTCGGTGCGGCCGAAGGCGAGCTCGACGATCACGTTCGTGCCCGCCGCCTCGTGGACGAGCACCTCGTCGCGGCGGGACTCGGCGGGCTCGACGACCGCTGGCAGCGGGTCGTAGTCGGGCCACACCAGCTCCGCAGCGTCGACGCCCTGCTCCGGCCGCTCGCTCACGATCACGGCCACCGGCTCACCGACGAACCGCACGACCCCGTCCGCCAGGATTGGCCGCGTCATCGCGGCGTTGAAGATCGGCGACCCCGGCGGGAGGGGGTCGAGGTCGACGTCGGCGGCGGTGAACACGCCGAGCACGCCAGGCGCACCCCGCGCCTCCTCGACGTCGATCGAGGTGAGGCGGGCGTGGGCGATGGTGGAGCGCACGTAGGTGACGTAGGCCGCGCCGTCGAGCTCGGGCACCCGCAGGTCGGCCACGTAGGTGCCGCCGTCCGTGAGCAGCCTCGGGTCCTCGACCCGAGGCACCCGGTTGCCGAAGATGCTCATGCCTGTCCGTCCCCCTGCCTCATCGGCGCGTCACCGATCGGGCGCACGCTATCGGCGCCACCGACCCCACCGTGCAACCGGGTGCCGCGCGCCGGGGATCAGGGGGTCGGCGGTGCCTCGGCGGGCGTCGGCTGCGGCAGCATCGGGCCGAAGGGCCAGAGGTCGGGCAGGTCGACGGGCGGCAATGGCGCCGGGAGCACGGCGTAGGCCTCTTCGCCGGGATAGGCCAGGTTGTACTGCTCGCGAGCCAGGCGCTCGATCTCCTCGTCGGTGGCGAGCCGGTCGAGACGGTCCTCGAAGGCCTCGTTCTGCGCTCGCAGCACCCCGAGCCGCTCCCGCGCCTCCGCGGTGGCCGCCCGCTGGTCGAGGAACGTCTGCGTGGGGAACAGGCCGATCCCCAGCGCGCCGACGAGGGCCATGCCACCACCCGCGTACCCGAGGGCACGGCCGGCCCGGCGCAGGCCCCGCGGACGCTCGTCGGCGCCGTCGTCGAGCGCGCCGAGCTGGTCCCTGAGCGGGACCTCCGGCGAGCGACGAGGGGACCGACCGCGCATCAAGCCCGTCCGCCTCCGCGGGACAGCGCGCCGAGGCCCCAGAACGCCGCGGTGTCACCGAGCTCGGCCTCGATCCGCAGCAGCTGGTTGTACTTGGCGACCCGATCGGAGCGTGCCGGGGCGCCGGTCTTGATCTGGCCGCAGCTCGTGGCCACCGCGAGGTCGGCGATCGTGACGTCCTCGGTCTCCCCGGAACGATGGGACATCACCGAGGAGTAGGCGGCGCGGGTGGCCATCCCGACGGTGTCGAGCGTCTCTGTGAGCGTCCCGATCTGGTTGACCTTCACGAGGATCGAGTTGGCCACGCCGTCGGAGATGCCGCGCTCGAGGCGTTCCACGTTCGTGACGAAGAGGTCGTCGCCCACGAGCTGCACGCGGTTGGCCAGCCGGTCGGTGAGCAGTCGCCAGCCCTCCCAGTCCTCCTCGGCCATGCCGTCCTCGATGGACACGATGGGGTACGCGTCGCAGAGGCGGGCCAGCTCGTCGACCATCTCGGCGGGGCTGAGCGTCCGACCCTCACCGGGGAAGGCGTAGGTGCCCTCGTCGGTGAACAGCTCGGTGGAGGCCACGTCGAGCGCGATGGCGATCTGCTCGCCCGGCGTGAAGCCCGCGCGGTCGACGGCTTCGAGGAGCAGCCGAACCGCCTCCTCGTTGCTGGCGAGGTCCGGGGCGAAGCCACCTTCGTCCCCCAGAGCGGTGGACAGACCCCGCTCGTGCAGGAGCGCCTTGAGCGCGTGGTAGGTCTCGACGCCCCAGCGGAGCGCCTCCGAGAAGCTCGCGGCGCCCACCGGCATGATCATGAACTCCTGGAAGTCCACGGTGTTGTCCGCGTGCGCGCCGCCGTTGAGCACGTTCATCATCGGCACGGGCAGCACGTGGGCGTTCGTGCCCCCGACGTAGCGCCACAGCGGAAGCCCGGTCTCCTCGGCGGCCGCGTGCGCGACTGCCAGGCTCACCCCGAGCAGCGCGTTGGCCCCGAGGTTGGCCTTGTTCGGCGATCCGTCCAGGTCGATGAGGTGGAGGTCGACGCCCCGCTGGTCGAGGGCCTCGAAGCCCTCCAGTGCGTCGCGGATCGTGTCGTTGACGTGCCCCACGGCGGTGGCCACGCCCTTGCCTCCGTAGCGGTCGCCGCCGTCGCGCAGCTCCACGGCCTCGAACTGGCCCGTGGATGCGCCCGAGGGCACGATGGCCCGCCCCGTCGCGCCGGATGCGAGGAACACCTCGACCTCCACGGTCGGGTTGCCCCGCGAGTCGAGGACCTCTCGACCGACGACGTGCTCGATGTCGCTCATGCGTGTGCGCGCTCCCTGGTGACCCCGTGGCAGGTGTTGCTCCTGTGACGGGTGTGGCGGATGGTACTGCTGGTGGACAGGCAGCCCAAGGCATGTTCCGCGGTGCCGGCGGCACGAGCAAATCGCAACTCGGTGACGGAGCGTGACCGAACGCGCACCGGACCTAGGATCCCGACGTGTCGATCCGAGTGGGACCAGGCGCGGCGGACACCATCTGCGACTACGCGGACGGCTTCGTCGTGCAGGTCACCGGAGCGACCGACGTCGAGGCGGCGGCCGCGGCGCTCGCCAAGCTCCGTGGCGACATCGCCGCCCTGGCCCTCGACGCGGGGACGATCGGCGCGGACGGCGCCATGGTGTCGAACCCGGTGCTCGCACCGGGTGGGCCGCTCCTGCGGATCGCCCGGCTCGACGCGCCCGACGACGCGCTCCGCTCGATCCCGGGCCTCGTGGTCGCCCGCCTCGAGGAGGCCGGGATCACCGACGCGCTGGTCGAGGTGCCCGAACCCGGTGGCGAGCTCGACCGCCTCGACACCTGCCCCAACGCCGTCGTCCTGCGGCTCTTCGCCGAACCGGGCGGCGACAGCGGGGTGCTCCCGGCCGGGTGGATCGACCTGGCCTGCGAGTGGGTGCTGGGCGACCTGGGGCCCACCGACACGGTCCCGTTGCGCCTGCTCGGGGTGGAGCTCGAGGTGCCCGTGGCCGACGCCCCCGCCGTGCTGCACCACGCCAGCCGGGCCTCGGCCTGGTGCGACGTCGTGAACGGCGAGCTCGACGAGCGGGTTCGCACCGCCTCGATCACCTTCGGCCACGCCCCCCATGTCGCCCTCGCCGCCGGGGGGCCCGCCTGCGACCGAGCCGCGCTGCTCGCCCGGTTCGACCTGCTCTGCGAGCTCGCCCGCGACCTCGCCGCCGACGTCACCTACGCGTGCGTCGACCTCGAGGCCACCTTCGAGGGGATCGGACTGGGGTTCGGCGGAGACGGGTGGCGCGACCAAGGCGGCGCCTCGCCGAACCTCGTGGCCGGGCAGCTGGGCGACATCCTCGTGCCCGACGTCTTCCCGTACCAGATCCTCGGGAAGGGGCACCTCGCCCGCTTCGCTCCCGGGGGGACCGACCCGGCACACCCGCCCATCGGCGAGCCGCTCACCGAAGGACGCGTCGAGGTGCTGATCGGCGACCCTGCCGACTGGTTGCCGGCCTACGACACCCGAGAGCGGGTGCAGGCGGACGGCTTCTCGTTGCTCGCTCCGGTGCTCGCCACCGAGTCGGTCGTGGCCGACCTGCTCCGATCGCGCCCGGGGCGCCAGGTGCTCGAGGAGACCGGCGCACCCCAGCCCGCGGTGTCCGCGAGCACGCCTGACCTCGACGACATCGTGCTCGAGGCCGTGCCTCACGCGCGGCGCGGCCTGCGCCTCACGTTCCTCGAGCTCGCGTCCTGGCTGGCCCACGAGCCCCACTCCGACGCACCGACCTGCGTCTCACCGGTGGTGGCCACCTTCGCCCGGTGGTTCGCGTCGTCGCTCGACACGACTCGGCGCCAGGAGCTGAAGCCGCGCGCCCGTCGACTCATCGGCACCGGATCCGCTGACGCCCCGGCCGCTGGTCTGTCCCCCGCCGACACGGACCGGGTGTGGCTCGCAGCCGACTGGCTGATCCGGGTCCAGGCCGTGGCATGGCTCCGTCTGGCCGGGCTGGTGGAGGCCGCCGGACGCCTCGACGCGATCGGCCCCACCCACAACCACCTCGAGCTGGTGCGCTCCGTGGACGTCCTCGGGTCGGCGATCACGATCGCGAGCCGCCGCATCGACCTCACCTCGGCGATCGCGGGCACCGAGCGCCCCGAGGACACCGAGCTCGTCGAACAGCTGGCCTGGGAGGCGTGGGAGGCCGCGGCGGAGGTCGCAGGATGGGTCGCCGCGTCCGAAGCGGCCGGGGTCGGCGTACCGGCGGACCTCGCCTACACCACGGACCTGCGGGTCATCGAGTGCGCCCGCGACCAGCGGGCCCGCGAAGAGCTCGAGACTGCCCGGCGGTCGATCGGCGACAGCGCCTGGGCCACCGCGCTCCACGCGGTGGCCGACGAGGCATGGAGCGTCGGGTGGTCCGCCGCGCAGCGAGCCGTCGACGCGCAGGCGGTGATGTCGTTGCAGACGGCACGGGACCGAGCGACCCGCGCCGCGATGTCCCGACGCACCCTCGACGACGACGCGCGCGACGACGCCCTCGAGGCGGCGGAGGTCGCGGCCAAGGAGCGCCTCACCCGCGCCGCGCTGGGCTCGACCACGTGGCAGCGCCACGAGCACCCGTGGGACGCCGCCTTCGAAGCTGCCATGGCCGAGCCGAGCGGGCTGTGGGCCGCGATCCAGGACCTGGCCCGAGCGGCCGTCGACGAGGGGCCGTGGGAGGAGGGGATGCGGGCCGCGCGGGCGGCCGTCGACGGGGTCCTGCGTGACGCGCCGAACCTCGTGGCCCGTGCGGTGGGCGCCGCCGTGGCCCGCGAGGCGGCGGGCACCGCAGCCCGCGGCGTCGCCATGCGGGCGGCCGCGGTGGCCCGCGCCCACGGGGCCGACGAGGCGGCCGCCGCCCGCGCCGCGGCCGACGCGCTCGCGCCCACGGCCCGCGAGCTGCAGGACGCCGCCTTCGCGCT
>Ga0190269_10000615_pt1 | contig 18006 bp, 14 predicted proteins | sample Popmic249IS_FD_133749 | JGI IMG/M metagenome (GOLD analysis project Ga0190269, IMG submission 133749) | Populus adjacent soil microbial communities from riparian zone of Blue River, Arizona, USA - 249 IS | ecosystem: Environmental > Terrestrial > Soil > Riparian zone | place: USA: Arizona... | reverse complement strand
CTACACGCTCGGCCCGCTGACCACCGACATCGCGCCGGGCTACGACCACATCACGAGCGCGATCGGCGCTGCCCAGATCGGCTGGTACGGCACGGCGATGCTCTGCTACGTCACGCCCAAGGAACACCTCGGCCTGCCGGACAAGAACGACGTGCGCGACGGCATCATTGCCTACAAGATCGCCGCGCACGCCTCCGACCTGGCCAAGGGCCACCCGGGCGCGCAGCTGCGGGACAACGCCTTGAGCAAGGCGCGGTTCGAGTTCCGCTGGGACGACCAGTTCAACCTGTCGCTGGACCCGGAGAAGGCCAAGGAGTTCCACGACGAAACCCTGCCGCAGGAAGGCGCCAAGCTCGCCCACTTCTGCTCGATGTGCGGCCCGCATTTCTGCTCGATGAAGATCACCCAGGACGTGCGCGACTACGCGGCGGCGCAGAAGGGCATGCAGGAAAAGTCGCTGGAATTCCGCAAGGCGGGCGGCGAGATTTACCGAAAGCAGTAAGCGTTAAGCAAAAACCGTTCGCGGACGGTCATAGGCTCATACATTGCGGAGGAGCACGTATGGGTCGTCTGGCGGAAGAACCGGTTCGTGGATCAATCTGGCTTCGCCCCGAAGGGCTGGCCGCGGCGGCACTGGAAGAGGCGATCAGCTCGCTGCGGGAACGGTACGGCGGTCCCGGCGCCTGGGCGCACGTGTCGCTGGGCAGCGGCATCGAGTGCCTGCCCGGGCAGATCGAGCGGCGGCTGGACAGCCTGGCGGCCGAGCTGCCGCCGCTGACCGTCCGCGTTGCCGGCGTGGGCTGGCACGACGATTACTGGCGCTGCCTGTACCTGCGGGTCGGCCTGACCCGCGAGTTGCGCGAAGCTCACCGCGCGGTATGCGAGATCTTCGGCGCGGAGCCGGAGCCGGACTTCGAGCCGCGCATCGGCCTGCTGTACGGCGATTACAGCGCGGACCGCAAGCGGCAGATCGCGCTCGAGCTCGACGACGACCTGCTCGACCTTTCGTTCGAGGCCACGGCGCTGCACTTCGTGAACGCGCTGCCCGAAGTGCTCGTCGAGGACTGGCGCTCGCTGCACGAGCGGCCGCTGGCGCACCGCTTCCAGGAACTGGTCGCCCCTCGGGAGCGCCGCCTCGTGGCGCATTGAACGGCGACGAACGCCGCAAGGCTTATGCGGCGTTCGTCACCGTCGTAGGTCGGCAATCCTTTGCCGACCGGCGGCATTGGAATGCCGCCCTACAGGCCGCGGCATGGAATGCCGCCCTACAGGAATGATCCCCGCCGCGTGCGCGACGCGCGGATCGCCGCCGCCCTCCGGCGCGCGTGACCCTTGGTGCGGGCGGCCTTGCGGGCCGCGGTCGAGCGGGTCCGGGCGCGGGCGCGCGCGTTGCGCGCGCGGCTGGCGGCGCCACGGCGCGCCGCATCGGCACGACGTGCCGCACGCCGTGCGGCGGCGCGGGTCCGGCGACGGGCTGCATCGGCGCGACGCGCCGTCATCCGCGCTGTCTTGCGCGCGACGGCGCGTGTCTTGCTGGCGGCACGGCTGGTCTTGCGCTTGGTGGTGCGCGCGGTGCCCATCGCTGCGCTGCGGGCCTTGCGCACGCCGCGCTTGACGGCGCGGGTGGCTTTCTTCGCCTGCGCCTCGGCCATGTCGGCCGCGTTGCGCGCCTTTTCCTTCATCGTGTCGAGGGCGTCCTCGAGGTTCTGCGTCAGATCCTGATCCGGCACGGGAACATCTCCTTGGGTGAGAGCGGAAAAATTTAGACCACGCTCACAAGGAAGGTTCAGACCAGGCGTTGCTCGATCAGCTCGATCCAGTGATGCACCGGCGTTGTCGTGCCGCCGGCGAGGTGTGTCTGGCAGCCGATGTTGGCGGTTGCGATCGCCGCCGGCTTGCCGGCTTCGAGCGCGGCGAGCTTGTCGTCGCGCAGGCGGCGTGACAGCTCCGGCTGCAGGATCGAGTAGGTGCCGGCCGAGCCGCAGCACAGGTGTGCGTCGCTGACTGGCGTCAGTTGGTACCCCGCGGCCTCGAGCACGCGCTCGACCGTGCCGCGAATGCGCAAGCCGTGCTGCAGCGTGCAGGGCGACTGGAACGCGATCGGCTGCGCCGGCGCGGCCCTGGCCGATGCGAACAGGCGCGCGGCTTCCGGCTCGATCAGGTCGGCGAGGTCGGTCAGCAATTCCGAGACGCGCTGGGCCTTGTCGGCGTAGTCCGGGTCGTCGCGCAGCAGGCGGCCGTAGTCGGCGACGTGCGCGCCGCAGCCGGAGGCAGTGACCACGATGGCCTTGGCGCCGGCGAAGATGTGCGGCCACCATTCGTCGATGACCAGGCGCGCGTCGTCGAGCGCATCCTCGTGCTCGTCGAGGTGGTGGCGCAGCGCGCCGCAGCAACCCGCGCCTGGCACTTCGATTGCATCGAAGCCGAGCCGCGCCAGCACGCGCGTCGTGGCGGCATTGATGTTGGGGCGCAGGGCGGGTTGGACGCAGCCTTGGAGGAGCAATACTCGTCCTCCCTGCGAAAGCAGGGACCCAGTGCCTTCAAGGCTCTGGATGCCAGCTTGCGCTGGCATGACAGAGAGCTGCCGCCGCAACGACCCCGGCAGCAGCCACCCGAACACCCGCCCCAGCCGCACCACCGCCCCGAACAGCGCCCGCTGCGGCAGCAGCTCGCGCAACACCCAGAGCTTGAGCCGCACCCACAGCGGCCGCTCGACCTGCGCGTCGACCGCGGCGCGGCCGGCGTCGAGCACGACGTGGTAATCGACGCCGGACGGGCAGGTGGTCTCGCAGGCGCGGCAGGTCAGGCAGCGGTCGAGGTGCTGCTGCGTGGTCGCTGTCGGCGCCTTGCCCTCGAACACCTGCTTCATCAGGTACAAACGCCCGCGCGGGCTGTCGAGCTCGTCGCCGAGCACCTGGTAGGTCGGGCAGGTCGCCAGGCAGAAGCCGCAGTGCACGCACTTGCGCAGCGCCGCGCTGGCGTCCTCAGAAACCTGCATGCATGCGCTCCGGGTTGAAGATGCCGGCGGGATCGAACACCTGCTTGATGCGCTGGTGCAGCGCGGCCATCTGTGGCGACGGCGGGTCGAACACGCCGGCGCTGCGCTTGAGCCGCGCGTCGGCGCGGAACAGGGTTGCCGCGCCGCCGGCGGCCCGCGCCGCGTCGCGAACCGTCGAAGCCTCCACGCCGAGCGAAATCCAGCGCACGCCGCCATTGCATTCGAGCAGCGTGTCGCCCGGCAGCGCCAGGGCCGGAGCGGTGGATGGCACCGCGAGGCGCCACACGCCCTGCTGGAAAAACTCGTGGTCGTGGTTGCGCAGCGCGCGCCAGAAGGCGCCGGCCGCGAAATCGTCCAGGGGCTCGCCGCCGAGCCGCGCGCGCGCGGCTGCCAGCGCCGCGAAAGTGCCGGACAGCCGGATCGTCATCTGCTGCGCGCGCCACGCCGAGGCCGAGATCGGCAAGGGCAGACCGGCCCATTCGTTCAGGCGCTGGATGGCCTCGGCCTGCGACGCCTCGAAGCGCAGGCTCAGCTCGGCCGGCGGCCTGGGCAGCACCTTCAGCGTGGCCTCGGTGATCAGGCCGAGCGTGCCGAGGCTGCCCGCGACCAGGCGCGAAACATCGTAGCCGGCGACGTTCTTCATCACGGTGCCGCCGAAGCGCAGCTCGTCGCCGCGGCCATCGATCAGGCGCACGCCGAGCACGAAGTCGCGCAGCGCGCCGGCCTGCTGGCGGCGCGGGCCGGAGAGACCCGCGGCGACCATGCCGCCGACGGTCGTGCCCTCGCCGAAGTGCGGCGGCTCGAAGGCGAGCATCTGGTTGTTTTCCTCGAGCGCGGCCTCGAGGTCGACAAGGCGCGTGCCGCAGCGTGCCGTCACGTAGAGCTCGGTCGGCTCGTAGGCCACGATGCCGGCGTGTTCGCGGGTGTCGAGGATCTCACCGGCGGGCTCGCGGCCGAAGAAATCCTTGCTGCCGCCGCCGCGGATGCGCAGGGGGGTGCGGGCGGCGGCGGCGCTGCGGATGCGGTCGCGGAAGTGCGCGATCATTTCCGATCACCCCGAGTAGCGCGAAGCGCGTATCGAGGGGTCACAGCCGCTCCAACTCGGGAAAGCGTACCTCACCCTGGTGCACGTGCAGCTTTCCGTACTCGGCGCAGCGGTGCAGCGTCGGCACGGCCTTGCCGGGATTCAGCAGGCCGGCCGGGTCGAACGCCGCCTTCAGCGCGTGGAACAGCTCGAGCTCCTTCGAGGCGAACTGCGCGCACATCGCGCCGAGCTTCTCGATGCCGACGCCGTGCTCGCCGGTCACGGTGCCGCCGAGCTCGACCGACAGGGCGAGGATCTCCTCGCCGAACTGCTCGGTCCGCTCCAGCTCTCCCGGTTTCGTGGTGTCGTACATGATCAGCGGGTGCAGGTTGCCGTCGCCGGCGTGGAACACGTTGGCGCAGCGCAGCCCGTATTTCTGCTCCATCTCCTGGATCGCGCGCAGCATCCGCGCCAGGTGCTTGCGCGGGATCGTGCCGTCCATGCAGTAGTAGTCCGGCGACAGCCGGCCGATGGCCGGGAACGCGGCCTTGCGCCCGGCCCAGAACGTGAGCCGCTCGCGTTCGCTGGCCGAGACGCGGAGGCTGGTGGCGCCGGCGCGCTGCAGCACCTCGCGCATGGTCTCGATCTCGTCGGCGACTTCCTCCGGCGTGCCGTCGGACTCGCACAACAGGATTGCGGCGGCCTCGCGGTCGTAGCCGGCATGCACGTAGTCGTCCACCGCGCGGATCATCGGGCCGTCGAGCATCTCGAGCCCGGCCGGGATCAGCCCGGCGGCGATCACCGCGGCCACCGCGTCGCCGGCCTTGCCGACGTCGTCGAACGAGGCCAGCACCACCTGCGCGTGCTCGGCGCGTGGCAGCAATTTGAGCGTGACCTCGGTGATGACCGCGAGCATGCCCTCGGAGCCGACCATCAGCGCGAGCAGGTCGTAGCCCGGCGCGTCGGGCGCAGGCGAGCCGAACTCGACCGGCTCGCCGTCCATCGTGTAGCCGCGCACGCGCAGCACGTTGTGCACGGTCAGCCCGTATTTCAGGCAATGCACGCCGCCGGAATTCTCCGCGACGTTGCCGCCGATGGTGCAGGCGATCTGCGAGGACGGGTCCGGCGCGTAGAACAGGCCGTGCTTCGACGCGGCCTCCGATACCGCGAGGTTGCGCACGCCAGGCTGGACCGTGGCCGTGCGCGCCAGCGGATCCAGCGCGAGGATGCGGTTGAACCGCGCCATCGACAGCAGCACGCCCTCGGCGTGCGGCATCGCGCCGCCCGAAAGCCCGGTGCCGGCGCCGCGCGCGACCACGGGCACCTTCAGCTCATGGCACAGCTGCAGGATCGCGCGAACCTGCTCCTCGGTCTGCGGGATCGCGACGGCACGCGGCAGCTGGCGATACGCCGTCAGCCCGTCGCATTCGTACGGACGCAGCTGCTCTTCGCTGGACAGCACGGCGGCCGGCGGCAGGATGTCGCGCAGCCGCGCTTCGATTGTCATGCCGGCATTGTATTCACTCGTCCGCGACGAGCTTGTAGACGTGGCCGTCGAAGGAGGTCAGGTACAGCTCGCCGGCCAGGTCTTCGCCGAACGAGCTGGGATTGCCCGGCACCGTGCCGATGAACGTGTTGACGAGGACGGCGCCGCTGCCCCGCAGCGCCCAGACTTCGCCCGTGCAGAAGTCGGCGTAGAAATAGCTTCCGGCGTGCCCGGCGAGCGCGTTGCCGCGGTAGACGTAACCGCCCGTGATGCTGCAGCGGTCGCCGCCGTGGTCGTACTCGTGGATTGGGAAGATCGCGGCCGCCGGCGCCGGGTCGGACGCGTTGTACACGCGCGTGCCCTCGTACTTGCGCCAGCCGTAGTTGCCGCCGCGCTCGATGACGTCGATCTCCTCGCGCTCGCCCTGGCCGACGTCGCCGGCCCACAGCTCGCCGGTGGCGCGGTCGAACGACAGGCGAAACGGGTTGCGCAGGCCGTAAGCCCAGATGCGATCGTCGCCCGTGACGCCGGCGAAGGGGTTGTCGGCCGGAACGCTGCCATCGGCGTTGATGCGCAGGACCTTGCCAAGCAGGGTGTCGAGGCTCTGGGCGTTGTTCTGCGGATCGCCGGTGCTGCCCCCGTCGCCGCTGGCGATGTAGAGCTTGCCGTCCGGTCCGAAGCCGAGCCAGCCGCCGTTGTGGTTGGCGTAGGGCTGCTCGAACTCCAGCAGCTCCGTTTCGGTCGCCGGGTCGACGCTGTCCGGATCGTCGGTCACCTGGAAGCGCGAAATCGTCGTGCGGCGGGGGTTGCTGCCGCCGGTGTCGAAGTTCGGGTTGTAGTTGACGTACAGGTAGCCGTTGTCGGCGAAGTCCGGGTCGAAGGCCAGGCCGAGCAGGCCGAGTTCGCCGCCGGCGTCGCTGACGAGGCCGTCGATGTCCAGGAAGGTCGTCGCGGTGTTGGCCGTCTCGGCGAACGCGAATGCGTAGACGACACCGCCCTGGGTGACGACGAATGCGCGCCCGGGGTCGCCCGGCGCCTGGGTGAAGAACAGCGGGTTGGCGAACGACAGGTTGGGGAAGGCCTCGACGATGGCGATGGCCGTCGCGCCATCCCCGGCGTCATCGTCGTGACACTGGACCAGCGGCAGGCACGCCATCAGCATGCCGAGTCGCAAAACCGTCGCATTGCCACCCATGCCGGCCATCTTCCTCGCTAGAATCGCGCCCCTGCAACCCTTCACTGCGCCTGTGCATCTTCTAGGACCAGCCGCGCGCCTTGGGGGTGCCCGGCTTTTCGAATCATTTCGGGAGTCTCATGAAAACAAAGACTTGGCTCGTATCCGCGGGCGTATTGCTGCTGACGGCCTGCGCCGCTGAACCCGTGGCCACGCCAATCGACGGTGACAACCCGCTGATGACGCGCAGCACGCTGCCGTACCAGTACCCGCGCTTCGACAAGATCAGGAACGAGCACTACCGGCCGGCGTTCGAGGAGGGCATGAAGCAGCACCTGGCCGAGATCCAGGTCATCGCCGCCAATCCCGAGCCGGCGACCTTCGACAACACGATCGTCGCGATGGAGCGCTCGGGCGTGCTGCTCGACCGCGTCAACACGATCTTCAGCGCGCTGTCCGGCGCGCACACCAACGACGAGATGAAGAAGATCGACGCCGAGATGTCGCCGAAGCTGTCGGCGCATTACGACGAGATATTCCTGAACGGCGCGCTGTACAACCGCATCAAGTCGCTGTTCGACCAGCGCGAGTCGCTCGGCCTCGATGCCGAGAGCGCCAGGCTGCTGGAGCGCTACCACATCCGCTTCGTGCGGGCGGGCGCGAAGCTGTCGGACGAGCAGAAGGCGAAGGTGAAGGCGCTGAACGCCGAGCTGGCCACGCTCGAGACGCAGTTCACGCAGAACCTGCAGAACGACACCAACGCCTCGGCGGTGGTCGTCGATAGCCGGGCCGAACTCGACGGCATGTCCGATGACGCCATCGCGGCGGCGGCCGAGGCGGCCAAGGCGCGCAAGCTCGAGGGCAAGTACGTCATCTCGCTGATCCTGCCGACGCCGCAGCCGGCGCTGGCCCAGCTGAAGAACCGCGCGCTGCGCGAGCGCCTGATGAAGGCCTCGCTGATGCGCGGCAACCGCGACAACGAGTTCGACAACAAGGCCACGCTGGCGAAGATCGCGAAGCTGCGCGCCGAGCGCGCCGCGTTGTTCGGCTACAAGACGCACGCCGACTACGTGCTCGAGGTCGAGACGGCGAAGACCTCCGCGGCGGTCAACAAGCTGCTGGCCAAGCTGACGCCGGCCGCGGTCGCCAATGCGAAAAAGGAAGCGGCCGACATCCAGAAGCTGATCGACCAGCAGAAGGGCGGCTTCAAGCTGGCTTCGTGGGACTGGGCGTTCTACGCCGAGCAGGTGCGCAAGGCGCGCTTCGCCTTCGACGAATCGCAGATGAAGCCGTACTTCGAGCTGAACCGCGTGCTGCTCGAGGGCGTGTTCTACGCCGCAGGCAAGGTCTACGGCCTGTCGTTCAAGGAGCGCAAGGACCTGCCGGTGTACCAGGAGGACGTGCGCGTGTTCGACGTCTTCGAGGAGAGCGGCCAGCAGCTCGGTCTCTTCATCTTCGATCCGTATTCGCGCGAGTCCAAGCGCGGCGGCGCCTGGATGAACGCCTACGTCAGCCAGAGCAAGCTGTTCGGCGACGCACCGGTGGTGGCCAACCACCTGAACATCCCCGAGCCGCCGGCCGGCCAGCCGGCGCTGCTGACCTTCGACGAGGTGAGCACGCTGTTCCACGAGTTCGGCCACGCGCTGCACGGGCTGTTCTCGAACGTGAAGTATCCGTACTTCACCGGCACCTCGGTGCCGCGCGATTTCGTCGAGTATCCCTCGCAGGTCAACGAGATGTGGATGACCTGGCCGGAGGTGCTGAAGAACTACGCGAAGCACTACCAGACCGGCGAGCCGATGCCGCAGGTCCTGCTGGACAAGGTCAAGGCCGCCGAGAAGTTCAACCAGGGCTTCACCACGACCGAGTACCTCGCCGCGTCGCTGCTCGACCAGGCCTGGCACCAGCTGCCGGCCGGCAAGGCCGACATCAAGGACGTGATCGCGTTCGAGACTGCGGCGCTGAAGAATGCCGGCGCGCTGGTGAACGAAGTGCCGACGCGCTACCGCAGCACCTACTTCAACCACGTGTTCGGCGGCGGCTACTCGGCGGGCTACTACTCGTACATCTGGAGCGAGGTGCTGGACGCCGACACCGTCGAGTGGTTCAAGGAGCAGGGCGGCATGAAGCGCGCGAACGGCGACACCTTCCGCGCCAGGCTGCTCAGCAAGGGCGGCAGCGTGGACGCGATCGAGCTGTTCAAGGGCTTCCGCGGCCGCGAGCCGGATATCAACCCGTTGCTGGAGCGTCGCGGGTTGAAGTAGGTGTCATCCCGAGCAACGCGAGGGATCCCTTAAGGACGGCCGCCGCAAGGCGGCCGTTTTCCTTTCAGTTGCAGTTCGCCGCCACCGCCGCCTGGCCTGATCGAGGAGCGCCAGCCGTATACTGCCGGCCTTGCGGCGCGAGTGGGGGCGGCATGCTCGAGGCCAGGCGCGGGGTCGTGCCCCGGACCATCGGTCCGGAGGAGCTCACGCGCGTCCTCGACGTCACCCGCAAGCTCGCCGCGCGCTTCGACCTCGCCACGCTGCTCACCGAAGTGGTGCAGGCTGCCGAGGCCGTGATCGAGGCCGAGGGCGGCTCGCTGTGGCTGTACGAGAAGGAGCGCCACGAGGTGGTCATGCGGGTGTCGACCGGCATGGAGCCACTGCGCATGTCGGCCGATCGAGGCATCGTCGGGGAGTGCGTGCGCACGCGCGCGATCATCAACGTGCCCGATTGCTATGCCGATCCACGCTTCAACCAGGCCATCGACAAGGCCAGCGGCTTTCGCACGCGCTGCATGCTGACGCTGCCGCTGGTGGGCCACGACGATGCCCTGGTCGGCGTGCTGCAGATCCTCAACAAGCGCCGTGGCGTGTTCGATGCCAGCGACGAGCAGCTGGCCGCGGCCCTGGCCGCGCAGTGCGCGGTGGCGCTGCAGCGCGCCCAGATGATCGAAGCTCTGGTCGCCGGCGAGCGCCTGAAGCAGGAAATCGCGGTCGCACGCGACATCCAGATGGGCACGCTGCCGCGCACGATGCCGTCGCTGCCCGGCTACGAGCTGTTCGGCGCCTTCCATCCCGCCGACGAGACCGGCGGCGACACCTTCGATTTCACGCTGCTGCCCGAAGACCGGCTGTTCGTGATGATGGGCGACGCCACCGGCCACGGCATCGGCCCGGCGCTGTCGGTGACGCAGATGCAGGCGATGCTGCGGCTCGCCATGCGCCTCGACGCCTCGCTCGACGCGGCCTACCGTCACGTCAACAACCAGCTCAACGACGACCTGCCGCCGGAGCGCTTCGTCACCGGCTTCCTCGGCGTGCTCGACGCGCGCGCCCACGTGCTGGAGTTCCACGCGCCCGGGCAGGGGCCGATCCTGCACTACCGCGCTGCCGCCGGCGTGGTCGACCGCGGCATGCCGACGACCTTCCCGCTTGGCGCCTTCCCGGTCGAGCAGGTGAAGCCGTCGCGCAAGCTGCGGCTCGCGGCGGGCGACGTCGTCGCGCTGATCTCGGACGGAGTGTTCGAGTGGCCCGGCCGCGACGGCGGGGAATTCGGCGTCGAAGGCGTCGAGGAGTTGCTGCGTGAACACCATGAGCTGCCGATGAAGCAGCTGGCCGGGTTGATCCACCAGCGTGCGCGCGCGTTCGGCGCGGCCCAGGCCGACGACGTCACCATCGTCTTGCTGCGGCGTGACGTAGCGGACGCGGCGACGGAAGTGGAATTGCCGCGCGACGTCGCGGCGCTCGAACAGGCCGTGACGCTGGTGCGCGAGTTCTGGCAACGCCATGGCCTGCCCGATGCCGAGCGCTTCGCGGTCGATTTCGCGATCGAGGAGCTGTTCACGAACATGGTCAAGTACGGCCGCGGCGGCGCCACGCGCATCCGCCTGCGCCTGGCGCGCGAGCCGGGCGCGGTGGCGGTGCTGCTGGTGGATCCGGACAGCGAGCCGTTCGACCCGACCGCCGCGCGGCCGGTGGATCTCGCCGCGCCGCTGGAGCAGCGCACGCCGGGGCGGCTGGGGCTGCCGCTGATCCACAAGCTGGTGGACGATTTCGCCTTCGAACACACCGGCCTAGAAAGCCGGATTTCCTTCCGCAAGCGCATTGGGAGCAACTAGATGCTGGAAATCGAACAACGCGCCGACGGAACGCTGGCGCTGGCGGGGAGGCTGGATGCAGCCCAGGCGCCGAAGATGCAGGCCGCGCTCGATGCCCTGACCGGCGCCACCCGGCTGGACTGCGCCCGGCTCGAGTACGTCTCCAGCGCCGGCCTGGGCGTGCTGCTGAAGACCCAGAAGCGCCTGGGCGCCGCCGGTGGCCTGACGCTGGTCAACGTCAACGCCCACATCCTGGACGTGTTCCGCTACTCCGGCTTCGACCAGATCTTCCGCATCGAGGCTGCCGGTGCGTAGCCCGACCAACTTTTTCGCCACTGGCCGGTAAGTGGTGGAAGAGGAAGCCGACGAAGCGCTCGTCACGCGCTGCCGGAACGGCGATGGCGGAGGTTTCGCCACGCTGGTCGGGCGGTACGAGCGGGTCATCTTCAACCTCGCGTACCGGATGCTCGGCGACCCCGACGCCGCACGCGACGTCGCCCAGGCGGCTTTCCTCAAGGCGCTGGAGAACCTGCACCGCTTCGACTCGCGGTTCCGGTTCTACAGCTGGCTGTACCGCATCGCGATGAACGAGGCGCTCGACGTCATCGGGCACCGCGGGCGGCAGAGGGAGCTGACCGACGTGCACCTGGCTGACGATGATCCCGCCCGCGACGCGCAGACCGCCGACCTCGGCGAGCGCGTGCGTGGGGCGCTCGGGGCGCTGACTCCGGACCATCGCGCCGTGCTCGTGCTGCGGCATTACCAGGACCTGAGCTACGAGGAGATCGGGCGCGTGCTCGAGCTGCCCGACGCCACCGTGAAGTCGCGGCTGTTCGAGGCGCGCGAGCGCCTGCGGGTGCGGCTCGCGGACCCGGCTGGAGAACACTGATGGATGCGCGGACGCTGGACCTGATCAACCTGGAGCTGGACGGGCGGCTCGACGCTGCCGGGCAGGCCGAGCTCGATGCCGCGCTGGCGGATGACCCTGCGGCGCGGGCGCGCCGCGAGCAGCTGCGCGCCGTGGCGCGCAAGCTTGCCGACGCGCCCGCGCCTGCACTGCCGCTGGACTTCCGCGACTCGGTGCTGCGCCGTTTGCCGCAGCGCGTCAATCGACGCCTGCGCGCCCCCAGGTTCTGGCGCGGCGGGCTCGCGCTGGCGGCGAGCGTCGTCGCGGCCGTGATCGTGCTGCGCGTCGTGCAGCACGGACCGGCGCTGTCCCCGGATCAGCTCGGCGCGACGCTGGCGCCGGCGACGGCGACCGTGACCCCGGCGCCCCGGCCGGGGGGCCTGTCGCTGAACTTCACGCTGCCCCAGGCGCCAGCAGACCTGGTCATCGACCTGCCCGGCGAGGGGCCGCTGACCGCATTCGGGGAACAGGGCGCGGCGCCCATCGTGGAGGGGCGGCGTATAGTGGTCGTCGCCGCCGGGGGCAGTTTTGCGGTGCATGTGTCGGGCGATATCGACGGATTCAGTGCCAACCTGGTTCGCGGTGAGGCTGTGACGCCCGTCACAGTCCGGGTGCCATAGGGACCAACTTCCGGTCCGCTGGCGAGTAGGTCGTTCAGTTCATCCATTCTTTACGGGGGTCCGGGAAAACGTCATGGCTAACGAACAAGTGAAGCAGCGCGTGGTGATCGGTGCCGTGGTTGTGGCTGCCATCGGTGGTGCGGTGGCGTACCTCGGATTCGACATTCCGTCCAGCGACGTGAGCGGCACGATTGCCCCGGCCGAGCGCTACCGCGGCACCCAGCTCGGCGATGGCGACATCCAGCTGGGCGACCAGCAGATTGTCCAGCTGATGCAGACCGATACCTTCGAGCTGCTGATCAAGGACGCCGAGTTCCGCGCGCTGGCCAAGGACCCGCAGTTCCTCGCGCTGGCCCAGATGCCGGCGTTCAAGGAGATGGCGAAGAACCCCGAGGCCTTCGGCGTCATGGCGAAGAACGCCGATGCATTCGCCTCGCTGGCCCGGCACCCGGAAGCGTTCGGCGCCATGGCCAAGGCCCCGGAGGCGTACGCCAGCCTGGCGCGTGACGCCGGCGCGTTCGACGCGATGGCGAAGAACGCGGAAGCCTTTGCCGGCATGGCCAAGGCCCCGGAGGCCTTCGCCGGCCTGGCGAAGAATGCCGAAGCGATGGGCGCGCTGGCCAGGCACGCCGATGCGATCGGCGCGATGGCCAAGGATGCCGGCGCGTTCGACGTGCTTGCCAGGAACGCCGATGCGTTCGCGTCGCTGGCCAGGAACGCCGATGCGCTCGCCGCGCTCGCCAGGGATCCGCAGGCTTTCGCGGCTGACGCCAAGGCCACGGGTGCGAAGCACGCCGATGCCGCGGCCGCCGCCGCCAGGCATGCCGATGCGTTCAGCGCGCTGGCGAAGAATGCCGACGCCTTCGGCGCGCTGGCGAAGAATGCCGACGCCTTCAACGCGCTGGCCAGGAATGCCGACGCGATCGGCGCGATGGCGAAGAATGCCGAGGCCTTCGGCGTGATGGCGAAGAACGCCGAAGCCTTCGGCGCGATGGCCAGGAACGCCGATGCGTTCGCGGCCGGCGCCAGGAGTGCCGACGCGGTCGACGCGCTGGCCAGGAACGCCGAAGCCTTCGCCGGCATGGCCAGCAACGCCGAAGCGATGTCGGCCCTGGCCAAGGACGCCGGCGCCCTGGACGCGATGGCCAGGAATGCCGATGCGTTCGCGGCGCTGGCGAAGAATGCCGATGCGTTCAACGCCCTGGCGAAGAACCCCGAGGCGTTTGCCGCCGCGGCCAGGGCCCCGCAGGCCTTCGACGTGATGGCGAAGAACGCCGATGCATTCGCCGCACTTGCCTCGCACGCCGGCTTTGCAGGTCTGTTCGGCAGCGCCGCATTCTCCAGCGCGCTGGCCAGGCAGACCGAGTAGTCCCGAATCTCGGGAGGGAAGGCCGCCTGCGGGCGGCCTTCTTGTTTGTGTTTTCAACTGATGGGCTATCCTTCGGGCGGGGCGGAGCGGGTGGAAAAACCAGGGGGCGGGGCATGCGAGGCAGGAGATTGCGTGCCGGAGCGACCGCGGCGCTGCTCGCGTTTGCAACCGGGGCTGCGCTCGCCGACGACCTGAACCTCAGCGTCCTCGAGACCGAGGACCTGCGGCTGCTGTATTTCGATCCCGCGCAGACCTACCTGGTCCCGCACGTGGTGCGGTCGTTCGAGAACTCACTGGACTGGCAGCGCCGCGTGTTCGGCTGGGTACCGTACGAGAAGACCACGGTGCTGCTGAAGGATTTCACCGACTCCGGCAACGCCGGCGCGCGCAGCGCGCCGAACAACGGCATCATCGTGGACATCGCGCCGCTGTCGCGCACGTTCGAGACCTTCACCTCGAGCGAGCGCATCTACATGCTGATGAACCACGAGCTGGTGCACGTGGTGACGATGGACCAGTTCGCCGGCGGCGACGCGTTCTGGCGCAAGGCCTTTGCCGGCAAGCTGAACCCCGAAGCGGCGCATCCCGAGACGCTGCTGTATTCGTACCTGACCGTGCCGCGGGTGACCGTGCCGCGCTGGTACCTCGAGGGTAGTGCCGTGTTCATGGAGACCTGGATGGCGGGCGGCATCGGCCGCGCCCAGGGCGCCTACGACGAGATGGTGTTCCGGGCGATGGTGCGTGACCACGCACACTTCCACGACCCGCTCGGGCTCGTGTCGGTCGGCGTGAAGCAGGACTTCCAGGTCGGCGTGAACGCCTACCTCTACGGCACGCGCTTCATTTCGTGGTGCGCGCTGCAGCACTCGCCGGAGAAAGTGCTCGACTGGCTCAAGCGCGTGGACGGCACCGGCCGTTACTACGCCGACCACTTCGAGCAGGTGTTCGGAAAATCGCTCGACGCGGCCTGGCGCGACTGGATCGCGTGGGAGAAGGCCTTCCAGGCGGGCAACCTCGAGGCCGTCAAGAAATACCCGATCACGCCGGTGAAGCCGATCACGCAGGCGCCGCTCGGGTCGATCTCGCGCGCGTTCGTCGACGAGAAGGCCGGGGTGCTGTACAGCGCCGTGCGCCGTCCCGGCGTGCTGGCGCACCTGGGCGCGATCTCGCTGGCTGACGGCAGCATCCGGCACCTCGAGGACATCAAGGGGCCGGCCCTCTACAAGGTCACCTCGCTGGTGCACGTGCCGCAGCGCAACGAGCTGGTCTATACCACCGACAACAACCTGATCCGCGACCTCGTCGCCTACGACCTCGGCACCGGCGATTCGCGGCTGCTGCAGAAGGACGCGCGTATCGGCGACCTCGCGCTGGCAGCGCCGACCGCAGACCTGTTCGGCATCCGTCACCAGAACGGCCTCGCCACGCTGGTGCGCCTGCCGCCGCCATACGAGAAATGGACCCAGGTGCACACGTTCCCGTACGGCACCGACGTCTACGACATCGACGTCTCGCCGGACGGCACGCTGCTGTCGGCCTCGGTCGGCGGCATCGACGGCACCCAGCGCCTCGCCGTGTTCGAGCTGGCGCAGCTGGCGGCCGGCGTGTTCAAGCCGGTCGCGCAGCAGGACTTCGGAACCGCCGTGCCGGAGGGTTTCGTATTCTCGCCGGACGGGCGCTACCTGTTCGGCAGCAGCTATTACACCGGCGTGTCGAACATCTTCCGCTACGAGCTGAAGACCCGGCAGCTCGAGATGGTCACGAACAGCGACACCGGCATGTTCCGGCCGGTGCCGCGGGCCAGCGGCGACCTCGTCGCGTTCGCGTTCAGCGGCGCCGGCTTCCAGCCGGTGGTGCTCGAGAAGCCGCGCCCGCTGCAGGACGCCAGCGCGGTGAAGTTCCTCGGCGCGGAGATCGCGGCGCGTTACCCGGTGATCCGCAGCTGGGAGGCCGGCTCGCCGGCGCGCGTGGACTTCGAGAAGCTGGTGACGCGGCGCGACAAGTACATCCCGCTGCGCGAACTCGAGCTGGCCGCGGCCTACCCGATCGCCGAGGGCTACAAGAATTCGATCGGCGGCGGCGCGCTGCTGCGCTGGGCTGACCCGATGGGCTTCGACAGCATCGAGCTGGCGGTCTCTCACAGCCCGGACCAGGACCTGGATGAGGAAGAGCGCAACCACGCCGAGCTGACCTACCGGCACCTGGGCTGGAACCTGCACGCGAGCCACAACGACGCCGATTTCTACGACCTGTTCGGCCCGACCAAGCGCAGCCGCCGGGCGGATGCCTTCGGGTTCGGCTACGGCCGCGCGCTGATCTACGACAAGCCGCGCGAGCTGCACCTCAGCGCCGGCGTCGACCACTACTCCAACCTCGAGCGCCTGCCGGATGCGCAGAACATCGACGCGCCCTTCGAGAAGCTGACCACGGCCGAGGTCGGCCTCGAGTTCTCGTACGTGCTCAATTCGCTCGGCTCGGTCGACGACGAGAAGGGCGTGCGGTGGGAGCTGGTCGCCGACGCCAACCACGTCAACGGCGACACCATCCCGCGCTACCGCGCCGGGCTCGACTTCGGCATGCCGGTCGGGCCGGCGCATTCGACGGTCTGGCTGCTGAATGCGGCCGGCATCGCCGACGGCGACCGCCTCGACCCGTTCGCCAACTTCTTCTTCGGCGGCTTCGGCAACAACTACGTCGACGACGGCGCGGTCAAGCGCTACCGCGAGCACTACGCGATGCCGGGCTTCGAGTTGAACGCGCTCGGTGGACGCACTTTCGCCAAGTCCACGCTCGAATGGAACCTGCCGCCGCTGCTGTTCGACCGCGTCGGCACGCCCGGCTTCTACCTGGCATGGGCCCGGCCCTCGGTGTTCGGCACGCAGCTGGTGACGAACTTCGATGACGCTCCGACGCGCGTCGAGGCACAGAGCGCCGGGCTGCAGGTGGACCTGCGCTTCCAGGTCATGCATCGGCTCGACATGACGCTGTCGGCTGGCTACGCCTCCGCCTGGGTCGAGGGCGAGCGCGTGGACGATGAGGTCATGGTCTCGCTGAAGATCCTGTGACCGCGGACCTTGCGCTGCACGCTGCGGTCGGCCTGCTGCCGGTGCTGTGCTTCCTGGCGGCGATGCGGTTCTTCGATTCGTACAAACTGGTGCACCTGCGGCCCACCTTGCTGATGATCGGCGCAGGCGCGGCCGGCGCGATCGCCAGCTATTGGATCGCCGGTGCCGTCATGGGCGCGTCCGACGTGGAATTCCACTTCTACTCGCGTTACATCGCGCCGCCGGTGGAGGAGCTGCTCAAGGGCGCGGTCATCGCCTGGCTCGTCGCGCGCCACCGCGTCGCCTTCCTGGTGGACGCCGCGATCTGCGGCTTCGCGGTCGGCGCCGGCTTCGCGATGTTCGAGAACCTGTTCTACCTGCGGTTGCTGCCGGATGCGCCGCTGGGCGTGTGGGTCGTGCGCGGCTTCGGGACGGCGATCATGCACGGCGGCGCCACCGGCCTGTTCGCTGTGCTCGGCCTGATCCTGTCCGAGCGTGCCGGGCGGCCGGGGCCGGGGGCATTCGGGCCGGGCCTGCTGCTGGCGGCCGCGATCCACTCGGCCTACAACCACTTCTTCTTCTCGCCGGTGCTGGCCGCAGTCGGCATCCTGCTGGTGCTGCCCCCGCTGGCGCTGGTGGTGTTCGCGCGCAGCGAAGCGACGCTCGAGCAGTGGCTCGAGTCAGGCTTCGACGCCGACACGCAACTGCTCGAGCTGATCAACTCCGGCCGCTTCGGTGACTCGCGAGTGGGGCGGTATCTCACGTCGCTGCGCGCCCGCTTCGACGGCCCGGTGGTCGCCGACCTGCTGTGCTACCTGCGCACGCGCACCGAGCTGGCGCTGCGGGCCAAGGGCATGCTGATGCTCCGCGAAAGCGGGTTCGAGGCGGCGCCGGACGAGGCGACGCGCGGACGTTTCGACGAGCTCGAGTATCTCGAGAAGAGCATCGGGCCCACCGGCCTGCTGGCCATCAAGCCGTTCCTGCACATGTCGCGCAAGGATCTCTGGCAGCTTTACCAGATCGGGCGATAGGGCGGTAGGATGGGCCGGGGGGTGCGCATGAACGATGCCGCGGTGCCCGCGCTGGACATGACGTTCCACGGCGTCAGCTTCTGCCCGGCCGACCATACGACCCGCGAGTTCACGTTCGAGCAGCTCGACGCCGAGCTGTGCGACCGCAGCGTGTTCTCGTGGATCGACATCCAGGCCGACAGCGTCGCGACGTTCAACGAGGTGCTGGAGCACGCCGGGCTCGACCTGACGCTCGGCGCCCATTTCGACGCGCCCGAGGTGCTGCCACGCAT
>Ga0190269_10000614_pt1 | contig 18007 bp, 13 predicted proteins | sample Popmic249IS_FD_133749 | JGI IMG/M metagenome (GOLD analysis project Ga0190269, IMG submission 133749) | Populus adjacent soil microbial communities from riparian zone of Blue River, Arizona, USA - 249 IS | ecosystem: Environmental > Terrestrial > Soil > Riparian zone | place: USA: Arizona... | reverse complement strand
GAAGCCATGACGATGTTTGCTCTCTCGTTCCCCAATCCACCCACTGCAGACTTTACGGCGGCGCCACGAACACTTGGACCGGGGAGCCCGGTAAGAATCGCTCCGACTGTGGCAGGCCAGTCGGCAAAGGAACCGTCGCAATCACGAGCTTTGCCGAAGGATCGACCTCGGGTCGAGTCGCAGAGACTTGTGCGAGCACCGAAGTCTGTGAGCCTTGCAGCTCCACCACGACGTTGCGCGCGCCCTTCTCCGGCAAATCGCCCGGAGGATACGCGAACCGCACCTCGCGTCCATCACTCAAGATCTTCATCACCACTTGGCCGGCACGCACGCTGTCGCCAGGGTCCACGCCCAAATCGACCACCGTGCCGGCAAAGGGCGCGATCAGCGTGCGCCGATCCGCGACCATGCGCGATTGCCGCAGCTGAGCCTGGCCGACGCCCACGGCGGCACGCGCAGCCGACAGCTCGGCATTCGCCACCTGCAGCTCGGCGTTGGCCTGATCGAGCTCTTTCTGTGACAGCCACATCGCGCCGGAACGCAAGCGTGAGAGCTGCTTCGCCGCGGCATCGACGCGGGCCTGTGCGCGACTGACATCGGACACGCGCTGGCTGAGCTGGGCGTTCGCCACGCCCACGGCGTTCTGCGAGTCGCTAGGGTCGAACTGAAGCAGCTTGGCCCCGGCCATCACATGCGCGCCGGTTTTCACGAACACGTGGATGATGCGCCCGTCAGCGTCCGCCGAGAGCTCAGCTGTGTTGCTGGGAACGACGACGCCCACCCAAGCCTTCTTCGAGCTGACCGCCGGTCGAAGCTCGGTAGCGGGCAACACACTCGTAGTCGGTCCGCCAGGACTTGTTTGGGGGTCGGGACTGTTGACGCTCTGCACAACGGGAGCGCGTTGCAAGAAGATCATCGCGAGGGCGCCGCAGATCATCGGCACACTCGCACCCGCGATGAGGGCCCGATCGGACATGGTTACACCGTAGCATTGAAGCCAAAAAATCGAACGCTGCCCGCCCAGTTCTGATGAAAGGGGCGAGCAGCGTTTTGCAGCGCGTGTCACATCCGTGTTGGAAAGTGACTTGCGCGATCAGTTCCAGCTCAATCGGCGAGCTTCGAACCGATCTTCTGAAGCGCGCCGCCCACGTGGCTCAACACGGCGCCTGCTGCGTCACCGGCGTGATCCAAAGCGTCAGCGACGTGCTCGCGGACGTGCGCGCGAACTTCTGCGCGAACTTCGCGGATGTGGGCGATGATCTCGCCGACGTGGCCGCCGGAAACGGCTTCCAACGCGCTGTCATCGATCGACTGCAACATGTCCTTCTGCATATCTAATCCCCTCGCGCTTGCAACCTGGCTGGGAGTCTAACCCCATCAGCGTGGCTACTTCCCCGCCACATTGCGATTGTGCGCATCTCCAAGTCCCTAACAGAACGCAGGCACTATTACCGATCTGCCTTACTTCCGCCAGCTTAGATCGAGTCGCGAGATCAAATCGTAGCGTCACATGCGCAACAGCAAACAGCATATTTAGCGGGCGTTGCTCATACGCATGGCAACTCGAATGCAGCTGTATGCCGCGCGTAAATACCCGCCTATCTCGCCAGCAAATGAATGTGCTGTTCGATGTCGCGGATGGCTGCATCGGCAACTCGAAGCGCGGCTTCGTATCAACACGACGACGAGGAAACACTCGCAGTCATTCCGGTCTCGCGCTCGCAGATCGCACTCTGTCGCTGCCGCGCTCAGCTGCATTGATTGTGCGTGATCTTTTCGGTCGAGCTGCGACGCAACATGCACCCGAGCGGGGACGTGGCGCAGCGATCGCTTGGCGGTTGCGGCCAGATTTGCGTCACAGCGCACATTCAGAGACGTGTGCGGAGCATGTTTGCCTACATGCATGCGGGCAAAATGCCTGCAGCGACGTACCGAGATGACCTGGTACGGCGGCTCCGACAGTGATCGTGCGCCAGCGCGGTGCTACAGCCCTTGCATGCGTGCAGCGGCGATGATCATGGGCCTGGCGAGTGCCTCTACACTGTCGTGCGCAGAGCCGCTCGTGAACGACGGTCCCCAACCAGTCGAGACGCTCCGAGAGCAGCTCACGTTGTTCTTTCCGATGGACGAGACCGAGGGCGCAGAGCACTTCGACCGGGTGAACCAGCTCACGCTCGTGTCGTGGCAGCGCACTGGCTTCGGCGCGTACGCGGTGGACGAGAGCGGGACGACGGCCGTGCCGAGCGCAGTCGGTGACGGCCAGCACATCGCGGGGGCCAAGGGGTTTCACTTCGCGATGTACACAGACCCAGCGCTCGATCATGACGCTCGCAGCTTCACCTGGGCAGGTTGGATGTCGGTCGATGCCGCGAATGGCGACAGCGTGATCGAAGGTGACCAGACCTTTCTCGCGAAGTGGAACGGCATTCCCGACACGACCGCAGCGGTCGATCATCGTGAATACCGGATCTGGCACGACCATGCGCTGTCGCGCCTGCGCTTCGAGGTCTCGGCGGACGGTCTCGAAGGGGACGCGCACTCCGAGATCGTGACGCACAGCACGCCCATCGAGCGCGATCAGCTGTATTTCATCGAAGCGTGGCACGATGCCGACAAAGAATCGATCAACCTGCGCGTGAGCACGCAGCGCGCGCGCGGCGAGCGGGTGAGCGCAGCTTGGAGCGGCGGAGTGTTTGCAGGCGACGCTGATCTCGACGTCGGCGCGCAAAACACCTGCACCGATGCCCACCTCCAAGGTCGGGTCGATGCGCTCGGTCATTGGAAGCGCGTGCTCAGCGAGGAAGAGAGCCTGGCGCTGTGGAACGACGGCGCAGGCTTTGAGCCAGTCTCGGACTACACCGAGACTCCCTTGAAGTGAGCGTGCCTCACTTGGTCTTTGGCGCGCTCCCCGCTCATTTCGAGGGACTCTCGGTATCAGGCGCGCGAGAGGGGCGGCCTCCGCGCAGCGCAGAGCGGACCGCACGCAGCACCTGGACCGACGAGAACGGCTTCTCGAGGAATGCGACGTTGCCCATGCTCTCGTCGCGCTCTTGCAGCGCTGCGCCGGAGTAGCCGGACATCAAGATCAGCTTCATCTCCGGGCGTGCCGCGCGCAGCTGCCGGGCCAGGAGCGGCCCGCTCGTGTCAGGCATGACCACGTCGGTCAGCATGAGATCGATCCTGTTGGGCGACCTGGCGCAGATCTCCCGGGCCTCTTGGGGGGTCGCAGCGGCATGCACGGTGTAGCCGGCGCCCGACAGCACCCGTTCGATCAGCTCGCGCACGGCTTTGTTGTCTTCGACGACCAGCACGGTGGCCGGGCCGTCCGCAGCCATGAGCGGCGACTCGGCGGGCTCCGAGGGGGGCCTTGGCGTTTCGTGCACGCGCGGCAAGTAGATCTTGAAGGTCGTGCCGTGACCCGGCTCGCTGTACACCCACACATGGCCGCCGCTCTGGCGGGTGATGCCGTAGACCGTCGACAGGCCGAGGCCGGTGCCCTTGCCGACATCCTTCGTGGTGAAAAACGGCTCGAAGATGCGCGCGCGTGTCGCCGCATCCATGCCCTGCCCCGTGTCGTTGACAGTCATCACCACGTACTCACCGGGTGGAACCTCGGCGCTGGCATCGCTCGCATCGATGCGCACGTTGCTCGTGCTCACGGTGATCCTGCCACCGTGAGGCATGGCATCGCGCGCGTTCACGACCAAGTTCATGAGGATCTGCTGCATCTGATTGCGATCGGCGTGCACCATGCCGATCGCTGGATGGAGCTCCGTGGTGTAGCGGACATCCTCGCCGATCAGCCGACGCAGCATGTTGTCGACGTCGGAGATCACAGCGTTGACGTCGATCACTTGCGGCTGCAGCCGCTGTTGGCGGCTGAACGCGAGCAGCTGCTGGGTGAGCGCAGAGGCGGCCCTGACCGCTTGCATGATCTCACTGACGTCGTTGTTACGCTCATCCTCAGCGGGCAAGCTGCGCGCGAGCAGATCGACGTACCCGCCGATGACCAAAAGCAGATTGTTGAAGTCGTGTGCGACGCCACCCGCGAGCTGGCCGATCGCTTCCATCTTCTGGGAGTGCACGAGCTGCTGCTCCAGCTGCTTGCGGTCGGTCGCGTCCTCGTGCTCGATCGCGACTAGCGCGGCGCCATGCTCCTCGAAGCGTGTGGCTGTCAGCAGGTACCAGCGCTTGACCGCACCGATGCGCGCGCTGTACTCGTGTGAAAACGCCTTTTTTGCGCCGTGACTCACCTCGGAGATGCCGGCGGCGACCTGCGCCACCTGCTCGCTCTCCGGGTCGAACGCTTCTTTCCAGAGCGCGATGTAGTTGCTGCCGACACCGGCATTCGGCCAGTGCGGCGCAGCGCTCTCGACGAAGCTGCGCCAGCGTTGGTTCGCGGCGACGATCGTAGAGGAGGCGTCGATGATGGTGATCTGCGTCGACAGCGCGTCCAGCGCAGACTGCAAGAAGCGATGCGAGACGCGCACCGTCTCTTCCGAGAGCCGCGCCTCGTACTCACGCTGGCGCGAGCGCAACACCTCCTCGAAGGTCGAGATCAGCAGATCCACCATCTGCTCTTTTTCGCTGTTGATGGTGAAGCGCTTTCCCATCAACATCACATCGACGCCGAGCGACATCTTGCGCCCATTGCGCAAAGCCTTGTTGTCGAGCAAGCGCCGCACGCGATCGAGTAGATAGCTGGGCTCGTAGGGCTTGGTGATGAAGTTGTCAGCGCCGCACTCGAGCCCGCGGATGATGTCGAGTGGGTCCGTGAGCGAGGTCAGCAAGATCACCGGGACGCTCGCGGTCTGCGCGTCGGCCTTGAGCCGCTTGCACAGCTCGTAGCCGTCGATGCCAGGCATCACCACGTCCGAGAGCACGGCGTCGTAGTTGAAGCGCTTACAGCGCTCCAGGCCGGAAAGCCCATCCTTTGCGACGTTCACCTGAAAGCCTTGGGATTCCAGGAGCAGCGTCAGCTCCATGGCTTGCGTCGCGCTGTCTTCGACGATCAACAGCGTTGTCATAGACCGTTGCCTTTCGCACCCGCGCGCACCAGCTGGTAGAGGCGGGGACCGATCATCGGCAAAGGCAGCACGGCATCCACGACGCCCGCCGAGATCGCGGCCGCCGGCATGCCAAACACCACGGACGTCTCTTCGTCTTGCGCGACCACGAGCGCGCCAGCTGCGCGCAAATCGCGCAGGCCATCGATCCCGTCTTGTCCCATGCCCGTCATGATCACGCCGAGGGCGGAGCTCGAGTAGCTCTCGGCGAGCGAAGTGAACAGCACGTTCACCGAGGGGAGAAAGCCGCCAACAGCTGCACGGCGCGACAAGTCCACTGTGCCGCGACGCGTGATCCAAAGCTGATGGTCATCCGGCGCCAGATAGACCACGCCGGGCTGAATCTGCTCGCCATGCGCGGCCACGCGCACCGTGTGCGGTGTCACGGCGTCGAGCCAGCCCGCGAGCCCTTCGACGAAGCCGCGCGCGATGTGCTGCACCACGACGATCGGTACCGGAACTTTGGTGGGCATGTCGCTGAGCACGCGCTGCAGTGCAGCCGGACCCCCGGTCGACGCGCCGATCCCGACCACGCGCGGCCGGGGTCGCGTATCCGCCTGCGGCAGCATGGGCGTGATCCGCGTCGGCACGGGCGTAGCGGGCGCGGGATGGTGGAAGCGCCGCACGACTTTTACATCGGCCATCGCGCGCACGGTGCGTACGAACTGCTGCGCGAGCTCATCGAAGCCTGGTGCGTTCGGGCTCACGGGTTTCGGCAGCAAGGTCAGCGCACCTGCGGCCAGCGCGCGCATCGAGGCGGCGACGTGCGCGACGTTCATGCTCGCCGATACGATGACTATCGGTGTCGGGCAGCGCAGCATGATGTTGCGCGTGGCCGCAAAGCCATCCATCACAGGCATGTGCGCGTCCATCACGACCACGTCGGGCCGCAGCTGCTCGGTCAAGTTGAGCGCGGCTTCGCCGTCGTGAGCTTGCCCGACTATGCGCAGCTGACTGTCAGACTCCAACACCGCCGTGAGCAATGCTCGGCAAGTATCAGAGTCCTCAGCTAACACAACGCGGATCATACGAGCTCCTTACATCAGCTGGCGTAGCGTCTTCAGAAGGTTGTCTTGATCGAAAGCGGTCTTGACGAGGTACGCATCCGCGCCGGCTGCGAGCCCGCGCGCACGATCTTCCTCCGAGCTCAGTGCTGTTAGAAGCACCACAGGCAGCTCGCGAAAGCGTGGGCTCTTGCGGATGGCTTCAGCCAACCCGAAGCCGTCGAGGCGCGGCATCTCGACGTCGCTCACCACGATATCCGCGCCACGTTCCTGTAAGAGCTTGAAAGCCTGCTCGCCGTCGGGCGCAGTGATCACCTCGTAGCCTGCGGATTCCAAGATGCTCTTCTCGAGCGTGCGCGTGGTCACCGAGTCATCTGCCAAGAGAACGCGCTTTTTCTTGCTGACATCGCTCGGTGCAGGTCCCGGGCTCAAGCTGCGCCGCGGCCGCAATGCGTACGCGCTGCGCACCAGCTCATGTGGCTTGAGCACGAGCGAAACTTGTCCCGTGGGTAAGACGGCCGCCGCTGACACGTGGCGCAGCCTGCGTACGCGACGGCCAAACGGCTTCAGCACGAGATCTTGCTCTGTCAGCCAGCGGTCCACGCTGAGCCCCACGCTGCGGCCATCAGCGGCGATCACGACGACTAACTGCTTGCCATCGTCGGCGGGCGGCGCGGGAACTTCGGCGCCCGCGAGGCCCAGCACCTCGCACAGTGAGCAAAGCGGCACGGGTCCATTGACGGTGAGCAGCATCTCGCGGCCTTCGCTCTTCGCGATGCTGTCCGGGCCGACGCGCATGAGCGACTGCACGTGGCTGTTGGGCAGCGCGAACAGCTGACCGGCCGCTTGTACCAACAGACCGCGCAAGCTGCTCGCTGTGAGCGGCAAGCGCAGACGGAAGGCCGTACCCCGACCGCGCTCGAACGCGACCTCGAGCTCGCCGCGCAGGCTCTCGACCTGCGTGCTCACGACATCGAGACCGACACCACGACCCGACACATCGGTCACCATTTTTGCCGTCGAAAAACCGGGGCGGAAGATCAAAGCGACTAGCTCGCGCTCGTCGACGGGTGGCTCGATGCCGCGGCGCTGCGCCTGGGCGCGCAACGCATCGAGGTCGATGCCGCGCCCATCGTCCGAGACGCTGATCTCGACGCGATCGCCGTGGATGGCTGCACGCACCGACAGCTTGGCGCGGGGAGCCTTTCCGAGCGCGACGCGCTCTGCCGTGTTTTCGATCCCGTGGTCGACCGCGTTGCGTACGAGCTGGATGAGCGCGCTGCGCGCCCCTTCGATGATCGCGCGGTCGAGCTCGAGCGCCGCGCCCTCGACGATCAGCATGATGTCCTTGCCGCCCGCCTTTGCCAGATCGCGCGCAGTGCGCTGGAGGCCTTCACACGCCTCGCCAAAGGCCAAGAGCCGCGCGTTGTGGACCTCGGCTTCGAGCGGAGCCGCTGCGCGCTCCAGGCCGCGCACGTCGTCGCTGACAGCGGCGGCGAGCTTCCCGAGCTCGTTTTCGATGCGCTCGAGCGATTCCGCGGTCATTTGCCACATGCGCTGCGTCTTGGCATCCACGCCAGAGAACACGTCGGCGGCGGGCTGTTGTGAGCGCCGTCGTTCACTCCATCCGCGCAGACGCGAGCGCAGTTGCGCGACAGATTCATGCACCGCAGCGATCTCGTCGCGCCGGCCTTCGAAGCGCCGCCGCGCGATGCTCAGCTCGCCGCTGCGCCAGAGCAGCGCATCGAGCCGACGCACCGGTACGCGGATGCTGGCGTTCTCATCGAGCTCGGACTCCACCCAGGCGCCGCTGCTAGCGGCGCTCGCGCGCGTCTCCGGTCCGGCCAACACGAACGACATCGCAGTCGAGCTCGGCGGGGCGGGCACTGCAGCAATTGGCTGCGGCCCCGGTGGGGCACCGGTCTGCGATGGGCTGCTCGGCAAGAGCGTAGAGCGCTCGACCTTTGCAGCTCGTGGCGGCAGGGCGGGAGGCTCGGGGGCAGCGGGCAGCGGAGAAGGCGGACGCGCCGCGAGCGGCTGTGGGGGTTGGAGCGTCGGCCTCGGGTCGTCGAGCAGCTGCACGCCGTGCGGCGGAGGGCGGGAAGAAGCGTGGCCAAAAGTCTCGAGCTGAGCTAGCAGCGGGCCCAGCACCTGCTGCGAGCCGTCGTTCGCGCCGGCTTGCAGCTCCTTGCCGGCGAGCGAAAGCGCATCCGCCGCCTCGAATAGCAAGGAGAACAGCTCTGCCGTCAGCTCCGCCGTGCCATCGCGCACAGGCGAGAGCAGCGCTTCGAGCTCATGGCACACCTTGCCCAAGCGCAATGCATCCACCGAGCGCGCAGCGCCCTTCATACTGTGGACGGTACGAAACAGCGTGTTGATCGCCTCCACCTTGTTCAGGTCGGGCGCGCGCTGCTCGAGCGCCAGGAGCTGCTCGTTGAACACGCGCAAGTGATCCTGTAGCTCGACTACGAAGATCGCCAGCAGGCGTTTTATGAGCTCACTTCTGTCCAACACTGCCTCGCTCAGCCGCTGCACCGGCCAAACGTTCGCGCAAGCGCCCGCCGAGGACACTGAGATCGCGGGCCGCTTGTTCCATCTGGCGCGTCGAGCTCAGGTTTTGACTCGTCACCTGATTGATGTTCTGCATCGCTTGATGGATCTGCGAGGTTCCTGCCGCTTGCTGACCTGCTGACGCGGAGATCTGCGTCGCAGCCTGAGAAGCTTTGTCGATCACGTCCCCCAGCTGCCGGATCGTGTCGCCAGCGGTGGCGATGATCTTCATCGCGCTGTTCACGCTCTTGGTGGACTGCTCGGTGCTCATCACGGCGCCGTTGGTGGCGCGCTGGATCTCACCGAGAATCTGCCGCACTTGCGCGGTGGCTTTCTTGGACTGGCCTGCCAGCGCCTTGATCTCCGCCGCCACTACGCTGAAGCCGCGGCCCTGCTCTCCCGCACGCGATGCCTCGATGGCCGCGTTGAGCGCGAGCAGATTGGTTTGTTCCGCGATCTCGGTGACGCTCGCGATGATCGCGCCGATCGACTGCGCTTGCTCCGCGAGCGACAAGATGCCCTCGGTCGAAGCTTCGACCTGTTCTTTCACCACGCCCATCATCTGCACCGACTCGTCGACCACGCGCCTTCCTACTTTGCCCACGTCGAGCGATTTCTGCGCGATGTCGGCGACCATGCGTGCGCGCTCGGCGGCTTGCTCCGAGGTCTGCACGACCTCATTGACCGTCGTCACAGTCTGCGCGACTGCCGCGGCTTGCTCTTGAGCGCCGGCGGCTTGCTGCGTCGTGGCAGCCAAGATCTCCGAAGTGGAAGAGACCAGGCTCTCCGCGGTCTCGCCGAGCGTGCGCAGCAATCCTTCGATGCGCTCTCGCCCTTTCCGCTCTGTGTCGGCAGTCACCATGGTCTTGCCGAGGTTTTCGGCCATGTTGTTCACGGCCTCTGCGAGCATGCCTGTTTCGTCGTTGCTTTTGAGCGGAATGCGGTGCTCCAGGTTGCCCGCTCCCAGCTGCGCCGCGCCTTCGGTGAGGATGCGCAGCGGCCGGGTGATGCTGCGTCCCACCCACACGCCCAGCATGACCACGATCGCAGCAGCGAACAGCGTTCCATAAACGGTCGTCTGCATGGTCGAGCTCGCAGCGTGCTCTCGCGCCTGCCCGCGCGCGCGCAGGAGCTGTGTCTCGCTCTCGACCATGCCCCCGATCATGCTGCGTACGGTGTCCATCACGCGCTTGGTGAATCCGGTGTTGAACAGCGTGATGGCTGCTTCTCCGCCTTTTGTCTCACGCTCGCGCTGCAGCGTGGCCCAGCGCTCTTGGATACTCGCGATTTGCACTCGCACGTCACGCAGCTTGGCCGTCTGCGCGTCGTTATCGGCGATCATCGTAGCCAGCCGGTCGAGCGCAGGCCCGAGGTTGGACTGGCCCAAACGATAAACCTCGAGGTAGTCATCGTTGCCCGTGAGAATGTAGCCACGCATGCCCGATTCCTGATCGCGCATCGCGCCGAACACGTCGTTCAGCTTGCCGATGACCTCGTGAGTGTGCGTCACCCAGCGCGTCTCTTCGAACAGGTTCTGCGTGTCGCTGTATACGACACTACCGATAATGACCAGCGCCAGAAAACTCGCGCCGAAACCCAATGCAATGCGGCGACCTATGGACATACGCTCCTCATGGCAAGGCACCAGCGCTCGCCTCATCGACATACAGCCTGGGATCGGAGAGCAACGCGCTCGCGTCGAACACGGATACCGCCTCACGCGTCACTGCCGCCAACCACTGCATCTCCCCTTCGGCGGCAGAAGTGGGGGAGGCAAACAGATCGCTGTCACTCAAGGACTGCACGTCGTGCACTGCGTCGGCGATGACCGCGAGCTCCGCGTGTTTTTTGCCTAGGACCAGCATGCGCGTGGCGTCCGTACGCGCGGGCCGCGCGGTGCCCATCAGCACACGCAGATCGAACACCACGAGCAGCTCGCCCTGCACGCTGGTAAGGCCGAGCACGTGCGGCGCTGCGCCCGGCAGCGGAAACACATCGCAGAGTCGCGTCACGGAGAAAACGTGTTGTGTCTCGAGCGCGTAGCGCTCACCTCCCAAGCTGAAAACGACCACACTGCGCGTCGCGCTCTGTGCGTGCGCTGCGATCGGACGCGCCAAGGCGCGCGCGCGTTCTTTCAAGATCGCGCGCACGTCGCCGCTCTCGCTGGTCTCGCTGCTGGCGGTGGTCACGTGGGCTTCGTTCATGACGATCCGCTCTCCAGGACCTTCAAGCGATATAGGCCCTCTGCGGCGGCTGCGTGTAAGCCGGACACGCAGATGCCTTCGCCGAGGGGCACGGGTGCATCGGGCGCGAGCGTGGCGCACACGTCGAGCACGTTCTGATAAGAGCGGCGAGCTCCGGCCCAAGCGCCTTGGCGCTCGAGCAAGTTAGCGAGGCCGAAGTGCGCGATCGCGTTGTCGCGATCCAAATACAGAACGCGGCGCATGGCAGCGGCCGCCTCAGAGTGACGCTGCAGCTCCCAGAGCAGCAAGCCGTGCAAGTGGTGCAGCTCCAGCGAGGTCTCGCTGCGCTGCAGCGCGGTCTCACACAAGCTGAGCGCGGCCTCGGGACCCCGCGCGTTCCAGGTGGCGCGGATGTCGTCCGGCAGCGTGCTCGCCGCCACTGGCTGCATGAGATGCGCGACCGAAGACGCATCGAGCACACGGCTCGGCGTTGCCGCTGGCAGCGGCGGCGCGAGGCTGCTTCGTGTCCGTGGAAAGAGGCTGGAGGAGCGCCGGTATACGAGCCCCGACGGTGTCACGTGCACCTCGAAGTCCGCATAAGCCGAGACATTCGGATCGGAGGGGCCGAGGAACAACCAGCCGCCGGGCACGAGCGATGCCCACAACCGCTTTGCGACCTCCGCGATGGTCTTGGCATCGAAGAACATGAGCACGTTGCGGCAGAAGATCAGGGGAAAGTTCCCGATGTTGCTGGCGATCGACGGGTAGCCCGCCTCAGCCAGATTTAGCTGACGCCAGGTCACTCGATCGCGCAGCCTATCGAGGATGCTGTAGCCACCAGCTTCGCTGCGGAAGTAGCGCGCCAGGAGATCCGGCTGGAGCGAGCGCATCGACCACTCGCGATAGTGTCCAATGCGCCCGCGCTCGAGCGCCGCAGGCGAGATGTCGCTGGCGATGATCTGCGCGCGGTCGCCGAGTCCTTCGCTGTCGAACACCATCGCCAGCGAATACGCCTCTTCACCCGAGGCACAGCCCGCGCTCCAGACGCGGAGCTTCCCGCGGTCGCGGAGGAAAACGTGGAGCGTCGGCAGCACACGCCGGCGCAGCTCCTCGAACTGGTCGGGATGTCGGAAGAAGTACGTCTCGCGCACGGTCAGCGCGTCGATCAAGGAATCCCAGTCGAGCCGCCCTTCGCGCAGGCTGCGCTCCAGGTCGGCTGGGTCGGCCACGCGGCTGAGTGTGAGCGCGCGCTGCAGGTTCTCGTGCGAAAGCGTAAGCCCTGTCAGCCCCGTGCGCTCCGCGATCTGGTTCGCGAGCTCGCGCAACGCAGCCGGTGAGGCCTCGGCGACGCGCGCGCTCACGCAGACTTCTCCAACGACTTGTGCGAGCCGTCATTGGACACCTGCGCAGCTTGCATGGCCGAGCTGAGCGTGTCCGCTTCCGCATCAGAGAGAAACGCCGAAAGGTCATAGATGACGAGCACGCCGTCGTCCATCGCCACCGCGCCCGAGACATACGGTGATGACGCATCTTTGCCCAGCGGCTCGATCGCGAGGTCGGTGACCGGCAGGAGATCGAGCGCTCGGTCGACGTGCAGCGCGATGCGCCGCGCTCCACAGTCCGCGAGGATGAAGTGATCGTCAGGACTGAGGTTCTTGGCACTCAGCCCGAGCCGCCGTCGCAGGTCGATCACGGGTGTGAGCGCGCCACGAACATTGATCACCCCCGAGACCACAGACGGCGCCTCTGGCAGCGGCTCGATCTCCACCGCACGCACGACCTCGGAGACCAGGCCGGCGAGCAACGCCATGCGCGACCCCGCGAGCTCGAAGAGCAGCGCGTCTGTTGGAGCACTCGATCCCGCCACTGCCAGCGCCTCCCAGTGGAGAAGCTTATTCTAGTCGGAGCGAAGATCATGCGCGCAAATTTGCGGGGCGGTGAAACTAGCCGTCGCGTGCGCGCAACGCAGACCATGTGGGACACATCTAATATGATGTGTCGCCTGACGTCGCCACCTGACTGACAACCCGTTCGCGTCAACAGCGTAAGTGTCAGATCGGTAAAAAGCAGCGACTCGCAAAGGCCTGGATGCGCGCGCCGATCGCTTCCGGCTGCTCGAGCAGCGCGGTGTGAGTGCCCTCAGGTAGACGCATGAGCTCGCTCTTCGGTGCGCTCGCGTGGAGCGGAACGCCGACGAGCTCCGATGGCGCAAAGGGATCCTTGTCGCCAGCGACGATCAAGAGCGGCACGCGCAACGTCGAGAGGATCGACCGCGCCGAGTGCTCTTGCAGCGAGATCAGCATGCTGCGCAACGTCACCGCGTCCACCTCACCGATGTGCTGGATCACCTCACGCATGTCTTCGGGCTTGGCGTTGGGTCCGATCAAACCGAGCTTGCGACCTACCCCTTCACCGCTTTGCAGGCGCATCGCGCGCGAGAGCGTGAGCGCGATCAGCTCGAACAAACGCGGCGGGGATGCGCGTACGATGCGCTCGATCACCGGCCCCGGCAGTGGCAGACGCGTGGTATTGAGCACGTTGCCTGCCCCGCCCAGGACCAGCGCGACCCCAGCGCAGCGCCCGGGAAACTGTCGATAGGTTTCGAGCACCAGCTGCGTACCGGTGGACCATCCGACCTGCAGCGCGCGCTTCACGCCTGCGCGATCCATGATCTCCGCGATCAGGCGCGGATGACTGTGTACACGTGCGGTCTTGGGCGTGCGAGCCGGACCCGATTCGCCATGTCCCGGCAGGTCCCAGCTGATCACTGTGTGATGGCGCTGCCAGATCGGAATCAGATACTTCCAGAAGTAACTGGATGTAGTCAGACCATTCGTCAGTACTAACGCTGGTCCCTCACCTGCCACACCGTAAGCAATGTGAGTTCCGTCGTCGGCGATCAGCGTTCGATTGTTGAAGCCCATAGTTTCAGTATGACACTTGGATACTCCGAAGACCCCGCTCAAGGCAAACGACAGAGCAACCGATTCCCATTCGAGCTGCAGCAGCTCACGGGAGTCGGAGTTCCCACACGTGGTCTTACACAATGAGGCGCGCCCCAAGCGTTTGATCCCACGCTATCCGTTCTCGCAACAAGTTGGCCTGCGGGCCGCCAACCTCGGGCCGCGCAGCCTCCAGGCGCGCGACGTGAGCACGGGTGGGTTTTTCCTCGCGACCGAGGACACGTTCGAGCTGTTCAGCGACGTGGAGCTCGAGGTGTCTCTGCCGAGCGGCGAGCGCGTGAGCTTGCGCGCCCGCGTCGTACACCTCTTGACGCCCGAAAAAGCACAGGGCGTCGGCGTGCCTGCCGGCATCGGCGTGCAGTTCGAAGGCCTCAGTGAACCACAGCTCACGCAGGTGCGCGCGCTGGTGGCTTGGGCACGCGCCAACGACTCGCGCGCGCGCATCGCGCGCAAGCTGCCGGGCGCGGATCTGAGCGGGCTGCAAAACCAGCCCATGTTGTCCTATCTGTTCGAACACATCGACGGTCAGCGCGATCCCGAGGCGCTCGCCGAAGAGCTCGGGATCGAGGCTGGCAGCGTGGAGCGCATGCAGCGCGAGCTCGTCAAGCTCGCTGTGATCGAGCTGATATCGGCGAGCGGGCAGGCGCCTGTCAGTCAACGGCCCATGGCGCCGACGCCAACAGCTGCAAGCGCACCGCGTCAAGCCAGACAGGCGAGCCTGCCGCCGAAGCAAGCCGAAGAGCTCTCCGGGCTCGAGCAACGCAGCGCGCGTGGGAACTTTTACCTCGCGCTCGACGTGTCCGAAGCGGCCAGCGCGGACATTATCCGCGCGCGTTTTCAAGCGCTCAGCGCTGAGCTGCAGGGTTGGGTCGCGAAGCCGGCCGACATGGCCCGGATCGAGCGCGTGCAAAATCAGCTGCGCGAGGCCTATGGCGTGCTCAGCAGTCCGCAAAAGCGCGCCGAGTACGACCAGTATCTCGCGCGCGGCCGCGAGCTCGCACAAGCAGAAGCCGAGCGGGCCAAGCGCGCTGCCAACGACCAGAGCAAGCGCACATCCCAGGTCCACGAGCGCGCCTCGCCTCCGCAGCCATCGGCGGCAGCTACACGCGCGCGCACCGCACAGAAACAGCGCCCGACGAGCGGAGCGGGAGCCGCCGCGGAGCAAGCACCCCTCGGCGCGGCTGCCCAGATCCTCATGCAAGCCGAGCAAGCCCACGCCGCCGGTAAGCTCGCGGAGGCAGGCAAGCACCTGCAGCTCTTGACGGCCATGACCTTCGATGACGCGAAGATCCGCGCGCGTGTGGCCCAGCTCAAGACGCAGGTCTCACGCGCGCTCGCGGTGGATTTCGAAAAGCAGGCCGCGTACGAGGAAAAGCAGCAGCGCTGGGGGCTTGCTGCGCGCTCCTGGCTGCGCGTCGCGGAGGGTCGTCCGAAAGACAGCTTGCCGCTGCAGCGCGCCGCGCTCGCGCTGATGCAAGTACCCGGGGTGGATCTGAAGCAGGCACTCGAGCTCGGCAAGCGCGCGGTCGAGCTGTCCGACGGGGATCCAGAGGCCCATCGCACCTTGGCGCGCGTCTACGTCGCGGCAGGCATGCAAGCCAACGCGCGGCGCGAGCTCGAAGCCGCGCAGCGTTGCGCAGCACCGGCGGACGAAGAGACCGGCAAAGACGCTGCAGCCAAGGGCAAGCAGGAGCGCGGTCTGTTCAAGCGGCTTTTGGGCCGTGAAGCGCCCAACTAACAGCTGGGCTGCGAGAACAACCTTTCACTCCATGCACAGCTGCGGCCGAGGCAAGCCGCTACACGCGTGCAAACCAGGGGCTGTGCGCGCCGCCAAGCGACAGCGGCACAGTCGGGTAAGCTCGCAAACGCCCCCGGTTTCGCGCGAATTCTTCTGCCACGTAGCAATGTCTCGAGTAGGCTCGCTGGCGATGCCTCCTACTTCTCAGAGTCGTCGGCCCCCTACGCCTTTTGAAGCTGCTTCGAACTTTGCCCGCCAGGTCGAACCGTCCAGCGGCTCTTTTTTGATCGAGATCTCCTGGGAGGTCTGCAACCAGATCGGCGGAATCTACCAAGTCGTCCGCTCCAAGGCGCCGCTGATGGTTCACCGCTGGCGCGAGCAGTACTGCTTGATCGGTCCGTATTTCGAGAGCAAGGTCCCGCTCGAGTTCGAGCCCGCGCGCGCGGTGGGCTGGGTCGCCCGCGTGATCGAAGCGCTGGAGCGCGAAGGCGTGCGCGCGCACTCGGGCCACTGGCTGATCCAGGGCCGGCCGCGCGTGCTGCTGCTCGAATACAAGGCGCTCTCAGAGCAGCTACCCGCGCTGCGCCGCGCGCTCTGGACCGAGCACGGCATCGAAGCCAACGCCGAGCCTGTGGTCGATAACGCCCTCTTGTTCGGCGAAGCCGTGCGCCGCACGCTGATCGCCGCGGCGGGCGTGCTCTCGCTCGGCTCGATCCGCAGCAGCAGCGATGCGCTCGGCGTGGAAGAAGTCACGCCCAGTCAGCTCCTAGCGCACTTCCATGAGTGGCAGAGCGCGGTCGCACTGCCGTATCTGCGCAAAACTGGCTTGCGCATCGGCACACTGTTCACGACCCACGCGACTACGCTCGGCCGCTACATCGCCTCGAATGAGCACGACTTTTACGATCGCCTGGAAAAGGTCGATCCGACTACGGAAGCCGCGCACTACAACGTGCGCACGCAGCACGGCATCGAGCAGGCGTGTGCCCGCGGCGCGCACGTGTTTACGACCGTATCGCCGATCACTGCGGAAGAATGCAGCGCGCTGCTCGGGCGAAAGCCTGATCTGATCACGCCCAACGGCCTCACGATCTCGCGCTTCAACGTGGGCCATGATCTCCAGACCTACCACGCTGACTTCAAGCAGCGCATCCACACGTTCACGATGGGCTACTTCTTCCCCCATCAGCGCTTCGATTTGGATCGCACGCTGTACTTGTTCACGAGCGGTCGCTTCGAGCCGCACAACAAAGGCTTCGATCTGTGCTTGGAGGCGCTCGCGCGGCTCAATAACCAGCTCAAGCTCACGCGCACCGGCATCACGGTCGTGTTCTTCATCATCGCTTCGCGGCCTGTGCGCTCGATCCACCCGCTCGCGCTAGAGAAGCGCGGCATCCTGAACGAGCTGCGCGTGGTGTGTGAGAACATCGTGGATCGCGTGGGCGATCAGCTGTTCCAACGTGCAGCTGCTGGCGGCAAGCTCCAGCTCGACAACCTAGTCGAAGACTACTGGCAGCTGCGCTACCGGCGGACCCAGGCGGCGCTGCACAGCGAGACGCTGCCGCCGATCGTCACGCACATCCTGGAGGATGACCGCACGGATCCCGTGTTGGTGCAGCTCCGCAGGCTGCAGCTCTTCAACCGCCCGGACGATGCAGTGAAGGTCGTCTATCACCCGGAGTTCATCACACCGGTCAGCCCGCTCTGGGGCATCGAATACGAGCAGTTCGTGCGCGGCTGTCACCTCGGCGTGTTCCCGAGCGCGTATGAGCCTTGGGGTTACACGCCGCTCGAATGCATGGCGCTCGGAACGCCCGCGATCTCCAGCGACCTCGCAGGTTTTGGCCGCTACGTCGAGGAGGTCTTGCCGGACCACGACCGCTGGGGTGTAGGCGTGTTGCCGCGCCGCGGCCGCAGCTACGACGACGCAGCGGATGAGCTCGCGCGCCGCTTGTTCGAGTTCTGCCTGCTCACGCGCCGCGAGCGCGTCTCGCTTCGTAACGAAGTCGAGAAGCGCTCGTGGGAATTCGACTGGTCTCGGCTCGGAACCGCTTACCACCAGGCACACGACCTGGCGGTCGAGCGCATCCGAAGCAATCCGCGTTGACGCTCAGGGTGTGGGCGTCGGTGGTGGTGGCGGCGCAGGGCAGTCTTCCTGGTCGAGCGCATCGATCCAGCGGCTCACTGCTTCGATACCGGCCTCGTCGCTCAGCTCTCTGCCTACTCTCGGCATCCGATTTTCGACGTCAGTCGCGATCATCCGTCCGACGATGCCGCTGTGGGCTGCAGAGCCCGGCGCGATCGCCACGACGTAATCCTCGCCGCTCACCGGGTTCTTTCGACCCGTCCAGCGCATGAGGGATCGGCAGACCGCGTCATATGCAAGCGCGGTTGCTGGCGCTTCGCTGCTGGAGAGCACCAAGCTCAGGTTCAGACCTTGTGGCGGCGACACGCCTACGTGACAGTTGCCGCAGTTCGAGTGCAGATAGCCGAGCGCGGCTTG
>Ga0190269_10000613_pt1 | contig 18029 bp, 13 predicted proteins | sample Popmic249IS_FD_133749 | JGI IMG/M metagenome (GOLD analysis project Ga0190269, IMG submission 133749) | Populus adjacent soil microbial communities from riparian zone of Blue River, Arizona, USA - 249 IS | ecosystem: Environmental > Terrestrial > Soil > Riparian zone | place: USA: Arizona... | reverse complement strand
TGGTTTGATCCGTCCTTGTTCGATGTCCTCGCGCATGACGAGCGGCACCAACCGATCTCGTTCGACATCGAGCTCGCTGTGGACGATGTAGCGCTCGTCGCAACCAGTCGCGACGCCGATGCCGACACGTGCGCTGGCTGCGATGGGCGCGAACCTCGTCTCCAAGTCGCGCAGCGCGCGCAGCTGCGCCGGTGAGCTGATCACCCACGGCTCGTCGCCAGCAAACCAAGAATCGTAGACAGCGAGCGCCGGCGCTGCTGCGGTGTCCTGCCCTGACAGTTGCCGCGCCAGCGAGGCGCACTCATCAGCCGTGGCAGTCTCGAGCTTCGCGACGGTCACTTGCGTTGTTTGCCCTCGACCAGCTGCGAAGATGGACGGATACGCGATCACGTCAGACTCGAACGGCGAGGCGCGATGGAGATCGATGTAACAATACACGCGGTAGCGCTCAGCCAGGAGCGCGCGCAGGGGTGCACCGTATTTGTTGAGAGACCAGCGATCCGCACAGATGAATGACAGCACGCCGCGCTCTGACAGTAAGCTCAGCCCGCGCTCGATAAACGCTACATACAGGTCAGCCCGATCGAAGATCGAGGCGTAGCGGCTGCGGTATTCAGCCGCGAGCGCGCCCGAGATCTGTTCGATCCGAACATACGGTGGATTGCCCACGACGAAATCGCTGTCCGCTGCGAGCGGCGCGAGCAGGAAATCCGCGCACTGGATCCACTTGCTCGTGAGCTTGCGCGCGAGCGTGCTCGTAACACCGGCAGTGGTCAGTACCCGCTCGACGTTCTGGCGGGCTAGGCTGACGTGGCTGGGATCCACATCGTACGCAGCGATCGCGTGGCCCAGCTCCTGCGCCCGCACGCCCTGTCGTGCAGCTGACAGCAGCAACCGCTCCACCGCCTGCACGAGAAACGCGCCATGCCCGCAGCTCGGCTCGAGCAAGCGCATGTGAGCGAGGTCGCGCTCGGACCGATAGCCCGCGAGGTCCAAGATCAGCTGCACCACATGGGGCTTCGTGAGCACGACCCCGTGTGCTTCGCCCGAGCGGCGTGCCCCGAAATTGTAAGCGGCTCGCCCGTCTACCATCGGCATGCGAGGGTAGACGTGTCGGCGAGCCGCGTCGAGGAACTGCTTCGAGAGGTACTACGCGCTCAAGGCGTAGAGCTCGATGACCAGCTGAACGTTCAGCTTGAACTCGAGCGCGGTCTCATCGGGCAGGTGCGACACCTTAGCGCTGCGCGCGTCGCGATCGACCGTGAGCCAGTTGTTTTCGAGGGTGCGACGCTCCCACAGCTCGACGCCCTTGGTGACCGGGTCGATCTGATGCGAAGCGGTCCGGAGCGTGATCGTCTGACCCACGCGCACGCGGAACGACGGGATGTCGACGCGCTTGCCATCGATCTGGATGTGGCCGTGGTTCACGAGCTGGCGAGCCGCGGGGATCGAGCGGGCAAAGCCTGCGCGGTACACTGCGTTGTCCAAGCGACGCTCGAGCAGCTCGATCAGCTTGGTGCCGGTGTTGGTCTTGGAACGCGCAGCTTCGCGGAACAGCTTGCGCATCTGGCGCTCGTTCAGACCGTAGTTGAGGCGCAGCTTCTGCTTTTCCATCAGACGCTTGCCGTACTCAGTCTCTTTGTGACGCGCGTTGCCGTGCTGACCGGGACGGTAGGGACGACGATCGCTCGTCTTGGGCGACAAGCCGGGCAGATCGACCGCGAGTGCGCGCATGATCTTGACCCGAGGCCCTGTGTATCGACTCATTTGCGTGCCTTTCTGATGCCTGCGCGAGCTGTCAAAGGGCGACTATCGCCGTGTCATGCAGGACCGAGCTTTGTGCTCGGAGCCTGGGCAGCTGCGTGATGCAGGCGCTGATGATTGGTTTTCAACGGTCCAGGGAGGGCTCTCGCCCGCTCTGGATTGGGACGGGCTTTGTACACGACCCGAGGCCGGCGTGCGAGGGCTGTAGCCGGTGTTTTTGGGGCTGACAGCTTTCCTAGTTATCCCGGAGAGTTACGCGCTGGTGGCCGCGTCGACCCGGTCCAGCCAGGCGCTGAGGCGTGCGCGTTTCGCGACGTCGGCCGCCCGGAAGGCGGTGTCGGGTAGGCGCATGGAGTGCAGTTGAGCGAAAAGGCCGAGGTCGGCGACCGTGACGTGGTCTCCCAGCCAGAACCCCTGCTCGGGCGCGCGCGCTTCGAGGTGATCGAGCACGCGGAACAAGCGCGCTTCACAAGCGGGTAATCCCGCGCGCGTGAAGTCTCGACCAACCAGACTGGCCATCGCCTTGCGCCGCGAGACGGTCGCAATCACGGTGCGCACGACGGGCGGCAGTCCACCAAAGAACGCATCGCGCGGGACCGGCCAGCCGCGGTCATCAGCCCAGCGGGTCGCGAGCACCTGCGGGTACAGCGCGGTGTCCGCGAACTCCTCCCAGAGCCAGGCCTCCGCGACGCCGCGCGCATCGAGACCATGCGTCAGTGATCCCGGCGCGAGCTGACCCTCGATGCGATGCAGGATGTTGGTCGAGTCGGGGACCTTCTCATCACCGATGAACAGCACCGGCAGCTGACCGACTGGATTGAGCGCGTTCAGCTTCATCATGTTGACCTGCTCGTGCTTGAACTCGAGCTTCGCGACGCGCAGCGCGCGCTCCACGAGCAGCACGAACGGCGAGAAGCTCGACCAGCGAGCATGGCCGGTGTTCACCGGGAAATCGCAGAGCCTGAGGGCGGGCGTCATAGGCGCATCTGTATACGTGCGCCCCACCATGCTCCACCACTTATCGAGGCCGGCTGCGCTTCTGCCGAAGAGGTAGGCGCTGAGCTGCGCAATCTGAACAGACATTCCGACGAGTACTAACTAGTCTCCCATTGTGATCTTTGGCTACTCTGTCTTTACCTGTTACCGGCTGCTTGCCCGAGGGCTCAGTTTCAGATTTGATTCGAGAGGGCCATTCGTGAGGGAAGAACGAAAATCGGCTGCATGGGCGGAGTGTGAGCTCACGACCTCGGGGGCGAGCTGAGCGTGGGGACACACGGCTCGGTGGCAGCCTTCGACCTCTACCACTGCTTGTTCGATGAAGCAGCGGACGGGGTGTTTGTTGCGGACTCCGCGGGTCGTTACATCGCCGTAAACGATCGCGGTTGCGAGCTGACCGGCTACACGCGCGAAGAGCTGCTCGCTATGCGCGTGACGGATCTGGTCGACCCGGACGACCTGCGCGAGCAACCGCTGCGTATCGTCGAGCTCGCGTGTGGCAAGCCGATCTTGAGCGAGCGCGTGATCCGCTGCAAAGGTGGAGGTCGCCTCAACGTCGAGATCAGTGGTCGGCAGCTGTCAGATGGCAACTTGCTCGGCACTTTGCGCGATCTCACGCAGCGCAAGCGTCTCGAGGCAGAGCTCCGCGCTTCGGAGCAGCGCTTCCGATCGCTCGTGCAAAACAGCATGGATGTGATCGGGCTGTATGCGGCAGACGGCACCATCCTGTACCACAGTCCTGCGGTGCATCGCGTACTCGGCTACCTTCCCGAATCGCTCGTGGGTGCCTCGCTGTACTGGTTTGTGCACCCCGACGACCGTGCGACCGCACGGGCCGAGCACCTGCAGCTAATGGCGGCGCCGAACAGCACGCTGCGCGCCGAGCGGCGCTATCGTCACGCGGACGGCAGCTATCGATGGATCGAGATCGTCGCGGCCAACTTGCTCGACGATCCGAACGTCGGCGCGCTGGTGAAGAACTACCGCGACATCACGGACCGCAAGCAGAAGGATGCGGAGCGCGAGCGCTTGCAGCAAGAGCTGCAGCAGGCGCAGAAGATGGACTCGCTTGGACGGCTTGCCGGCGGTGTCGCTCATGACTTCAACAACCTGTTGATGGTGATCCTGGGCAACGTCGAGAGCGGTCTGTTCGATCTGCCCGCCGAGCATGCGCTGCGGGCGCGGCTCTTGGAAATCCGCGATGCGGCGCTACGATCTGTCGACCTGACAAGTGGTCTCCTGGCGTTCGCCCGCAAGCAAGCGCGCGCGCCGCGGGTGCTCGACATCAACGCTGCGATCGAATCCACGTTGAGTTTGTTGCAGCGCTTGATCGGCAGCCGGATCGAGATCGACTGGCGCCCGGATCTGCGTGCTTGGCCTTTGCGCCTCGACGCATCGCAGCTCGATCAGATCTTGACCAACTTGGTCGTGAACGCGCGCGATGCGATCGCGCACAGTGGCGTGATCCGGATCGCGACGCGCAACGTGTCGCAAGAGCACGATGACAGCGCTGAGACGAGCGATTGGGTGCGCATCAGCGTCAGCGACACCGGCGCGGGCATGGATGCTGAGACCCTCGCGCGCGCGTTCGAGCCGTTCTTCACGACCAAAGAAGAAGGCCGCGGCACCGGCCTCGGCCTGGCCACGGTCTACGGAATCGTCACGCAAAACGCTGGCCGCGTACAGCTGCACAGCGAGCTCGGCAAAGGCACGACGTTCGAGATCGACCTGCCGCGTCATCGCTGAGCGTTGACGCCCGAGCAGCTGATGATTGCGGACCAGGCTCATCGGGCTGCCACCACCACCGCGCTGGCATGTGTGAGCGCCTGACTCAGCACCACGTCACCGATCGTGCTGAATGATCCGGGGTAAAGGTCGAGGCCATCGAACACTTGTTGATAGGCGAGCTCGATGCGCAGCCTGACGTTCAGGTTTGCTTCTGACAAGCGCACTGCGACAGGATTACCCGTGAGATCTTTCAGGGGCAGATCCATGTTCGCGGAGACGAAGCTCTCGTAGAGAAAGCTCCAGCCTGGGTCGTTTGCGTTCATTCCGTATGAGCCTGTGATGACCATCGACAGGCCGTTCATGTCGAACTCCGCAGGCATTCGCTCTGCGTCGGCATCGGCTGCCTCCAGTGCGACGCGCAGGCTGCAGTATGCGATGCCGGCAGGGTGCAGGATGGCGATCGACACCGGCGCATGATCGACGAGCGGCGCGAGCACGTTGGGGACTGCCCACGCTGTCATCGTGTTTTGCCCGTGGGCGTGGGCGACGGATGCTCCGAATAGCTCGCGCCACAGCGACATTTGTTGTGCTGGAGGACACGGCACCAGCTCGACGCGACTCAGTACCAGATAGAACTGTTCGAGCTTCACATAGTAGCCGTGGTCGCTCACCAGCTCTGCGCGAGGCGCATCGGCATCGTCGCTGACGGCGGCGATCTCGACCTCGACGCGCGTGCCCGGTTCGCGAACGATGCAGCCTGCTGCCAGCAGCAAGCTCGTACAAGCCGTGCGCGCGGCAGATCTACAGGTCATAGACCGCGCCTAGGCTCGCGAACATGCCTTCGTCGTGCACACCACGCAGCGCGTTCACGACCGGTACCTGCACTTGTGCGAGGAGCACGAGATCTTCTGCTGGCATCCACAGCGCGGCCAACGCGGCAAAGGCGATGAAGCCCCCTGAGTCGGGCTCGACTGCATCTCCGTGTTTGCTCGTAGCTTCGAGGCGATGATTCACGCCCGTGCGCAGCGCGACCTCGCGCTTGAGCTGGTACTGCAACGCGTGGGTTCCACGCCACGACACACCGACGCGATAGTCGAGTGTCCCGCGCGACGGCAGGTATACGACTTCACTTACGAACGCCGACCAGGGATCGGCTGACATGAGATACGTGACACCCGCGGACGGATCGAACGCCCCAGTGCCGGGCTGCAGCTCTGGCGCGCGATAATTCCCGAGCGAATCGCGCAGCAATGGACCCGTTGGCGTGCGTATGCCGACCTGCAGTCCGAGCGTATGCGTGGGCGCAGACGCGCGATCACGAAGCACATACACGCGTCCGTAGAGCTCGAGGTCGCCGAGTGTCACGAGCCGTTCTCGCGCGAGCGTCACATCCGTGAGATCACGTGCGATCAGTGGCACAGTGAGTGAGAGCATCAGCCAGTGCAGCGGGGAGTAGGCGAGTGAAAGGCTGGTGCGTAGCTCATGCAGCTCGACGCGATCGATGGTGGCACGGCCGACTGCATCGCGACGGTACTGGGCCTCGAGCGACAGGCGCAGCCGACCGGCAAACGGTTGTTCGGAGCCCATCACCGTCAACGTCGGATCGCCGCACGCACACGAGGCACATGCTTCAACCGCGCGCGGCAAGCCTAGCCATAGGCTCAGCAACACGAGCATGCCGACCTGACGACGTGTGTGATCCTCTACTGCCATGATGGCGTCGAACATGAACGCAGATGAGACGACGCACCATGCGGTGCATTGTCGCTTCTGCCTCTCACAGCTGCCGTCGCCCCGGCGATTGCAGGGCGCGCCAGCATGGTGCACAACTCCGAGATGATCACCGTTCACCACCTCGATAACTCGCGCTCGCAGCGCATCTTGTGGCTGCTCGAAGAGCTCGGGCTCGATTACAAGATCGTCTTCCACAAGCGCGAGAAGAGTGGCTTCGCCCCGGCGTCGTTGAAGGCTGCACATCCGCTCGGCAAGGCGCCTGTGGTCGACCTCGACGGGCAGCTGGTGGCGGAGTCCGGCGCGGCCGTGGAGCTGATCACCCAGCGCTACGGCGGTGGGCGCTTGATGCCCGCCGCGGATTCACAGGACTACGTACGCTACATCGAATGGCTGCACTATCCCGAAGGCTCTGTGTCGCTGGCCACGAGCATGACGTTGTTCGGGCGCGTGTTCGGAGTCGACAACGCGATCTACAAAAGCTACGTGCAAAGCCAAGTCGACTTGCACCTCGGCTACATCGGAAGCCAGCTGTCCGGTCGCGAATTCTTGATCGGCACAGACCTCACCGCAGCTGACATCCAACTCACCTTCACCCTGCAAGCCGCCCGCCGCTCCAAGCTGCTAGAGCCATACACTGACCTGAGCGCATACCTCGAGCGCATGGAAGCGCGTCCCGCGTATCTGCGCGCGATCGACAAAGGCGGGCCGTTTACACTCAGGATCGGTGGTTAGCTGTCAAGGGTGTAGCCGGCTCCGTCCCTGCATCGGGCTGGCTGACCTGACCCAGCACGTCATCGCTCGCCTTGGCTGCAAGCCGCGAGCACACAGCTTGTTGCGGACAGTGCACTGGCGTAAACCATGCCATAGAGACACGACCGCATGACGTCATCATACCGAGTGCACAATCGCCGCGAAAGGTGTGCGTGACGCGTATGTTAGAGCGACTCATCGATAACTTGCGCGCGCTCGTTCCAAACATGCATGAGCTGACGCGCGAGCTGGTTTGCATCAACAGCTACACCAGTCATCCCGAAGGGGTGAACGCTGTGGGCCGCGTGCTGGAGCGCGCGTTCGACTTGCCGGGCCTGCAGCATTGGGCGGAGCGTGGTGCAGCCGACCGCGGCGATCATCTGTTCTGGCGCACGACGGGCGCGGCTGGTGCGCCGCTGCTCCTCATCGGTCACCACGACACGGTATTTCCGCCAGGGCATTTCGAGGGTTATCGCGTCGAAGCAGGGCGCGCGTACGGACCCGGCACGTTGGACATGAAGGGGGGGCTCGCCATCATCTGGGGAGTGCTGAAGGTGTTGAGTGACGCCGGCGTGCTGCCGTCGCGTGCGCTCGTGCTCGCGAGCGTCGCCGATGAAGAGGTCGGATCGCTCGACTCGCGCAAGCACTTGGAGCGCTTGGCGCATGGTGCGCAGGGCGCGCTGGTGTTCGAAGCAGGCCGCGAGCGCGATGCGATCATCACGCAGCGGCGCGGCGTCGGCACGTTGCGTGTGGTCGCGACGGGCGTCGCTGCGCACGCCGGCAATGAGCATCACAAGGGCAGAAACGCGATCACCAGCCTGGCGCGCTTCGTCGATTGCGCGCAGAGCCTGACTGACTACGACCGCGGCACGACTGTCAACACGGGCTTGATCTCCGGTGGAACCAGCGCGAACACCGTGCCCGCAGGGGCAGAGGCTACGCTCGATCTGCGGTTCGAGCATGTTCCGGATGCCGAAGAGCTGATGAATCGCTTGCAACGCACGGCGCAGCGCGTCGCGCTGGAGGGCACGCAGCTCAGCTTGCATGGCGGCATCAAGCGGCTGCCGATGGAGCGCTCGGTGGCGTCTGTCGCGCTGTACGAAGCGTATGCGCGGGCGCAGCTCGAGGCTGGCCTCGGTGCCGAGGAAGCGCCGTTGGTTGGCGGTGGCAGCGACGGCAACACTGTATCCGCGCTTGGCGTGCCGACGATCGATGGCTTGGGCCCGCGCGGTCGCGGCTTCCACACGACCGACGAGTACGTCGAGCTGGACAGCTTCGGTCCAAAGGCTGAGGCGCTTCTGCGCTTCTTGTGGTCGGATCGCGAGACCGCGAGCCGTTGAGTCGCAGCTGATGGTTTCGTCACCTTCGCTGGCCCATGTGGAGATCACTGTGGGCACGCTCAGCGGTGGATTTCCCAGCTGAAGCAGAGTACCGCTGCAAGCTCGCTGCATGCAGCAAACGTCGGCGCATGCTGTCCTGTGCGAGTGACACCTGCGTGCTCGAGGAGGGACAGAGAGCATGCTGAAGAGAACTTATTGGAGCGTCGCAGTCGCTGTAGCCGCGGCGCTGGGTTGTTCGGACGACGCAGAGACGAGTGAAGAGGACGCGGGCGCGCGTGGCGAGGCCGCGGATGCTGCGAAGGAGCAAGACTCGGGGTCCGATGCAGGACCCAATTCGGGATCGACGGACCTCGCGGCCGCGCTGCCGATCGTATTCATCCACGGCTACACCGGCTCAGCACAGCAGTTTACGTCCGACGCGATACGCTTTGTCGCCAACGGTTACCCATCGGAGCGGCTGCGCGCGTACGAGCACGACGGGGTCGGCATGGATCTGTCCGTGTTCGTAGCGGGTGCGGATGCGATGATCGATGAGGTGCGCGAGAAGTACGGCACCGACAAGGTGTATCTGATCGGGCACTCGCGCGGAACGTCGGTGTCGAACATGTATTTGAGCGATCCGGCACGCGCGGAGAAGATCGCGAAGTATGTCGCGGAGGATGGCGCGGGCTGCCCCGCTTCGATCGACGTGCCGTGCATTGCCCCCGCGCAGACCACGAACACGCGGCCCGGTCAGACGCATCCGCTCGAGGGCCAGCGGCACGTCGAGGTCGCGACCTCGAAAGAGTCGTTTGCCGCGCAGTACGAGTTCTTCTTTGGCAAGGCGCCTCAGGTGCTCGAGATCGTCAAGCAGCGTGAGCCTGTCGTGATCTCTGGGCGCGCGGTGAATGTGCCCGCGAATACCGGTCGTGAAGGTGCACGGCTCGACGTCTGGGAGCTTGCCGCTGACAGCGGCAAGCGCGCGAGCGACGAGCCGCTCGCACAGTTCGAGATCCCAGCGAGCGGTGACTGGGGACCTGTGACAGTCGACCCTGACAAGTATTATGAGTTTGTTCTGTCCTCTGAGACGGATGACTATCAGCACCACTTCTACGAGCAGCCGTTCTTACGGAGCACGCAATTCGTGCGTTTGCGGTCTGGCCCGTCAGACTCCCCTGCGCGCATGAACTCCAACCTGGGTGATGGGCATGCCGCGATCGTGGTCAGCCGCATGCGGGAGTGGACCAAAGACGACGTGCTCGAAGTCAGCACGGACGCGCCGGGTGGGGACCAAGAAGCCAAGAACGTGATCAGCGAAGCGAGCGACAACAAGATCGCGATCTACCTGCAAGACGATGCGGCGACGCCGGGCGAGAGCTCACTGGAGCTTCTGCCGTGGTTCCCGGAGCAAGCCTTCCAAACGGGCGTCGACATCTTCATGCCTGCGTCAGACGAGCCCGATGGCACCATCACGCTTCGCAACTTGCCGCGCGGCGACGCTGACAAGCCGCAGGTGATTCGCGTGCCGAACTGGTCCTCGACGAATCACAACGTCTCGGTGTTGTTTAGCGACTTCCCGCGGGATTGAGCGTTCACGACGTGGTGCGCAAGCCGATCGCCGAGGCCAGCAGCTTCTCGCGGATCGTGCTTGCGCGATCGCGTGCCACATGCACGCGTAGATTGCCGACGGTGAGCACCCAGTCGCTGTCCTCTCGCTCCATGGCGCTCACGCTCGCGATCGACACGAGCCAGTTGCGATGAACCCTGAGATAGCTCGCGCCGAGCACGGCTTGCAGCGACGAGAGCGAGAGATCGATGTCGAGTCGACCTTCGTCCGTGTGCACGTAGCATAGTCGTCCTTCGGCCTCGAACGCGTGCGCGCGTGCACGATCGAGAAATAAGATACTGCGGCCCTTGCGCGCGGCGATCCGTACGTCTGCATCGACCACCGCGCGGGGCGGGAGGCTGAGCTGGGTCGAGACCCGCTGCAGGCTCTCCCGCACGCGCGTTTCCGTGAACGGCTTCAGCAGATAGTCGACTACGCCGAGGTCGTACGCGCGCATCGCGTGCTCTTTGGACGCAGTGCTCAGGACCACCTTGGGCGTGGGCTCACCACGCGTGTGCGCCTGCGCGAGCGCTTCGATCCACGTCAAGCCCGCGCGCTCAGGCTCGATTTCTCCTGCGAGGTGGATGTCGACAAACGCGATGTCGATCGGTGCTGGCGCGGAGGCGATAGCTTCCGTGGCGAGCGCGGGCGAGGGCACCGCAGCGACGACATGGCCAAGCCCGCTCTTTTCGATCAACTGCGTCAGATAGTTGCGGGCCGGCCACTCGTCCTCGAGCACCAGCACGCGCATCGGCTCAGCCATGTTTTGCTCCAGGGCCAGAGCGCGCCGGGAGCAGCACGCGTGCGACCGTGCGGTCACCGCGGCGCGCCAGCTCGAACGCGTTGTGATAGCCCTCCAGCTCGAGCCGGCGGCGTACGATCTCGAGCCCCCGGCCGCCGTCACGTGCAGCTCCGAGCTGCGGACCGTCGTCGGTCACAGTGAGCTCTAGCTGCCCATCGACGAGGCGCGAGCACACTGCGAGCTGGCCGTTGCCGCGCAGCGCGCCATGCTTGATGGCGTTCTCGATCAGCGGCTGCAATAGCAATGCTGGCATGCTCAAACCTTTGGTTTCAGGCGCGACATCCCAGTGTGCCACGAGCCGATCGGGATAGCGCAGCTGATAGATGGTCACGTAGCGCTCGAGCCAGGCCAGCTCGTCGCGGACCTGATGTGTCCCGTGGAACGACACCGCGTCGCGAAACAGGTCGCCGAGGGCGGCGAGCAGCTCGCGCGCCTGGGGCGGGTCTTCTTCGACCAAACCCGCGACGGCATTGAGCGAGTTGAGCACGAAGTGCGGTTCGAGGTGCGCTCGGTAGCGCAAGAGCTCTGCTTCGCGGGCCAGATCCGCGATCTGGTGGCTGCGCTGCTCGTGGGCGGTCGCAAACATCGGCAAGAACACGATCGCGGCCAAAAACGCGGACATCGCGATGGCATCCGCGAGCGACATCGCCAGTGCGTCGCGCACTGTGGCCCGCTCCGCCGCGTACGGCGACAGCGATGGGTCGAGGTTCGTGAGGTACAGGTCGACGAGGCCGGACGCCATGAGGGCGGGAATCGATGCTGCCAGCGACAGCGCACACGCGCGCTGCAGCGTGGCGCCGCGATCCGTCGCGAGCTCGTACATGAACGTGATCAAGAGCAGCGACAGACCGATCCCGAACGCCAGCCACAGGCTGCTGTAGAGCACGTGCCGAAGCGTGAATTTGCCGAGCATGAACCGCACGAGGTGCGGCACGAGCAGCGTGGCGAAGCCGATCACGAAAGCGCGTACGTGCTGAATGGGAACGCGCTCGCCCGCAGGCTTCATGCGCTCCTCGTAGCTTCGGCCGGGCTCGTGCGGCGCCATGCCTGCATCCTACGCCGGATCCAGCTCGAGCTGTCATCGAACGCGCTGTACACGATCGGTGTCGCGACCAGGGTGAGCGCGAGTGACAATGTCTGGCCACCCATGATGCCCACCGCGATCGCGCGGTTGGTCGCAGCGCCAGCACCGGACGAAATCACCAGCGGCAGCATGCCGGCCACGAACGCGAGTGTGGTCATCAAGATTGGTCGCAAGCGATCGAGACACGCTTGCACCACGGCTTCGCTGCGCGGGATGCCCTGCGCGCGCAGCTGGATGATCCGATCCACTTGCAGGATCGAGTTCTTCTTCACCACGCCGAACAGCACGAGAAAGCCGAGCGCCGAGAACACGTTGAGCGTCTGACCTCCGAGGAGCAGGGCGAGCAATCCGAACGGAACAGTCAGCGGCAGCGCGATCAAGATCGTGAGCGGATGGACCCAGCTCTCGAACTGCGCGGCCAAGATCAGAAACATGAACGCAAACGACAGTACCACCGCCACGGCAAATGCCTTGGCTGCCTTCGACGCTTCTTCGGCGTTGCCCGTTGCGACACCGCGATAGCGCCCGCTCGGGTCGAGCTCGTTCAGCTTTTGGTTGAGCGTCTCCGTGACGGTGACTTCCGAGAAACCGGGCAGGGTGTTCATGAACAGCGTGATCGCGCGCTGGCGCCCGATGCGCCTGATTACGCCGGGCGCTTCGTCCGGGCGCAGCTCCGCGAGCTCGGCCAGTGGCACGAGCTGACCTTGCTCGGAGCGCACCGACAGCGTGCGCACGAGATCGCGAGGTGACAGATCGTTCGACGCGACGCGCATGCGCAGCTTTAAGCTGACATCTTGCGCGCTGTGCGGGTCGCGCGTGGTTCCGATCTCGACGCCTTCGCGATCGATCAACGCGATCGCGCTGCCGATCTCTGCGTGCGACACGCCGAGCCTGCTCGCGTGCGCGCGATCGACGCGCAGCGCGAGCTCGGGCTTCGTGCCCGCGGTGGTGATGCCGTGATCCACGGTTCCAGGCACGGCTTTCGCTGCTTCCAGCATGCGCTCCGCGACGGCGCGCATCTCGACGAGATTCGCGCCCTGGATCACATAGCGCACGGTCGCGCTGTCCGGCCCGGGCGGCGCCATGTCGTCGAGAGGCGTGACCATCGTCAACGCTTCCGGAGGCGCGAGCGCGCTCACTTCTGTGCGGATGCGCTCTGCCATGCGGTCCTGGACGCCGGGACGCGACAGGTACACGTACACAGTGGCCTCGCGGTTGTTGAGTGTGGTGGAGACCGTGCTGCTCACATCCGGCAGCTGACGGATGCGCGCGGCCAGCTCTTCGCTGACCTGCGCCGTGCGCTCGACGCTCACGCGCTCGGGCAGCCGCACGTACACCGACAACCGGCTGAGATCTTCGATCGGCACGAAGGTGGCCGGCAATGCGGCTCCCAGCGGCACGATCGCGACCAGCATGGCGAGGATGCTGAGCCCGACGACCCAGCGGCGGCGCAGCGCCCAGCCCAGCATGCCGCCGTACCAACGCTCCATGCGGCCGTGCTGCTTGCCGCCGTCAGCTTCAGCATGGGCATCCGCCGGCCGCAGCCAGCGCGACGACAGCATCGGCGTGAGCGTGAACGCGACAGCCATCGAAAGCAGGATCGACACAGACATCGTGAGCCCGAACGGCGCGAGATAGCGGCCGACGATGCCCTCCATCGTCACCACGGGCAGAAACACAGCCACGAGCGACAGCGTGGTCGCGAGCACGGCGAGCGCGATCTCGCGCGTGGCATCGACCGCGGCTTCACGCGCTGAGAGCTTCTTCGCGCCCATCACGCGCACGATGTTCTCGATCACCACGATCGCGTCGTCGATGACGATGCCGACCGCGAGCGTGAGGCCGAGCAGTGACATCAAGTTGAGCGTCATGCCGAGCGCATTCGCCGCTGCGAATGTGCCGATGACCGACGTCGGGATCGCCAGCGCGGCGATCAACGTCGCACGCCAGCTGCGCAAGAACACCAGCACGACGAGCGCAGCGAGGACTGCGCCGAGGATCAAGTGCTCGGTGACAGCATCGACCGCGGCGCGCACGTCTGCGCTGTTGTCCTGCAGCACCTTCACCCGCACGCCGTCGGGCAAGCGGGATTGCAGCGCGTCGAGCCGACCGCGCACCTCGTCCGCGACGCCGACCGTGTTCGAGCCCGGCTGCTTGCTCACGTTGACGAGCACGCCAGGCTCACCGGACAGATAAGCGCGCGAGCTGGATGGCACCGCGCCATCGATCACGCGCCCGAGATCCGCGACCGTCACGCCCAAGCCGTCGCGATAGGCGACAACCACCTGCGAGAGGGCGTCTGCCGTGCTCGCCTTGGCCTGCAGGCGCACACCCAGCAGGCTTTCCCCATCGGGCAGACTCCCGCCTGGCACATCGAGGCTCTCGCGCTCCAGCGCCCGCTGCACTTCTTGTGCGGTGAGGTTCAGCTCGCGCAAGCGCAGCGGGTCGAGCTCGATCGAGAGCGCGCGCGTCTCTCCGCCAACCAGCTTCACTTCACCGACGCCGCGCACGGTCTGCAGCTCCTGGCGTACAAGCGTATCGGCGATCTCGGTGAGCTCGATCGGTGTGCGCGCGCCGGGTGGGTTCGCTTCCACGGCGACCATCACGACGGGCGTCGCGTTCATGTTGAACGTCTCGATGCGCGGCGGGCGCGCGGCGCGCGGCAGCTCATCGCCGAGGCGGGCCACGCGGTCGCGCGCCTCGTTCGCCGCGACGTCGGGGTCCTTGCTCAGAACGAACTGCGCCATCACCAGCGATGATCCCTCTTGCGAGACCGACTCGAGCTTCTCGAGCCCGCTCACGCTGCCGAGCACACCTTCGATGCGCGTCGAGATCTCGCTCTCGACTTGTTCCGCGGACATGCCGGGCGCGACCACCGTGACAGCGACGAACGCGAACTCGATGTTCGGAAAGCGCTCGACCGGCATCTTCACGAAGCCGGCCGCACCGAGGACGACCATGCTCAGCGCCAAGACCCAGGTAAACACCGGGCGCTTCACACACAGCGCGACGAGCGATCTCATGGCTTACCTCCGCGGTGCGCGAGCGTCGGTTCGCTCCGCCCCTGCACGAAATCGAGCTTCGCCAGCGCCAACGCGCGCTCCACGACAGCTTGCACGAGCGAGTTCTTGGCTTGCGCGAGGTCCGCCTCTGCCAGCACGACGTTGACCGGCAGCGTCGTGCCGGTCTCGAGCTCGCCGCGTCGAGCGGCGGCGAGCGCCTCGGCATGCTGCACGTGCAAGAGCGCACGCTCGACGCGCGCGTGGACAAGCTCTAGCTCCCGCAGTGCGCCCGAGCGCTCTGCGTGCAGCTTGCGCCGGGTATCTTCGACCCGGGCTAGGAGCGCCTGGTGCTGCGCGCGCTCGCGGTCGACCGTCGCGCCTCCGACCGTGAGCTGCGACAGCGACCACTCCAAGCGTACGCCGACATCCCAGCTGGGAATGAACAGCAGGCGATCCTGCACGAACACGCGTGGATTCGGCGCGGCGACCTCGATGCCGCCCACGAGCGAGAGCTTCGGCAAGCGGTCGAGTGACGCCGCGCTCGCACGTTCACTGGCTGCAGCCGCCTGCGCCTCCAGTGCAGCTATGCGCGGCGGCGAGTCTTTTTCGGGCACAGCTCCAAGCGCCTCGGTGCGGAGCTCTTCGTCGGCGAGCGTCGGTACCACGAGCTCGCGCGACGCGAGGCTCGGAAAGAACGCGCGCAAGCTGGCTTCGGCGCTGGCGAGCTCCGAGCGTGTGGCGTGCTCGCGCATCAGTGCGGAATCGAGCGCCACCTCGAACGTCAGCACATCGTTGCGCGCCACGGTGCCTGCGGCTTCGCGCGTGCGCTGATCGCGCAGCTGCGAGTCCGCCGCGTGCACGAGCTCGGCGCTGGTGTCGAGCGCAAGCTTACCGCGCCAGTACGCGAGGAATGCGACGCGCGCCTCGTACGCGACCTGCGCACGCGCGTTGGCCACCTCGATCTCGCTCGCTTTCGCAGCCTGTCCGAGTGCACGCAGGTTCGCCGCGAGACCGAGCACCAAGTCACTCACGGGCACGGCGAGGTCGGCGCGCACGCCGAGGTTGTTCAGCAGGATCGGGAACACGAAGCCATCGAAGCTGCGATACCGCGCGGGGATATTGCTGAGCCGCGTGTAGCGCGCTGTGACTTGGACGTTCGGGACCATGCCCCACTTTGCGCCGCTGTACGATGCGTCTGCGGCGCGCTGCTCCGCGCGCGCTGCGTCGACAGCCGGATGCTCCGCGAGCGCGAGCGCGACAACCGAGCGCTCGTCGAGCGGTAAGGGCTGTGCGAATGCGTGGCTCGCAGCGAGCCACAGCCCGAGCGCGAGAGGCAATCTCACTGTGCAAGCTCCTCGCCGCTACGAAAGTCCGGCAATGGCACGCGCACAACCTTTTCACCCTGGGCGAGCCCGCCGCTCACAAGCAGCTGATCGCCTTCCACGCGCAGCACCGACAACAAGCGCTCGCGCAAGCGATCGCCCTCGACGACCCATGCGCGCACGAGACCTGCGCTCGTGGTGGTCGCGGAGCGCGGCAGCTCGATCACGTCGTCGTGACCATCGACCTCCAACCACAACATTAGGCGTGCGCCCGGCAAGAGCTGCAAGAGCTGGCCAGTCTGCTCCCCTGCCGGAACATCGAGCGTCGCCTCGACCAAGCGCGTGTTCGCATCGCCCACGAGGCCCGGTGTGGTGCGCACGACTTTCCCGCGCAGCTTGCGACCGTCGGCGAGCACGGAGACCTGACTGCCGAGACTGACGTTGTACGCATCAAACTGCGGAACGTGGAACCGCACGCGCCGCTCGCTCGGATCGAACACACGCACGAGCGCTGCATTCGGGCCGGCCGTCTGCCCCACATCGACGAAGCGCTCGAGCACGAGGCCATCGAATGGCGCTTTGACCGCTTGATCGCCGAGCGCCGTCCGTGCCTGAAACGAAGTCGCTTCGAGCTCAGACAGTCGCGCGAACTCGGCCGACGCTTGCGCCAGCGCAGCTTCGTACTCTGCCTTGGCTGCGACAGCGTTCGACTTCGCGCGGTTCAGCTCTTGCTCGCTCATCGAGCCTTGCGCGTACAGCTTTTCGGCGCGCCGCTCTGAGTCCTCGGCCAGCGCGAAGTTGCCCTTGGCGATCAACGCGCTCGGCATGTTCTCGGGATCTTTCGCGTTGCCGATGCGTGCGCGTGCCGACTTGACGCTGGCAGCGGCAGCCTGTGATGCAAAGTCGAGCTCCGCCGCCGATAGCTTCACGAGCACGTCGTTGCGCTTCACCGGCTGGCCCACCTCGAAGAAGTAGGCTTCCACGCGTCCGCCGCGCGGCGACGCGACGAGCGCGTCGCGCGCCGCCACCACCGTGCCGACGTACGACAGCGTTCGCGGCACGCGCGCGCTCTTCACCTCGAATGTCTCGGGCGCTTTGCGGTGCGCTACCGCGGCATCCTTGGGTTGTGCCGCAGTCCCCCCGTCACACGCTGCTCCGAGCAGGAGCAGCCCAATCCATAGTGCTAACGTCATGCGACGCGAACCCTAGGGCCGCCTGCGCGTCGAGCCCCGGCGCTTCGGACCAACCGTCGCGCGCAGGGTACGAGTCGCAGCTTCGATGGGACGACCCGAGCAGGCAGCAGTGGCAGATGTGTGACGCAGGGCAGCATGTGCTGCACAGCCGTCGCGGTGGCGCATTCAGTAGCTTTCGAGGGCGGGTTGTGCTGCCATGGCGCGCGAGGTTGTCGAGAATGTTCTGGAAAACTGCGGCGTTTGCGCTTGTTCTCTCGTGTTATTCGCCCGGCGTCGCCGCGGCGCTGGACAAGCAATCGAGCGCGCACGGTGGGCAGATCGGTGGTGCGGAGCGTGGCTTTGGCGTGACCGGCAGCGTTCTCCTCGGGGGCGCGATCATCAATCCCACGTATGCAGCCCGGCCTGACAACACCGGTCTCGCACTGCTGCGCGGAGCGGCGCACTTCGACATCGACCTGATGGGCTCGCGCCTGTCCATCCCGATCGATGTCAACATCTTCACCGACCGCGAGCGGCGCGGGGCGCAGAAGCTGATCCCGAGCGAGCTGGACATCATCACCGGCCTCACCTCCACGTGGCCTGTCGACAAGATGGCGCTCGAGCTGGGCGCGCGCTTCGAGGGTGATTTCCCAGTCGATCGCGGTGGGTTCTCACAGCGCTACGCTGACGTGCGTGCGCGCCTCTTGTTCGCGCTCTCGGCGTTCGAGCCCGCCGTGCAGGACGCGCTCT
>Ga0190269_10000612_pt1 | contig 18043 bp, 19 predicted proteins | sample Popmic249IS_FD_133749 | JGI IMG/M metagenome (GOLD analysis project Ga0190269, IMG submission 133749) | Populus adjacent soil microbial communities from riparian zone of Blue River, Arizona, USA - 249 IS | ecosystem: Environmental > Terrestrial > Soil > Riparian zone | place: USA: Arizona... | reverse complement strand
GGAAATCCCCTATGAAGCGAATTCAGCTAGTAAGCCCAAGGAGTAGGTAGACCGAGCCGGGGAAAGTCTTCAGGCGTGTCGCGCGCGACACGCCCATCCGTAACGCCCTATACGAAGAGGAGTCTCACCGTGAAGAAGACGCTTGCCCTAACGGTAATTGTCGCCTCCGCCTTGTTTGCGTTTATGGTCCCGTTACGCGCGCAGCAGCCGCTCGGGGTCTGCCCGATCTCCGTCCGCACCACTGCTGACTGCCCACCCGAGGGCTGCGGGGTTGGAGGCGACGCCGAACTCAACAAGATGAAAAATCGCACCGAGCAGCCCTCTAACCCGGAGGAGCAGACGCTTGGCTTCATCCGTTCCTTGCGTCAGCCGCGCAGCTGGACCACGGGGCAAGATAGGTCTTCTATCTCCACCACTGAGTCACGGGCTGTGGTTGTGACGGCGATTCTGACGGACGCTAGAGCCTCGGGCCGTGAGACGGTAAACTGTAGGCTCCCGGGCCGCGCCAACAATGACTTCCACCTAGACCTTGCCTCCCGCAGGAATGACCTGCGGGCGCGATCAGTGGCGGCTGAGGTTACGCCGCGCCTACGGCCCGAGGGGTGGACATTCAGGAAGCTGGATGCCATCGGCAACCAGAAGAGGTTCGTCAGGGTAACAGGATGGCTGATGCTGGATACGCAGCATATTCGCCGCCCGCTTGTGCGCTCGACGAACTGGGAGATTCACCCCGTGACGAAGCTTGAGGTCTGTACGCTCACAGTGGCGAGGTGTAGGCAGGGAGAGGGATGGGTCAACTTGGAAGACTTTGAATTATAGCGGTTTTCAATCGTGGTTGCCCAAGATGGCAGTGTACAAACATGCAATATGGGGTGTGGCGGACTCGTCCGCTTTTGCGATTGGCGTAAGCCTCAGTGGGAGAAATATTCTCCTACGCCCACCGTCGCAAGATGGCCGGTGAGAGTCCGGCACACGCTCCGCCATAATCCTCTGCGACGCCGATAAACGACAGGGCCGCGCGGCTCCCACCCAGCACACGCGGCCCTGCGGCACGGCCTGCTTCCCCAGAGCAGGCGTGCTAACGGGAAGCGGCCCACCCGCCGCACCCCGTTTCTCTATTTCCCTATGGACAGTAAGCGTGACACTACGGCCGTTAAGCTGCCGATGTCTTGCGGCTTTCTCAAGAAGGCGTCCGCCCCTGCCTCCTTCGCCGCGTCTTCTACGTAACTCCCTGAGAACATCATTATGGGCGTGCGCCGCCTATGCCTGAGACTTCGAGCGAACCGGATAAGCTCGATTCCGCTCCCCTCATCCGGTAATAGGTTGTCCAGAATCAGCAAGTCATAATGCGTATCGCTTCCGATTTCCCTGCGCCCTGTTGCGGCATCAGCGCACAGGCGCACGCGCCAGCCTTCCGCTTCTAACGTCTCTCTCATCGCGTCGGCTACCGTCGGATGATCTTCAACGATAAGAATGGAGGGCGGTCGAGTACGGTGTGCAGCAGCGTGTGAGCCTGCCTTATTGGTGATGCGCACCGAGGCGTCGCGCTTGCGGCTGCGGATCGGGGTTCTTAGGCTTTGCAGCTTCTTATGGCGGGCCTTGAGGATTTCCGCGAGCGACTGATAGCCCATGCCGAGCATCTTGGCGGCAGCCGTCACGCTGCCATGTGCAGTTCTCAGCGCGTATTCAATAAACCTTGCTTCATAGGCCAGTACCGCTCTGCGTAGCGAAAACTGCTTGCTGCCCACCTCGGCGCCGTAAAGCCTCTTCGTTACGATCCTTGCGCACGTCCTGAGCCGTGCTATGTCTCCGGCGTCTTGCGTGTCTTTCAGCAATTCGTCGGCGCGGCGGTAAGCGTGATAAAGGTCATAGTCGGATAGGCGCTCCGGGCCGTGTTCTTCGATAAGGGCCAGCGCCGCATGAGCGGCGTTAGAAGAAGCGCCCGCGTCAACGGCGACGGCGAGCGCGCGCCGCAGGATGTTTATTGAACTTTCATAAACCGCCATCCTCGCCCGGACCACGCCTTGTATTGTGAGGGCGTCGGATAGCAACGCGTGTTCGCCGCCCTTTTCTAGCGTCTGGATAACTTCGGCGATAGCCCGATCAGCCTCTCGGTATTTACCCTCAGCCGTGTATACCCGCGCCCGCGTCTCGTTCACCTGTGCTAACAGACCGTCATCTTTCAGCCTCCCGAACAGTCTTACGGCGCGGTCAAGGTTCTCATGCGCTTCCTCGTAACGCCCCAGCGTGTAAAGCAGGAAGGCTAGGTTGTTGAGATTGACGGCGGCGTATCGTTCGTGCCCGGCTCGCTCGTAGTGGAAGATGGCGGCGGTGAATTCGATAATAGCTCTATCCGCGTAGTCGGGCCTCCGTTCCGTGTCGGCGAGTTTTAGAAAGACGATAGCCGTCTGACCATGCCACCTGCCTTTGAGTGCGTCGCCACCGGCCTCAAAGAACTCTCTGGCTTGTTCGAGGATGCCGAGCGCGTCGTGATAGCGGCCCGTCCAGATTTCAACCAGCGTGCGTCGGATTAGAAGCTTCGCCCTTAGCTGGGAGTCGCGCTCTCCAAGCGTTGTCAGGGCCTCATCTAAAATCACGCGTGCCTCGTCATAAGCGCCGAGCCGGAAGTAGCACCTGCCGTGTTCGTAATATACTTCCGCGACCTTCGCCGTCTGCCCCTGCGACTGGAAACGTCTCAGGGCCTCAGAAAGCAAGTCTTTGGCTTTCTCCTGCGCGCCGGGAATCTGGCGTACACTACCGAGCCAGCCCGACAGCACGCCGCATTGAAGTAGGACCTCGGCGGCGGCCAGAGGTTTCAGCCCTTTCAGTTCAGGGCGGTTGCCGATGCCTTGCCACAGATCGCCGAGCGCGTCGCGAGCTGCCTCATATTGCCCGGTGTGGATGAAGTCGGCCGCCAGCTGGCAACGCAGCAAGGCTCGATCATCGGGCGTCAGGTCCGGACTGTTAAGCCGCTTGAATGTTTCTTCAGTGGGCCTCATGTGAGGTTATCCTTCTATGCCGATGCCAAGTCTCTGGCATGGGCTGAGGGCATGCCAAGACTCTTGCATAGACTCGAAAGCCGCCGTACCCGTGGCGGTACGGCGGCTAAAACTGCGGTCAGTTCCCATTAAAGCGGAAAGGGAAACAGAAGATGCGTAAAACTCTTAGAGCCTCAATCCTTGTGCTTGCGCTGTCCTGTTCGGCCTACGCGGGCATCATTCCTAACGATAGGCCCGAGCCGCCGCAACCGGCGACGGCTACCGAAACGGTTATTGAAACGGCGGAGACGACCAGCGAACCCGCAAACAATCAGACAGTTGAGCCGACATTGGCGGAAATCGCTCTGACTCTGCTGCAAACCGTACTGGCTATTCTCTAGGCAGTACGCCCGATCCTGCTAAGTCAAGCTGCCAGGATTAGTCTAACTGGCGGCGCAGTCTTTTTGTGTTTAATTGAGAGCGTCAGAAGTGCCGAGAGTCCGGCGAGGTGACACTCACGGCGTAAGAGTAATGCCTAGTAACTCATATTGCAATAGATTTTTAGAGAAGGTGGCAGGTCATTTACAATGTTCAACGGATATAAGGGCATGCGTAGCCGGTAGCTTCTGGGCCTGATGAGTCAAGCCCTCAGGAGCACATCCGGATTGCCGGGGCCACTCATACTCTTTTGCTAAATTTATCAACTTTCGGGTCCGGAGGAGTGAAATGCTCGACCTCATAATTATGGCATTGTAAGGCCGCCGCGCTTCATCGCCTGTTCGTGCCATATTTGCCTTGAAGCCCCGGACAGGAGCGTGTTTTGATAAACTTCATTTAGCAACAAGAGCGTTCAACTGACTCCAGGATAGCAGTTAGTACCCACATGATATTCATCAGCTACAGCTTGAAAGATAAAGCCATTTTCAGCAGCCTTTGCATAGCCTTGGAGTCCGCCGGGTTGTCCTACTGGGATGGGCGATTAAAAGCCGGCGCGTCGCTAAAAGAGCAACTAAGGAAGGCTATAACAAAATGCGACGTTTGTATTTTTATAGCGACCAAGAATTCCGTGGTCTCTCAATGGTGCTTGTGTGAGGTAGGGGCATTCTGGGGGGCAGGGAAGCGGATTATTCTGTACGCGGCGCATCACGATATAGAGAACGAATTGCCGCCCTTGTTCAAAGGCGACTTTTGGACTGACGATGCAAGGGAGGTCATCAACCAAGTAAAGGAAGAGTTGGAGGGCATAAGGGAGAAGGTAGATACAAAGAGCGTAGCGGACGAGTTGAACTCTTCAGCGCAGAAAGGCGTTGACTACGTTGATCGCGCCCTGAGAAGCGCCACGACGTATCCGGTGCTCCAAGAACTTCAGAAACATATAGAAGAGCTTCAAAGCATCGCTTACGCGCCTGACTATAATGGCGAAAGTGCGCATTCACTGTCGTCGCAAATTAATCATTTAACGGGTCAGATGGGCGGTTTGTGGCGGCTGAGCCAAACAGACATGGGCTCACACATGCTGCTTAAGGATATTGAGGCAGACTTGGATTCACTGCGGCGTAAGTTGAGGGCTGATGAAGAATTAAAATCTTATAAAAAGAAGCTGCTGAAGTTGGTGTCAGGTGATGAACGCCTGCTCCACCTGTTGCTGGAAGCCTTCGGCGGCAGCAACGGCGTGCTGAGGGAGGCCGGCACGACCTTAAAGAAGGTCTTTCAGGACGAACAAGGCAGACAGATAGCGCGCGTCGAAAAAATCTTGGCAGATGCCGGCTACAAGACAGAGCTTTCAACGGATGAGGAGCATGGCCTCTGGGAGATAGAAACGATAGCAGTCAGCGGTTCCCGAGTTGTTATAGGCTGGGATAACACTGGCCAGATTGAGTTTCAAAGGGCTGTGAAAATCTATCTCAACTTGTAAGTATCTGGATGAATAAAAACAGTCTGCGTTGGTGAAAATCTCTGGGGGCTACACCCAATTAGGATGTTCTAACAATGTTGGGGAGCAATCGCGAAGCCATTCAAGTTCTCGATCAGGGGCATGCTGATACCGCGTCCCGTTGAATGAGTTGTTATGCTGCGTAGCTTAAGCAACTGACGAAGAATCCGGCCGCTCTACATCTTTATGGATTACTGCCAAGTTGTTTATCAAGCAGCCGACCGATTTCTTCTTTAAATGTCACCCCGATCACCCGCTCTCGCTCGCTTCCATCCTTTATTATCACCAGCGTGGGGATGCCTTTGATATCAAACTTTCGGGCGAGTCCGGCGCTCTCGTCAATATTGACTTCCCCAACTTTCACTCTTCCCGCGTATTCATTAGCGACAGCTTTAATTGTCGGCCCCATGATGCGGACTGGCCCAGACCACGGTGCCCCGAATTGGATTAAAACAGGCATCTGGCTTCGAGACACTTCTTCCTCATAATTCCCATCAGTTATGTGAACGACTTGGCCTTCGGATGTTTTGTTCGGTGGGGATGTTGATTTGCGTGTGGAGGCTACAACTGGGGGAGGCGTTGAATCAGGTGTTATCGGTGATAACGGGGTAGGTGTCTCGGTAGCGGTTGGCGGAGTTGCTGTACTTTGGGCCGCTCCCCTATCAGGGGACGCATCTCCGCTGTCGGACCTCGTATGAACTTGTTCGGTTGTACAAGAATTGATACCCAGAAATGCAAGTAACAGAATTATAGGGAGACAATATCTCCTCATTTCCAGCCTCCATAACCGGATCGCCCACTCGAAGCAGCCTAACGCCCGGCATCACCCGCCCGCACACGACCTCGAAACCACGCCAGCTCTTGATGAGAGGCTCGCTAATTGCGCGTCGGGTTGAATGAGTTGTTAGGCTGCGCCCTAATAAGGCTCAATTTATCCTTAAGTGGCGTTCTTTCAGGATCACCATTTTTCATGTGATTGCACCTCTTTAAGACAGTAAGATTCAATAGCAGCCTAACGCCCGAATTAACCCGCCGCCCGACGAGATTACACAAGTAAGCCAAAGCCACACAAGGTTGATGTGAGGCACGCTGAGGGCGGTTGGGTCGAATGAGTTGTTAGGTTTCGTTCCGCGTTTGCAAATTAATTATTCTGCCCACCTTATCAAGTGGGTAGTCCTATTTATCTCTAAACTCCGGCTTTAGATATAAAGAAACAAGTTTGGCATCTCAATATTTGCCATGAGATTATGATTTTGCGGGACTTAAAAACATGTTCATTCTGCCCTTATAATATTAAGGGATTAGCCTTTCACATTAATAATGCATGGAGCTGGGCTAGTAATAGATATGCCTCGCGTCTTCATCAGCCATTCTTCAAAAGATCGCCGCCTCGTTGAGCAGGCGATTATCTACCCTCTAAGACAAAATAGCATCGAAACATGGTATTCAACGGAGGTGGTTAAAACCGCCGATGAATGGGAAAGGCAAATACTAGACGGACTTAAGAAGTGTGATTGGTTCTTAGTTGCCATGACACCACATGCTATGACTTCTAGGTGGGTTCAGCGCGAGGTGCATTGGGCAATTGAGAAGCGGGAAGGGAAAATCATCCCGGTGATGTTGGAAACCTGTGAGCCCGAAGAGCTACATATTGGGCTTTTTTCGCTACAGTACATTGATTTCCGCCACGACATCGCGCAGGCCCAAGAACGACTTTTAACTTTCTGGGAGGTGAGTCGAGCGACACAGGCCGAAAAACGGTATGGTGTCGCCCAAGAGGCTCTTGCTAGAGAAGACTGGGCCATGGCGGTAGAGCAACTAGAAAACGTGTTGCGGCTCGATCCATCACATGCTAAGGCAAGGTCAGAACTGAGCCGCGCGCGAGGGGAGGAGTTGGCCGGTAATTATGCAGTTGGAATTACGCACATGCGCGCAAGGCGTTGGCGAGAGGCCCTTGAGAATTTGCGTAGAGTACGGTCGATAGAGAAGAACTATAAAGATGTCGCAGATCTCATTGCCGACGCTGACGCTGAGTTGGCCAAAGAAGAGCCATCGCGAAGAGCGAAGGAGCAGCAAGAAACAGAGGGCATAGAGAGATCGGCTTGGCGTAGTCAATATGACTCGACGACTAATTGGGCGATAGCCACCGCAGGTGCAATCGCCTATTTTGTCTTCAGCTCTCCGACCAATCCGCACTTCGTCATTCCACTCGGCTCTCTTCTCGTTATCATCTTTCTGCTTTCGGAAGTGAGCAGGTATAACGATAAGGTGACATGGCGAGAGGCAATTGGGCAACGCCTACGGCGAGCCTACCTCTGGGTTTTCATACTGCTTACCGCTATGTGGTATTTAAAAGTTTATCTGCATCCCGTGCCCGCGTATGACTTAAATTCCTTTGTAGACAGAGCTACCGTTGGAATTGTTCCGGGGGAGTTAGTCGTCCTAAGCTGGACGGTCTTCAACCTGGCAGTGCTAATTATTGCGCTTATTACTAAACGTTTTGAAGGGAAGTCATAACACAAAGAAACCTAGCGCCGCGCATCACGCGCCCGCAGGCCCCGTTGCAGGAACATGAGAGCCTGCGTGTCGCGGGTCGCGTGCATGCGCTTGTTAGACCGCCCAAGTGCGCGGGGTTGAAACCTTCCGCGTATTAGCCCCGCGCGTTCAGTCGGTTCTAACGCCCGGCATCACCCGCTGCGCACGCAACGTAAATAGCATCCAAGCTAACGGATGGGAGCCGCGCTGTTCGCGGTCGGGTGCATGCTGTTGTTCGGCGGCGCGATGGTGTATGACACAACTTCGATTTAGATATACACTACAATTCGGCCAGATAGATAACCCTCGCGTCTTGCTAAACCGTCAACGAAAACTTTTCCGTGATTAGGCTTAACATCGAAATGAGCTTCACCATTGGAGTCTGTCCATTCGGCAGGTGTCACTCCACCTGCGAGTAAGCCACTTATCCCAAGCGCTACTTTCTTATCCTTTACAGAATCACCAGAACTTTTCGACACCACTTTTACCGTAATCATGCTTCACCTTCTGATTAGCTCTCAACGCTTGAACCGAAAGGCGGTTCTCAGCAGGTGCAGGATTGGCTTAAGGAAAACATCCCTGACCAATCTTCTGACGATGATTGACCTTACGACATATGACGCTATTGGTGGAGAGATGATGTAATACAGATGAACGCAGCCCCTACCAATCTTCGAGGCAAGTAATACCTCATCTCTAAAACGACGAAATACTAAAACCTCCGGCGACGACGGGGATCCATATGCGGCTGTAGCAATAAAGCACTTTGATTCTTTTGAATCTTTATTAGGTGCTTCTCCGCGCCTCTGTGCTGAGCGGGCATTCACGGCTGCGACATCAGCCTCAAGCTCACGATTACGGGAGCCATCCTTTCCCGCGCCACACTGTATGCAAACGCTAAATTCACTCCAGTATTCATCCTGCTCTTCCCCGCAATTCCAACATTTCCATCCCATATCTTTCCTCCTGTGAGCTATAAGTCTAACCAAACCAGAGGGGCGATAGCCGCCGAACGCCCGGCATCACCCGCCCGGAGACAGCCATGATACATGCAAGTTGTCGATGAGAAGCAGGCTGACTCGGGTCGGGTTCATGCCGTTGTTATGCCTCCCGTTTATGGGAACCACAGCGGCTCTCGAAATACGCAACGATTATAACAATAACTTGCTTAAGTGTTAGACGTGAGTTATAAGCCGGTCAGACTGAGAAAGTATAACGATGCGTAAAAGAATGGAACCGTGGACTTTAGTATTGATTGGCAGTCTAATGACGCTCATCGGTGGCGTTATGGCTACATATGGATGGAGCCAGTTGAAGCAGAGAGAAGAAGCTTTCTCGTTATCTGTGCCTCCTTCGATTGATATTTCCGTGAAGCCGAACGATGAAACAAAGATACAGGACGTAATCTTTCGGAATACAGGGCAGCATGCCATAAAAGATGTACGAGTTTGGTCGGTTCTGTATGACATCAAGGAGGATCAAATACAGAGTAGGGATGTGCCAAGCGGTGGAGAATTAATAGCCGATAAGTGGGAACCTCAAAAAGAAATAATTATCACGTCGAAGAAGTTTACATTCTGGGACATCCAGCCTCGTACAAATGAGGACGTTAAGCGATATCGCTGCATTGCACTCGTTACCGTTTATCGGAGAGAAGCCGACAACAGAAGGTATGTAGATGTAGAGCTGCTTTTGGTAGAAAACATCAAAGGCACCCAGGTTCTATTCCACTACCTCAATAGTGCGTCATCAGGCCCCATGCAAAACATGATAAAGACATTTAAGGAGATAGTTGAAACCGAAAAGTTTATTTTCAAAGCAAGCTAACTTTATAAGAGAAAGAGGCATAACGCCCGAATTAACCCGCGCCGAGCGTAGCCATTGAACCGGCATTGTAAAGATAAGCATGAGAGCCACGCTATCGAGGCGTCGGGTTGAATGAGTTGTTGGGCGGCACGGTTTATTAGAAAAGAGCCTTGATACATCCTCGCGACGAATGATAATCATTTTCACAGATGTGATGCGTTATCTCCCCAAACTCTCCTTTCTAGTTAGAATATCAGGATAAATACAAAACTAAGGGTCACTAACAACATGCATATATAACCAATTGCAAGCATCGGCTGATTCTCTATATCCAGCCATCGTCTAAGTTTGGCAGTCCCGAAGCCGAGATACTGAATTGCTTTAATGACCAAACCGCCGAGCGCGTATAACCAGACCCACACAGATGTTATAAAGGTCGAACAGAAAAAAATACCGAAAAGCGGTGCGGTGCTTTCTGCACGCCAGAACGGAAATCCCTTGAATATCAAATCTACTGCATGGAGGACCTCTTGTGATGGGATGATCAAAGATTCAACCTGCTTTTCAATCATCTCTTCAACCTGCTCCTTAGTGCGCGGCCCATTCGGAGAGTCTTTGTAGCGCTCTACCAAAGTAGGATCAACCAGAAAGGCGATCTCCTTAGCGTTACCGGTTCCCTGTAGGCTCATTAAAACGAACGATGCGCCTGCTACGAAAATGATGGTTGTTAAAATGAAGTCACCAAGCAGAAGTAAAATCACTCCTCCCGTTCCGACTTTTCCCATCTCTGAAATCGCCCCTCGACTTCCGCAGAGGGAAACGTAATCGACAAAGAAGGTAGCAGGAATCCATACTAAGACTAGGGTAGGTGTAGCCGACAGGTGTTGGAAGGGTGACTTAGCTTTCAGGAAATAGATAAAGAGCATTAATGTCAATGCGATTATTGATGCGACACAGGAACGGCCGAAGGTTTTCCAGGAGAGATATTCTGCACCAAAAACCCTATTCAAGATGCCCGCGAATATGTGGACCCAAGCCTGACTCCCTTCTTCTGGTTTGACGTTTTTTAGCCAATTAGATAGTGAACGACGTGCATCATCAGTCATAACCTTTTCAGTTTTATCAAATATGGTCCATATCAATCCCACAAATCCGAGCCACGCTGCCAACAATTGTATGAGCGGAGGGATTTGCATGAGAACTGGCTAACTTCGCCTTAAATACTATATCGTCACCTGCGTCTACCTGCTTAAATATCGAGTCAAATAGAGTAACAGCGCAAGCTCTACTCGGCGGCTGAAACGCCTGCACCCTTCCTTAGCAGGCATACAAGCACAGTAACTCAAATGCCAAAGGACTAGGGCCAACAGCATCGCGCCCCGACACATATTACCTGCGAGCCGCCTAACGCCCGGCCTCACCCGCCGCGCATTCAACGAAACAAGCACGGCGTCTTGCGCACGAGGGCAACGCTATTCGCGGTCGGGTGCATGCCGTTGTTATGCTGCGGGTAGCGATAACCAATTCACCTCAAGCATCCTCGCGACCGACTGTTAGGCCCGTATGTGTAAGCTCTCACTTGCCAATGGGAACGATATCAACCATCTCAATTACCCCAGTGTTACGGCAAACGCCGAAACCAATGCCAGCGTGAAGATACATTGTTGCATCGTTGGTATTAGGGATTATAGGATTTCGACAACCGGAATAACTTTCAACATTGGTAGTTGGCCCAAGCAGATCTGCTGACGCAATATATAAGGTGCCAATCCCATCCCCTTTGTAGCTTGGCAACATTCTACATTTCGACGCATTGCCGCTAGGTATATCAAAGCACATTAACCGCAGTTTAATTACCGTTTTCTGATCTGCATCTGTAACTATCACGAGAGATAGCCCTTCAAAATCATAGTTCATAACGTAGCTACCTACCTTTCCAAGTGTGTCGTCTAAAAAAATCTCTCGACCATTACCAATAACCTGCCTGACTGATGTGGTTGGTTCTCCTATCTTCGACAGCACAAGCGACTCACTGTCGCCCAACCGTAGTCCAGCAACACCAACACCAGGAAGAATAGGCTCGTGTGTCAGTTTCTCGACCCATACAGGTTTATGTGAAGAATCAGTTTTTTTATTTGGCAGGAACTCCGATAAAAGAATAGGTGCAATGATGATTGCTCCAATAGCCATTAATAAGCCATTTCTTAACATACCATTCTTGGGGTATAGAAGCTGTAGAACAAGCTTCTCGCTTCTTTTCCTTAGACTATCAACTGAATCCGGAGGAACAACTTGCCCTGCCCTTTCTGCAATTCTATTCAATTCAACTTTCTTTTCTTGGTTAGTCGTGCCGAATAATTCAGTAGCGTCTTTTGCATACTCAACGATTAATCGCGCTTTCACTTCATCAACAGACTGCCAATTCTGACTCATAACGATAACTTGAGAATATAAATTAATGGCTTGCTTGATTTTGAAAGCATGTTCTGAATTAGACATGGTTGATTATCTCAACTCGTTGACTTATAGCTTCGCTGAAGCAGCATAACGCCCGGCATCACCCGCGCCCCGATTCAACTATCATGAGAGACATCGTGGCGGGGCGTCGGGTGCATGCCGGGCGTTATGTGCGCTTTAGCTTTTAACTTTCAATGAGTCATAACATTGAGTGTACTTGCGCGTGCTCTTAGGGCACGCATTAATCGCTCATGACCTTTTTCATGAAAATAATCAACCCACTGTAAAGGTTGTAGACGTTGTGGCACGTCACAATTCTGTAGTCTGAGTGGAATTAAGAAAATTACACCCTCAGGCTGCTCATCAGCAACGTCTAACGCATACTTAATCTCTTTCTGTATGTATCCCCTTTTATTTATTGACGCCTGCGAAAGACAGACAATTACTGCGTCACTATTACGCACTGCCTTTGGAATTTCTTGCTCCCAATATTGCCCTGGTAACAGGTTCTCTTCGTCAATCCAGGGGTCAATATTTTCGGCACATAATCTTTCGTAGAGAAGGCGAACACTAGGCTTATCATCTGACGCATGACAAAGAAAGACTTTCAATAACCGAGTGGTTCCCTCTTTCGTAATAACCGCATAGGATGACGTATTTAGATAAGGGTGATTGATGTATTCAATTGGGGCGTGTTTATATTCTAAAAAGGCTTTAATGTCATGTGCCAAGCGGTCGAATTTTTCCCAATACCTAATGTCATATCCAGCGCCTATGTCGGAGCTTAATTCATTTGCTCTTCCGTAAGCCTCTTCTTCGTAAAAATTATAACTTGGCAGGTCTCGCAATTCTGGCGGTTGTTCATCATACGGAACGGGGCTTTTTAATACTTTGAAGATTCTTGCTCGGCCTTGAAATACAAGCCCGCCGTTTTCACTCGCGCGACGGTAAAACTCGCGTAGTTCATGCATACACCAATCTGATCGTATGTAAGCAGGCGTAAGAACCGCTATTAGGATTGCAGTATTAGACAGCTTGAATACTAAGTTGCCAGTAAGTAAATCATTGCCCGGTAGGGTAGTGTCTCTATAAATTCGAGGGTTAGTGCCTAATAGTTGAGGTAGGCGGATTGCCAGCCTTTCATGAAGCGTGTCAACCCAACCCTGTCGCTCCGGGTCTAAAGAAGCATTATCAGCATGCGAGTAGCTGATAAATATATCGTCCTCAAATTGTGGCATTAAGCTCATCTTCCTCCTAAGTAGATGTCTTGGAAGGTAAGTGCATCATCTTTTAGCGTTAGCTAAATGGTAGCACCTAACGCCGCTCATCACGCGCCCGCCGGCCCGATGGAAAGTATATGACAACTTGCGTGTCGCGGGTCGCGTGCATGCGCTTGTTAGACCGACTAGGGCGCCGGGATGAAACCTCCCGCGTTCGCAGCCCGGCGCTTCCAGGCGGTTCTAACGCCCGGCATCACCCGCGCCCCCACACAAGCAACATGAGAGGCACGCTGAAGGGGCGTCGGGTGGATGCCGTTGTTAGGCTGCGTGCACCTGTCTATTGGCCTCCGCTAAGCTCAACTTTATATTTATCTACCATCTTACGCATGTCATAGGTAACATTCTCAGCATTGTTAGAGCGAGGCAATTCATCATCAATCCCAAGTATTTTCAAGTTACGCTCTACTTCAATACAATATGTAGGATATGTGTAGTCGATAAACTCCTTTTGTTTGCCAATCCTCCTAGCATATTCGCTTTCCATTGCGAGATAAGCCAAGCCATGTCCGACATTGTAGGCCGCAACAGTCTCTTCTGTATTAACAGCGGCAATCCTCTGTCTCAGGCTCCCAAATACAAATCTATCATCGATGTCTCCAGATTTTGGCTTCACAAAGTAGTCATTTAACTTCTGATCAAGTTTTAATGCGGCCATAATCTCCCGAGTGCTTAGGTCAAACATATATTTCATGCTTTCTCGCGTTTTATCTATTTCTTCAGGGCTCCCTTCAGGAATTCTGGTATAGCCCATATAAGTTAATGTAAATAAGACCCCTAAATTATAAGCATGCGCGCGTGCACGATGTTGAGCTTTGATTTCTTGGTCATAGGTACGGTAGACCGGATGAAGGAATCCTGCAATAGAGAGTAGTAATGCTATAAACGAAATAATAAGGCTCAATTTATCCTTAAGTGGCGTTCTTTCAGGGCTACCATTTTTCATGTGATTGCACCTCTTTAAGACAGTAAGATTCAATAGCAGCCTAACGCCCGAATTAACCGGCGCGCATGGGCCGCCGAGACCACCCAACTTCTCGATGAAAGGCTCGCTAATTGCGCGCCCGGTTGAATGAGATGTTAGGTGGCGATTAGAGGGAAAACGACTTCAATGATTAAAGATTTACTCAAAGAACCCTAATTCCACCGATATTTTATCTGCTTCTACTGACAACACCTTTCCTTTAAGAGTGACGGGGCTAGTTGGGTCAACTGTCCTAATAATATCTGCCGCAACATCAGGAGGAGGGAAGCCGATTGGTTCTGAGCCTACGCTTATGCTAACAGCCTTCTTGATAGGCGCATTATCATCAATTAAGCCAGTTACACGTTGCCCGACATTCATTTTTTCGCCAGCCTTATTTGTATTAACTAAATCGAAGTTCCACTGTTTCACCAATAGTCTGCTCCATAATCTCAAGCTCAACAAAAGATAAGGAGAGGCAAGAACAATAGCAGGAACCAAGGAGGAGGGAGATATACCATGTCTCTGATACCAAGACGCGACCATTGCGCCCACCGCGAATAAGAAAGTTATAAATGCAGCCCAGCCCCCCAGCGATTTGTTTGGCCTAATTAGCGATGGATATGTCAGGACTGCATTCAGAAGCCCCTTAGTCTTAGACTGTCGTAGTTTCCCCTCGATTCGACGGCAACTATTATCAAGGATCAAGACTATGATCCCTGATATGAAATAAATCCCAAATGCTATGGAAGCAGCCGCGCTCGTCGGGGCGCTCAAACCGACGAATGGCACTCCAACATTTTCCTCGTTAGGCTGATTGAATCGTCCCTGGTAAGCGAGCAGCAGAAGAAAAATCGACGCCACCGTTCCTGTGAGAAGGTATGTCTGCGCACTTTTTAAGATTTCCTTTAGATTGTCAATTAGAATTTTTTCGATATCTTCCATCGAACGGCTCCTTCTCTATTTGGTGAGGCTATCAGTGCAGCCACCTAACGCCGCGCTTCACCTGCCGCGCGCACAACATATCAAGCATCCAAGCCTTGCGGATGAAAGCCGCGCTATTCGCGGTCAGGTGCAAGCGCTTGTTCGGGGGCAGCTCACGCGCTACCCGCTTCTTTGCTTTTACTGCGTAGCGCAGATAGATGCGCGAAGAAATCAGGCAGCCGGTTCTTCCAGCCTTGCCCTAAGCTCAACGTGAACTCACCCTCAACGTCGAGCCGGCTATTCGGCTTGGCAGGTGATGACATGACCGCCCACACCGCTTCGTCCTTCTTCCGGTTGCCGTCGAATTGCGGGTCAACCAAGAACGTGACGTAGGCGCGACTTCCGACCGGCGACCATACGGATTCCAGCAGCCACATCTCGTCCGCCCACCACTCAAGGTTTTCTTCTGTGCCGGCTACACGCCAGCCGTACTCTGGCAACTGACTGAGCAACTCTGTTCTTTGAGCTTGCATACGCTATATCGAAGCCACCGAACGCCGGCATCACCCGCCCGAACATACTGCGTAACCACGCAAGCTTTCGATGAGAGGCCCGCTGACTCGGGTCGGGTGGATGCCGATGTTAGACCGCCTCCGAGCGCGGGCATGAAACGCACAGAGTCTCATGGCCGCGCTGTCAGGCGGTTTCTAACGCCCGGCATCACCCGCCGCGCGCACAACGTGATGAGCGGCGAGTTCACGATGAGAACAACGCTATTCGCGGTCGGGTGCATGCCGTTGTTAGGCGTCTGCATACGGTAGATAAGCCTATTCTCGCTACCATCTTCGACGGCGAATAACAATATAAATCTGATATTCCTTCAGGCCCGTTTGTGGCTTTGTGCGTACTATGCTCACGAGTTTGAAATGCAGATTCCATTCGGGTATCTCGTTAAATTTATTACTAACCTCTAATTTTTCATATTTCTTACCCGGATTCACATCATTCCTTTTGATGATTACATTTTCTAAGTGATCGTTATGCACACTGCCAACTTGGAAAGTAAGCCTTAATTCCTCCCACTGAACATCGTATTCGCAGCCACGAAAATCACTATCATACTCAAAATCGAATTCATGACGTTTGTAGAAGAGAGCGTACCGGATTGATTTTGACAATAAACTAAGCAGAAATAGTACCAAGGCAGTCAACAAAGAAGTAATCACCTTTGAAGCTACTTGCCAAGCAGCATCGGTTGGAGTGATTTGATTTTGAAAATACATAAGCGGATATCCTTTCTTATATTGACGCCTAACACTTAGTAGACGTACTACAAGCCGCCGGCAAAGGCGCCTTTTAGGGCGTCTAATCCGGCTAGGCGGGCTAATAACCCTAACAAAAAGCCCGGAGCCGTCTGCCTAATCGGCCCCTCGGCGCAGGATTATACGCCATAATTTCTCGTGTAAATGTCCCGTACTGATTGGAGGGTGTTGCTGAGGACCGCTGGGAGGGGGTGAAACGGGCAGGGAGGCAACATAGCAGTGACGCAGCGGTCTATAAGGGCTGACGGACTGTGGCTGGCTCCGCTCCATCCAGTAGACGTGGTCAACGGCCTCCGTGGTTTCCTCTTCGATCTTCAAGAGAGACGCCTCGTCGGCGTCCTTGGCCGCCAGAATCCTGACCGCCGCCCCGTCGCGCTTGAGTCCTCGCCAGTGCTCGACGCGCTTCAGGAGGTAGTCGATGTGCGCCTGCTGCCTCTCGCTCATAACAGGCCATGTTATCGCCGTGCCCTCACTTGAGGAGATGCACATCCGGCAGGCGTGGCTATAGTTCAGCAGGTTTCCAGTGCATTAGGAGAACTCTGATACATCCCAAATATTCAGGTGCAGGTTGCCTCTGACCAGCCTCCCATCGTCTCCATGTGCCTTCGTCAATCCCGAGCGCCACAGCCATCTTCTCTTGGGAGTACCCTAAGCTCTGACGGACGAGCTTGAGCCATTCCGGGAGGGGCAGGCCGGGAGTGTAGGGGCAGTAGCCGAGGAACCGCAGGATGCCGGGGATGAGCCGCACCGTTGGCTTGGCCCTGTTGCTCTCCCAGTTGAAAATAGATGTCTCATCCGCCACGATTTGCTCTGCGACTTGCTTCTGAGTCAGTCCAAGGCGAAGTCTCTTCGCCCTGATGTGGTCGCTGTAGGTTATGAGGGCGGTGGGGTACGCCTCGGATTTGGACTTTCTGGCCGATAATCGTACACGGCAGAAAGGCAACGCAGGAGTGCCCGTGCGGCTTCTGGAACGACCCCACGCGCGAGTGCCGCTGCACGCCCGCGCAGATACAGCGCTACGTCGGGCGCATCTCGGGGCCGCTCCTCGACCGCATCGACATCCACGTCGACGTGCCGGCCGTGAAGTTTAAGGAGCTTTCGGGCGCGGCGCCGCCCGAGGCCGAGGGGTCGGCCGAGATTCGCGCGCGGGTGCTGCGTGCGCGAGAGAGGCAGCGCGAAAGGCTTTCGGGCGACCGCGTCTTCTCGAACTCGCAGATGACGCCGCGGCTCATCCGCAAGCACTGCCGCGTGGACGCCGAGGGCGAGCGGATGCTCGAAGCGGCGATGAGCCGTCTGGGCCTGTCGGCGCGCGCCTACGACCGCATCCTGAAGGTGAGCCGCACCATCGCCGACCTCGAAGACTCCGTCCAGATACGCCCCAGGCACGTCGGCGAGGCCGTCGGCTACCGCTCGCTCGACCGCACCTACTGGGCTTGAGCGCCTGTGTTAGAATCGGCCCCGTGCGAGGCGCCGCCGCCGCAGACGGCCGGCGTAAATTCTCAATTTCGGCGGGTGGGGGCAACGACGCGCCGCCGGGCGAGCATCACAGTCGCGGAAATCCCGGCATTCTCGCGCCGCAAGTTCGGTCCCCGCGGCGCCCCCTTTCGGCCGGGCAAGCTTTTTCACCTGTAAGGAAAGGCGGGCGCGTCCCCGATGACACCGAAAGTGGAGAGGTGTGAGTTGATAACCGGCGAGCCTCTTCTTGCGCGGATATTCGGAGACGTGACGACGCCCGAAGTCGAGAAAGAAAACTCCACCGACTACCAACTGGCGCAGCGCGCCGCCTCCGGCGACAGCGGGGCCTTCGAGGAGTTGTACTCGCGCCACGGGCGCCGCGTCTACTCCCT